>Ga0181535_10001349_pt1 | contig 32222 bp, 21 predicted proteins | sample PEATcosm2014_Bin_44_FD_119774 | JGI IMG/M metagenome (GOLD analysis project Ga0181535, IMG submission 119774) | Peatland microbial communities from MTU Mesocosm Facility, Houghton, MI, USA - PEATcosm2014_Bin17_30_metaG | ecosystem: Environmental > Terrestrial > Soil > Wetlands > Peat | place... | reverse complement strand
CTTGAGCCTACTATAAAAGCAATTATGGCGGGCGCACAGACCGGAGAGACCGGCGACGGCAAGATTTTTGTCCTGCCAATGGATGAATGCATCAGGATAAGAACCGGTGAAAAAGGAAAAGAAGCCATAGGATAAATGTAATTTTAACATGATCAGCAAGACAAAAGGCGGGCGTAAAGCCCGCCTTTTGTCATTTTTAAGCCGGCCGAACAACCTTCAAACCTTCAAACAAAACATTGAATTCGTGTATAATATTTAATCACAATGCGTTTCTATGATTAAATATTGACCATTAATTGATTAATTGTTTAAAATATAATCAATATTTCACAGGTGTTTATGCCAGTGGCACGACATGTGCTTATATAAACACAGCATTAAATGGCATACTAAAATTTACCAAAACACTAAAGGAGGAAGAAAAATGGAAAAAGCAAAAAGCAAAACGATCAGCATCGCAACGGTTCTTTTAACGGTTCTTCTCTCGGTTGTTCCGGTTTTTGTTCTAAATGCCACACCGTCCACGGTTTTCTGGACGCCATGCACGGTCTATTTTCAACCGTTCATGAAGGGCCACATCGGTTACGACTCCTATGTGCGCGACAACAGCATGCTCTCGAATGATTACGGTTTCACGGTCGGAGTGCTGCCGTTCAAGGAAATTCAGGCGGAAGTCGGTTATGACGCCCTTCTTCCCGTGGCATCACCGGCAACATTTAAGGACGCAAACTATTTCAACGCGAAGATCGGCTGGAACGAAGGCGCCCTGCTCCCTGTCGGCTTTTCACTGGGTGTTTTTAACGTTGGCATCGACAACAACGTTACCAATTACGACGTTTATTACGCGGCCATAGGAAAGACATTTGACAACATCGGGACGGTATGCGTCGGCGCTTATTCAGGCAACGACAAGCTTCTTATCGACGATAACGGAAAAGTCGATACCAGCGGCCTGATGGCCAGCTACGTATCGCCGCAGGTCGGAAAGTTCCAGGTTTGCGCGGATTATATGGGCGGCAACAACGCCCTTTCTGCATGGGGCGCCGGTTTGTACTACTATTTCGCGGACAACGCGGATCTTTTGACAGGGCCGGTATTCCCCCTTTCAAAGCAGTTTGCCGGAAGCTCGAAGATGATGTGGTCTCTCCAGCTTGATGTTGATTTCGACATGGTTCCACCTCCGCCGGCGGCGAAGTCATAAAGCAACAGTAAGGAAAACGAAGCAATTTCGGCATAAAATATCGTCGGCAGAAACAGGATAAAGAAACAGATATAAAATAATTCGGGAGGTGCAAAAATGGCTAACAATGATTCTTCGGTAAAGATAGTCCCTACGCTCGGCCTGATGGGCGCCGCCATGAACGCTATGGCCCTGATCGCCCCAGGAGCCTTTCTCTGGATAACGTACCAGCTCCAGGCCGCCGCTACAGATCCCAGCGGAGCAACGGCTGCGGCCGATATGTGGGCGGGCATACTCGTGGCCCTTGTTCTTGCCTTTTTAACGGCTTTTTCCTACGCTGAACTTGCCAGGATATATCCGGAAGCGGGATTCGCAAGCTGCGCTTACTTCGCGGAAAAAGCTTTTCTTGATTCGAGAAAGGAAAAGCGCGCCGGCCCGACATCGTTGGCAAGGCTTTCAAAGCTTGTGACAGGATGGGCCGCACACCTGTTCTACTGGGTTTATCCCGGCGTCATGGTCGCCATGATGGCCACGCTTATAGGGTACATCTATAATTCGATAACGGGAAAGACGCTCTCTGTTCCCGAGCTTACCATAATCGGCGTGGTCTTCGCCTTTGCGGTCGGTTATGTGGCGTACAAAGGCGTTCAGGGTTCCACTGTAACAAACGTCTGGATAAACATAATCCAGTGGGTCGCTCTCGCGATTTTCAGCGGACTCGCTATCTGGTACAGGATAGCCAATCCCGAACACGCGACAAGCTGGGCGTTTTCGGGGAGTTTCGACATAGTCAAGTTTCACAACATAAAGGCTGTTCTTGTTCAGTCCACGATCGCCATATTGATACTGGTTGGTTTTGAAAGCGCCACTGCAATGTCGGCGGAGACAAAAGAGCCGGAAAAGAACATACCAAAAGCCATAATCATCGCCCTTTTCGTGCAGGGCGTCCTGGCTTACCTGTTCGAGTATTTCGCGGCAAACCTTATGGTCAGCGAAAAACTGACCGGCACCGTAACAACCGCGGCAACGGCTACAACCGCCGCCATAACCAAGACCGTTACGGGAATGGACGCGATGGTGGCATCCGCCGCCCCTATCGGCGACATGAGCAGGCTAATCGGCGACCATCTTCTTGGCGGCATCGGTTTCGGTTTGATGATAACAATGGCCATAACCGTGGCAATCGCCGTCATCGGCACGACTTTAAGCTGCATGAACACCGCTGTCCGCGTTACCAACGGCATGGCTGCCGACCGTGAGCTTCCCGATTTTTTAAGCTTTCTGCACGCAAAGAACAAGACTCCGCATACTACTATCTGGGTGCTGGTTGTAATTTCCAGCATTATAGCCGCGATAGGAGTCCAGTCAGTTGTCGGATTGACGGGGATTACCCTCGCTTCAAACTTCGGCACTTTTGTTCTTTACGGCCTTGTCTGTGTATGGACGATAATTGCATTCAAGGACCGCAAGGATTTCAACATTTTGAAGCACGGAATTGTCCCGGGCCTCGGGCTTCTCCTGAACATACTTATGCTTGTTGGGATTATTTACCTTAACCTCACAGGCACAAGCGACAATAAAGCCGAAGCCGCGATATGCTTTTACATTGCCGGAGGATTTGCGCTCATCAGCTTCCTCTATGTAATGGTAACGACAGTAAAAAAGAATTATTCAATGAAGATGATAACGGCCATGATCAGGCCGGACAGGGTCGGAGTGCTTGTGGCGGTGTTAAAGGAAGAAGCCCTTGTCCAGGGCATGACCATCACAAAAGTAAAGGGTTTTGGCCGCACCTACGGCAAGATCGACCCTGACGAGGATGTTGACACAAAAATCACATTCCTTCCAAAGACAAAGATAGAGCTCGTAGTAAATGACTGGGATGTCCCCCCCGTGCTTGCCATAATGAAAGACGTCTTAAGGACCGGCAAGGTTGGTGACGGGAAAATATTCGTACTCGACGCAAGGGAAGCCCTCAGGGTTTCCACCGGTGAAACCGGCGTCGAAGCAATCTAAAGGAGGCATGCCATGAAAAGAATAGAAGCGATTGTCCGGCCGGATAAGGCCGGGGACGTTGTAAAAGCTCTGGACGCGGTCGGTCATCCGGGAATGATGATAAGCGAGATCGAAGGTTACGGCAAACAGCACGGCAAGGAAGAAAAAGTTCGCGGAAAGAAATATCGTATAGACCTAATCACCAAGACCCGTATCGAGATAGTGCTCAAGGACGGTGATGTAAAAAGGATAGTTGCGGCCATCAAGGAAGCCGCGGTTACCGGAGAGATCGGAGACGGCAAGATATTCATTCATCCTGTTGACGATGCGATAAGGTTAAGGACTGGCGAAAAAGGAGACGAGGCCATCTACTAAAACTCGTTAACCTAAAGAATCCCATAAATAGCCCCGGTTTTGCGGCTTCGTTCAGCAAAACCGGGGCTATGTGGTTATATTTTAATCATGATTTTTATGTTTGTTGCTTTTTTAACCACCATACTGACTTTTGGTAACAATAATAACCATTATTTATATGGCTTTTGAATCGTGGCACACCTTTTGCTTTTCTTTAAGTCACATTGTTGTTAAATTTTTTTCGGGGAGGAAAATGAAATGTACCGAAAATCTTTGATCCTTGCAACTACGCTACTGCTACTCTCCTTTTCAGCTTTTACCATGGCTGACGATGCCGCAAAGGCGCCTTTAATTGCAGCAACCACCCAGACCGCATCCGTCACAGCCACGGCTCAACCTGCAGTACCCCCGGTCCCCATTAATGCCGGAGATACAGCCTGGGTGCTTGTCTCCGCCGCCCTGGTAATGTTAATGACACCCGGGCTGGCATTCTTTTACGGCGGGCTTGTCAGAAAGAAGAACATGCTGTCGATTCTCATGCAGTGCATGGCTGCGCTTGCCGTAGTTTCAGTGCAATGGGTTTTGTTCGGTTATTCACTCGCCTTCCATCCTGGAAACGGTTTCTGGGGAGGCTTCGGGTGGTTCGGCCTGAAAGGCGTCGGTTTCGAACCGTATGCGGATTATGCCGGAACAATACCGCACCAGGCCTTCATGATATTCCAGGCCATGTTTGCGATAATTACACCAGCGCTTATAATCGGCGCGTTCGCGGAAAGAATGAAATTTTCGTCATATCTGATATTTTTGGTGCTATGGTCCACGTTCATATACGACCCTATCGCGCACTGGGTCTGGGGCGTCGGCGGATTTCTTAAAAATATGGGAGCCCTTGATTTTGCCGGAGGCACCGTCGTCCACATCAATGCCGGAATAGCGGCGCTCGTTTCAGCTCTTGTGCTCGGAAAAAGAAAAGGGCTCTCGAGCCCGATCCCGCCGCACAATCTTCCCTTTGCGGTTCTTGGCGCGGCCCTGCTGTGGTTCGGCTGGTTCGGCTTTAACGCCGGTAGCGCGCTTGCGGCCAACGGTCTTGCGGTCAGCGCGTTCGTTGCCACGAATACCGCCGCCGCAATGGCGGCCCTGACATGGGCCGTCCTTGACTGGATGACGGTCGGCAAACCCACCATGCTCGGGGTTATTACAGGCGCGGTAGCGGGGCTTGTTGCCATAACTCCCGCAGCCGGTTTCGTCGACGTGTTCGGAGCGCTCGGCATCGGCATCCTGGTGTCGCTGGTGTGTTATTTCATGGTTGCATTCGTAAAATCGAAGCTCGGTTATGACGATTCGCTTGACGCGTTCGGAGTACATGGAATCGGAGGGATAGTTGGCGCCATAGCCACCGGGCTTTTTGCCACGACCGCGGTGAATTCAACCGGGGCCAACGGCCTTTTTTACGGTAATCCGAAACAGCTGTTGATACAGGCCATAGCAGTGGGTTGCACATTGGCCTACACGCTGGTCGGAAGTTTTGTTCTCTTTAAGCTTGTGGACTTGGTATTCGGCTTAAGGGCCAAAGAAAAAGACGAAGTGATAGGCCTCGATCTTTCCCAGCACCACGAGAGCGCCTACACTCTCATAGAGTAAGGGGGAAAACATGAAACTGATAATAGCCATAATTCAGCCGCAAAAGCTCGAGGAAGTGAAACAGGAACTTTATAAAGTGGACGTTAACCTGCTTACGGTCAACGAAGTTCTCGGCCACGGAAGGCAGAAAGGCATCACCGAGGTTTACAGGGGTGTCAGGGAATCAGGCAATCTTCTGCGAAAGATAAGGCTCGAGATCGGAGTGAACGATAATTACGTGGAGCCAACAATAAACGCCATAATGCAGGGGGCTCGCTCCGGAGAGACCGGAGACGGAAAGATATTTGTCCTGCCCATGGAAGAGTGCTTGAGGATAAGGACCGGCGAAAAAGGAAAAACAGCCATAGGATAAGCTCACTTCCTCCCCGAAAAGGTTTGTGAGACGTGCGCCCCGCGGTCCTTAAAAAGCCGCGGGGTTGCTGTTTTTACGCTTGATCGCAGGCCCTCTGTTTTTTATTTCAGCAAGTACGCGTTTACCCCTTCGGCAGCCTTCCTGCCTTCGGTAAACGCCCATACTATTAGTGAAGGTCCGCGCGAGACATCCCCGGCGGCGAAAACACCCGGTACGTCCGTGGCGAAAGTGTTCTTGTCCCTTGAAACGTTTCCCCGCTCGTTGAGTTTAACCCCGAGCTTTTCAAGCAATCCTTCCTTTACGGGGTTCGTAAATCCCATTGAAAGAAAAACGAGGTCCGCGTCTATCAAAAATTCGGAACCCTGGCATTCGGTCATTGAGGCCCTTTCGCCGGGTTTTGCGCACCATTCAACCCTTGCCGCTTTTACCTTATTGACCGATCCGCCGGAGCCCATGAATTCTTTTGTTGTAACACACCATTTTCTTTCCACACCCTCTTCGTGGCTGGAAGATGTCTTGAAAACAAATGGATAATTGGGCCATGGCTGGTCGAACGGCCTTTCTTTCGATGGCTGGGGCAGTATCTCGATCTGGACAACGCTTTTTGCACCCTGCCTGTTGGCTGTGCCGACGCAATCCGAACCCGTATCCCCTCCGCCTATGACCAGCACGTTCTTGCCCCTGGCGTCGATTAACTCCCCTTCGATCTTATCCCCTGCCACTTTTCTGTTTGATTGCTCGAGATAATCGACCGCCTGGTATATTCCCTTTTGCTCGCGCCCTTTTATTTTCATGTCGCGGGCCACCCTGCAGCCTGTTGTTACCACGACCGCGTCATATTCCTTCCTGAGTTTTTCAACGTCATAATCAATGCCGACATTAACGCCGGTCTTGAATACAATCCCCTCATCCTGCCACAGCCTTATCCTGCGGTCCAGGACGCCCTTTGGAAGCTTGAAATCAGGTATGCCGTATCGCATAAAGCCTCCGATGCGGTCGTTCTTCTCAAAAACGGTGACCGCATGTCCGGTCCTGTTCAAGACAGCCGCGGCCGCAAGTCCTGCCGGGCCCGCGCCAACGACGGCCACTTTTTTGCCCGTACGTCTTGCCGGAGGGTTGGCCTTGATATATCCTTCCTTCCATGCTTTTTCTATTATGGCGAGCTCATTGTCCCTTATGGTCACCGGAGAGTCGCCGATCCCCAGGACGCACGAATATTCGCACGGCGACGGGCAAACACGTCCCGTGACTTCGGGCATTGTCGCGGTTTCATTTAAAAGCCTGAAAGCGTCCTGCCAGCGGCCCTTGAATGCGCTGTCGTTCCATTCCGGGATATAATTTCCCAGCGGGCAACCCCAGTTGCAAAAAGCCGTTCCGCAGTCCATGCAGCGCGACGCCTGCTCTTTTTGCTGCGCTTCGCTGTGCATTACGGCCACTTCGTTATAATCTTTCACCCTTTCGGAAACCGGCCTGTATCCAAAACCTTCCCTTTTAACCTTGATAAATCCCCTGGGGTCTCCCATGATTATTTCTCCTCCGCCAGCCCGAGGTTTTTTTCCTGCGATTTGCGCGCCTCGATTATGGCTTTGTATTCTTTTGGATAAACCTTTATGAACTTCTTTATCTCTTCACCTATGTTATCTAGAACTTTTACTGCTTTTTCCGAACCCGTGTACTTTATGTGGTTTGCCAGCAGCTGCTTTATTATTTTCGCGTCATCCTCGCCTATTGGGTCCAGATCCACCATGTCCCTATTGCAGCGTTCTACGAACTTGCCGTCCTCATTGTAGACATACGCCTCTCCGCCAGACATTCCCGCGGCAAAATTGCGCCCGGTCGTGCCGAGGATGACCACTTTGCCTCCGGTCATGTATTCGCATCCGTGATCGCCCGTGCCTTCCACCACCCCGTAAAGCCCGGAATTCCTGATGCAGAACCTTTCTCCTGCCCTTCCGCGTATATAAGCCTCGCCCCTGATGGCGCCGTAAAATGTTGTGTTGCCGATTATCATGTTGTCTTCGGGCTTGTATCTGGATTTCTTGGATGGATATACTATTATCTTGCCGCCGGAAATGCCCTTGCCCACGTAGTCGTTTGCCATTCCCTCAAGCTCCAGGGTAACCCCGTCGGTGAGCCACGCGCCGAACGACTGACCGGCATAACCGTTGAACTTTATGCGGATCGTATCCTCGTTCAGGGCCATCTCGCCGTGACGGTAACATATTTCTCCGGAAAGCATGGCGCCTGCGGTGCGGTTGGTGTTGTTTATGTCCGTCTCTATCCTTACTGCTTCTTTCCTTTCAAGCGCCGGCATCGACTTCTCGATAAGTTTCCTGTCCAGGACGCCTGTTATCTCATGTTTCTGCGGCCTGTTAAAATATGTCCCCACTTCCGGGGCCACCTGCGGCCTGTAAAGTATCTTTGAAAGGTCGAGCCTTTTGGCCTTCCAGGGCAGGATCTCGGAATTGACCTCGAGCATGTCACACCTTCCGATAAGCTCGTTCATCGTGCGCACGCCGAGCTGAGCCATTATTTCCCGGACGTCCTGCGCCACGAACCTGAAATAATTCACCAGATAGTCCGCATTGCCGCGGAAACGTTTCTGTAATAAATCGTCCTGTGTTGCGACCCCGAGCGCGCAATTGTTCAGATGGCAGTGCCTGAGCATCACGCACCCAAGGACTATCAGTGCGCCAGTGGCAAAACCGTATTCCTCCGCTCCAAGCATCGCTGCGATAACCACGTCGCGACCCGTCCTCATCTGGCCGTCCGTCTGCAGCCTTACGCGGCTGCGCAGGTCGTTCAGGACAAGGGTCTGGTGCGTCTCCGAGACGCCGAGTTCCCACGGGAGCCCGGCATTGATTATGGATCCTTTCGGCGAGGCGCCCGTGCCGCCGTCAAAACCAGATATGAGAATCATGTCCGCGAACCCTTTGGCGACGCCGGCCGCAATAGTTCCGACCCCCACCTCGGATACGAGTTTTACCGATATCCTGGCCCTCGGATTGGTGTTTTTAAGGTCAAAAATCAACTGCTTCAGGTCTTCAATTGAATAAATATCGTGATGCGGCGGCGGCGATATGAGAGTAACACCGGGCGTCGTATAACGCGTCTTCGCTATTGTTTCGCTGACCTTGTGGCCGGGCAGCTGTCCGCCTTCGCCGGGTTTTGCACCCTGCGCCATCTTTATCTGAAGTTCATCACCGTTGGTAAGGTAATTTGTGGTGACCCCGAACCTGCCTGAGGCAACCTGTTTGACTGCGCTTCTGGCGGAATCCCCGTCCGGGAAAGGTTTAAAGCGTATCGGGTCCTCTCCTCCCTCACCCGTGTTGGATTTGCCGCCAAGGCGGTTCATGGCGATTGCCATGGCCTCATGGGCACCCCTGGATATGGAACCGAAACTCATGGCGCCGGTGACGAACCTTTTCACTATTTCGCTTACCGGCTCGACCTCGTCGACCGGTATCGGCGCGGCGTTTCTGAATTTAAACAGGGACCTCAGTGTTGTCGGCTGGGCCGACTGGTCGTTTATGAGCCCCGCAAAATCCCTGTATCTTTTCAGGTCGTTATTTTTTGACGCGTCCTGCACCGCGGCTATTGTGTCCGGGTTCCACAGGTGGAACTCGCCGTCTTTTTTCCACTGATAGACGCCGCCTGTTTTCAGTATGGGCGATGCCGAACCGTTGTCTGGATAAGCATCCTTATGGCGCATTATTGTTTCCAATTCTAACTCATCAAATCCGGCTCCGCCTATCCTGGAAACCGTCCCGGCAAAACATTTATCTATGACTTCGCTGTGTATGCCTATGGCCTCGAATATCTGCGCCCCGCAATAGCTCTGTATCGTGGATATTCCCATCTTGGCTATTACCTTGAGCATTCCGTCATGGACGCCTTTCTTGAAATTTTTAAGACACTCCTCGAACGTCTTTGCTATCTCGCCGGTGTTTATAAGGTGGTTTATGGCCTCAAAAGCGCCGTATGGATTGTAGGCATCCGCACCGTAACCCGAGAGCGCGCAAAAATGGTGCACTTCCCGCGGCTCCGCCGTCTCGATTACTATTGATATCTGGGTCCTTAGCGACCTCCTCACCAGCTCATGATGCACCGCCCCGACGGCCATGAGCGACGGTATCGCGGCTTTTTCCCTGTTAACGCCCCTGTCGCTTAAAACAACTATCGAATACCCTTCTTTGACGGCCGCGACGGCTTCCTCGCATATCCTGTCCAGGTTTTTCTTTAGCGACCCTTTTTCACCGGCGTCAAAAAGTATTGAGATGACTTTTGACCTAAAACCGCCCAGATTTATATTTTTTATGCGCAGCAGGTCCTCGTCGGAAAGCAATGGCGTCTTTAGCATCAGCTTGTGGGCATGCTCGGGAGTTTCCGCGAACATGTTAAGCGATTTCCCCAGGTACATGTTAAGGCTCATCACGCATTTTTCGCGCGTCGAGTCTATCGGCGGGTTCGTAACCTGCGCGAAAAGCTGTTTAAAATAGGTGAATAACGGCTGGCTGTTCTTTGAAAGCACCGCATGGGGCATGTCGTTGCCCATGGAACCTGTGGGATCGTATGCCGTGGCTGCAAGAGGCGTTATTATTTCCTTTAGGTCCTCCCTGGTGTAACCGAAGGACTTCATCATGGTCAGCGCAGCCTCGGGCGAATATTTCTTTTCAATTTTTTTCTCGGGTATCATATCAAGTGTAAGTATCTGTTCCTTCAGCCATGTCCCGTAAGGTTTCCTGGTTGCCATTTTGTGTTTTATCTCTTCGTCATTTACTATCCTGCCCTCTTTTGTGTCAATATAGAATATCTTGCCCGGCTCAAGCCTCCCGGAGTGTTCAATATCCTCCGGTTTGTCGTCCAGGACCCCGACTTCGGACGACATTACCACGCATCCGTCCCTGCGAATGAGATATTTTGCGGGCCTTAAGCCGTTCCTGTCAAGGACCGCGCCTATGGACTCGCCGTCGGTGAAACAAAGCGCGGCGGGCCCGTCCCATGGTTCCATGAAGCAGGCGTGATAGTTGTAGAAATCCTTTGTTTCCTGCGGCAGCTGATTGTTATCTTCCCAGGCACCCGGGACAAGCATCAGGATCGCGTGAGGCAGCGAACGCCCGCCGAGAGTCAATATTTCAAACGCATTGTCGGTCGTGGCCGAATCCGACTGAGCTTCGTCGCGTATTACCGGTTTTAAATCTGCCATATCATCCCCGAAAAGGTCGTTCTTAAAAAGCCCCTCTTTGGCGCGCATCCAGTTTATATTTCCCCGGAGCGTGTTTATTTCCCCGTTATGGGCAAGATACCTGAACGGCTGGGCCAGGTCCCATGTGGGGAATGTGTTTGTGGAATAGCGGCTGTGCACGAAGCATAAAGCCGATTTTACAGCGGGATCCTTCAGGTCGAGAAAAAAATTATCGATCTCCTCGGGCATCATTAACCCCTTGTAATTCAGTGTCCTGGACGATATGTTCGTTACATAAAAATATGATTTCTGTTTTAGGTCGGCGAGACGCACCGAATTCTCGACTTTTTTCCTTATTACGTAAAGTTTACGCTCGAACGCCGCCTGGTCCGGGGTATTCGCCCCCTTCTTTATGAATATCATCTCAAAATTCGGTTCCTTGCCTTTCGCTATGTATCCTATGGCGCTGTTGTCGACCGGTACTTTCCGCCAGCCCAGAAGCGCCTGTCCCTTTTCGCTTATGGCCCTGTCGAATGCTTCCTTTATGAACTTGTAATCGGATTCTTCCTTGGGAAGAAAAATAAGCCCGGCGCCGTATTGCCCCTCGTCCGGCAGTGTTATGCCGGATTCTCCGGCTGCTTTTACAAGGAATTCATGCGGCAATTGGATGATGAGCCCGGCGCCGTCGCTGGTTTTCGGGTCGGCGGCAGTCGCGCCTCTGTGCGCAAGCCTTTCAAGAATGTGCATGCCGTCCTTGACTATTTTATGGGACTTTTCACCTTTAACGTTTACTATAAAACCGACTCCACATGAATCCTTTTCAAATGATGGGTCGTAAAGCCCCTGCGCTCTGGGTGGAAAGTTATTGTTATAAATTGTGCCAGCCATTTTTTCGCTCCTTCAAGTTTGTAATATTTGCCTTTATTAAGTGATGCTTTCCTGATTTTTCCATTCCCTAAAACATGATTATATAATCCCGGGATTTCCAAGGGATTTAACGCGTAAAAACGGTTAAATAATGTAGGCTTCATCGCCGACGATTGCTAATAAATATACAAAAAATAAGCGGGTTAGTCAATAAAATTTAATCCGTGGTTTCTATTGGTTTTTGTCCAGCCATTTCCGGACCGCCGTATCGTTGGGCCGTATCAGAAGATAACGTTCAAAAGCATTTATGGCATCAACCTTTTTGCCCTGCTTAACATATACGGCGCCGAGGCGTTTCCATGCGTCGGCGTAATTGATATCAAAGTCTATGATCTCCAGGTACTTTTCCTTTGCCTGTTCAAGTTTTCCGCTATTTTCAAGGGTTCCGGCCTCCGCCATTATGTCTTTCAGTTCCACTTTTGCCGAAGGGGCCTTTGCGGCTTCTTTTTCAGCGTTGAATTTAACCGGGTCAAACTCGAAATTCATCCCGGCTTTTTGCGTCAGGCCAAGCTGCCCGAAAGGGACCACGGCATAATCAAAGAAGATATCCCCGGCTGAGAATCCCGCCCCGGCTGAGAGCCCGCCCAATATGCCGCCATTGGCATCGTCGAACTTAAAAGTATAACCCGCGCGCAATGAAAATATCTTAAGCAGGGAATATTCCACACCGAGACTGGCCTGGGGCGCGTCGTTGACTATTAATGCGGCGTCGGCGGAAACAAGCACCGAATTCGACCTGTTCCTGAAAACATTCACGGCCGCTCCCACCCTGAGGTCTGCCGGAAGTGAAAACCCACCCCCTGCTCCCATGTTTTTCAGCGATATGCCTGCCGAAAAGATATCCGATTTGAACAGCGCACCGAGGTTAAATCCGAACCCGTTGTCCGAGGACGAACCTATGGACTGTATGGCGTATGTAAGACCAAGCCCAAGGCTCAAGTTGCCTCCAAATCCAATACCGTAAGAGAGCGTGCCAGCGGCGTTGTAAGGATTCAATGTGCCGCCGAGAAGCATTCCGGTATTATCCCTGATATCGAACGCTCCGTAATTCATGTAAAATATGTCTGCACCTATCGTCCCCGTCCCAACGGGAAAAGCCCCGATAAAATGCTGATAAAATGAATCCAGGTACCACTTGTCGAAAGTTATCATGACTTCAGGCTTTTTTATAAGGCTCAAACCCGCGGGATTCCAGTAAGCCGCGCTCGCGTCGTCCGCCACGGCCGTAAAGGCGCCTCCCATGCCGGCCGCCCTGGCGCCGGCCCCGGAATCAAGCTCGGGAAAAATTATGCCGGCGCTCCCGTTGATATCCGCAAGACTCTCCGGCACCGGCAAGAAAAACGCATATAAAAGCATTAAGATAAAAAAGATGCCTCTGACGCCGGGGTATAACGCCTTTTTGCCGGTTGCGTTCATTTTGCCACCATAAATTTCTTTATGCCGAAATCCATGGTTCCACCGGAGCTCTTTTTACCGGTCAAAACATAGAAATACACACCCGGAGCGAACCTCGACAGATTTACCTGGATATAATTATAGTCATTGACCGCTGCTTTCGCCTCAAGCGATGCCGCAAGCATTCCCGCCGAGTTGTATATTTTAACGGTCATATCAGCCTGGGAATCGGAGGAATATACTATGGTAAGCGCCGTCGATGCCGGCTGCGGGAAAACATAGCAGTCTCCTTCAACCGCCCTGTTGAAATATGGAGTGGGGGTCGCCGAAGGCGTCAGCGTCATTGTCAGGGTAGGCGTGGCGCTGGCCGTCTGTGTGACGGTCAACGATGGTGTCACGGTGTAAGTCGTGGTGCAAGTCCCGGTCGCCGTAAATGTGTATGTGTCGGTCACTGTAAGCGTTTCGGTGACGGTCTGAGTTATTGTGGATGTGGGCGAGTAAGTAAAAGTATCGGTCGCCGTGTATGTCGGGCTGCCTGTCTCAGTTTCCGTCGAGGTTGGCGTCACCGTAAAGGTCGGCGAATCGGTCCATGTTTCCGTTATCGTCGGCGTGACCGTGTAAGTCGGCGAAACAGTGAACGTCTTTGATATGGTCGAGGTCGGGGTTATGGTGAAAGACTCCGTGACCGTCGGGGTTATGGTAAATGTAAGAGTACCCGTAAATGTCGGCGTTATGGTAGGAGTGTACGAAGGGGTGCCCGTGGGCGATGCCGACCATGTCCTTGTGATTGTCGGGGTGGCTGTTTTTGTCGACGTCGGGGTAACGGTAGGCGTATTGGTGAATGTGGGAGTCGGCGTTTTGGTGAATGTCATTGTCTTGGTCGGGGAAATGCTCGGCGAAGGAGTGGGATTAAGATACATCAGGATTATGTTGCTTGTCCCGTTTATCGACGGGCTGGCCGTGTCGGCGGCCGTTATTGACTGCGACATTGGAGCCGCCGTCGATAACGAAAATGTAAAATATTTTACTCCGCCGTCAGCCGGGACAAACGTATAGTCTGACGGAAGCGTTGCGGGCGAAGGCGATGAGAAATGAATTTTCCCGGTGTAATTTGATATTGTCTGGCCGTAAGCGTCCTTGACCCTCACCACGGCCTGGAGCGGCGTGTTTATATAAGCCGAAGCCGGTATTGCAATGCTGAACGAAAGCACCGGCTGCGATGTTATTATCCCCGAAACCGCGGTTGAATTCGGGTTTACGGATTTTACCGTTACGGATTGTGCGGCATACGCGGCAATGGCGAGCGAAAGGGTCGAGGCCGCCTTTCCTGTGGCGTCCGTATATACCGTGACCGGAGAGATAGACCCGTTGCTCGTGGAAAAATTCACCTGGACATTGGCGATTGCCGCGGGAGTCCCGTTCTGGTCCACGATCTGGGCTGTTATCGGCATCGTAGAGCCGGCATTGGCCGAAGCTGCCGTAGCCGGGGAAACGGATATATAATAAGCCGTGGAAACCGTCAATGTCGTGGATGCAGGCAGGAGCGATCCTGTGGAATTGATGTCCGCGCCTACAACGGAATATGCCCCGGGTATGTGGGATTTTACGAACAACTGTGCCGAACCGGACGCGTCCAGTGTCGCCGTAACGTTGTTGTACCAGTTGTTGCCGGAGTCGGACGAAAAGAAGACATTTGTCGAACCCGCCGGATAAGTAACTGAAACATAAACACCGCCGTGGCCCGGCGCTGGCGCGTTAAATCCCCCGGAATCCCTGGCGTTTACGAACAACGATGTCGGCTGATCCGCGCCGGCGGCCAGCGGGCTCGGAGAAAAGGCGTAGGAAGCCGCAGCGCCCGATCCGCTTATGGCTATTGTTTTTCCCAGAAGAAGATTTGAATTCATTATCACGTAATTAATATCCGGCGACGTGGACTTTGTCCTGAATATGACAGCCGCCTGTCCCGAGGCGTTGGTGGAGTTCCCTGCCGGCGTCAAAAGCGAATCGCCCAACCCGCCTTCCACCTGCGCGGTAAAAATCACAAAAGTATTCATGACGGGATTTCCGTAACTGTCTGTAACTACAGCCGTGATCGTGACCGACTGCCCCGCCAGTACCGAATAATTACTGGCATATCCGTTCAGCATAACCGCGTTCCCGGCTATGGTCGTAAAATACGCGGTCCCTGCGGCAAGCCCCGAGGACTGCGCGGTAACGGTTACATTTGACCCCACTTTTGTGTCATAACAGTAAAAATCCGCCCTTCCGTCGCTCATGTTCATCATCAGGCTTTGAAAGTAATTCACCCCGTCCTGTGAGAACATCATGGTGGGCGAAGCCGAGAAAAACGCGACCGTATTTGTATAGTAAGAGTTGTTACCCGACGAATCGACGGCCCACGCCGTCATTGTGACCGGCACACCGGCTCTGGATGACGGATTTGACGGGGTTATAGATATGGCCGAGGCGGGAGCGTTGTTTATATAGGCCGTGCATGACGCGGAAGTGAGCCCCGCGGATACGGCGGAAATGGTTGAAGTCCCGGCTGAAGTGTCCACAATTAATACGTTGTTTATCACGGTGCCTCCGACTACAAGGCCGGACTGCCATGTGTTTCCATTGTCGGAAGAAAATTTCATCGATGACGAAGTCGAACTTAACGTGATATTTTTTGAGGTCGAGGAAAAATTCCCGAACGAGTCCTCAAGGCTCACGCTCATTGTCCCCTGAACCCCGGTTTCGGTATTTACCTGGGCCGGTGATATGTTCACTTTTGAGGCGGGTCCGGCGATGAAATTTACCGGTATTATTTTTGTGAGGTGAGCGCATTTCACCGTTATATTGGCCTGACCCGACTGCGTCGAAGTTATACGAGCGCCTGCAAGGCCGTCAGTCCCGGTGACCGCCCTGGCGTTCGCGCTTACGACCACGGGATATATGGAATCAGCCGCCCTGTCCGAACTGAAATCGGCCAGTGTCCACGGAACTGCCGCGTTGGTAGGACCGAATAAAAAGGCCGTGACCGTCAGCGAATGAGCTCCATCTGCTATGACAGACCCTGCCGGAGCCGAAGAAAGCGACATGTCCTTTATTATGTAAAGATAATTATTTACGGGGGCCGGAGGCGTCGGACCCGCGTTTATCCCACCCTGTCCCCTGTTTCCGGCCACGCTTCCGTTAAGGCTCACGGTGCCGCTGTAAGGTATGGTGTTGTTGCTTGAAAAGAAATTTGTGAGCACCGTTCCGCCCGAATTGGTAAATACAATGTTGTTAAAAAAAGAATTAAAAGTGCCCGCCTGGTTTGAAGGCGCGCCGTTCGCGCCGGAATTTCCGGTATCCTGCGCCAGGTCAAGCTCATTGTAAGTCGATCCGCCCAGAGCGGCTATGTTGAATTTCCTGTGATACCACTGGCCTGACGCATATTGCGAAAGGTCCATCGACGGATGGCACCTTATTCCGTTCTGGTCGATTATGTAGCTCTGGGTAGCCTGACCATAGTCCCTCATATCTCCGAAAACGGTCCCGTCCATGTCCGTCCCGGTATAAAAATCCGCGTTATATGAAGGCATGAAGACGTCATATTCAAGATACGCATTGTCGGGTATCTGGATATTGGCGGCGGTCATTACCTTTAAATAAACAAACTGATATATGGCCGCGTCGGGAATGTAAGAGGTAAGCATAAGCGGCTGGGCATAAGGGTTAAAAACCTGGTTGACGTTTATGCCGGATGAAATCCCGGTTATGGTGGCGGCCGTCGCGTCGCCGACGGTTATTGTCTGAGTCCCTGAATTTACGAGCGTTGCGGAGAACACCCTGTTGCCGTAATCCCCCGCCTGGAAGGTGTAATTGGCCGGCAGGACCGCGGCAACATCGCTTGAAGTGAAATGCACTGTGCCAGTGTAGTTGTCGGCGACATTGGAAAAACTGTCCATCGCGCTTATTGCGAAATTAAAGCTTGTATTCGGGTTTGCCACGGCCGGCGCACTAACGTTAAAGGACGATATTGTCCCGCACGTGACGTTAATCGCGTTCGATGAACCGTTTATCGACGAGCCATTGAGGTCCTTGGCCGATATTGTCTGTGTGCCTTTTGTCTTAAGCGTGACGGCAAGGACTTTTTTCCCCGCGTCGTCATTGATAAAAGTCGTATCCGGAGGCAGGACCGCCGATGTATCCGAAGAATTGAATGAAGCCGTGCCGTTGTAATTGGTCACTACATTGTTATAGGAATCCTTGGCGGTAAGAGTCAATGAAAAAAGGACTCCAGCCTTTACCGATGACGGCGCGTTCAAAGTATAATACGACGCGGCGGCCGGAAGGATGGTTACTATGGCCGAGCTTGAGACCGACGGGTTGTCTATGTCGCTTACGTTCACCACCTCGTCGCCGGCCGACATTATCTGGACCAGGAACGCGTGAGAACCGTTGTCGGAAGCCGTGAAACCATAATCGTCAGGCATGACAAAAAGGAACGCTCCGGTGCCGAAGGTCACAACTCCGGTATAATTATTCGCCACCGCGCCAAGGGCGGTCCTTGCGGTCACTGTTATCAAAAAAGGAGCGGAAGCCCCGGCCTGGGACGGCGCGGCAATATCAAAATATGCAGCGGTAACCGGGGTGAAGGTGGGGGTCTCAGTGGCGGTTTGCATGTCTGTCGGAGTGTCGGTGGGTGTGTCCGCGTAAAGTTGCGAGGATGCAAAAAACACAAAAACAGCAATAAACAAAGAGTTAAATATTAATTTTACCGCTGTTCCCGCACGTATAAATTTGCGCACTTATCACCTCTAACAATTGCTCCCTTTATGACATAAATATATCATAAGCCCATATTTTTTCAAGGAAAAACCTTACAAAATTTTTAACAAGCGGGTTTGGTTTTCATGATGTGAAAATATGATTTCATTTACTTATTTGTGTTTTCGCCCAAAAATCTTTCAACCTCAAAAAAAATGTCATAAATATCTTTTACCCGCGACTTGTCGCCCGATTGAGCAAGCCTTATCGCCTGTTCAACCTTTTTTTGAGCGGGGGTGCCAAAAAGAGAATCACATATCTTAAATGAAGAGGCTATCCTTAGCATGCTCTCTTCCCATTTTATATCATCCGGCCTGACCGCAGGCGGATATATAAGGTCGGGATCGCGCACATCCCTGTAAAATTCCAGCCAGCTGTTTATGTTGTCGAGGAAATCCTGGGTGTCCATTGAGAACCTCAATTTAAAAGTTAAAATTAAAAACCCGGAAGTGAAACACGGATATAAAATATTTATTACAATTTTATCCTGATAATATTTTCGATTTCTTCTTTCGTCATTTTGCCGTCATGGCGGTAATAATCAACGCCCTGAAAGTCGGAAAAAACGAACATCGGTATGGTGGCAATGGATAATGCCGAGGCTTTTTTTGCGCCTTCTTTTGTGTCAAGGCTCACCCTGACAATCAGCACACTGCCCTTGAATTCGGCCTGCACGGCATCGACAACCGGCATCATGGAAATGCATGTTTCACACGACGGATGGTAATATTCGGTTATGGTCACCTTTGCCGCCTCTTTTTGGGGCGTACAACCGATAACAAAAGCTGTTGCAATTGCCGCAATTATTACCCCTATGGATCGCTTCATTTTGTGACGGCCCCCGGTGTAAAGGTCACAGCCGACGGAGCGGCCAGGGGCGATGCCGTAACAGTGACATCCTTCGGTTTGATCCCGATGCCTTTTGTCCTTAAAATTTCCTTTAAGGCGGTCACGTCAAGCAGTCCGTCATACCTGAAAATAACGTTGTCCTTGTTATCCGTCATTATGTTGGACGGAAATTTGGTGATATTGTATTTTTTTATAAGGTCCGCTCCCGTGTCCGATGTTTCGGCATACGTCGAAATATCCACCTCGTTGCCGTATTCCCTGGATATTTCGTCAACTACGCCGTTCATTCTCTCGCAGACGTAGCATCCGCGGCCGCTGATCTCCATGTATCTCACTTTCTTGGCATTGTAAGAGGCGCATCCCGCGGTTGCCGCGACTATCAGGGCGATTGCCGCCGCAAAAATTTTATTCCGCATTATTTTTCACTCCGGCCTTTTTATCCGCTATAACTTTCTCAAACTTGGTAAGCAGCTTTTTGGCCATGGATTCCGCCGACCATTCTTTTGCGTATTCAAAGGCCTCGTTCTTTTTCATTTCATAGAACGGACTGTCGGTGAGCATTTTCATCACCGCATCGACAAAATGGTCCACGTTCAGGTCCACGAGTATCCCGCCTTTGTCGCCTTTCATCACCTCTGCAACGCCCATTTCCCCGACGGCCACCACCGGGGTCCCGACCGCCATGGCCTCGGTCACGACAAGACCCTGCGTCTCGGTCACGGAAGCGAATGTAAAAAGATTTGCCGCCGCGTAGCAATTGACCCAGTCCTGGGGTTCAAAGTAGCCGAACCAGAGTATGTCGTTCTCAACGCCCTTTTCCTTTGCCGCGGCTTTTACCGCATCCTCGGCCGGGCCTTTGCCCGCAACCATGAGCTTGACCTGCCTGCCGGGCATGAGGGCCTTTACTTTTTTCAATACGTCAAAAAGGAACGGTATGTTCTTCTCATGGCCTATCCTTCCCATAAAAAGGAACAGGACCGTGTCCAGCGGTATGTTGTTCTTTTTCCTGAAGTCGTTGCCGTTGAAAGTCTTGAATTTTTCTATCTTTATCCCGGTGGGGTTTACCTCGACCGGGGGCTTTACCTTGTAGGACACGAGCAGGTCGTGCATCTGTGACGACGGCGTTATGTTCAGGTTCATTTTATCGCAGTACCATTTGGAAAAAGCCTTGGAGAACCATAACGCGAACGACTTTGGCAGGAATTTAATGTAATGGGTCACGTAGGACTCAAACATCGTATGGTATGTGTGCACGATCGGACAGTCCATCTGTTTTGCCCATTTTACTGCTTCAATACCGAGCGTAAACGGCGTCTGTGTGTGGATGATGTCGAATTTATGGTTGATTATCTCCTCTTTGATGACTTTTTTGGCCGCGGCTTCCCACGGCGCGGGCAGCCTGTCCTCGGGGTCGAAGAACAGGTAATGGGATTTTATCCTTATCACGTATTTCTCGTTATCCGCGTCCTTGAAATCCTTCTGGTCCGCGGGAAATTCCGGGGCTATTATTTTCACCTCATGCCCGAGCTTTCTGTATTCATGCGCGAAAGTGTCTATCGAAGCGACCACTCCGTTTACCCTGGGCCTGTATGTGTCCGTTACAATTGCTATTTTCATTCCAACCTCCCTGAAGTTTAGTCTGTCCAAAACCTTAAAAAAATATCATCACTGCTTGCTTTTGTGCTTTTCCTCGGTGATCTTTTCCCACGCGTCGCGCGCGAGGTTCTCAATGTTGGGAAAATTCCCTATTTGATCGTGCTTTACCACCCTTGAGAACCAGTTCACGGCTTCGTTATAATTTCCGAGTACCCTGTTGAGTTCGCCTATAAGATAGATTATGCCGGGTTCGCCGATCTTTTCGGGTATGTGGCTGCCTTTTTCAAATGTCTTGATGTAATATTCAAGGGCGAGTTTCTGGTGCTCGATGTCCTTTGCCGCGTCCCCCTGTTCCCTGTATATCCAGGCCACATGCATATAAAGCCCGGCTATCGTAAGAGGGTCCTCGGGCTTGAAATGTTTCGCAAAAAAAACCGCGAGAAGGTGTTTTTTTACAGCCGTTTCAACGTCGATCTCCCTGCCTTCAGGGAATTTGACGTTCTTGCCCGTCTCCTTTATAGCCCTTGCGATCTTCAGTATCTCGGGATGATATTCCAGCGTTTTTTCGTCGAACTCGTCGTTGCGCGCGCTGTAATTGCACTGCGAGCACGTGGTGACCGCGTAAAGCAGCGGATTTATATTCTCATAAACCTTGTGAAAATCAGGGTCGCTTGATTTCACTTTTAAAGCCGAAGGCTTTACCCTGGGCGTCTTGAACGTGGAGTCGCACGCCGGGCATTTTACTTCCTTGAGCCAGATCGGTTCTGTCATGTCAACTCCTTGAAAATTTTATTTTCCGGTAAAAAGCATCATTTCAAAGCTTCCGCTATCCTGTCGAGTCCTTTGTCTATGTTCTGCATTGACGTTGCGTATGACATCCTGAAATGCGAGTCGGAACCGAACGCTATGCCCGGTACCACGGCTACTTTCGCCTCGTTTAGCAGCATGTCGGCCAGGTCCAGCGAGCCGTTTATCGCCTTTCCTTTTATCGTTTTTCCCTTTAATGCGCTGAAATTCGGGAAGACATAAAAAGCGCCCTCGGGTTCCACCGCGGTAAGCCCGGCTATGGCCCGGACCCTTTCCAGAATGTGCTTCCTTCTCCTGTCAAACTCCGTTACCATGCCCCCAATTACGCTCTCAGGGGTCTTTAAAGCCTCTATCGCAGCCAACTGGGTCATTGTGGCCGGGTTTGACGTCGAATGCGATTGAAGGTTGTCTATAGCGGAAATTATTTCCCTGTCATCCGCGGCCAGGTAGCCTATCCTCCAGCCTGTCATTGCGTAGGCCTTTGAAACCCCGTTGACCGTTATTGTGCGCGCCTTCACCTCTTTTGAAAAGGAGGCGATGGATATGTGTTTCTTTCCGTTATAAATGAGTTTCTCGTATATTTCATCCGAAACAATGATTATATTGTTTTGCAGGGCTATCTCCGCAAGTTTTTTCAGCGATGATTCGGATAAAACCGCCCCGGTTGGATTTGACGGCGAATTAATGAGCATTGCTTTTGTCTTTTTGTTTATCTTTGACCTTAAAAGGTCGAAATCTATCTCAAAATTCCTCGCTTCGTCAAGTTCCACGAATACCGGTATGCCGTCCGCTATCTTGACCTGTTCCTCGTATGAAACCCAGTAAGGCGAAAAGATTATGACCTCATCGCCCGGATTTATGATAGCAGTAAAAACATTGTAAAGTGAATGTTTCGCGCCGCATGAAATGATGATGTCGGATGGCCTGTATTCAAGGCCGTTGTCCCTCCTGAATTTCTCGGAAACCGCTGTCTTTAGCTCCACCATTCCTGATGCCGGCGTGTATCTTGTCTTGTTGGCTTTTATAGCGTTTATTCCGGCTTCTTTTATGTTGTCGGGGGTGTTAAAATCCGGTTCGCCAGCCCCGAATCCGACAAGATCCACGCCGTCTTTTATCATCTGTTTGGCTTTCGCGTCTATGGCAAGCGTCAAAGACGGCGAAACTTTCTTTAGTCTGTCGGCTATCATCTCATCCTCCGTTAAAATTTGTTATTTTGCGATCATTTCCTTTATGTTCCTGAGCGCCTGTTTTGTCCTTTGCTCGTTCTCTATGAGCGAGAAACGCACAAAACCTTCCCCGCCAACCCCGAAACCCGATCCGGTGGAAACCGCGACGTCCGCTTCCTTGAGAAGTTTCATGGAAAAATCCGCCGAGGACATGTGGCTGAATTTTTCCGGTATCTTCGCCCAGACGAACATCGTGGCCAGGGGCCTGTCCACGGGCCATCCGATCTTGTTGAGCCCGTCGACGAGCTGGTCCCGTCTTGTCCTGTATATTTCACGTATGTCCCCGACGCAGTCGTCCCTTGAATTAAGGGCGTGTATCGCGGCTATCTGGATCGGCTGGAACATGCCGTAATCAAGGTAACTTTTTATTTTTTCAAGTGCCTTTACGATATATTTGTTGCCGACAAGAAAACCCACCCTCCAGCCGGGCATGTTGTATGTCTTTGAAAGCGTATAAAACTCGGCCCCGATGTCCTTGGCCCCCGGAGCCTGCAAAAAGCTCGGCGGCAGGTATCCGTCGAAATATAATTCCGCGTATGCGTTGTCGTGAAGCACTATTATATTGTTCTTTTTCGCGAACGCAACGATCTTTTCAAAAAATCCCGGCGCCACGACCTCGGCCGTCGGATTATGCGGGTAATTGAGAATAAGTATCTTCGGTTTTGGCCATGTGTTTTCGACAACCTTTACCATGTCCTCAAAAAAATCCCCGCCTTTCACTATGGGCACCGATATTACGTTGCCTCCCGCCAGCGTCACGGCAACCGAATGTATCGGATAGCACGGCGTCGGCACCAGGACGTTGTCGCCCCTGTTGATCACGGCGTACATCAGGTGCGATATCCCCTCTTTTGATCCGATTGTTGTTATGCATTCCGTTGCCGGGTCAAGCTCGACCACGAAACGCCTTTTATAATAATCCGTTGCGGCGAGGTTGAGCTTATATATCCCCCTTGAAGCGGAATATCTGTGGTTCCTGGGGTTCTGCGCCGCCTCGATAAGCTTGTCGACTATGTGCCTCGGCGTGGGGCCGTCGGGATTCCCCATGGAAAAATCTATTATATCCCTTCCGGCTTTTCTTAAAGCCGCGCATTCCTTTTTCACAACGCCGAAAACATATGGCGGAATATTTTTCAGTTTCTCGCCTTCAAGGTCCCGCAATGTCCTCAAAAGATCGCCTTCAAGCTTTTCAAGTTCCATATATTATCTCCCCGTCTAGAACCTTACCATTTTTTTTATCTTTTTCATTCTCCTGTCGATGTCCCTGCGCGACAGGGTCTTCAGCCTGTCAACCGAGAAATCCTCAACCGTGAACGAAGCCACCGTGTTGCCGTAAGCTATGGCTTTTTTAAGCGCGGATACGTCCGTCTTGTTGACCTTTGAGAGGTAACCGATAAAAGCCCCGCCGAAAGAGTCTCCTGCACCAGTGGGGTCCACCACATTATCCACCGGGTATGACGGCAGAGAGAAGTATGTGTTGGCAGCCGCGAGCGCCGCCCCGTGTTCGCCCTTTTTTATTATCACGTACCTTGGGCCTATGGCCTGTATGTCCTTGGCCCCCTGCAGTATGTTGTCTTTTCCGGTAAAAAGCCTTATTTCCTCGTCGTTCATTACCACGCAGTCGACCTTGGAGAACACCTCCGTCAACTTCTCTTTTTTGATGGATATCCAGAGGTTCATGGTGTCGACCATTGAAAATTTCAGCTTTTGCATTGAATTGAGCACCTTGAGCTGCAGTTCGGGGTCTATGTTGGCAAGAAAAAGATATGGGACATATTTGAAAGATTCCGGCAACTCCGGATTAAAGGTCTCAAAAACGTTCAGCTCCGTCTTTATCGTATCCCTTGTTTTCATGTCGGCATTGTACCTGCCTTCCCAAAAAAACGACTTTCCGGCTGTCTTTTTTACCCCTTTGATGTCTATTTTATGGTCCTTTAACAGCTTCAAATTATCTTCGGTAAAATCATCGCCCACAACCCCAACTATATGTGTCCTGTCGAAATAAGACGACGCTATGGACGCATACACGCACGCGCCTCCAAGGACCCTTTCACGGCTCGCGGCCGGCGTATGTATGGTATCAAAAGCCATTGAGCCGACGATAACTACCGGCATAAATCCTCCCATGTGACTTTTTCACATTAAATAGATTGTAAAATATTTATATTTATTGGATTTTAACATTTATGGGGCTAAAATCAAGGGATTTTATATGGGAGAGTATCCTGAATCATGCGTAAAACCCCGGCCGGCCGTCAGACGCTTGCTTCCTCATTCATATATTTTTCGACCGTATGAAGAAGTTCGTGTACGGATTGGATGCGTGAATCATCCATTTGTTTCGCATTTTTTATGGCTTTATTGAGCAGAAGCTCTACCGGAGTGCCTTTTACGTCATCGATCACGTCAAGAACGGAAACAACCTTCAGGAGCCCTTTTTTCCAATCATTGGAAGAATCGTCCCTGCGCTGTATATCATAATGCATATAGTTGGATACATAAATGGAATTCCATGTACTGATTACCTCCAGAAAATCATTCCTGTTCAAAATTGCACACTCCATTTTTACGCTCCTTAATGGTTCTATACAAGAAATTATATTCCAACTATATATATATGTCAAGTGCTATAGTATATCATCTTGTATATACCACATCAAAAAACAATTATTCGCCTTATAAATATGGGTGTTTATCGGATTATAAATAAATGTATGTTTTTGTTTATGTTACAAAATAAGTGTCTAATTTTTTGTGTTATATGGTTATGGTTAAATCGGATTTGTTTTTATCGGGAAACAGGATCTTATTTTATATTTCTTAAGAAAAAATTATATTGAAATGCTTCTTTTAATGAAAATGGCATGCCATGACCCGGATAAACCATCGAATCAGGATGAAATGACTTAAATATCTTAAGTGTTTCCTTCAGTTTTACTCCGTCTCCCGTAGGCAGGTCGGACCTTCCGACCGAATCCTCGAACAGAGTATCGCCGGAAAAAATACAATTTTCGCGTGTTATGACAACGCTTCCCTGCGTATGTCCGGGAGTATGATATATCCCGAATCCCTCCAACTCGTTTCTATCGCCGGAATAAAACGTCACATTTGTGGCGCGTATTTTTTCTCCTGTAAATGACGATAGGTTCAGGTCGGGATCCGCGAGCAATTTTTTTTCTTCCGAATGTGCATATATGATAATATCCGGAAAATCAGCAATGGAAGCTATATGGTCGTAATGGCCGTGGGTCAAAAATATGGCCTTTACCCTTCCGTCAAAGCCGGAAATCATCCTTTTAAGTTCGGCGGAATTAAAGCCCGGATCTATTATATAAATATTGCCGTATTCGCGCAAAAGATAGGAATTTTCCCCAAAATTTTCGTCTGCGGCGGAAAGAATCTCCAATTTATTTAATATTAATGGAATCAATATACATCGGACCTTTGTAATTCGGCGCCGTTGAGCCCTGTCCAACTACCACGCCCCATGTAATTGTCTGCGTTGTATCGGCAATGGTTCCAGCAGTTCCGCTTCCGCTGGCCGGTGTCATGCTGTTTACATCGGCTGATATTACGTTCCATATTCCCGGAACGGCTCCATTTGACGGGTTGATATTTATCCACGGGGATTGATACCACGCGTAATTTCCGGATGCGCCGAGCTGAAAATAGAAAAAGCCGCCGTATGAATCCATACCCAGCGGCACCCAGATGGCGGCTGTGATTGTTTTGCCAACAAGCGTCGATAGTACGACGTTGCCGATTGCGAGCCTGCCCTGCGCCGTATTAGGCGCGTTAAAATTACAATCAAGTTTAACGCATCCGGTCCCTTCGTAAGCCACATCCGTTGAATATGAAAGGGCTGTAAAACCGGTGCCGCTAAGGGAAAACATGTTGACATCAGCCTGCGATTCGAACGGATAGGTCGAATTGTCAGGCCCGCCTGCGGCGGATTCAATCGGGCCTGCCGGGTATTGCTTCAGTTTGCCGCACGAAACAATGGCAATAACCGTAACTATTATCATCAACAGCGTAAATATCCTTTTCATATGAACCTCCACAATGTTTATTTCATTTATCTTGCATTCCTAATATCCGTCTTTGTTCACTTCGTTGGCGTATTTGGCGAATATATTCATGTATTGCGTCTGGTTGTAATAAACCTCGTTGCCGTCGCCGTGCGTATACGACGGGTCGAGAAGCATCCAGTAGTTGACCCCGTTTCCGCCTGCGGCAAAAAACTCGCCCGTCATTTCGTCTAGCCACTGCGCTTTCGGGTATTCGGGAACTCCGTTGGGAATGCCGAATTCCTCCATTACCACCGGTTTTTTTACCGTCTCATGCGCCTGCTTTATAAAATTCTCAATGGTCCATTTTGTGGTCCCAGGGGAAAAATGCGTGTACTGGCCCGCCGGGTAAATATGAAAAGTGCAAAAATCTATCGATGCCGGCCGGTGCGATAATACAAAATCGGTGCCGGAATAATGCGTCCCGTCGGCCTGCAAAAAGAAGCCTTCCATGCCTGTGGTGACCATGTGGTTGGGGTCCTGCGACTTTATATAATCCGACATTTCCGCGACCCAGGCGTTCATGACCTTTGAGGATGTATCCGCTTCGTTCCTGGGTTCGTTCATGAGGTCGTAGCAGAATATCGCTGGATCGTCCCTGTATAAAACGCCGTTAACGGTGTTTTTCCTTTTTACGAAAGCATCGACTGTTTGTTTGTAATATTTCTTGCAGGTTTCATTTGTCCAGAAGTCGTTCTTGGCGACGCCGGCCCATTTGGCATAAACGGTCACCCCTCCGTAATATTCCCAGTTATCGGTAAAATGCAGGATTACCCTGATATTATGTCTTCTTGCGGAATCAAGGACGTAATCTATGGACCTGTACGCCATCTCGTTGAATTTTTCCGGCCCTATCCTGAAATCGTGGGTGACGTCATCCTTGTTCGACGAAGCTTCATCATACGCCTCTCCGTTTGAACCCACCCTTATAACCTTGAATCCGGCTTTTTCCGCAGCTTCAAATATCTCGTCTATTATATGCCTGTACTTGTCCTTATCCGTCTTATCCATGTAATATTTGCGCATTATGTAATTATTCGTGCCGACATATTTGTAAACATTCCTGCCGTCGTAAAAGTCGGTCCCGACGGCCCTTATAAAATTCTTTGACATTGTGAATTTTACGGCCGCAAGCTGCGGTGTTTTCAGTGTGGTAAATTCCGCCGCCTTTGATATTCCTCCTGCCGTCTTTCCCGAAACTGCTACGGAGAACATATATTTCGTTTCCGGTTTCAAGCCGGCGACTTTCAGCATGTTAAAACCCTTTTTTGCGCCTTTTAGTCCGGTAAAATCCGTAAGCGGCATTTTTTCACCGTACATCACCTTAATGTCGTAATCGCCGTCAGTATCCATTGAAATTTCCACGGAATCGACGCCCGCCTTCGGCTTGATATTTTTTATTGAGGCCGCTATTATCCTCTCTTTCATTGAAGAAGCGTAATCCGCCGACTCCTTTAGGGCCGAAATAACATCCGGGCCCGCCGCTGCCGCGTCAATCGTGCCGCCTGCGATGTCGTATATTATGACGGATCCCCTGGACCCAAAAAATATTTTCGCCGCTTCCGGAACGGCCCTTCCAATACCGGCCGGAGAACCGGAATATTTCAGGTCCAGAATAATGGGTTTATTTACATTGGAATATGCCGCCGATACCGCGGATACAATACCGTCAAATCCGGAGGTGTCGCCTTCTTTTAATGGCGCCTCCGCCTCAAAAAAATACATGTCGATCGTTGGTATATTGAACAATTCATAGGAGGCCGCGCCCGGATTTTTTGCCTCAATTGTAACAAAACGTTTCTTATCCAAAGATTTGATGAATTGGGACATTTCCAGCGTCCAGTCATAAATCACGCCCGCCGACTCCACTGAATCGTCCTGCATGTCGGCGCACATGTCCCACGCCATGATAACGTTTGCCTTGGCGTATCTTGCCAGCACCCTTTTCACATAATCCCTGAAATAGCTCTTGCAAATCGCGTCCTTGTAAAACACGGCGTCATTTGACGCGCCCGTCCACGCGCTGTATTGCTTCCTTATCCCGCCGCCCGCCAGGCTGACAATGAGTTTAACGGAACTTTTTTCCGCCGCCCCGACGGCCGCATCCAGGTACCCTATCTGCTTGTCATCAAATACCCCGGGCGACTTATCAAGCACGGCGTCCCCTATTTTTATTCTGACGATATTTATGCCGCTGCCTTTTATCGCGCCAAAAATTGCGGTGTTTTCAACGGGAGCGTCAATTGCCACAAGCCTCAATCCCGTCTTATCATCCGAAACCAGCGCCGGGCCTTCGATCGAAACGGCAAAAGACAATAACGGCGTAAATGCCAGCATCAACGCAAGGATTGCTTTTTTCATATTGCCTCCGTCATATTATTCATATTTAGAAATATGCTTTGAATGAAATAGCAAACCTGTTCATCGTATCGTCGCTGGCGTTATCCAGCCAATATCCAGTGAAAGGCTCGACGCCGTAGCTTAACACCGTATTGAAAGCTCCCAGCGCGTTCAATTCAAGTTCCGCATACCAGTTGGAGTGGAAAACATTGTCCGTATCCTCCGCCTTATAATTGACGGTGAACTTCACATATTTGTTGAACTTCACGGAAGCTTCCAGAAATCCCGTGGTTCGCGAATAATCATACGGAAGGACTATATAATCCAGATATCCCTGCAGGGCTTCATACCTTGCCAGGAACTTGAATGTGACCATGTCCCCGGCCTGTATTTTTGTTTCGCCGGTGAACGAATTAGAAGGCAACTGTGTGGGGTCGCCTTTGCTGTCGTATTTCCACCAGAAATGATAATTATTAATGGCAAGCGATTCGTCGTTCTTAAGGTCGATTGTCATGCTGTCCTCTTTGTATGTGCCGTCCAGCGCGCGGTTCTGCATGAATTCCGCCATGAGCTGGGTGTCATGTACGAAGGTGGAAAGCGCCGGTGAAAGGCTCCCGATATAGGCAAACGGCCATACATCGTCCATTATATATGTGGCCTTGGCGTCGTATTGCCTGTATCCAATTCCGTCGTCGGGATTGATGAAATCGGCCCCGCCGAAATTTGCCCCTATCTCCCTGTAATAAACAAAGAGGGTGAGGAATCCGTAATGGAGCGACGCGTCCGAATATATAAGCCCGGCTTTTGATATGTCGGTAAGATTCTGGGATATATATTCATATGACGGCTCCGTGGCAAGCAAATATATCGGGCCGGTCGTGGCATACTGGCTCCACAACAGCTCTTCCCTCAAATTAAGGTCCAGGACGTTTGCCCACGGAAAATAAAGCGAAGCGTCGCCGCCCATGATATTTGCCGATTCCTCAAAATTATCCGTCAAAGGGTTTGCATTGTCGTCATAACCGCGCCTTGTATTAATATATATGGCGCCGATAAAATCCTTGTCCAAAAAGTACGTCTTGAGCCTGGCCCCGGCTATGTATGTGGTGCCCAGCTTCCACGGCTGCGTGGAATCAAGGCTCATTGCCGTCAGAAGGTATGATGTGTTCACTGGATAAATGGTGCCGCTTAAGGACAGTCCCATGAGATTCGAACCCACCGACGAAGGGTCTACGAGCCCCACCACGTCGTCAAAAGGCTTTACCTTTTCGCCGGCAAAAGCAGTAAGCTCATTGCCGAGCCCCCTTAATGTTATATGGCCCGAGGCAACATTAAGGTCGTAATTCTGCCCGTTGTAATACGCGGCCCTGACCGTCATTTTGGCCTCGACCGCATCGTTGGGCGTATATAAAATATTAATATCCTGCTCCACGTTGGTCTCGGTTCCGTTTATTCCCGTGTCAATGATCCCCCCGCCGTCCTTATAAAACCCGGCTTTATCCTTGTATCCCCACCTGATGTTGTCCAGATATACCGAGCCTTCAATGCCGTTGTAAAAGACGACATAAATGGTCTTCACAAGCTCCTTGTTCTGCAAAAGGTCCGTGTTGAACTGGTTGTTCGCCGCATCTTTCCAGACGGGGTCGTCAAGGTCGAACCTTATATTTTTGTTCCAACCCGGATAAATGACCTGCTCGTTGGATTCATACCATGAATTATTCGCATCGGCGGTCTTGAAAGCCACGGATATTTTCATCATTTTCCCGGGATTGTATACGTCCAGCGCCATGTAGTCCTTGTTGGCCACCGAAAACGTATTGCCGGCGCTGTCGTTGTATTCGACGCCGAATTTTATGTTGGCATCCTTGAAATCGATCTTTAACGAATGATTCCCCTGACTGGCGAACTTGTTGCTTATAGAAACCACGCTTGGCCCCCAGCCATTCATATCCGAGCCGTTATAACTCCAGTAATTAATAGCCGCCGGATTTTCAAAACTTCCCTCACCGCTCCCTTTATCCCAGGATTTAAAAATTATGGATTCGGCTGTAATCGTGGTGTTGTTCTGGAATGTAGCGCCAAGCGAATTTCCCACGATATTGTCCCCGATATAGTTCCTCCTGGCCAGCTTAAGGTCCGTAAAATACAGGGAACCTTTCACCTTTGCGTCCGGATAAACCTGGATATCCATTTCCCTTATGTCGTTGCGGTTGGAGAAATAGTCGTTGAAATTCCAGTTGGAATCCGCAGACTTGAACGACGGGGTTATGAAATCGAAGAATATCCCTTTGTTCCATCCCGGTGCGATGCCAACTTCCTTGGATTCTATCCAGACCTGATCGTCGCCCGTCTTGAACGCTATGGATACCTTTACGCCGTAATCCATCGGGTTATAGACGTCGAACTTTATGCCTGTCGAGTCTGAAAAATCGAACCTGGAAGTGTAAATATATGCCGCGTGGTCGACGTTGTTCTGCGTCGAGAACCTTACTTCCATTCCGTTATTGGCCTCATCACCGAAATTTTTTACCGGAAAAACCCCGACTGCGGCTGTCTGGTCGGAAGCGGGCAGCCAGTTTATCCCTTTTTCAAAGCTGTTCCAGACATGATACGCCATGTTTCCGAGATCGACCGGTATCAATGAATCCAGCTTGTCGGGATTTGTAGTGTCAAACCTGACGTTTGAGATAAGTGCGTAACCGTCCCCCAAATCCGGGGGAAAAAGCAGTATTGAAAGCCTCTTAACCTGGTTTATGTCGGCCGGCAAAACGTTCGGCCTGTAAGCGCTGGCCTCGTTCTTCCATTCTTTTTTCTTAAGGTTGAACGTCACCCCGTAGTTCCATCCCTTGTTCAGAAGTATCGTCTGCCCTTCCTGCCATGTCCATTTATCACCGGTTGCAAACGCAAAACCCGCGTTCATGGAGAAATTATTGGGGTTGTATATGTCCATTTTTATCCTGTATACGTCGGAAAGGTCGAAGGATCCCTCGGTTATAAAGGCGGCGTTCTCCCCGGGCTTGTTCATCTTATATTTTGCCTTCATGACCCCGGTTCCGGCGGCATCCGTGGTCTGTTCGACCCCGGAGGCGCACGACCATCCGGCCGCAGCCGACCACTTCAGCGTGCCTTTCCTGAAATCATCTATCAAGACATCGTTCATGTTCTTTGGCTCTTCCACGGGAAGAAAACCGGCTATGCCCTGATCGCCGCTTATCATGACATTATCCATTGCGATAAAACCGGAAACAGGCGAGAATCTGCCGTCCTTGTTTTCCGGGGAGAACTCAAGCCCGAACCTGCGCATGTCCGCCGCCCCGGATAGTTTGGAATCAAAGCCTCCGGTCGGGCTGGCCTTGAAATTGCCAAGAAGGTCGAATAATAAACCCTTGTTCCATCCGGGTTTGATCTCAATGCTTTCAGTGGTCTGCATGAGCCAGTTGTTTCCTGTCTTAACCATCAAGTTTACTTTCATTGAGGAGAGGGTTGAATTATATATGTCGAATTTTATCTT
>Ga0181535_10001348_pt1 | contig 32224 bp, 29 predicted proteins | sample PEATcosm2014_Bin_44_FD_119774 | JGI IMG/M metagenome (GOLD analysis project Ga0181535, IMG submission 119774) | Peatland microbial communities from MTU Mesocosm Facility, Houghton, MI, USA - PEATcosm2014_Bin17_30_metaG | ecosystem: Environmental > Terrestrial > Soil > Wetlands > Peat | place... | reverse complement strand
GACAAGCGAGAACGCGTGGAGTTGGCATCGAACGAAACTCCCTGTGGAAGTGATCAATGAAACCGGGAAAATGCGATGTCGACGGAGCGAAGGGGAGCCTGAAAAAGATGAGCCGATGATATTTGCCGGAGTCGCGGGCGTCAAGACGCTCACCGAAGCTGAAAGGTCCGGATTGATTCCGGTCAAAAGAACTCACGGAGTTTGGCGAAGGCATCAAGCTCGATGAGGTGCTGGCCTTCTGGGACTTTGTCGACGGCCGCGTGCTCGAGAATCCATGTGTCCGGGTGAAAAAGAAACACGGCGTGCAGGCCGGCTGCGAGCGCGGGGTTGATGTCGCTCTTGGGGCTGTTTCCGATCATCCACGACGTGTGCGGTTTGAGCTCATGGCGTCCGATTACGGCCCGATAGGCAGCGGGGTCTTTCTCCGCGGGAATTTCCACGGCCGAGAAGTATGGCGCAAGGCCGGAGCGCGCCAGCTTGTCTGCCTGTTCGGCGCGGTTGCCCTTGGTCATAAGGATCAGATGGTGGCGCGAGGAAAGCTCGGCCAGGGTTTCGGCTACGCCGGGCAGGAGCTCGATCTCCTGTTCGGCGATCGATCGCGCAAATCCGCGAATGCGCTCGCGCTTTTCCTCGGTGACGGGCGCGGGGCTCAAGCGCTCAAAGCAATCGACCAGCGAGCGCGTGAAGCTTGACAGGCCGTAGCCGTGGGTCAGGATGGTCTCGCGCTCGACGGCGTTGAGGGCCTGCCGGACCTCGGCGGGTGAGTACTCGTGGTGATCAAGGAAGCTGATGAATGCGGCGATGGCGCGCTCAAAGTAGATGTTGTTTTCCCAGAGCGTATCGTCGGCGTCGATGAGCAGCGTTTGGCCGGCAGGGAAGCGAGGCATGGGCACAGAATACTAGGTTTCAGAGGCGAGTTCAGGGGCCAGTGAATGAGTGAAGAAGTGAAGGAGTGCATGCGTGAAAAAGTGGGCGGCGAGGTCAGTGGCGCAGACTGCGATCCGGGCAAGGAACACGGAGCGGGCCATTGATCGGGTGCGAATGCTTAGTCATGCCTTCCACGCCCCGAGCAAGCGCCTGACCAGGACCAATTGTCCCAGGTGATAGGCGTTGTGATCGGCAACGAGCAATGCCTCGCGCAAGATGGTTTGGCCGCTGCCGTGCGGAATCCGGGCAAAGAGATCGGTCGCCGGATCGGCAATGAGATCGTTCATGGCTTTCAAATCGCGGCGAAAGTCGCGCACGCTTTTGTCCCATGCCTTCGCGTCGGACGGCGCAGCCTCGGCAGGCCAGTAGCCGCTGGGCCAGCTGGGAGATTCGTGGCCGGCATCGCGCGAGAATTCGAGAATATCCCACTGCGCGATGCGCAGGTGCTCCAGAATCTCCCACGGCGAGTGGTCGGCGCCTTTGGGCCGCTTGCCGCGCAGTGCGGGTGAGAGGCCGCGGACGGCGGTGTCGAAGTCCACATGCGCGTGACCGCCGTTGATGAGTTCAAGCAGATGTTGGCGCAGAGCCCCGCCATGGTCGCTCCGAGATGCTTGCTTAGTCTTGATCACAGAATCCTCCCGTTGGTGCGAATCTCACTCTACGGATTCTCCGGTGCGGCAATCGATTCCTTCGTTCTCGATTAGGAACCATCGAGAACTGCATTTACGGGACAGAACCGGCAGTCTATTGAATCATGTCGATGATTCGTCCGTCCGGTGCTCGAACCTGCGTTCGAACATTTGGGTCGTTAGCTGCTGCCTCGGCGATGAGATCATTGATGTTGTTCATATGCCCATGAAGCGTATTCTCATTCCCTGTTGTCCAATACCCCGCCTCGTCGCGCACACCTAGCCTGCCGATCAGAGGCTGAATCTGCCTCAGGAAGTCGATGACCTCAATGTGAGTTCGCGGACCTGCAAACTGCGTTTTCACCCAACCTTCAAACCTGAACCGCGGGCCGAATTCAAATTCGACTGGCTCGCAATCTGGATGGGGAAGAAGAACGAACCCGTATGGGGTTGCGCTGTTTTCCCTCTGGAGCACTCGGAATGGCCAAGCGCGAGATTCCGCGAAGCCTCTGACGAAATCCAGTAGACGAGGTAGTTTGTCCGGCTCGGTAAGCCGGCCGGCGTAATGTATTGTGACGCCCAAAAACGAACCCCGCTCAGATGACTAAGGTCTTTAAGTTTCCAAAACGGCCCTCTGCGCCGCAAAGATCTCCCTCAATCCCGCCTCCGCCAGGTCGATCAGCCCATTCAGTTGCGTGCGCGAATACGAACCTTTTTCCGCTGTCGCCTGCGTCTCGACGAGTCCCCCATCCGCCGTCATCACCACGTTCATATCCACCTCGGCCTGGGAGTCCTCTTCATAGCAAAGATCGAGCAGCGCCTCGCCGCCCACGATGCCCACCGACGTTGCGGCCACCAACTGCTTGAGCGGCGAGGTTTTGAGGGTTCCGGCCTTGACCAGCGCATTGAGTGCCAGTCCGAGCGCCACCGCCGCGCCGGTGATGGCCGCCGTGCGCGTGCCGCCGTCAGCCTGAATCACGTCGCAGTCAAGGATGATGGTGCGCTCGCCCAGCACATGCATGTCCACGACGGACCGCAGGCTGCGCCCGATCAGCCGCTGAATCTCGTGTGTGCGCCCGCCGATCTTGCCGCGTTCGCTCTCGCGCGGGGTGCGGGTCACCGTCGAACGGGGCAGCATCGCGTACTCGGCCGTTACCCAGCCGCGCCCTGAGTTGCGCAGCCATCCCGGCACGCCCTGCTCAATGGTCGCGTTGGTCAGCACCCGTGTGTTGCCGAGCGAGACCAGCACCGAGCCCTCGGCGGTCTGCACAAAGCCGGGCGTGAGAGCGAGCGGGCGGAGCTGGCCCGCGCTTCTGCCGCCGGGCCGGAGGGAGGGCGTTGCGGTCCGCTTTGCGCTTTCCGCTACTTTCCCGGGTTGCATTTCTGTCGCATTCATAAACGGATTGTACGAGAGCCGCGCTGGAAACAGTCGGCTCGGGAGTGCCGGTTCCGCATTGGGAATTTCTGTGAATGAAGTGCCGCAAGGGGAATCCCCTCTTAACCACCTGATAAGAAAGTCTTTCCCTTTGATTCGAAGGAGCGGGTCATCCCGTTTTGGAACGCCTGGGCGGGGTATGCCGCATCGAACCAACGCGCTGCAAAGACATATCCCGTCCATGATCAGCGACTTAGAAAACTCGTTCCCGTTTGGCACGCCACGTGTATGAAAACAGGACAAAGTTCACCAGCATGCGCAGAATCGGGAAGCTCGGCGGGGACACAAAGAAGGGGCCACGACCCGCGAATCACGGCGCACGAACCTTGATCGATGGCAGGAAAGGAACTCTCTCATGCACCAGACAGAGACATTCAGGGCAGCGGGACGGAAGCGGATCGGCGGGGGACGGAAGGTCCTTGACTCAAAAATAATGCGTGGGGATGCCAGCCAAATTGCCCCCGACAGGAAGCGTGTGGAGACGGTGGTTGAGACCCTCGTCACTCTGCACAGCCACGGAGAAACTCTCGCCGAGGTCGCGCACGATGCACGCAACATGGTGACTGCACTGGGGCTCTATTGCGATCTTCTGGAGGAGCCCGGCGTTCTCGCCACACCCTTCATCCATTATGGGCACGAGCTGCGGCTGGTGGCTGCGGCCAGCCGCCGCCTGGTGGAGAAGATCGTCGCCATCGACGCCGAACGCGATCGAACCTGCACGGCCCCGGGGAGTGGGACGTCGGCTGAAGCATCGCCGCAGACTCCGGGAGCGGCTTTTCCGCAAGCCGCGGACTCGCTTCCATGGAGTGAACAGGGAGAACCGGGAACAAGCGCCACTACAGCCGCTGGAAACCAAATCTTCGGCCGGACTCCCGGCAATCAACCCTCCGGTCTGGCCAACACGGGCATCGCCGGTTCAGGCCCGGCCCATGCAAGCCGGCGCTGGGATCTGTTGCCCGCGCTCCCGGTCTCGAACCTTGCCGCCGAGCTGCTGGCCAACCGCAATCTGCTGGCCGCTCTGGCCGGGCCCACCATCGCGCTCACTGTGCATGCGGAGGGGGGCGCGCGGCCTGTGCGCCTGACCGGCGAAGACCTGACCCGGGTGCTCGTCAACCTGGTGAAGAATGCGACGGAAGCCATGCCCTCGGGCGGCCGCATTCACATTGGCCTGCGCGAAGAGCCTCCCGCGCGGGGCACTGCGGCCTGCCTTCTGGTCACCGTTGAAGACAACGGTCCGGGAATTCCTCCGGAGGCTTTGGAGACGATCTTCAACTCCGGCTACACCTCGCATGGCATGAGCGAGGGCTCCCATGGCAACTGGAGCCTCAGCCATCGCGGCCTGGGCCTCACCATTACGCGTTCCATTGCGGAAGGTGCTGGAGGCCGCATCACCGCCGGCAATCGCGAGCACGGCGGCGCGCGTTTCACCCTGGAACTGCCTTTGCGAAAGGCAAACTGATGTTTTTGAAGCCCGCCCTGCAGGTGCCGCAAATGGGGATCTTTTCCGGAGACCCCCGATCGCCGGGACAGCAGGAAGAAAGCTCATGGCGAAGAGCTAAAAGCTAATCGCTGTGATGAACACCCGAGAGGCGCATACAATGCTGGATACAGTCTTCAACACACGAGAGATGGAGTTTGTTCCTCAACTTCCCGAGCCGGCCATCCGTCTGCACCTTCTGGTGGTGGACGCCGACGCGGCGGTGCGCTCGGCTTGCGCGGAGATCGCCGAGAGCCTGGGCTACGCGGTCGACAGCACAGGCGATCTGAACCAGGCAAGGAGCCTTCTGCGCGGCCACATCGCCGACATTCTGCTGGTCAATCTGCCTTCGGGGTCGAATGAGGGCCTGGAGCTGGTCTCCGAGGTCAAGCTGCTCTATCCCGACACCTCGGTGATCGCAATGACGGCCACCGGCTCGGTGAACGCGGCGGTGGAGGCCATGCGCTGCGGCGCCTCCGACTACCTGACCAAGCCCTTCGCCATGGACGAGCTGTCGACGGTCCTCGACCGCGCGGCGCAGTCCCACATGACCGACACCGCCACGCGCCAGTTGCGCGAGAGGCTGCGCCTTTCAGAAGGCCTGGGTTCCATGATCGGCCGCTCGCCGGAGATGGAGAAGATCTACCGCATCCTCTCCAAAGTCGCCCAGAGCACCCACCCCGTCCTGATCCTGGGCGAAAGCGGCACGGGCAAAGAACTCGTTGCGCGCACCATTCACGCCTACGGTCCCAACGCGCAGAAACCATTCCTGCCCGTTGACTGCGGATCGCTCGTGCCCACCTTGATCGAGAGCGAGCTCTTCGGCTACGTCAAGGGCGCCTTCACCGGGGCCATGCGCTCGAAAGACGGACTGCTGGTCTCGGCCGAGGGGGGCACCGTCTTCCTCGACGAGATCGGCGAACTGACGCTCGATCTGCAAGCCAAGCTGCTGCGCGCTCTTCAGGAAAAAGAGGTTCGTCCGGTTGGCGCCACGCATCGCATTCCCATCAAGGCGCGGATCGTGGCCGCCACCAATCGCGATCTCGCCGCCATGGTCGAGAGGGGCACCTTCCGCAAGGATCTGTTTTACCGGCTCAACGTGGTCAACCTGCGGCTGCCTTCCCTGCGCGACCGCCGCGAGGATATTCCGCTGCTCGCCGCGCACTTTCTCGACCGCATCAGCCGCGAGCACAACCGCAAGTTCACGCTCTCTGACGAGGCCCTGCGCACCATGATGCGCCACGACTGGCCGGGCAACGTCAGGGAGCTCGAAAACTCTTTGGAGCGCGCCACCGCGTTGTCATCGGGTCCGGTGCTGCACCTCGGCGATCTGCCCACGCAGTTGCAGCAGCAGGGGCTCCAGCAGAACTTCGACGCGCGCCACGCAGGCATGGGCGATGAATCCGAAGCGGCGGCCGCGCCCGGCGTAAAGCCTCTGGCCGACCTTGAGCGCGACGCCATCTTAGGCGCCATCCGCACGCTCAACGGCGACAAGCTGCAGGCGGCAAAGCTGCTCGGCATCGGCAAGACCACGCTCTACCGCAAGCTCAAGGAATACGGCATCGCCGACCCGCTGCAGGAAGAGTGAAGAGACAGCTTTTAGCCTCTAGCTTTTAGCTTCTAGCTCCATCCCACAGCCATCGACGGCCGACGTCATCCTCGAAGGTCTTTCTGATCGGGAAAACGCCGGAAGATACCTGCCAACCGCCAGAAGCCAAAAAACCAAGCTAGCAGCTAGAAGCTAGCAGCCAGGAGCTGACCATGAGCATCCTTTTAGTTACCGGAATCGAAGGCGCGCGCAACTGCGCCGATGTCATTCAAGAGCACCTCGGCATGCCGGTTGAAGTGGCCGCTGGCCGCCGCGAAGCCCTTGCCTGCCTGCGTAAGGGTGAGTCTCAGGCCGTCGTCATCGACGAGACTCTGGCCGAGTGCGATCCGGCAGCCGCCGACCGCATCTGCGAGGCTGCCGGCTTGGCGATTCCTCTGCAGATCAACTTCGCCGTCTCTGGAGCGGCCCGCCTTATCCGCGAAATTCGCTCGGCGCTGCATCGCCGCGAGCGCGAGCAAGCCGTCGCCCGCCGCGCCGCCGCGGCCGCCATTGAGGCCGAGCTCAAGTCCACGGTCGCGGGTCTGCTGCTGCACTCGCAACTGGCGCTCTCGGGCAGTGAAGTCCCAGCCCCCGTCGCCGACCGCCTTCGTGTCGTCGCCGATCTGGCCGGCAGTCTGCGGCAGCAGTTGAGCGCGCCGCTAGCCGCACGCGCTGGAGCCGCGTGACTGATCTCGATGACGAATAGCCCTATGAGGTAAACGCTTCGTTGCCCCGCGCCTCCTGGGATTCATCCTCGTCTATCGGGCTAACTGTGAAAATAGGCGATATAGCCGAAGAAGAGACACAGGATTGAAAAGGTCAAAATCATGACAAAGTTTCCCTGCGTACGCTCGCGAATATGAAGCCGGTTTGGGTTGTCCGGACAGTAACGAACGTAGAAGTGATCCCCCGGGGCGAGACTGAGCAGAAGCGGACACGCCGGGAGCCAGATTCTCTTTGTGTGACCGACCCCATCCACCGTTGCGTAGGCTATCGACATTCGCTCGAGCATGACGTCTTTTCGAAACACTGGCAAGTTAGTGGCAAAATTAGTGCCGCCGGTCGCAGCCGGACCATATTTGCGAGTCGACTCGATCGTCGCGCGAACCTCCGGCCAGCGATCGAACCCACGCACCCGTTCCCACCACTCGATGAACATTGTGGACAGTATGCCAGAGGGTCCAGTGACCCGGCGAACGCCGCCATCGCTTTGGAGTCAGGCCTGTCAACTCCCCGCGGCATCGAATACCCTAGAGTGTGCAGGGAGCAATCATGACCGTCATCCGCCAGGAAGATTTCATCGCGAGCGTTGCGGGCGCGTTGCAGTACATCAGCTACTACCACCCCGAGGACTTCATTCGCTCGCTCGCACAGGCCTACGAGCGCGAGCAGTCGCCCGCCGCGCGCGACGCCATGGCGCAGATCCTTATCAACAGCCGCATGTGCTTCGAGGGCCATCGCCCCCTCTGCCAGGACACGGGCATCGTCAACGCCTTCGTCAAGCTGGGCATGGACGTGCGCTTTGAAGGCGCTGCAGGCGGCAGCCCCTCGCTCTCACTCCAGGAGATGGTTGACGAGGGCGTTCGCCGCGCCTATCTCGATCCTGACAACAAGCTGCGGCTCTCCTTGCTGTCCGATCCCGCCGGCAAGCGCATCAACACCAAAGACAACACGCCGGCCGTTATCTCCGTCGAGGTCGTGCCCGGCTCGACCGTTGAAGTCACGGTGGCCGCCAAAGGCGGAGGGTCTGAGGCCAAGTCGAAGTTCGTCATGCTCAATCCCAGCGACTCGGTTGTCGACTGGGTGCTCAAAACGGTGCCCACGATGGGCGCAGGCTGGTGCCCGCCGGGAATTCTCGGCATCGGCATCGGCGGCACGGCGGAGAAGGCCATGCTTTTGGCCAAGCAGTCGCTCATGGACCCCATCGACATTCAGGACCTGATCGCGCGCGGCCCCAAAACCACCGCCGAAAAACTTCGCGTGGAGCTCTACGACAAGGTCAATCGCCTCGGCATCGGCGCGCAGGGGCTCGGCGGGCTCACGACCGTGCTCGACGTGAAGGTGGTCGACACACCCTCCCACGCCGTCAATCTGCCCGTCGCCATGATTCCCAACTGCGCCGCCACGCGCCACGCCCACATCGTTCTCGATGGCTCCGGCCCCGTCTTTCTCGATCCGCCACCGCTCGAAGCCTGGCCGAAGCTCACGTACGACGTGTCGAGCGCGCGCCGTGTCAACCTCGACACGGTCACGCGCGAGGAAATTTCTTCCTGGAAACCCGGCGAGGTGATTTTGCTGAGCGGAAAGCTGCTCACTGGCCGCGATGCCGCGCACAAGCGCTTGAGCGAAATGTTGAACAGAGGCGAAAAGCTCCCCGTCGATCTCAAGGGCCGCTTTATTTATTACGTGGGACCTGTGGATCCGGTACGCAGTGAAGTTGTCGGCCCCGCCGGACCAACGACAGCCACGCGCATGGACAAGTACACGCGCCAGATGCTTTCTCAGGCCGGACTGCTGGGCATGGTAGGCAAGGCGGAGCGTGGGCCGGAGGCCATCGACGCCATCCGCGAGTTCGGTGCGGTCTACCTGATGGCCGTCGGCGGCGCGGCGTATTTGGTCTCCAAAGCCATTCGCGGTTCGCGTCTGCTGGCCTTTGAAGACCTCGGCATGGAAGCCATCTACGAGTTCGATGTGAAGGACATGCCCGTCACGGTGGCCGTCGATTCCAAAGGCACCAGCGTGCATGTGACTGGCCCCGTCGAGTGGCAGAAGCGCATCGCGGGCATTCCGATCCTGCAATAGTGGTTGGCGAATTCGCCGATTCAAGAGGTGATTGAAGCCTGTTGGGCTGAGGAGAATTTTCGTGACAGCAAGCATAAAACCTATTGGGATTGTCCATGCCGTACGGAGAGCCGCCGAAGATGACTTTTGGGGTGGAGAGGAGGCCTCGATAACTCTCACAGACAAATTCACCGCAGATGCATTCCAAGGGCTGTCCGATTTCAGCCACGTTGAGATCCTCTATTTGTTTAATCGTGTTAAGACGGAGAAGATTGTAACGGGGGCTCGCCACCCTCGGAACAATCAAAACTGGCCGTTGGTGGGGATATTTGCCCAAAGGGCCAAGAATCGCCCGAATCGCATTGGGAGCACGATTTGCAGGGTTGTAAGAGTTGAGGCCACCAAGCTCTTCATTTCGGAGCTCGATGCGATCGACGGAACGCCTGTAATCGACATAAAGCCAGTCATGGCGGAATTCTTACCACGGGAGCCGGTTTCCCAGCCGGACTGGTCGCACGAACTGATGCATGACTACTGGTCATCAAAATGAGCTATGGCGCTCCCTGGGGCGCGAGAGACTGAAGAACTTAAGCACCGGAGCCACCTTCAAAGGCCTAGGTGCTTAGATCGTGTTGATGATGTCTCACGACTGAAATTGGGCGCACCACAAAAGGCAACGCCTCGCCACGAATTAGCTGCTACGCTGCGAGAACGATGAATCGGCTCATCCTTTTCGTGTTCTGCGCTGCGTTTTCCTTCGGCGGCGTCGCTGCACAAACGCCCGGCTGGCAGCCGTCGCCCGGCCACACGCAGATTTCCATCTGGCCGGGTGCAGCGCCCGATCCGCAACCCGTCAAGGGCCCGGAGACCTCAAAGACAGACACCAAGAGCTTGGTTGCCGGCAAGCCGTGGACTTATGTCGAAAATGTCACCACGCCGACCATGACAGTCTATTCGCCCTCAGGCACAAACACGGGCGCAGCGGTCGTTGTCTTTCCCGGCGGTGGCTACCAGATTCTGGCTATCGATCTCGAAGGCACCGAGGTCTGCGACTGGCTGACGCAAAAAGGAATCACGTGCGTGTTGCTGAAGTACCGCGTGACCGACGTTGGGCCGTATCCGAAATCCGGCCCCTATCCGGAGTCGCCGATGGCCCTCGAAGACGCGCAGCGAACGATCCGTCTGGTGCGCGCTCACGCCGCTGAGTGGCACATCGATCCGCACAAGGTCGGAGTCTTGGGCTTCTCCGCAGGCGGGCACCTCACCGTGGCGACCAGCGTGTATTTCGACAAGCGCATTTACGCGCCAATTGATGCCGCCGATCAACTCAGTTGCCGCCCAGATTTTGCCGTGGCCATTTATCCGGGCCATCTCTCCCGCGCGGCGGCGGAGTACGATGCCGGATTTGGCACGAAGAAGTACACCCTTCCTCCGCCCGATGCGCTTGCGACCGCCGACGGCAATCTCGGCCTGAATCCCGACATACATGTCAGCAGCGAAACGCCGCCCACGTTTCTCTTGCAGGCAGAGGACGACCACGTCGACACTGTCTACGACTCGGTGTCCTATTACATTGCTCTCAAGAAAGCCGGGGTCCCGGCGGAGATGCATTTGTACGCCGAGGGCAACCACGCGTTCGGGTTGCGGCCGACCAAGCTGCCCATCACAAACTGGCCGCAGTTGGTCGAAACCTGGCTGGGAACCATCGGCATGATCTAAAACTCAGAATCAGCACCGACGTCATGAGGGTTCCGGAAGGCCCGCTCTGCGGGATGTCTCCGTAGAATCGACGAGTTCCTGTCGGAATCGCGGACTCACATGTATGTCCAGCTGCTTGAGGATATCGGGACCTGCACTAACGAATCCGTGCGGGGTTCTTGCTTTCACGACGAGGATGTCGCCCGGTAGAGCCTCTCGGACCATCTCGCCAATTACAAATCGCGATTGGCCTTCCTGCACCAATACGATCTCATCGTATTCGTGAAAATGCAGTGGCGCGCCGCGTCCCGGCCGCGCCTCGACGAGGAAGATCGAGATCGCGACGTCCCCTTGTTCTGCCCCAACGAAGTTGTACGAACTGCCGATTAGCGGAAGATCCTGTTTCCGTACAGCGTGCATGAATTCTTGCATCTTATTCACCGTGTGCTCACACCGGATTGGATTCAGCCAGACTCCGTTCGGTCGCAGGTGAATCTCATTCACGCGAACTGCTGCTGCGGTGGATACTGAGACCGGCCGTCAGGGAATTGATGGACTCACCGTGACGTTCCACAGCAGAGTCGACTGGATGCGATTCTGAGCCCTGAGACAGCACGAGCTCCGCTGACCTGCTGACTCACTCACTTGCCGGCTCGCGGCGCCTCACGCGTGCGTCAAATATCCCATCCCATCCAGCACGCCGCGCATGAAGGCGAAGCTCTCGATCACGCCGGGCAAGGGATCGTCGGGGTGAATCTCGTATTCGAGATCGATGAAGCCCTGGTAGCCAATCTTGATGAGCGCCTCGAACATCTCGCGGAAGGGCATAATGCCTTCGCCCACGGGAACCTGGCTTTCCTTGCTGGCGAAACTGGTCAGGTCCTTCACGTGCATGTTGTAGAGGCGCGGTCCCGCGGCGTGAATCGCCTCAACCAGGTTCGCTCCGGCGCGCGCGGCGTGGCCCACGTCAATGCAGCAGCCGATACGCGGATCCATGTTCCTGATTGCCTTTAGCACGTCGAACGGAGAAGGGAAGAGCGTATCTTCAGGCCCGTGATTGTGGATGGCGAGGCGGATGTCGTATTCCTTCACAAACGGCTCAATCAGCGGAAGAGTATCCGGTGTGGGATCTCCCGCCACAATCACCTTGATGCCCGCCCTTTTGCAGTACTCGAACTTGGCGCGAATTTCGTCGCTGGAGTTGTTCTTGAAATAGATGGCGCCCGCGGCATGGAGCTTGATGCCGTTCGCGGCATAGTCGGCCAGCGCCTGCGCTTCCAGCGCGGGATCCATCGGCAGATGGTCCTTCACGTCCTTGCAGTTCAGGTTGGCCACGTTCAACTGCTTCATGAAGCCGATGAGTTGTGCGCGTGTAAAGTTGCGGAACGTGTAGCTGGCCAGGCCCAGGCTCAGCGGCGAAAACTTTCCCGAAGCTGGAATCGCCTCCGCGCCCGCCATCGCAGCGCCCATCAGCATAGGCGCAATGCCTGTTGCCGCGCATGCCACTGCCGCGCCCGATTGCAAGAATCCGCGGCGAGAGAATTTGCTCTTCATCGCCTCAACGCTTTCCGGGTGCTTACCGCTCCCTGCACCACGATGAACGGACGGCTGGGAACTATGAACTAAGAACTGTGAACTGCCCTACTGCTTTCCCCAGCGGTACACCAGTCCGCCGGTAAAGCCCCGGCTCGCCTGAATCGTGGATCCAAAGCCGGTGAAGAAATACTCAGGCGCGAGTTTCAGCGCCAGGTTCGGAGAAATATTCAATTCCCCAATCACGCTGGCGCTCGCAGCAAATGTTTGGGCATCGGGATAAAGACCTTTGTCGACGGGCGGAATGCCGTTCGTGTCGCCGGAAAAGTTGCCATAGGCCCAGCCGGCCATCGCGCGGCCTGAGATGGAGAACTTTGGTTGCAGGTAAAAGCGATAGACGGGGCCGCCGATCACGTCGTACTGGCTGATCGCGGGGCGCGTGAAATAGCCCGTGCAGTAGGTCGTGATGTTGCAGTATGCCGTTCCAAAGTAGCCGCGGCCGACCAGCGTATAGCCCAGCCGCTCGTTCGAGAATCGCGTCAGGCCCGTCTCCCACGCATAGTAGGTGAGCCGTTGCAGGGAGGGGCCCGGCTTAAAGCGCAGGTAGCCCATGTCCAGGTATGTTTCCCAGCGGTGGTCGTAGGCGTCGTGGATTGCCGTGCTCCGGCGCTGTGCACGGCGCAGGCGAATCCGCTCTTGCACGCTGATCTCGCCCTGGCTCTGGTTCGAGGCCTGCTGCGCGTCGCCGGAAGGCTGGTTCTGAGCCAGTTCCAGGTTTTGAGCGAGATTCAGGTTCTGATCCAGCGCCGGGCTGGAATCGGTGGGATTCGACGACGAATAGCTCGAGCTTTGCGCGTGAACGGCGGGCATCACCGGGAACAGAAGCGCCAACAAAATAGCAAGACGGCGAAAGAAGACCATCGGGTTCGAAATTCCTCCAAGGGAGTACGAAAGCTTGCGCGTTGACCGGTCCAATTCTGTGTTTCGAGCGTCCGCCGCGGCGGTATCGCTCCTCTCGAATCGTGGTTTCAAGGCGGCCTGGATGCGGCGCTTCCCCCATCTGGTATTAAATCACCTCGGGGCGCGCCCCTGTGCGAAGCGCGGCATAAAACTCGCCACGGAACTGGCCGCCCAACCCATGATCCGAGATGTGCAGTTTAGACGTGTACCGGCCGGAACCGGCACTCCGCGGCGTGCGCCGCATTGACCGTCAAACTGAGCCCGGTCTGCGATGATAGCCATGGGAGGCGCCGCGAAAGATGGGACGCATTTTGCTCGGGATCATCTTGTGTTTGGTTTTGTTGCCGCTGGCTGTACTGGCATGGTTTCACTTTGGGCATCCGCCCGTAGCCGTAGCCGATGCGCCGTTTCCGATGGAGCGGCAGATCGTTTCAATTCCGCTCAGCGCGCGCATCGATCGCGAGATGCCCGGCAACCCGCCGCTGCAGGCCGACGAGGCCACTCTCACTGCCGGGGCCGAGGTTTACGGTGACCAATGTGCCGTGTGCCACGGCTTCTACGGCAAGCCATCGAGCCTCGGCTCCAACATGTATCCAAAAGCTCCGCAGCTTTGGGTGCAGCACAAGGGCTCGAGCGTCGTAGGAGTCAGCGACGACCCTCCGGGAGAAACCTACTGGAAGGTCTACAATGGCATTCGTCTCACGGGTATGCCGCAGTTCAAAGGCACACTCTCCGATACCGAAATCTGGCAGGTGACTCTGCTCCTGGCGAATGCGGATAAGCAGCTGCCTCCGGCCGCCCTCCAGATCGTGCGCGGCGAATTGCCGGCCGATGCAGCGCCAGCCGCACCCACTGCGCCGGCGGCTCATTAATGCGCTCTCGAAACTGGGTCAACAACGTACGAACAGCGAACTGAGAGATGAAAGTATGAAAGTGATGGATTGGCTGCGCAAAGGCTTCGGCTTCGTGCTCCTCAGCATGGGTGTGTCGCGTCCTGCGCCCAAGCCCAGGACCCAATCAAAACCCGAGTCCCCGTACAATAAAGAAGGAAACGTAAAACCCCCAGCCGATGGCGGATAAAGACGACAAACAAGCTGAACAGGCCGGATCCGCAAATGGATCGCAAAACGGCTCGCAAAATGGTTCTGTCCAGCCCAAGCGCAAAGCCGACGATGAGGTCGTCGGCAAGGTTTACGATGCGCGACTGATGCGGCGCCTCGGCCGTTTCGTGCGCCCCTACTCGATGCAGGCGGCCATCGCCTCGCTCTCCGTTTCTCTCAAGTCAGTGTGCGACGTGGCCGGTCCCATTCTCGTGATGGTTGCGATCGATCGCTACCTGGCTCCGGAAGCAAGCGACCTGGATCCTTCCAACGCCGTCGCGCATTGGGTCGCCGTCAAGAGTCCGCTGGCGCACGTGCTTCCTCAGGGCGCCGTCGAGGGTATTACCCGCCTGGCCGCAATCTACCTTGGCATGCTGGTCCTGGCGTATCTTCTTCAGTTCGTCCAGGTTTACCTCATGCAGTGGATCGGCCAGAAAATCATGTTCGATCTGCGCCGCGACATTTTTCGGCACATGCAGCGCATGGATGTCGGCTTCTTTGACATTCACCCGGTCGGCCGCCTCGTCACGCGCCTCACCTCCGACGTGGACGCCATTAACGACATGTTCACCGATGGCGTACTGGCCATCGTCAATGACGCGTTCATGCTCACCTTCATGGCCGCTGTCATGCTCGCCATCAGTTGGTGGCTGGCGCTGCTGGCCTTCGCTGTTCTGCCCATCATCCTCATCGTTACGCGCATCTTTCGCGATCACGTGCGCGAAAGCTACCGCCGCGTGCGCACCGCCATCGCGCGCATCAACAGCTTTACGCAGGAACACATCTCTGGCATGGCAGTCGTCCAGCTCTTCAACCGCGAGGAGCGCGCCTACAAGGACTTTGAAGACGTCAACCGCCAGCACATGATCGCCTTCAAAGACACCATCTTTGCCTACGCGCTCTATTACCCCGCGGTCGATTTTCTTTCCTCGGTCGCCATTGCGCTCGTCGTCTGGCGCGGCGGATTCGGAGTCCTGCATCTGCCGCCCACGGTCACCATCGGCGTGCTCATCATGTTCACGCAGTTTTCCCTGCGCTTCTGGCGGCCCATTCAGGATTTAAGCGACAAATACAACATCCTTCAGGCGGCAATGGCGGCTTGCGAGCGCATCTTCAAGCTTATGGATTCACAGCCGGAGATCGTGAGCCCCGCGCATCCGATTCCCGGCGACGGGTCGAATCGTATTGAATTCGACCACGTCTGGTTCACCTACCAAAAACTCACTGACGAGCAGAAAGCCGCCGTGGCCGCAGCGCAGGTCTCCGCGAATCCGTCTGCTGCATACGCAGCGATTGATGATGTTGATTGGATATTGAAAGACGTTTCTTTCACCATCGAACCGGGACAGACCGTCGCTATCGTCGGACATACGGGGGCAGGGAAGACCACGCTCACCAGCCTCATGATGCGCTTTTACGAGGTCACCGCCGGGCGAATTCTATTGGACGGCGTCGACCTGCGCGACCACGACCTCACCGAATTGCGCAAGCACTTCGCCGTCGTTCTCCAGGATCCGTTTCTTTTTTCCGGAACCATCGGCGAAAACATTCGCCTGGGCAACGAGCAGATTACGAACGAGACCATGCGCCGCGCCGCCCGCGACGTGAACGTGCTGGATTTTGTCGACAGCCTGCCGCACGGCTTCGACGAGCCGGTGCGCGAACGCGGCAGCTCGCTCTCAACGGGCCAGAAGCAGCTCATCAATTTTGCAAGAGCTTTGGCCTACAATCCGCACATCCTCATTCTCGACGAGGCCACATCGAGCGTCGATACCGACACTGAGCTGCGCATCCGCGGCGCTCTGGAGCGCATGGTCGAGGGCCGGACGAGCGTGCTCATCGCGCACCGGCTGTCCACGGTTCAACGCGCCGACACTATTCTCGTCATGCACAAGGGGCAATTGCGTGAGATGGGCTCGCACCAGGAGCTTTTGGCGCAGCGCGGCCTGTACTGGAAGCTCTATCAGCTTCAGTACAAGGATCAGGAAGCCGGGTTCCTCGCGCCGCAGTCGCCTTCGCCCGAGCCATCGCCGGCGTAGGCGGTGTGATCTGAGCAGGGGACACCGAAGCCATCCTGCTCGGAGGCAGAATGTCAAAGATTCGAATGCTCAGACTGTCGACCATCAGCAGTGTGTTGTTCGTTTGTTTCACAGGGTACATATTCTTCGCATCATGGCTCCGTCACGCTCGTGGAACGGTCGGCTCGGGCATAATCTTTGTTCTAGCCCTGGGCCTGGCGGTCATACCGCCCTTCATACCTGGCAAAAAGAAATAGGGAGCTTGCCCGCCAGGCGCCCAGTGACCCTCGCGGCGCGCAGACCCTCGAGATTTACGGCCAGTCCGCGCCCTATTGCTTTCCCGCCGATTGTTTCCTATGCTCAATGCATGGAACTACTCACCCAGGACGAGCTTGTCCGTCTGTCTCCGTCCGAGCGTCTTGCGTTAATCTCGCAACTCTGGGACAGTTTGGAAGACGACCAGCTTCCTGTGAGCGCCGCGCAGCAGGCGGAGCTTGACAGTCGTCTTGCGACACTCGACCAGGACCGGCGCGAGGGCATCACATGGGCGGCCTTGAAGTCCGAGCTTGAGCGCCGTTGCCCGTAGCGTTTCCGGTCATCTTCACGCCGCGCGCCCGCGCCGAATTGATCGACGCGCAAGACTGGTATGAAAACGAAGGTCCGGGTCTAGGAAGGCGTTTCCGCGCTGCGGCCGAAGCTGTCGTCGAGTTCATGGGCGCCAATCCCCGCCAATTCCCCGTCGTCTACAAAAACATCCGCCGCGCTTTGTTCCGCCGCTTTCCGTACGCGCTCATGTTCGTGATTGAGGCCGACGAGTCATTGACCGTCATCGCCTGTTTCCACGGCAGCCGCGATCCTGCACACTGGAAAAAGCGGATGTAAACCACGAATGCGACGCAGCAAACATCTCCGCGTCATGGCCAGAGATCTCCCGCGCCACGTTATGATGGAAGCAGACGATTCTCTGCGTATCCATTTCAATTCAGCCGGGACTCTCAGACTGAACCAACGTGACTAAGCCGCCCCAAGTCGAGCTCTTTGACACCAGCCTGCGCGACGGACTGCAGCAGCCGGACCTCGAGATCTCTGTGCCCAACGCCGTGCTGCTGTTGCAGCGCATGGCGGCCTTCGGCGTGCGCTACGCGGAGATCGGTTTTGCCGGCGCTAATCAGTTTGTCTCCGATCTCACCGCTGCGCTCGACTCGGTTGATACCGGCGCGATGGGTCTCGCGCTCTTTGGCCGTTCGCGCGGCCGCGGCGTGAAAGTTGAAGACTGGCCAGACCTGCAATTCATCGTCCGCCACAAGCACCGCATTCCTGCCGCAGTCATCGTCGTTAAGTCGCGCCTGCTCGACGTGGAGCGCTCGCTCGAAACCACGCTTGAAGAAAATCTGCTCATGGTGCGCGAGACCGTCGATTTTCTGCAACAACAAGGACTCGAAGTTCTCATCGATCTCGAGCACGCCATGGATGCCAGTTGCGGCCGCTGCGAAAACGGCAATCCCTGTGGCGGCGATTTTGCCCAGCGCAGCCTCGACCACTTCCATCGCCTCGCCGAGCAGTGCGTCCAACAAAAAGTCAGCCGCATCGTGGTCTGCGACACCAACGGCGGAGCCGGTCCCGAAGAAGTTTCGACCGTCATCTCCTCTCTGATCCGCAATTTCCCCGGCGCGCAATTCGGCTTTCACGGTCACACCGATCGCGGCCTCGGTATTGCCAACACGCGCGCCGCGATTCTTGCCGGCGCACGTCATATCCAGGGCACGCTTATCGGAACCGGCGAACGCTGCGGCAATGTGAACCTGACCACTGTCGTTGGCGCTATGCAGCTACGCGGCGAAGCGGAGTTCGTTCCGCCTACGTCTCTGCCCGGCCTCACCTCGCTCGCCCACTCCGCCTACGCGGCCTTCGGGCTTGAGCCGCCGCATGGCGCGCCCATCGTCGGTCCCGGCGCGTTCGGCACATGGGCCGGCATGCACGGCTCCAGCGAGCGCAAGAATCCTGGCGCGTATCTTTGGACCGACCCGGCTCTCGTCGGCGCCAGCCCCGTCATCGGCGTCAACGCGCAGTCGGGCCGCGCCAACATCATGCTGCTCTCAGAATCGCTTGGTGTGCCGCTCAACTCCGCGCAGGCGCAGGCGCTCATCGATTCTAACCAGGCCATGATCGAGGGCGGCGGCTACACATCGAGTGAGGTTTCCTTCCGCCTGGCCTGCATGCGTACGCTGGGCACCCTGCGCAACTGGTTTTCCGTCAAAAGCTGGCGCGTTCACGATGAGTCCGACGAGATCGGCGGGCGCTACGTGCAGGCCCACATGGTTCTCACCGTCGGCGAATCCAAAGTGGCCGTCTCACGCGCGGAGGGCGCCGGTCCCGTTGACGCGCTGACCAAAGCCATGCGGCACGAGCTCGATAAATACTATCCCGCGCTCGCCGAAATGCGCCTCGGTACGTTCACCGTCGCTGCGCTCGACGTCCGCGCGCACGATTCCGCGGCTCACGTGCGCGTCACCGTCAGCTTTATCGCCGACGGTCACGAGCCATGGGTCACCGCCGGAGTCAGCAGCGATTTGAACGAGGCCGCGCTGATGGCCATCGTCGACGGCTTCCACTACTGGCTATTGATGCAGAATGGCAACAGCGCCCGCTCCGGCAAGGCTGCTGACCATGCCGCTGCGCAGCCGGTAAGCGGCCTGATCCACTAAAAGCCGCCTCCGGGATCCTCCGCAAGCTGAACAACCAGAACGAATTATCCGCGTTTGCCACTTTGCGCGTCATCCCGCATTAGAACTGTCCGTTCACAACTGGGTTCTATCCCCACAATGGGTGATTTTGCTCACAGAACTCGCGCGCTCATACTCCGACACTAAGGCCAATCCAGCGAAGACTGGTTTCGAGCGTCAGGGGAATCGCAGTTTGTGATGTTCGTTTCTTCTCTTCTGATCTGTTGTGATCGGCCCCGTGGGAAATCCCCGGAGGGAAGACTGCCGTGTCCACTCAACTACTTCATTCACCGCTTGATTTAGCTGTCAATGGCACCGCTTCGCGATACATTCGCGAAACCAGCATCGAGCTGCTCGACTACGAAACGGAGGAACTCGCCGCATTGCGCTTCTCCATCATCCTCACCGCGCGATGGGCTGCCTCAAAGGATGAGGTCCCCGAGCGCCGCGCAGAATTGCGCGATGAGCTGGTGCTGCTTCGCCGGCACTACGGCGACAAGATCGACGAGATCGCCATGACCTTCGGCGTGCACCAGGCCGTGGAAACGCAGGGCGAAGTGGAGCGGACGGTTGTTGTGCCCTGCGATGTGAAGCCAATCTCCGCGCCGCGCCGCAGTACCGAACGCCGGGAATACACCGAGGAAGATCTGGGCCTCTGACGCCGGGCAGGTCGCCGCGCACGGCGACGCGCATCCAGGACACGTAAAACTGCGCCACCTCCATTGCGGAAGTGGCGCAGTTCTTCTTTACACTCTCAAAACGTTGCGTCGTGGCGTCCAGCAATGAGCGGCGCGATTCCTGCCCGGCTCCAGAAAGCGCAGAATGAGCTATGATTGCGCCCGGGGGATTTTTGTCATGCCACGCTTTGCAGCGCAGGCATTCCACCGGCTTAGCGTCCTCGCGATTCTGGTTCTGGCTTCCTCGGCGCCGCTCGCCGCGAAGGATCGCACTCCGCTTTCAGCCAGCCAGGCACTCATTCTGGAGGGGGCCCGAAGTTACGTTCTCGACTATACACACAACCTGCCAAACTTCATCTGCGACCAGTTTACGAATCGCACGGTCACTACCTCCCCGGAACAGGACAGCGCAGGGCCGCCTCCAACTGGTGTCACCGGGCTGTCCCCCTCCGGAATCAACTCGCAACTTCCTTCGCAGTCCACTCTCGTCTCAGAGGGTTCGATAGAAGAAAAGCTCACCTACATCAACTGGGAAGAGCATTACGAAGTAATTGCCATCAACGGCAGAAAGGCAAACTCGGCCGATCCCGAGCAAGTGGGAGGAGCGGTTTCAGGGGGAGAATTCGGCACTCTGCTCAGCGCTATCTTCGAGCCGCAAGCGCACACCGTCTTTACCTGGGAACGAATATCCCGTCTGCGCGGCCGCAATGTGAACATTTTCGCCTTCGAGGTGCCGAAGGAAGCCGGGATGTCCGTCTCGCACCTGAACCCGGATGCAGAGGTTGTGGCCGCTTACACCGGAGAGGTCTTCGTCGATGCCGAAACCGGCCAGGTGCTGCGGGTCACCAGTCATGTCATCGGCCTTCCCCCTGATTTTCCCGTCAAGCTGGTGGAGCGCTCGGTGGACTATACGCCCATTTCCATCGAAGGCAAGGTCTATAACCTGCCATCTCACTCGGAACTTCAAATGCGCGACAGCGAGCGCTTGTACGTGAACAAGATCAACTTCAAGGACTACCACAAGTTCACCGTGGAATCGACCATCCGCACGGGCAGTTTCGCTGTATCGCCCCAACCTGCGGGTGCGCCGGGTAGCGGCAACGCGGCAGCGAATCCGGGCGGCGCGGAGCAGGCAGCCGAAGCGGCTCAGCCGCAACCGCCGGAGCCGGCCTCCGTTGAGAGATCTGCCCCACAAATCGTTCCTCCGCAATCGCCTTCCTCCGGCCCGGTCCCGCAGGTGACGCCCCCCGTGCGTAATCCTGTCTCGCCCGTTGAAGGGGAGCAGCCGGCATCGCCCGCGCCGACCGCCCCTCAGCCTCCTTCACCTGATCCCGTTCCGGCGCTGGCCTTACTCGGCACGCCGGCGCCGTTGCCGGGCGACGCACTGAATTCGCCTTACAGGTTGAAGATCGGCGTGGACCTGGTGACGGTGCCTGTTGTCGTCCGCGATCAGAGCGGCCGCGCCGTCGGAAATCTGACCCGTGACGACTTCGAGATCTTCGATAAAGGCAAGCGCGAGTCGATTTCGGCCTTTAACGTCGAATCCCTTTCCGCTGAGGCCGGCTCCGCGCATTTGACCTCGTCCTCGGCAGCGGCTCCGCAGACGGCCGCTTCCGCCGGTCCTCAGCCCAACTTCATCGTCTATCTCTTCGACGACATGCACCTCAAGTCCGCCGATCTGGCCAACGTGCGCGAAGCAGCCGCTCGCCAGATCGACGCGCTCACCCCGACTGACTTGGCCGCGATCCTCACCACTTCGGGAACCGTCAGCAGCCCGTTCACCACCGATCACGCCCTGCTCAAGCAAAGCCTGCTCAACCTTCGCGCCAGCCCCCCGGCGGGATCGACGCCAGCGGCGCCGTGTCCTCATTTGAGCTATTACGAGGCCGACCAGATGCTTATGCTGAGCCCTGAGCTGCTTGGAAATCCGCCGCTGCAGTTGGCCTATGCGGAGATTCTCGATTGCCAGCACTCCGCAAATAGCGATCCCGACCTGATCATTCAGTCGGCACTGGACGCGGCGCGCGCAGTAAAGCACTCTGGCGATCTCGAAGACCGCAGTGCGCTGCTGGCCGTCCGCGATGTCGTTCGCTGGCTCGCAAAGGCTCCCGGCTCCAGGAACCTCGTTCTGGTTTCTCCCGGTTTTTTCGTTTCCAGCGACAACCGCTTCGACGAATCCAACGTGATCGAGGAGGGCATTCGGGATCAGGTAGTGATCAATGCCCTCGATGCCCGCGGGCTCAACGGTGCGGCTCTCGCCGGCGGCGCCGCGGCCGACAGGTCCGCATCTTCCGGGCCGATGAATCTCAATTCGAACCTAGCGCGCGAGGAGGCATTGCAGTCTTCGGCAGTGATGGAGGAGATCACCGCAGGTACCGGTGGCGCGTTCGTCCACAACAGCAACGATTTCGACGGCGGATTTGCGCGTCTGGCCGCGCCGCCCGCCTTTGTCTACCTGCTCGGCTTTAAGCCCGCAAAGCTCGACGGCAACTTCCATCCCTTGAAAGTCAAACTGACATCAGAAAATGGAAAGCTCGATCTGCAAGCGCGGTTGGGATATATTGCGGCCAAACATTAAATGCAGGGAAGGGCGGAATATGAAGCTGCTTCTCGCGCCTGAAAGCAACCGGGCCGCTTCGCTGGCGCGAAGCGGCCCGGTTGCCGTTTATGCTACGGCTGCCTGATTTACTTGGCCGCCAGCGATGGCCGCGGATCAAGCGAGCCGTTGGCGTAGCCCTTGGCTATTTCGGTGATCGGAATCGGCTTGTAGTCGCCCGCGTGTCCGGCCTGCCCGAACTCCGTCATGCGCTCGGCCACCACCTTGGCCATCGCCTCGCGCGCCGGCTTCAGGTAGTCGCGTGGATCGAACTTCTCCGGCGTCAGCGCGAACACCTTGCGGATCGCCCCCGTAATTGCCAGGCGGTTGTCAGTATCCACGTTGACTTTGCGTACGCCGTTGCGGATGCCGAGCTGAATCTCTTCGACCGGAACGCCCCACGTCGGCTTCAGCTTTCCGCCGTACTCGTTCACGATGTCCTGCAGTTCTTTGGGCACCGACGAACTTCCGTGCATCACAAGGTGCGTCGCCGGCAGCCGTTTGTGAATCGCGATAAGAATGTCCATCTTCAGCACCGAGCCGTCAGGCTTCTTGTTGAACTTGTATGCGCCGTGGCTGGTTCCGATGGCGATGGCCAGCGCATCCACGCCGGTGCGTTCCGCAAACTCCACAGCCTGGTCGGGATCAGTCACATGCTCCAGGCCCGTTCCGCCCGCGCCGTGGCCATCTTCAATGCCGCCAAGCACGCCGATCTCTCCTTCAACCGTCACGCCACGCTCGTGCGCGTAGTCCACCACGCGCCGCGTCACTTCGACATTTTGATCGAACGTCGACGGCGTCTTTCCATCCTCCAGCAGCGAGCCATCCATCATCACGCTCGTGTAGCCCAGCTCGATCGCGCTCTTGCACGTTTCAAAGCTGTTGCCGTGATCCTGGTGCATGGCGATCGGAATATCGGGATTCAGCTCTGCCGCCGCCTGGATCAGCCTGAATAAGTAAAGGTCCTCGGCAAACTGGCGCGCGCCGCGGCTCGCCTGCACAATCACTGGCGACTTGGTTTGCTTGGCCGCCATCATGATGGCTTGAATCTGCTCCATGTCGTTGACGTTAAAGGCGCCGACGCCGTATCCACCCTTCGCAGCTTCATCGAGGAGCTGCCGCATTGAAACGAGAGGCATAGAAATTCTCCTTTGTCTTGGCTTCGGCCGCTTGCCGCTTCACGCAAATCGAATCTTCGCGCCCACGTTGATCAGTTCGGCCGTTAGGATTGCTGTCAGTCCCATGGTAGCAGAGGGCCACGTGGAAAAATTGTGACGGCACGCATGCGCCGCATCTCCATCGTCCCGAATCAGTTCTGTTTCTGCGTCGCCATTTCCAAAAAGGTATTCACCGCTCCTCGTGTTCCGCTCGCTCCACGCGCTCACCAAAATCAAGAATCCGCGCTCGCAGCGCCTCGACTTGTGTCTTACTCAACGCCGCCGCCATTCCCGCTCGGAAACTCCTGGCCCGCTTTCGCTCCGACCCGCGCGCCCGCGCCATCAAGACGTGCCGAAATGCCGCCGACCGCTCGCCTTCTGAGAGGAGTGCTTCATACACGTTCAGAATCGGCTCTGCGTGGTGACAAATCAGCAGAAGATCCGAGCCCACGCGCACCGCCTCCACTCCCGCCTCGCCCATGGGCATGAAGTTCGCCACGCCGCCCATCTCCAGATCATCCGACAAAACCAAGCCGCGATAACCGATCCGCTTCCTCAGCACATCACTGACCCAGAAGCTCGACACGCTCGCCGGCCGCTTCCTTTCTTTCGTCAGCGGGTATGCCGCGTGGCTCACCATCACCATCGGCAGCTCGTTGCGCAGCGCACAATATGGCTCCAGATCTTCATGCCACAGCTGTTGCCATGTGCGGCGAATCTTCGGCGTCTCCAAATGTGAATCGAGAGTCCCACCTCCCAGGCCGGGAAAATGCTTTCCGCATCCCGCCACACCCTGCGCCGCAAGCCCGGCGAGAAATGGCCGTGCATACGCGATGACCTCCGCCGCCGTCGATCCTGCGCACCTTGTTCCCAAAACCTTCTGCGATGCGGGCAGCCCAAGGTCGAACACCGGCGCCAGCGGTGAGTTGAATCCGAACGCCTTCACCGCCCGTGCAATCAGCTCTCCGTGCTCGCGCGCAAATGATGATCGGGTGCCCCATCCAAGCGGCGCTTTTGGTGTTGCCGGTTGGGTGGGATCGCACAAACCTGCGCCCCCGCGCAACCTCATCGTTCGCGCTACCGCCTCCACCGGAGGAATCGGCGCGAGTGCATCCCGCAGCCGGTCCACGGTTCCGCCCTCCACATCAACAAACCGTGCGCAATGCGGCGTGCAGAACTTTGTCGCTTCGGCCAGCAGTGCCCGCGCCTGCTTCGCATTCTCGATGTTCCGCCGAAACAAAATAATCCCCGCCGGCCGCAGCAGCTTGAGCCACGCACGCTCAAGCCCCGTCAGCTCCGTTCCTTCGACGCCGACCACCAGCAAACTTCCCGCCGCCTGTCGCAAACTTTGCTTCATCTTTCCTGCGTCCTCAGTTTCTAATCTTTCTTTTCCATCAATTCCTGCTGCAACTCTTCCAGCAGATTCAGCGCCGCGAGCGGCGTCAGCGAGTTCACATCCGTTTGCTCGATCCGGTCCACAATCTTCTGCGAGAGCGGCGTAAAGATGGTCAGCTGCATTGGATCGGCCTCCGTCTCCACTTGCACACTCTGCCTCTCTTGCTTTTCATGTTGTTTCAGCACGTGTTTCGCCCGCTCGATTACCGCTGCCGGCAAGCCCGCCAGCCGCGCCACTTCGATTCCATAGCTCTTGCTCGCCGCGCCGGGTTCGATGTTGTGCAGAAACACGATCCCGCTCGCTGTCTCCTTCACGCCCACTCGCAAATTGCGCACGCGCGGCAGCTTCTCCGCCAGCATCGTCAGCTCATGGTAGTGCGTGGCAAACAACGTCCTCGCGCCCACCTCTGCGTGCAGGTATTCCACCGTCGCCCACGCCAGCGAGAGCCCATCGAACGTCGCGGTCCCTCGCCCCATCTCATCAAGCAGAATCAACGACCGATTCGTCGCCGTATTCAAAATCGTCGCCGTCTCCGTCATCTCCACCATGAATGTCGATCGCCCGCGCGCCACGTTATCACTGGCGCCGATCCGCGTATAAATACGGTCGACCAAGCCGAACCGCAAGCTGTCGGCGGGAACAAAGCTGCCCATCTGCGCCATCAGCACCTGCATCGCGGCCTGCCGCAGGTACGTGCTCTTGCCTCCCATGTTCGGCCCAGTCACCAGCAGCAGACTCGGCGGTGGCGCTTGCGCGCTCTCATCGTTTGGAGCAGAGCCGTCGTGTGCGCACAGGTATAGATCGTTCGCAATAAACCGTCCCTCGCGCATCTCTTCCAGCCACTGCTCAATCACCGGATGGCGCGCCGCGACAGCTTCGAGCACTGGTTCATCCGTCAACCTCGGCCGCACATAGCGCCGCGCCGCTGCCAGGTGTGCGAAACACGCCAGCAGATCCGCCTCGGCCACTGCTGCCGAACTCCTCCGAATCCGTCCCGCGCTTTCGAGTACAGATTTTCGCAGTTCGGCAAAAATTCGCTTCTCAATTTCGATCGATAGGTCGTGCGCCGAGAGAATCTTCCGTTCGTATTCCTTCAGTTCCGGAGTGGTAAAGCGCTCCGCGTTCACCAGCGTCTGCTTCCGTTCGTAGTCGGCCGGCGCCATCGCCAGGTTGGCCTTCGTGATCTCGATGTAGTAGCCGAAGACCGAGTTGTAGCGCACCTTGAGCGACCCGATTCCCGTTCGCCGCCGCTCGCGATCTTCAATAGCCGCTATCGCCTGCCGCCCGCTCGTCGAAATCGAACGCAGTTCGTCCAACTCCGCGTCCACTCCGGCTGCAATCGCGCCGCCATCCACCAGCGTCAGCGGCGGCTCGGCCACCAGTGTCTTTACAATCCGCCCGGTCACGTCGTCGAGCGGGTCGAGATGGCCGACGACCGCACGCCATCGCGGTGCAGCCATTGCAACGAGAGCCGTCTTCACTCCCGGCAGCCGCGCCAAACTCGCGGCCAGAGCGCGCATATCGCGCGGTCCCGCCGAGTCTAAAGAGATCCGTGCCAGCAACCGCTCCAAATCGAGAATTCCGCCAAACGTGCGCCGAATCTCCTCGCGCTTGAGCAGATTTCCATGCGCCTCTCCGACAGCCTCGTAGCGCGCCTCTATCTCAGGCGCGCTGTTCATCGGCCGCAGAATCGTCGCCCGCAGCAGCCGCTTACCCATCGGCGTGAGGCACGCATCGAGCGTCCGAAATAGCGTTGCCCGATCGTCCTGGCCTGAAAAGAGCGGCTCAACCAGTTCCAGGTTCCGCACCGTCACCTGGTCCAGCTCCAGCGCAGTCGAGTGCTCCTCGAACTTCAGGCTGTCGATATGCAGCGCATCGTTCTTTTGCGTCGATCGCACGTAGTGCAACACCGCGCCCGCCGCAATCGCCGCCGGCTCATGCCCATTCAGGCCAAATCCATCAAGCGAGTGCACATTCAACTGCCGCTCCACAAGAGGCACCGCGTACTCGCGCGTCCACACCCAGTCTTCGACGCGCGTCCGTGCAGGAACCTTCTCCAACATCGCCGGCGCATCCGCGCTGGCCGCCATCAAGACCTCGCTCGGCGCAGCCAGCAGCAGCGCATCGATTGCCAGCGCCCGCGCATGTTCTCCGCGAAACTCCATCGTCCGAAACTCGCCCGTCGAAACGTCCAGAAGCGCCACCGCGCAAGCGCCCTCGCGCCCGCCTTGTGCCGCATCCTGCCACAGGGCCGCAAGAAAGTTGTTTTGCTCCTGCCCCAGCCCCGCGTCGAGCGCCGTTCCCGGCGTCAGAACTCGCGTCACCTCGCGCTTCACCAGCTTCTTGGTGAGCTTCGGATCCTCCATCTGGTCGCAGAGCGCGATGCGGTAGCCCTTGCGCAACAGCCGCGTCACATACTGCTCCACCGCGTGATAAGGTACGCCGCACATGGGAATGTTGCGCTCCTTGTCCCTCGCCGTCAGCGTCAGTTGCAGCTCGCGGCTGGCCACGGCCGCATCGTCGTAAAACAGCTCATAAAAGTCGCCCATCCTGAAGAAGACCAAGGCATCTGGATTCTGGTGCTTGGCTGCGGCCCATTGCCGCATGAACGGGGTCAACTCCTGCGCGCCCTTGCCCGCCGGTGACTGCTCCACGGAAACAGTTGTCAGCGCAAACTCATCAACCGCAGGGTTCTCGTCCAGGAGCGGAGAGGGAGGAGCGCCACCTGCGGGTTGAGCGTTTTCCTTGATCACGTTGCCTTCAAGACTATCGCGGCTCCGCACTTCCGCGATAGCGGAGTTCGATACCAGAATTCCACTAGTCTCTTCCCAAGCTCCTGCCTCGCATCCATCGAGCGCAAGCCCTCCGTCGGCCCTGCCCACAGCCGAAACAAAACTACCCACCTGTAGCCGCCCACCTATACAATCACCCGGTCACTCGGTCCGAGTCGATTCTTCGCAATTCGGGTCCCCGTTCAGATTTCCCAGTCCCGAACTTCCCAAGGAGGAACATGCAAATATCCAGCACCCGGCGCTATGCTCTCTGCGCCCTCATCGCCATGGCTGCCCTGTTGACGGCCGCTTCTTCTCCAGCCCAGTCATCGTTCGATGGCACCTGGAAGACCGATCTTTCCAAAACCAAGTTCAGCCCCAAGCCCCTTACCTTCTACACCAGCGCGGGCTGGTATCACTGTGTAAGTTGCACTCCCTCCTTTGACGTCGCGGCCGATGGGCAGGACCACGCCGTCTCCGGCCAGTCTTATGACACCATCAGCGTCACCGTCCTCGACGCGCACACCATCTCCGTCGTCGCCAAGAAGGGAGGCGCCGTCACTTTCGAACAGACCCGCACAGCCTCTGCCGACGGCAAAACGCTCACCGTGAAATCCACCGGCCACCCCGTGAACGGCGGTTCGCCCACAATCTTTGAATCCACCGGCAAGCGCAGCGGAACGCTGCCCACCGGCGTTCATGCCACTTCCGGCAACTGGATCATCGAAAGGCAGTCCGGAAGCTCGAACGCCTTGCTCACCACTTACAAAACCAACGGTGATCAAATCACCATGACTTCTCCCACCGGGGAAACCTACACCGCAAAGTTCGACGGTAACGACTATCCCTACAGAGGCGCGTACTCCTATGACGCCGTCTCGCTCAAACAGATCAACGCCCACACCATCGAGGAGATCGACAAGCGCAACGGCGACGTGATCGATGACTCAACCATGACCATCTCGGCCAACGGCAAGACTATGACCGTCGTTGAAACCAGCAAGCTCTCCGGCCGCGTTACCACCTTCGTTGCCACCAGGCAGTAGCGCTAACTAGCGCACTTCCCGCAACTTACGTTCATTCAGGGTCCGCCGCCCCATCTTCGATGGCGGGCCCTGTCACTTGAATCCGTACAAAGCCGACGAATCGAGTGACTGAAGTCACATCCAACTGGCCATCATCAAGGCAAACTGGCTTTCTCGAACGCAAAAATTCGAAGGGCCACGCATCATGAACAGCACCGTCCTGCTCCGCAAACTTATCGCCATCGAACGGATGATCGGAACGACTGACAACAATACGCTTCGCGGGCTTGTTTACGACGCGGAAGACTACCTCATCCAGATGCAAAGCGCTCAGGCAAAGAGCTTTCTTTCCGAAGCATGGCGAGAGGGCATTGCTCCGGCGCAGTTACTCACTCGGGCCTCAAATACCCCGACTTCGTAACGCCTCAAACCGGGCTTCAGGCCTCGACAGATGGTTCCTTTCGCCCCGACCCACTCCCAGCCCCTCATGGTGATTTGCATCACAGTTATACTGGATGTTTACGCCTTAACGTAAAACCTGCCATGTATCTGCTTTGGCTACGAGTTGCGGCCATTCTCTATGCCGGCGGATGTGTCGCCGTCTTCCCGGCGGTGCTCTATAACTCCGTCCCGTGGCGGAAGACCTGCGTCCACCTGAGCGGGCTGGCGTTCTTCTTTCACTTCGTTTCGGTTATCGAGATGCTCGTCCTCGCACATCGCTGGATGCCCGTTGGCGTTCGCGAGATCGAATCCCTCCTTGGGTTTCTTGTCGCCGGACTGTTCTTCCTCGTCTGGTGGCTCTACGACGCCATCTCGCTCGGCCTCTTTGCTCTGCCAGCCACAGTTTTCCTCGTCTTTATCCCTGCTCTGGGAACCAGCGCCTATCGTTTTCCGTCGCAGCGAGTTTGGATGAGCTGGCTTGTCGCCCACATCATCGCTCTGCTACTGGCCTATGCGGCGCTTGGCTTCAGCCTGCTCGCCTCCGTCTTGTATCTCGTGCAGGAACGCCGCATCAAGTCCAAGATCAGGCCCGGTCAATCTTCGCGTTTCGCGCCGCTTGACTGGCTGCCGCCGCTCGACACACTCGAGCGTCTGGCCCTCGCCACCCTCGAATTCGGATTTCCCTGCATGACCGTTGGTTTGTTGATGGGATTCGTTCTGGTGCAGGAAACAGCGATCGGCGCCTCCTATTTTCTCGATCCCAACATCCTGGCCTCGTTCGCCATGTGGGTCGTCTACGTCACGCTCCTGTTGCTCCGCCGCGGCGTTGGATTGCGCGGTCGAAGGGCCGCTTACGTCTCGGGCGCGGCACTGGTCGTGATGATGGCCGTGTGGGCCGTCAACTTCTTCAGCCAGGTGCACAGGTTCGGTCCCCAATGACGCTCACACTCATTGGCGTGAACCATAAAACCGCGCCCATCGCGCTGCGCGAAAAAATCGCCATCGGCCGCGATGAACTGGCCGAGACCACCCGCGCCCTCGCCGCCACTCCCGGAGTCGCCGAGTGCATGATCGTCTCCACATGCAATCGCGTAGAGCTGCTTTCGGTCGTCGAAGGTGACGGCACTCCTGTCGCATCGTTCCTCTCGCGTCAATTCGGCATTGAGGCCTCTGTCCTCGCGCCTCACCTCTACGAGTACCGCGACAAGGAGGCCGTCAGCCATCTCTTCCGCATGGCCGCCAGCCTCGATTCCATGGTTGTCGGCGAGCCGCAAATTCTTGGCCAGGTCAAAGAGGCCTTTGCGGTCGCGCGCGCCGCCGGGACCGTCTCCGGCCACCTCGAGCACCTGTTGCAGAGCGCCTTTGCCGCCGCTAAGAAAGCGCGCAGCGAAACCGGCATCGGTTCGAACTCCGTCTCCATCGCCTCCGTTGCCGTTGATCTCGCCCGCAAAATCTTCGGCTCGCTTGAGGGCCGCACGGTCTTTCTCGTCGGCGCAGGCAAAATGAGCGAGATTGCCGCGCGGCATCTCGTGCAGCAGGGCGCCGGTGCCATTCTCGTCTCGAACCGCACCGCCGAGCGTGCTCGCCGTATGGCCGCGGAGCTCGAGGGCGGAATCATCCCCGAAGTCATCGACTACAGTCAGCTCTACGAAGCCGCCAGCCGCGCCGACATCGTCATCAGTTCCACCGGCGCACCGCATCCCATCTTCCGCCCCGAGCACGGACAGGCGTTTCTGCACAAGCGCCGCAACCGTCCCATGTTTTTCATCGATATTGCCGTCCCGCGCGACGTCGATCCGCTGATGAACAAGCTCGACGGCATCTTTGTCTACGACATCGACGATCTGCAGCAAGTCGCCGCCTCGCACATGGATGAGCGCAGCCGTGAGGCTATCGACGCCGAGGCGCTCATTGCCGCTGAAGTCGAGCGCTTCCATCAGCGCCAGCGCACCGTCAACGTCGCGCCCGCAATCGTGGCTCTGCAAAAAAAGGCAGAAGAGATGCGCGTCGCAGAGATCGAGCGTATTCACTCTCGGCTCGGAACACTGACCGCTGAGCAGCTCGCCGCCGTCGAGGCTCTCACACGCGGTCTCGTCAACAAGTTCCTCCATCAACCCATGGCGGCGCTCAAGCAAGCCGCCCGCGAAGGCGATTCCGCCAAGCTCGATGCTCTCTGCGAGGAATGGTCAGTCTCAGCGGCCGCACCGGTCGAAGCTCCGCAAGCTGCATCAAGTCAGGCTCCGCGAGCCGAATCGAGCGAAGCGTCTGGCGCGACTGCAAACACTGAGCCGCAAGCAAAAGAGAGCTTGGAGAAAGCCGAGGCCAGCCGATGAAACTCCGCATCGGAAGTCGCGGCTCGCCACTCGCCCTCTGGCAGGCCAATCACATCGCCGAACTATTGCGTATTCAGGGCCACGAAATCGAGATAGAAATCATCAAAACCACAGGCGACCGGCTACAGGAAGTCACCTTCGCCGAAGTCGGCTCCAAGGGCATGTTCACGAAAGAAATTGAAGAAGCCCTCGCCGCCAGCCGCATCGATCTTGCCGTGCATTCGCTCAAGGATTTGCCCACTGAGCTGCCCGTCGGCTTCGCGCTCGCGGCCACGCCGCCGCGTGTCGATCCTCGCGACGCCTTGGTCTCCGTCAAGTACGCCAGCCTCGCCGAGCTGCCGCGTGGCGCCCGCGTTGGCACCAGCAGCCAGCGCCGCCGCTCCCAACTGAAGGCCCTGCGCAAGGATATTGAGGCCGTTGAGTTTCGCGGCAACGTGGATACACGTCTGCGCAAGCTCACTGAAGGACAAGTCGACGCGATCCTGCTCGCCGCCGCCGGGCTCGATCGCCTTGGCAAGACCGATCACGTCCGCGAACGCCTCGATCCCGCCGAATTCTGCCCTGCCGCAGGCCAGGGAGCCTTAGGCCTCGAGATTCGCAGCGGTGATGTGGAGACCCTCGCCGCCGTGGCCTTCCTTGACCACGCCGACACGCGCTTCGCGGTCACAGCGGAACGCACGGCTCTAGCTGCGCTCGGCGGTGGTTGCCAGGTTCCCATTGGGTTTCACTGCCGCCCTTCCTTTGCTCAGGACATCGCCTCCGTTTCCTGGTGGGAGATCTTTGGCGTTGTCGCTTCGCCCGATTCAGGCCAGATCATCCGCGTTCATTTGCATGCGCCGCGCAAGAACACCGATCCCGCTTCGTTAGGACGCGAGGCCGCGGAAGTTTTGTTGGCCGAAGGAGCTGGGGCGTTGCTTGCGGCCGGCAGCAACACGGCCGGCGGAGCCGCCTGATGAAAG
>Ga0181535_10001347_pt1 | contig 32238 bp, 23 predicted proteins | sample PEATcosm2014_Bin_44_FD_119774 | JGI IMG/M metagenome (GOLD analysis project Ga0181535, IMG submission 119774) | Peatland microbial communities from MTU Mesocosm Facility, Houghton, MI, USA - PEATcosm2014_Bin17_30_metaG | ecosystem: Environmental > Terrestrial > Soil > Wetlands > Peat | place... | reverse complement strand
GGTGGAAGTGGCCGTCGGCAGCCACGTTACATTGGCCCCCATCCTCGCAGTAGACAAAGAAACAACGAACGTCGAGGTAGTGGCCGCGGGTGGCACCGAAATCAACACCCAGACGCCAGAAATTTCACAGCTGATTACGCCAACGCAAATGGCGCAACTGCCCAGCCTGAACCGCAACCCATACGATTTTGTCGCGCTTGCCGGCAACGTGAGCAATGCCGACCGCACGGCCACGGGCGGCGACCAGAACAGCGAGAACTATGGTGTCTTCTTCAGTCTTAACGGGCAGCGGTCCTCCGGTACCGAAATCCTGTTGGACGGCGCGGAAAACATCGACTGGTTCAATGCCACCTATGCCCAACCGCTGCCGATCGAAACCGTGCAAGAGTTTCGTGTTATAACGAGCAACTTCGATGCGCGGTATGGACGTGCTTCCGGCGGTGTCGTAAGTGTTACGACAAAGTCAGGCACCAACGACCTTCACGGCTCCGCCTGGGAGTTCAACCGTGTCTCGGCTTTGACGGCGAACACTGTCAGCAACGCCCAGCAAGACATTCCCAAGGGCGAGTACACACGCAATGATTTCGGCTATACGATCGGTGGACCCATCATCAAGAAGAAACTCTTTTTTTTCCAAAGTACGGAGTGGACGCGCGTACGTGGCAACGCGCAGCAAACCGCCCTGGTGCCCGACCCCACTTTCTTGAACAACTACGCGGCACCGAACGTGGCGGCATACTTCAATGCGTATGGACAAAACTTCCATCCGATCAGCACGATACCCAAGACAACAGTGAACGGCCAAGCCATGGTGGGTGGTGTCAGCCCTTCGTCATCAGCTTTCGGAGCTATTCCGGATGGGACACCTATCTTGGATGTCGTGAGCTATTCGGCTCCTGCTGATGCGGGCGGCGGTACCCCGCAAAATACATACAACATCATAGGGCGCCTCGACTACTACCCGAGCGACAGGACGCAGGTATTCTTCCGTTATGCTTTGTACAGTGAGAACGATTTCAATGGCGGAGAATTCAACAGCCCCTATTCGATTTACAATGTGGGTCAGACGACCTATGATAACAACGCACTAGTTTCGCTGACTCACTTTTTCAGCAATAACGTCTTCAGCAGTTCGAAGGTCAGCTTCACCCGTCTTAATCTCAATCAAACTTACAATCAGGCTGCGCTGAGCGTGCCCGAATTGCTCCTGAGCAACGGCGCAACCGTGAATGGCCAATCGGTTATCTTCCCCGGTATGTGGGCACAATTTGCCGGCGTCGGTGGCGAGCCTTATGGCGGCCCGCAGAATATGCTCCAGCTTACCCAGGACTTTTCCTGGAACAAGGGAAAGCATCTGATGCGGTATGGTGGCCAGTTCAATTACATCCAGAACAATCGTACCTACGGGTACGCTAACCAGGCGCTTGAACTGCTCGGATTTGATCCAGCTAGCGGGTTAGATGCAATGCTAAGTGGTAACCTGGCATTCTTTAATGTCGCCGTGAACCCGCAAGGAAAGACCTTACCCTGCTACAACGATCCCACGAACGGTTACGTGATCACTCAGGGCTGCCTCTTGAACCTCCCCGTGACCTCGCCAAGTTTCTCCCGTAGCTACCGTTACCAGGATTTTGCGGTGTATGCACAGGACAACTGGCGAGCCTCGCAGCGCCTGACCTTGAATTACGGTTTGCGTTGGGAATTCTACGGTGTGCAGCACAATAGTAACCCGTCACTGGACTCCAATTTTTATTACGGTGCAGGCAGCAATTTGTTCGAAACGATCCGCAATGGCTCGGTGATGACCGCGCCCAATAGTCCTATCGGTGAAATGTGGAAACCGAACTATGGCACGCTCGCTCCTCGCATAGGCTTTGCTTATGACGTCTTCGGCGATGGTAAAACAAGTTTGCGCGGTGGCTTCGGCATCAGTTATGAGCGTAATTTTGGGAATGTAACTTTCAACGCCATTCAGAACCCGCCTAACTATGCCACCATTGAGTTGCTCTCAACATCAACACCCAATCCCGTTGTCTCGGTCAACAATTACGGGCCGCTCGGCAGCCTCAGTGGAACCACTCCTTTTCTACCTCCGAGCCTGCGTCAGATAGATCAGAATATCAATACGGCGCAGACCCAGTTCTATAGTATGGCTTTGGAGCACCGTCTAGCTCGTAACACGATCGTTGCTCTGGAATACAGCGGTGCACATGGCGTTCACCTGTATGATATTTATCCCTCGAATGCGCTTGGCGCCGGTAATGTTTATCTTGGCGATGCCTACAGTCCGGCGCTCGGAAATTACTCTCGTCCGAACAACTACTATGGGGACATCAACACCCGCGGCAGCGGAGGAACTTCTCGCTACAATGGGTTAAACATCCGCTTCCAGACGCAGAACCTGCATGGCACCGGTCTCACTATGGTTATCAACTACACTTGGTCCCACTCCATGGACGATCTGAGCTCTACGTTCTCAAGCATTACGTCCGGCAACATTGGGTATCTCAACCCGCTGAACCCAAAACTTGACTGGGGCAGCTCGGATTTTGACGTACGCCACCGCTTGGTAGTCTCTCCTATCTGGGAAACGCCATGGTTCAAGAACGGCAAGAGTCTCAAGCGTCAGTTGCTTGGCGGTTATATCTTCACGGGTGTGTTTACCGTGCGTACTGGAGTTCCATTCTCGGTGTTCGATAGTACCGCCTCGCTCAACGCAGGTGACCTGATTGGAGTCCCGCGCTATGTGCCGAGCACAGCGATTCCGAGCTACCAAACCGGAAGCGGAACCCTCTTAGGTCCGAATAACTACGCGATACTAACTCTGCCTCCTGGAGTTACTTTCGTAAATCCAGCATTGGCCTACACTGGTAGTCCTTACAATTCGGGGGCCAATCCCTACTTCTACGGAATTTCTGATTTCGGGCCGTACCCTTCTAACATGACGGGGAGGAACGCTTTCCGTGGGCCGGGGGCCTGGAACGTCGATCTGTCCGCCGCCAAGAACTTCGCCGTGACCGAGCGAGTAAAGGCCGAATTCCGCGCGGAAGCGTTCAACGTGTTTAACCATCACAACATGTATGTGAACGCGGCAGCCGCTAACGTCGCTTCATTTGGCGGCACTCCGGTACCGGGAGCAGTCAGCAATCCTATTGTCATCACGGGACTGAAGGGCGGACTCGGTAGCAGCGCTATCGGCGGCGACCATGACGAGCGCCGCTTTGTGCAGTTGGCGCTGCGCGTCAACTTCTGAGCAGGCTTCAGCGTACTTGCGCTCGAATCAAAAATGCTGGGGGAGCCCGGTGGCTCCCCCCTTTTTGATTTCATAGCGGTCATTCTGGGCGCAGCCAAGCATCCCAGGAGGCTGTCCTCTTCCGCGCCTCTCTGGGCTTGTTGATAGAGTCCTTCGTCTGCGACTGAGCCCCAAGCCGTGCGGGGATTCCGGGTTCCTTCGCCTAAATCCCGAGCATTGCGGCGGGATTGTCGCGGGTCATCAGCATGATGGCCTTCTCCGGAATGCCATGATCCAGCATCTCACGAATAAAATTCTCCATCGAACAAACCGGCGCGGGGTTGATGACTTGGCCGCTGTCGGTACTCATAATGGCCGTTTCCGGCCCCAAAGCTTTGATAGCATCCGCAATCTTTGACGCCGGGATCGGGGTTTTCATCTGGTGAGTAATATCGTTGACGACATGTTCCAGCATCGTTGCGCCCCGCGCAAGAATCTCTTTCATATCGCCAATCGAGTAGTTCTCCATCGGCGAAAGCGGGTGAGTCACCACGATCTTCTTGAGCCCCATTTGTTTCGCTTCCGGAACCAGCACCATCGCCTCTTGAATCGAGATGTGGCCGGTAGCCAGTATGCCGTCGTACTGTGCGATTAAAGCTAGCACTTCTTTCACATCGTTCTTCAACGAACCATCTTCATTGAGAAGGTAGATTCCCTTGATGCCGGATTTCAACAACTTGGCAAACATGGGGACATTGTCGACTTCCTTCAGGTAATGCTTGGCGTGAATGGTAGGCATCCATACTTCCTTCGCTCCCATTCTGAGGGCCATTTCAACCGCCTGAGGATTGACGCCTCCCACCGGAAGATTGAGCGCAATGCCGCCGAACACGGGGAAACCAACTACCTGGCTGGCAATCGCTGCACGGTCTCCCGTGCCGGTCACATGGTTCTTCAGTAGGATTGCCTTCATCCTGGCGGCTTTGGCCTGCGTGGCAGCCTCAATATCGTTTACCAGCCGGGGAAAAACGTCTGGCCCGGTATGAATATGAAAATCGATTGATCCTTCGATCAGTTCTTTAGCTCTCACTGTATTGTCCATAAGAAACACCTTTCTCAAGATATTGCATTCGCGCAAAGCGGCACAATCGTTTCATTTCCGGTGTGCAAATAACGAAGTCAATCACAGGCGCCGAACTCCCAGCCGGTCCGCAAGTGCATCCAGCGATGAGTGGAGTTCACGGCTCAACAGCACGCCATTTGCCATGCGATCCTGATAAATCCGAGCGGAACGTTCACCTGGAAGCCGTACTTCATCGAACCCAGGCAGCTTCGGGGAGGATTTCATTTCCTCCCAAGTGTAATCAACTTTCTTCTTAAACTCCTGCACGTCCACGAACGAGGCGATGTTCACCGCCACAATCGCATGCCCCGTGTTCGTCAGAGTCGAAGAATCTTTGTTGAAGTCAACAACTTCTCTGCCGAATGCGGCGCCATTGAGTGTCCCAGCCAACAAGCCGAACATGAGAGCCAGTCCATAGCCTTTCGGTCCTCCGATGGGCAGCAGAAATCCTTCATTTGCTCTCTTTGGGTCGGTCAGTGGCTTGCCCTCGCGATCGATCATCCAGCCTTCCGGCATCGATTCATTGAGCTGCGCTTTGATCTTTACCTTTCCGTAGGCGGCGTTGGTTGTTGCCATGTCAAGGACAATATCCGGCCATCGCGAACCGGGCACAGCGATTGCGATCGGATTCGTGCTGAGAAGCATTTCCGTTCCGCCCCACGGGGGCAAATGGTTGGCGCTACCGACAGCAATGTAGATTCCCACCATGTCATGCGCCAGCGGCATGCGCGCATACAGCGATGCCGGACCTGCATGATTGCTGTTGCGGGCGCCCACCCAGGCCACGCCAACCGAACGAGCTTTCTCAACGGCGATCTCGGCGGCGCGGCTCATCACCAGGTGGCCCATGGCGTTATCGCCATCAACCAGCGCAGTGGCAGCTTGTTCGCGGACGATGCGAATCTGCGGCCGCACGTTGATGCCGCCACTCTGAATTCGTTTCACGTACTGCGGCAAGCGAAAGACACCGTGACCGTCCGCGCCTCGTGCATCCGCTTCCGCCATGAGTTTGCCGACACGACCGGCATCGGTTGAGGAAAGACCCACTGCCTCAAGCACTCGGGCGATAAAGCCATGTAGATCGGCTATTTTCGTATTGGACAAATCAGCAACGGGGTTGACAGCTTCATTCACGGAACCATGCTCCACTCCGCAACCTGGCGGATCATACTCTTCTACGTTATTGATCGGCAGCCACGCCGCAGGCGTGGCGAACCCGGGACGGGAAAATCTCAGCGCTCGCTAGCATGATACTTCAAAGAGTTTTGCGCGGCGTCTTTCGGCGGCCGGTTAATCGCGCTCCGTGACCGACTTCGATCCAAGCAAGAGCTTCAGGGCGGCTATCAGCGTGCGTTCGAAGCGCGCTTGCTCTTCCTTGATCTGCTCTGGCGTCCAGTTCCAGAATCCGCGGCCGGTTTTCAGCCCAAGGCGGCCTTCCGCAACAATTTGCGTCAGCGTGCGACTCGGCTCGGAAGCATTGCAAAGCGAGGGATAGATGGATCGGGCGGCGGAAATCTGCGTGTCTAAGCCGGCGAATTCCTTCTGCAGAAGCGGCCCGCCCGCGACATAGCGGAAGCCGAATCCGTAGCGCACTGCCGCATCGATGTCCTCGGGCGTTCCCAGTCCTTCGTCGAGGCAAGCGAACACTTCTCTCATTAGAGCGTGCTGAATGCGATTCGCCAGGAATCCCGGCACGTCGCGATTCACCCGCACCGGCATGCGCCCGACCGCTTTCATAATGTTGCAGAGCGTGTCCGTGGCAGATGGATCGGTGAATTCCGCCCGCACCACCTCGACGGCAGGAACCAGATGCGCCGGCGCAAAAAAGTGCAGATTGGCCATGCGCTCTCGCGTCTGGCAATCGCGCGCGATGTCTGTAATTCGAAATCCGGAGGCGTTCGTGCCAATAGGGATATGGCGCGGAGTAACGCGATCAAGTTCGGAGAAGATCGCCCGTTTCAGTTCCAGCCGTTCTGGTGCGGCCTCAAGCACCAGCTTGATATCCGTCCACTCGATCTCCGCGATGCTTTTCAGCAGCCGCAGACGATCCGCATGGAAGGTTCCATCGAGTTGCCCAAGCGACGAACGAACTCTTTCGCGGCGCGCCTCCCAACTCGCCACGTCGGGTTCCGCCGCCTGCACGTTCCAGCCGGCCGCCAGGAAGATGGCGGCGACGTCGCTTCCCATCAGACCACAACCAACGATTCCGATTGTATTTCTATTCATAGTTCAGGTATCCGCTTAACCAACCCGCCGTGCACGTCAGCCGGCAGTTTGCTGAAGGCGCAACGATTCCAGACTCTTCAGGGCCGCCAGCCGTAAATCGGCAACCTGCAACTTCTCTATATTCCAAAGCTGGCCCAGCAGTTGGGCAGCGGCTTGCCGTCCGATAACCGGAGACGTCAGCTCATGGAACTTGTCATCGAGCTCTGCATCCGACAGTGGCGATTCAGGATCTCCCTTGCGGTGCGGTTGGAAGTGCTCGAATCGGCGGCCGTCCTGCATGGTAATGGCAACCCTGGCCGAGCGCATGTTCGGGAACTTGGCCGTCATCTCCGCATCCGCCCGCAAGGTTATCTTGCTCATCAGATTGCGTATGGCAGGATCCGCAAGTCGCTCCGCGGTGAAAGCATTGAGCCGGACGGAACCGTAAATCAGCGCATGCGAGACAACATAGGGCAAGCTGAACTTCGCCTCGTATTCCGTGTGCGGGGCAAAATTGCCGGTCACGTTGATGGGAATCTGCGCGGTATCAACAGCGATGGAACTGATTTGCAATGGATCAAGGTTGTTCTGCGCGCGCAACAGCAACGCCGAATCAATGGAAGAAAAGGTGTGGCCGCAGCAGCCGTGATTCTTCTGCGTGATTTCCATCACGTTGTAATGCTCGCCGAGACCTTCGGTGAAGCGCGCCGATGGAGCGACTTGCGACAGTGCGGCGATGAACCCCGCCGGGCCCTCAAGGATGTCGAGCGCTCCGGTGACGCCATGGGCTGCGCCCGTAGCGGCGGCCACTCCTACCCAGGCGGCATGTCCCGCGTGCAGCGGTTTCGTCATCGCATCGGAGCGAAACGCCTGCTGCAGGCCCGCGGCAAAGGACGCCGCAGTGGCCAAAGCATGGCGCGCTGCATTGGCATCCTTTGGCGCAATCAACGTAACCGCGGCTGCGGCGCCGCCAAAACAACCTGCAGTTCCCGTGGTGTGAAAGAACTTGTAGTGAGAAGGCTGGATCGCGGCACCGATCCGCGTGGAGATCTCATACCCGATCGTGATGGCCTTCAGCAGTTCCAGGCCCGATCTGCCCTGATCTTCAGCCATCGCCAAGGCGGCGGCAATCGTCGGACAACCGGGGTGATAAATGGCGTCGCGAAAAATGTCATCGAACTCAACCGAGTGCGAAGCGCTGCCATTGATCCACGCGGCGGTCCCGGGAAAAGCCACTGTGCCGAATCCCGGCAGACTGGATTTGCCATGCCCCAACTCGGCGGCATAAGCCTGAACCAGGTTAACGGCTGGTGACACCCGTGTGCCGGGAATGAGCGCGGAAAACCAGTCGAGCAGTGCGCGCTTGGCGTAATGAATCACTTCCGGGGGAAGCTCGCGCCCGGCATCATGCCGCGCATATTCCGCATAGACATCGACCAGCATAAGCACCCTTCCAAGGACTGCCGCAATGGGCAGTGCATTTTTTGAATTGCGATAAGTTCAGAGAGTCAGTCATTTTCCGCCATGATAGTTGCCCTGTCAACAGCGCTCCGCCGCCGTGTCTCCGCTTTCGGCTTGTAGGCGTTCATCACACGTTGTACGATTCCTTCACGCTGACAACTCAATGGTAAACCCGGCCATCGAGGGCGCGGGCAAGGCTTTGCAGATCCAATAAGGAGATCGCGTTGGGCGCCACCATAACCGAAAAGATATTGGCGAACGCCGCCGGGCGCGAACAGGTGTCGCCGGGCGAGATCATTACCGCCAGGGTCGATGCCGTGATTGGCCACGACATCACCACCGCCGCCTTTCGCGAACTCGAAAAGATGAAGGTTGACAAGGTTTTCGACCGCGAGAAGGTTTACTTCACGGTCGACCATTTTGTCCCCAGCCCAACGCTCGATGCCGCGGCCCAGCTGAAGGATTTGAGCGCCTACATTGCCAAGTACGAGATCAAGCATTGGTTCGACCAGGGGCGCGGAGGCATATGTCACGCGATTTTCCCGGAGCAAGGACTCATCCGTCCGGGAATGGTGGTTGTCGGCAGCGATTCGCACACCTGCACCTACGGCGCACTGGGGGCGTTCTCCAGCGGGTTGGGCGCAACCGACGTGGCTGCCGCCATGGCCCTCGGTGAGCTTTGGCTGAAGGTTCCATCTTCCATCAAGTTCAATTTTTTCGGCGCTCTTCCGGAGATGGTTACGGGCAAAGACCTGATCCTGCACACCATCGGACAGATTGGCGTCGATGGCGCCCGCTACAAGGCCATGGAGTTTTGCGGTGAGACCGTCCGCGACTTACCCATCGACGATCGCTTTACCATGTGCAACATGGCGGTGGAGGCGGGAGCCAAGAACGGCATCATCGAAGCCGACAAGACCGCCCTGGAGTATCTGGAAGGCAGAACCCAGATGCCGTTTCTCACTTTCAGCAGCGATCAGGATGCGGTATACGACGCTGAGTATCGCTACGACGTCACCCGGCTGCAACCCGTGGTTGCGCAACCCTACTCGCCGGCGAATATCGCACCCGCCGGTGAAATCAACGGCGTCAAGCTGGACCAGGTGGTGATCGGTTCCTGCACCAACGGACGCATCAGCGATCTGCGGGCAGCCGCGCGAATTCTGCGGGGCAGGAAAGCAGCGCATGGCGTGAGGCTGCTGGTGTTCCCGGCGACGCAGCAGATTTATCTCCAGGCCGTGAAGGAAGGCTTAATCGAGATCTTCATCGAGGCTGGAGCTATGATTTCGCCTCCGGTCTGCGGACCATGTCTCGGTGGGCATCTAGGTTTGCTGGCCGAGGGAGAAGTCGCAATCTCAACCACCAACCGCAATTTTGCCAGCCGCATGGGCCACAAGAACAGCAAGGTTTATCTGTCCTCGCCTTACACGGCGGCGGCATCCGCGGTAGCTGGACACATCATCGATCCAAGGCAGGTGATTTAATTGGCTGGCAAAGCTTGGAAATTCGGCGACGACATTGATACGGATGCGATCATTCCGGGCAGATTTCTTGCCAACTGGAACAAAGATCCGGAAAAGCTGAAAACGAATTGTTTTATCGATCTCGCTCCGGAGTTCGCTAAGGAAGTCGCGGCGGAAGACTTCGTGGTCGGCGGCGAAAACTTCGGATGCGGTTCTTCGCGCGAGGCGGCGCCAGTTGCCATCAAGATGACCGGCGTGAAGATTGTGATCGCGGATTCCTTCGCCCGCATCTTCTACCGCAACTGCATCAATGTGGGCCTGCTCGCGTTGGAATCACCAGCCGCATCGGCCGCCATCCACCACGGTGACCTGCTTGAAGTGGACAGCGCCGCGGGTGTAATCAGGAATCTCAGCACGAACGAAACCTACAGCTTTACGCCGATCCCCCCATTTGTGCAGCAGATACTTGACCTTGGCGGGCTAGTTCCCTACGTCAAGCAGCGCTTGGGAATTGATTAAGACCAAGGCACGGCACACGATCACCGCCAAAAAAGAAAGGCTGCGGCCCACCGGATGAGGGCGCAGCCGTTTCTCACGAGCCGCCGGCAGCAATCGCTCTAGGCTCCGCCGCTGGCCGCGGCTGCGGCGGCAGGTGCTGGCGCAGATGTCTCGCCGCCAAGCGCACTGTAGCTGTAGGTTGGGTTCTTCAGTTCGGCTTTCAGTTTTTCCAGGTCGCAGGATTTTTCCCATATGGCGGTGACAATGGTCGCCACGGCGTGTCCGGGAACCGTCACCGTTCCGCGCGCCTCGGCAAGGATACGATCGATTCCGATGATGAGGGTGATACCCGCGACCGGGACATCCGGAAACACCGAAAGCGTGGCGACCAGTGCTACCAGCGGCGCGCCGTAAACGCCGGCCGATCCCTTGACGGAGATCAACATGACGATCAGCATCAGAAATATTCTTCCCCAGCTCAGATGAATGTTGCAGGCTTGCGCGATGAACATCGTGGCAAAGGAAAGATAGATGGCGGTGCCGTCCAGATTAAAGGCATAGGCTGCGGGGATGGTGAGGCCGACCACTCCGCGGTCGCACCCGAGCTTCTCCATCTTCATCAGCATGCCCGGCATGGCCGGTTCGTTGCTCGCCGCCCCGAGCGTAATCCAAATCTCTTCCTTGATATACGCCAGCAGTCTGAAGATGCTGAACCCGTAAAACCGGCAGAGCGTGCCCAGAAAGACGATCCAGAAGATCGCGCACAGCGCATAGAAAAGAATGACCAGTTGGCCGAGCGATCTCAACGCTCCCACGCCATATTTACCCACGGTGAAAGCCATGGCACCAAAGGCGCACAAGGGCGCGAGTTTGATGATGAACCCGATGATTCCAAAAATCACCTTCATGGCCGACTGGATGACGCTCAGCAGTAGTTCTCCGGTCTTTCCGGCGCGGATCAAACTGAAGCCGGTCAGGATGGCAATCAGCAGAACCGGCAACACGTCTCCTTCCGCCAGTCCGGCAACGTAGGAGGTCGGGATCACGCGCAGAACAAATTCTCCGAAGGTGGTGAATTTGGGCCCCGCATGGGTCAGGTAGCTGATGCTGGATGTGTTCAGGGTGGCGGGATTGATGTTGAGACCAGTGCCGGGATGAAACAGCGTAATGGCCCCCAAGCCAAGCAGCAGGCAGATGATGGTGAAAATATGAAACAGGATCATTGCCTTCAGCAGAACCCTGCCCACCTTGCCTCCCGATGCGCGCGAACCCGCTATGCCGACCACCAGGGTGCAAAACACGACCGGGGCAATCATCATCTTGATGAGCTTTAGGAAGATATCTGCCAACAGCTTGCATTCCACGGCGAACTTCGGTGCCGCCATGCCCAAGGTAATGCCACAGGCTACTCCGATAATCACCTGACAATAGAGACTCTTGTAGAGTGGCTTGCCTTTCATCCCTTCCTCCTCGTGATCCGTCGTCCCGGAGACTAATTACTCGGCGGTGCCCTGGCTTGTCGCTCAGGAATATATGGATGGGATGACTATCACAGCGTTTGAACAGCCGCTTGTAATTTGCATCACATGCGGCAGTGATGTGCCGTTCGCCGTGTCGGCTTTCCTGTTGCTGCTCCGTGCGGCGAGGGCGGTTGCCGAAAGCTCACTTGGGTGAGGGAGATTACCTGAAGGCTTCGATTTGCACCAATATATTGATAAGAAGAATTGATACTCAAATCAGAACGAACGAGCACTCATGACGCGCCGGTGTGGAGCGTTCGCGTCAATGCAGTTCTTTCGCGTTGAATTCCGTCACGGCAGGTTATGACTCTCATCACAACCTGCCACCTTCTGACTCTGCTAGAAGTTGTGCCGACAGTCACGCCGAAATCGGAGTGGCTCGCAGGAGGACCGCTTGATCCGCGACGACGTTAAGCGACTTTGGCCGGAGTTGGATTGGATTCAAAACCCCGATCTTCGGGAAAAAGTGATCCGCACGTGGGAACGGGCATTTGAGTTGAGCCCGCTTCGTCCTGACGATCTCAACCGGATTCCTTTTACTCTTCTGGTGCCAAACTGCCCGACGACCTTCATGGAACATAAGCGTTGCGTGGTGCACATCTCGCGCCACGCGGCGGAAGCCATGCGGGAGTTCATGGGCAACAGCCTGAAAATCGATCTGGACACGGTAATCGCCGGCGCCATACTCGCCGATGTCGGCAAACTGCTGGAGTACGAAATCAAGGCAGGCAAGGCCGTGCAAAGCCAACGCGGCGAGATGGTACGCCACCCATTTACCGGCGTCGCGCTGGCCATGGAGTGCGGCGTGCCGGATGCCGTCTGCCACATCATTGCCGCGCATGCCGCTGAAGGCGACTTGGTCAAGCGCACGACGGAAGCCTATATCGTGCATCATGCCGATTTCATGGCATTCCTGCCCTTCAAGAACCTGAAGTTCTGATTTGCGCGCTGGGCCCCTGCAAGCCTGCTTTTGGCTTGCTGGGGTATGTACCTGCAAGGCGAACCTGCAACATGCCGCTGGATCTTTTTTGTCACATCGATCGAGTGACGTATCACACGCGGCACAGTGATAAAGTCGCTCCGCTTCCCGTGGCCGTTGTGGTAGCTTCCCAGGGCATTAAGCACCGCTACAAATTCCAATTGGGATTCACACGCGATGTCCTGCCGCCGGGGTTTTGCAGTGACGGGCATCTTTTCCTTCGTCCGGGCGGAAGCTTATCGAAGGGCTAGCCTGTGCGTTCCAGTTGCATAGGGAGGTGGTTCGTGGGCACAACCCAGGCTGGCGCAGTGCACAGGGCGCGTCCATCGGTGGCCGCGCGTCTTGACCGACTACCCATTGGCTCTTTCCACAAGGGAATCATGTGGATGATGGCCTACATCTTCTTCTTCGAACTGGGCGATCTCAATACTTTCGGCTTCGCGGCGCCTGCGGTGCGCATTGCCTGGAAACTTCCGCTTTCCAGCATTGGCTTCATCACCTCAGCGGCATTTATTGGCATGCTGGTGGGAGCGAATGTTGGCGGATGGTTTTCCGACCGGGTCGGGCGAAAAAAAGCTTTGATTGTGACTACTTTGTTTTACTCCGTCTTCTCGCTTCTGAACGCCTGCGCCTGGAACACCACCGGATTATTCCTGACACGGTTGTTGACCGGGGTCGGCATTTCGGCCATGACCGTGGTCGGCATGACATACATCAGCGAGATGTTTCCGGTGAAAAGGCGCGGAAGCTACCAGGGCTGGATCATGATGATCGGGGTCTGCGGCATCCCAGCCACGGCATTCATTGCCCGGATGGTGATTCCCGCGGCAGTGTGGGGCTGGCGGCTGGTGTTCATCTGGGGCTCGCTTGGCATGCTGATCCTGTTGTTCTCGCACCGGATGGAGGAGTCACCGCGCTGGTACGAGAATCAAGGCCGGTTTGCTGAAGCGGACGAGGTGCTGGACCGCATAGAGGCTCGGACCCGCGCCCAATTTGGAGAACTGCCGCCGATTTCGGACTTCGCCTTACCCGCGGTTCAGCGCGCCAAGTACACCGAACTGTTCTCTCCCGGTGTCCGAGGACGAACCGCCTTGCTGGTCTCAGTGTGGTTCTTCGAGGCGCTCGGGTTTTATGGCGCCCAGGCGTGGATTCCAACGCTGCTTGTGGCGAAGGGTTTCTCCCTCGTAAATTCACTGACCTGGACTTCAGCGATGCAGTTGGGGGCGCCGGTGGGAGCCATGCTCGCAGGGGTCATTTCGGACCGTTGGGATCGCAAATGGCTGGTCACGGTTTGCGTGCTGCTCAAGGCACTCTGCGCGGTGATCTATGGGCTGAGCAACAGTCAAGCATCCATTGTGGTCTTCGGCTGCCTGATGATGATCTCTTTCCAGATGTTTACTCCCATACTCTACGCGTACACGGCAGAATGCTTTCCGACTCATGTTCGCAACTCGGGAGCAGGCATTTCCTATGGAGCCGGGAGGGGCGCGAATTCCTTTGGACCGCTGATTGTCGCCGCTTTGTTCAGCAGTTTCGGGTACATGTCGGTGTTTACTTACATCGCTGGGATGTTCGTAGCGGTCGCCATCATTGTCGCGGTTTTTGGCCCGAAAACCAAAGGGCGCGTGCTGTCGTAGTTCAGCGCATCCCGGTTCTGTGCTCGCAAAGGGCGAAACGACGGATTGCTTTCGCTTTGGACGGCTGTTCCTGCTGGAGCCTCGGTGCGGCGGCGATTGCGGCAATGCCGGCGGCTTGTGGCTTGTTGTCTCGATTGATTGCTCTATTTTTTCGTGCGCGCTTGTCTTACGTGATCCACGAAGGTTTCAATCAAAGGTGATGTATTGGCCTTGCGGTGAACCAGAAAAAGCTTTGATTTCGGCAGATGGGTAGCCAGCGGGCGGTAAACGACATCGCTGATCGGGAAGGGCAGGGACGAGGGAAGCATCGTCGGCGAAATCCCAAATCCCGCCGAAACCAGCCAGAGCTTGGTTACAAAATCGTTGGTGTACTGAAAGACCGGCAAGGTAACATTCGCCGCGGCACAAGCGGCAAAAAACGGGTCATAGAATCCACAAGCCAGCTCCTGCCGGAGCAGCACCAACTGCTCTCCCTTCAGGCTCTCCAAAGATATCCGGGGCTTGCGGGTGAGGCGGTGGCCTCTGTGCAAAGCGATTGCCACGTCGGTCTCGCTGAAAAGCTCGGCCGCCAGTTCGCTCTGTTCCACTCTGCCGTGGGTCAGCCCAATATCGAGCGCGCCATTCAGAATTGCCTCAATTTGCTGGGGTGCCCGCTGTTCCACCAATGAAATCTGCACGTTAGGATGGGCGGCGTGGAAGGTGCGCAAGGCCTCGGCTAGCAGTGGCCCCAATGACGAAGGCAGGTAGCCGATGGAAAGCGAGCCAATCGCGCCCTCGGCGCTTTGCTTGGCGGCTGTCTTCAGTCGGTCGGCTGCCTCAAGGATGCTGTTCGCCAACGGCAGGAGATTTTCCGCCGCCGGGCTCAAACGTACAGACCTGCTGGTGCGCTCAAACAGCGACAGCCCGAGTTCTTCTTCGAATTGCTTGATCTGCGTGCTGAGCGGAGGCTGCGCAATGTGCAACCGCTCGGCAGCCCGGCGAAAGCTCTTCTCGGTCGCCACCGCGACGAAATATCGAAGGTGCCGCAGTTCCATGTGATCATTCTATTCTAAGTATCAATCGTTCATTTCAATATATTGGCGATAAGGCACGCGTGGCGATAATCTCTGCACAACACACCTTCCGCGATCGCCGATCATTGGGAAGTATCGAATTTGGCCCAACAGGTACAGATATGAAACATACTGTCGCAATAACAATATCCACGTAAGGTGTTGTAGGAGATGGCAATGTTAGAGGACTTCGGCAATTTGGACGTTTTGGTAATTGGGGGAGGGAACGCGGCCTTGTGCGCAGCCATCACGGCGCTCGAGAATGGCGCCAGCGTTCTGATTCTGGAGTGCTCTCCCAAATCGCTTCGCGGTGGCAACAGCCGCCATACGCGCAACATGCGTCTGGCGCATGAGAAGCAAATCGATCCGTACACCGGGGCTTATCCGGCAGACGAGATGTGGAACGACTACATGCGCTGTACCGGCGGAATGAAGGACCCGGAGCTGGCCAAAATTACCGTCTACGAATCGCCCGGCGTCCTGGATTGGGCGAGGGCTCAGGGAGTGCGCTTTCAACCCGCGCTGGCCGGCACGCTCCACCTCAGCCGCACGAATGCCTGGTTCCTGGGTGGCGGCAAGTCGCTGATGAACACCCTCTACCGTCGTGCGGAAGCACTGGGAGCGCGTGTTCTCTACGACGCCGAAGCCATCGACCTGGACATCAAGGACGGCCGCTTCCGTAGCGCAACCGTACGGATCAAAGGGCAGAATACAGTCCAGATCCCCGCTAAGACCGTGGTGATAGCAGCCGGCGGGTTACAGTCCGACCTTGAATTTCTCAAGGGAGCATGGGGAGCGGCGGCCGAAAACTTCCAGATCCGCGGCACTCCGTTCGACACCGGCACGATGGTAAAGGTGCTGTTGGCCGCCGGTGCCGAATCGGTTGGCGATCCCAGCCAGGGGCATATGGTGCCCTGCGACTCGCGCTCGCCCAAATTCGACGGCGGCATTGTCACCCGGCTCGACTGCGTCACCCTGGGCCTCGTGGTGAACAAGGCCGGCAACCGTTTCTACGACGAAGGCGAAGACTTCTGGGGTTTCCGCTACGCTATCTGGGGACGCCTGGTGGCACAGCAGCAAGACCAGATTTGCTATTGCTTTGTCGATTCCAAGACCATCAACAAGTTCATGCCTTCGCGTTATCCGGCAATCAAAGGTAACACCATCGGCGAAGTAGCCCGCCAGTTCGGGCTGCCGGTCGAAAAAGTCGAAACCACTGTCGCGGAGTTCAATCGCGCGGTCCAGCCCGGAACTTTCAACCACACCATCCTCGACGACTGCAAGACAGCCGGCCTGACTCCGAGCAAGACGCACTGGGCACAGCGGCTGGACACGCCTCCGTTCTATGGCTATCCATTGAGTCCAGGGCTGACGTTCACCTATTTCGCCTTGAAAGTGGACAGGCGAGCGGCGGTTCTGATGAAAGGCGGCCAACCGGCGGAAAACATCTTCGCCGGCGGCGAGGTTATGGCAGGCAACATCCTGCCGAAGGGTTATATCGGCGGCATCGGACTGGTGATCGGGAACATATTTGGACGAATCGCGGGCAAGGAAGCGGCCACGCTTGCCAAGAAATCCGCTGCTGTGGCGTCGAAGGAGGCAACCCATGCCGCAAAGTGAACTGATTCATACAGGCGAGGAGATGATGGCAGTTTGTAACTCCTGCCGGTATTGCGAGGGTTTTTGCGCCGTGTGGCCCGCGATGGAGTACCGCCGCAGCTTCGCCGAGGCAGACCTGAACTACCTGGCAAACCTCTGCCACAACTGCAGCGAGTGCTACTACGCCTGCCAGTACGCTCCTCCGCACGAGTGGATGATCAATCCGCCACAGACGTTCGCAAAAATTCGCGCGCAGAGCTACGAGCAGTTCGCCTGGCCGAAACCGCTGGCCAGCGCCTTCCGGGCGAACGCCCTGGTGGTCTCGCTGGTGACCGCCCTGATGCTGGTTCTTTTTCTCTTCGGCGCCACGCAGGGTCTGGGTGGCAGGAGTCTCACCGCGCCTGTTCCCAACGGCAACTTCTACCAGATCACATCGCATGAAGTGCTGGTTTTAGCGTTCGGAGCGGCAGGCTTGTTCGCCGCACTCGCTCTGTTGATTGGGGTCGTCCGGTTCTGGCGCAACATAGGCGAGCAAACCTCGGATCTCACCAACCCGGCTGCGCTCATATTGGCCGTCAAGGAAGCCCTTACCCTCAAGTACCTGGACCAAAGCGGCTGGGGATGCGCTTACCCGGAAGAGAAAAGTTCGCAATCGCGGCGCTGGTTTCACCACATTACGTTCTACGGCTTCCTGTCTTGTTTTGCAGCAACCACCCTTGGGGCGATCTATTACTACGGCTTCGGATGGAAAGGACCTTACGGCTACGCCAGCCTGCCGGTGATATTCGGCACGTTGGGTGGAATCGGCCTGCTGATTGGGCCGATTGGCCTCTACTTCCTGAAGCTGCGGCGTAATAGCGACCTGGAAGACGAAAAGCAGTACGGCATGGAAGTGGCGTTCATTATCATGCTCTTGCTCACCAGTGCGAGCGGTCTGCTGTTGCTCATCCTGCGGGAAACCGCGGCTATGGGAACTCTGCTGGTGATTCACCTGGGCATCGTAATGGCGCTGTTCCTAACCTTGCCTTACGGCAAATTCGTGCATGGAGTGTACCGTTTCGTGGCCCTCGTCAAATACGCGCTGGAGCGGGCACGCAAGAAAGCTCTCGGCGTTTAGGTACAACGCTGATGGCCGGATCGAATGGCGATTGAGCCTGCCGCAAAGCGGCCTCAATCGGTGCCGACGATCCGACCGGGCTCCATTCGGCAAGCGACCGGGGTTCTCAACATGCGTCGCAGTTGAGCATGTGGGATGGATGAAATCGATAGGAGCATTTATATGATAAAGCTCGGATTTATCGGATTTGGTGAAGCTGCTTTCAATATTGCCAGAGGCCTGAAGCAAGAAGGCCTCGACGGCATCATCGCCTATGACAAGTTTTGGAATGTCGCGCCCCAGGGCGAACTGATCGTCAAGCGCGCGGCTGAAGCTTCCGTGGCGCTCGTGCCCAGCATGCAACAACTGGTCGAAAGCTCTGAAATCGTTATGTCCGCGGTGAGCGCCAACATGTCGGTTCCGCTGGCGCAGGCGGCAAAGCCCTTTCTGAAGCGGTCTCAACTCTACGTTGACCTCAACGCCACTTCGCCCATGACGAAGGAAGAGGCTGACGCGATTATTTCGCCTGTTGCCTTGTTTGTGGACTGCGCCGTGATGGGCCCTGTACCCAACTACAAACACAAAGTTCCAGTCTCCGTCTCCGGCAAAGGTGCGAAGCGGTTTACGGAAGAGATGAAGCCTTATGGCATGAACATCACGTTCATGGACGCACCCGCGGGGAGTGCTTCGGCTTCAAAAATGTTCCGCAGCATCTTCATGAAGGGCTTTGTCACCCTGTTGATGGAGATGTTGGTTGCCGGTCACAGCTACGGAGTGGAGGATGACGTCCTGGCTTCGGTGCAGGAAACCTTGACCGCTGGTCCGATGCTGGAAGTCATCAACGGCCTCGTTGCCCGGGGCGTAATCCACTCAGCGCGGCGCGAGCACGAAATGGAAGAAGTCATCGCCACGCTTGATACGCTGAAGGTTGACGCGATTATGTCCAAGGCCACCAAGTCCAAGCTAAGATGGTGCACCGAGCTGGGGCTGAAGGAGCATTTCAAGGGTGTGCCGCCGAAGGACTTCCACCAGATACTGGCCGTGCTTGATCAGAAGAAGGAAAAGGGAACTTCAGCATGAGCATGAATTTGCTGGAAAAGCTGATTGCCTCGCATCTGGTTTCGGGAGAGTGCAAGCCGGGCGGTGAGATCAGCATCAAGATAGACCAGACGCTGACGCAAGACTCGCTCGGCACCATGGCCTACCTGCAATTCGAAGCCATGGCAGTCGAGAAAGTTCGGACCAAGCTTTCCGTGTCGTACGTGGACCACCTGACGCTGCAAGAGGGCTTCGAGAATTCCGACGACCACAAATACCTGAAAACGGTGGCCGCGAAGTACGGAATCCTGTTTTCGAAACCGGGTAATGGAATCTGCCATCAGGTTCATCTTGAACGGCTGAGTCGGCCGGGGTGGACCCTGATCGGCAGCGATAGCCACACACCAACGGCGGGTGCGGTCGGCATGTTGGCCATTGGCGCCGGCGGTCTGGACGTAGCAGTCGCCATGGCCGGAGGCGCGTTTTTTCTGACCTATCCCAAGGTCGTACGCGTCAATCTCCAGGGCGAGCTTCAGCCCTGGGCTACGGCGAAGGACATCATCCTTGAGTTGCTGAAGTGCCTGACTACCAAGGGGAACGTCGGTACGGTCATCGAGTACGGCGGCTCGGGCATTGCTCGCCTCTCGGTTCCCGAAAGAGCCACCATCACCAACATGGGAGCGGAGTTTGGCGTAACCACCTCGATCTTTCCCAGCGACGAGGTCACGCGCGAGTTCTTCCGGGCGCAGTCGCGCGAGCAGGACTGGATGGAACTGAAACCCGATGCGGATGCCCAATACGATCGCATCATCAACCTTGACCTCAGTTCCATCGAGCCGAACGTGGCGCTGCCGCATTCGCCGGACAACGTAAAAAAAATTCGGGAGGTGGCAGGTATCAAGGTCGACCAGGTACTGATCGGCAGTTGCACCAACTCTTCCTATAAGGACTTGATGACCACGGCGGCGCTGCTGAAGGGCAAGAAGGTCAATCCTGACGTGAGTTTCGGCGTCGTTGCCGGCAGCCGTCAGGTCCTCCGCATGATCACCGCCAACGGGGCGCTGACCGACATTGTCGATTCGGGCGCACGCATCCTTGAATCGGCTTGCGGTTTCTGTGTGGGCTATGGTCAGTCACCGCATAGCGGCGCGGTTTCGGTTCGCACCAACAATAGAAACTTCGAAGGCAGAAGCGGAACCAAGGACGCCAAGGTCTATCTTGTCAGTCCGGAGGCAGCGGTTGCCGCCGCTCTCACCGGCGCGCTCACCGACCCGCGTGATCTGGGCTGCGCGCATCCTGTGGTTGAGCAACCGAAGCAGTTCTTCGTCGATGACAGCATGTTTATTCAGCCGTCCTGTTCCGGTGAAGTTTTCCGCGGCCCGAATATAGGAACACCACCCAGCAATTCACCGATGCCGGGGGATCTGCGGGCAGTGGTGACAATCAAGCTGGGAGACAAGATTTCCACCGACCATATCATCCCCGCCGGTTCCGTCAGCCGTTACCGGTCGAACGTTCCCAAGTCGAGCGACTTTATTTTTAAGACCGTTGACCCGGACTTCGCCGGCCGCTGTCAGGACGTTAAGAAGCGGGGGTTGGCATCGGTCATCGTCGGCGGTCTCAGCTACGGTCAGGGCTCATCGCGAGAGCATGCCGCTGTATGTCCGATGTATCTTGGCGTGCGAGCCGTGATTGCCAAGAGCATTGAACGCATCCACATGGCAAATCTGATCAATTTCGGAATTATGCCTTTGACGTTCAAGAACGGTGAGGATTACGAAAGAATCCAGTTTGGCGACGAACTGGAAATCGCGGATACTCCCGGTGATTTCCGCAAGAGCGAATTCGTCGTCGTCAACAAAACGCAGCGAAGCGAGTTCACGGTTGTTCACAATCTTACGTCCCGCCAGATCGACATCGTTCTGCATGGCGGCTTGCTTAATTACGCAGGAAAGAATTAGGAGAATACAAAAATGACGACTACCGCGGCAGTTACTTCTACAGTGTTCGGCAAGATCGGCTTTCGCTTCCAGACTGTGATCGAACGGACTGATCCCGCTCTGATCGCCGAGCTGGCAAAATATCCCACCCCCAACATCGCCGACGCAATGAATCGCTTCCGCGTGATGGATGCCGGAATGAAGCAGGCGAACGAAGGCGACTTCGTTGCCGGTCCTGCCGTCACTGTCATGTGCGCACCGGGGGACAACCTGATGTTCCACAAGGCTCTTTCACTGGCCAAGCCGGGCGATGTCATCGTCGGCAATTATTTTGGGCACATGGCCGGCGCCGGCTTCGGCGGGCTCATGGGACGCGCGGCAAAGAAGATCGGCATCGCCGGGCTGATCATCGATGGCGCAATCCGCGACGTCGAGGATTTTAAGGAGCTCAAACTGCCGGTGTATTCCCGTACGATTGTTGCCAGCGGCTGCTTCAAAGATGGACCGGGCGAGGTCAACTTCCCGATTCAATGCGGCGGCGTCGTGGTGATGCCGGGGGATGTCGTGATCGCCTCCAAGGACGGAATCGTCATCGTGCCCAAGGCCGATGCCGCCTACGTTCTGCAGGAGACCAAAGCGGTTTTTGAACGCGAGTTAAAGCGCGTGAAAGAAATCGAGGCCGGCGTAATCTTCAAACCCGATATCGACAACACACTTAGAGCTAAGAAAATCATCGAATAGGCATTCTCCAGTGTGGAGACGAGTCTTGTGATTGCCGCGGCGCGGGCAAGGCTCGTCTCACATTGCTGGCGGACAGCGCAGGCGCTTTCTGAACCAACCATCAACTGGGGGTTCTATGGAGAAGATAGCAGGCAAAGCAGACATCCATTTTCAGCAACGTACGCGGCCAGATCCGGGCAAACCGAAAATCGCCGTCCCGCCAAAGGCATGTGATTGCCACGCGCACATCATTGGACCGGGGCAGCAGTACCCGTTCGCCGCGAATCGCAGTTATACACCGCCGGAAGCTCACCGGGATGAGTACGCACGGATGCTGGCCTCGCTCGGGCTGGAACGCGCCGTCATCGTTCAGCCAAGTTTTTACGGAACCGACAATCGCTGTACCTATGACGCGATCGTCGCCTCGGGCGGAAAGTGGCACGCTGTGGCTGTCCTCGATACCGATACTCCGAAGCAGGAGATACAGCGATTGCACGATGCCGGATTCCGCGGCGTGCGACTTAATCTGATCTATAAAGGTGGAACCCCGCTTAGCACGCTGGAGCCGCTGGCAAACATGGTCGCGCCATTCGGCTGGCATGTGCAGCTCCTTATCGATGGCCGTGAGCTGGCTGAACTTGGCCCAAGGCTCCGGAGTCTGCCTGCGCCAGTCGTCATCGATCATATTGGACGCATGCCCGCCGGACTGGGAGTGCCGCACCCGGGATTCCAGACCCTGCTTTCGCTGCTTCAGCAAGGCAACTGTTGGGCAAAGCTTTCGGGAGCATATCTCACGTCCGCCCAGCCGTTCCCCTTCGAGGATGTAGTCCCTATGGCAAAGGCTCTGGTCGAGGTTGCGCCGCAGCGGTTGGTATGGGGAAGCGACTGGCCTCATCAGTCTTGCAAGACGGCGATACCTGCCGACGCAAGCCTGCTGGACATGCTGGCAACGTGGGTCCCCGACGTGAAGACCAGAAACCGAATTCTGGTAGACAATGCTGCTGAGCTATACGGTTTTTCGAGCTAACGGATTTAGCGCCGGTGTATCCCTGTCGAGCAAGGGCGAAAATTCTCAGGGTGCCACGCTGAAATAATTGCTCTTGGGGATGCACCAACCCTAACGCCGCTCTAATAATCCATCGGCAATTGCTGGAGGTGTTCCATGGTGAGCACGGGGCCCTCCTTGCAAACATAGTGGGAGCCTACGTTGCATCGCCCGCATTTGCCGACGCCGCACTTCATGCGGTTTTCGAGGCTGGTGTAAACCGATGCCGGTCTGATCGCCATTTTTTGCAGCACCGGCATAGTGTTCTTGATCATGATCGGCGGTCCGATCACCAGCACCACCGGGTCTTTGGACGATACCTGCGCACGCTCGAAGACGGTGGGAACAAAACCAATATCGCCCTTCCAGTCCGGGGTCTCGCCGCCCGGATCGACGCAGGTCACCACCCGCACGCGTTCATGTTTGGCCCATTCGGCCAACTCGTCCACATAAACCAGATCGCCCACCGTGCGCGCGCCATAGACAACCGTGATCTCGCCGAAATCGGCGCGGTTCTCCAAGGCATACCAAACGGCGCAGCGGATCGGAGGCATGGCGATTCCGCCGCCGAGAAAAATCAGATCGTGGCCTTTCCACACATCCCACGGATAGCCGTTGCCGTAGGGTCCGCGGAAGCCGACGACGTCACCGACTTCGACCTTCCACATGCCTTCGGTAACCCGTCCGACTTTGCGGAAGCAAAACTCGATGCGGTCTTTCCAATTCGAACTCGAACAGATGTTAAATGTCGATTCGCCGTATCCGAAGACGGAGAAGATGCCAAACTGGCCGACCTGAAACGAGAACGCAGCGGCGCGCTCGGGATCGAGAAAGCGCAGGGAAACCGATTTGACGTCGACGGTTTGCTGGCGGACGGCGATCACTTCCATGAGTTCGGGTTTATAGATGTTGGCCATGTTGAATCTCAGTCAGCATGTTCAGCACGCCCAGGCCCACCGGGCAGTTGCGTACGCAATTGCCGCAGCCGGTGCAGAGGATCTCGCCGAACTTTTCTGGATAGATTGAAAACTTATGCAGAATGCGCTGCCGCTGACGCGCAGGTTGAAGCGCTCTCGGATTGTGTCCGGAGGCGTGCTGCGTGAAAATCGGGAACTGGCATGTGTCCCAGGTTCTGACGCGAGCGTTGCCCGCCGTAGGTCCGGCGTCGACGATATCGAAGCAGTGGCAGGTGGGACAGGAGAACGCGCAAACGCCGCAAGCCATGCAGGTGCGCCCGTGCTCCGCCCAGATGGGGTCCTCGAAGTGCGCGTCGACGAAAGCCCGAACCTTTCCGGGATCAAACTTGGCTTCGGGAGGTGGCGCGGCCTTTGCCGATTCCGTCGAAGTTTCAGTCTTGCCGGGGAACAGCGCCCGGCCCTTATCGGTAATGCATCGCACCTCGTAACGACCGCTGCCGAGAGCCAGCAAAATCGCGTCGCTGCCGCGCGTGTCGTCCGGAGCAAGGCCGACGGAGGTGCAGAAGCACGCTTCGTCCGTCGCGCTACAGGCAACGGTTACGATGGTGGTCACGGCGCGGCGACGGTTGTAAAAATCATCCACGAAATCCCAGTTGAACACATGGTCGAGGATGGGCAGCGCCGCCGCGTCGCAGGGGCGAGCGCCGACGACCAACTGCTCCGTGAACTCCTGGGCAGGCTCGATCAATTCGATGTTGCGGCCGCGGATGCGGTATTGATAGAGCGTTTCTTGCTTGGGGAAGAAGAACTCCTTGATAGAGTTGGCGGGACGCACGCCGCCAGGATTGGACTCGATCAGCAGGGACTCGGGCGACTGCAGCGGCTGGTAGAGCACACGATCCTTGATTCGAACTGGTCCGACGACCCGTTTGCCGCCGTCGAGCCACTCGCCCGCAAGCTGCCGTAGCCTGGTTTCTGTGATAAGCTCGCTCACCCGATGAACTCCTCTTTGTCCTGTTGCGAGAACGCACCGATCAGCAGTTCCGCCGACGGGTCGACCCCCGCCTGATAAGCAAAGTGCTTTTTGGCGGCTCTGGCCAACTGCATGTTCAGCAGCCCAAGGTCGATTCCCACCGGACAAGCCTGGGTGCACGCGCCGCATCCGATGCAGCGGCCGGCCAGGTGAAAGGCGCGCGCAATGTGCCATGCAAAGTTTCCCTTGGTGCCCGGCGCCGGATCGATACTGATGGGCTGGTTCTTGTCCACAATGCAGCGCTCGCAGTAGCACAGGGAACATACCTGGCGGCAGGCGTAACACTTGACGCAGCGATCGAACTCCTGCACCCAGAAGGCCATGCGCTCGCCGCGTGACATTTCCATCAGCGCATCCAGTTTGTTTGGCCGCGGAGTTGGCGTTTGCTGCGGGAATTGCCCGATGGTCGTGTCGGCGAAACGAGGCGTGCGCACGGCACAGTTGGCGCAACGCGGTCGCTCCATGCCTTCACAGGCCATGCCGATGACATGCAAATCCTTGCGCTCGAACTGCGATTCCTTTTCTAGCACCACCAGCGAGCGCTCATCGCAGGCCTTGACCACGATGGCCGGCCGCCCAAGCGCCTTGACTTCCTTGCGCTTGAGATACATCGCCAGATTCGCTGTGCAGCGATTGTTCCAGACGAGCTGATCGGCGTCCTCGGGCCGTGTCACCAGCACTGGCCCGCGCTCGCCGTAGCCGATCACCACCTTGATCGCACCCTCCGCCAGCAGTTTGCGGGCTTCGGCGCGCAGTTCGTTCTCGGTGGCAAAGGTTTGTAACTGAAGGGGATTCGGCTGCGGCTGTGGGAGGTCTTTCACTGGGGCCGCAGCGTAAAGTTCCGTGTACGGGCCCAGCTTCCGCGTTTTTTCCGTGATGTCGGTAACTACCTGCTGGAATTTTTTGCCCTCGGCGGCGGAAATCCAGGTGAAGTGGATGCGCTCCAAGTCGAAGCCGAGCAGGTCGAGCAATTCACGGAAAAGAATCCACCGCCGCCGGGCATGGTAGTTGCCCGAGGTGTAGTGGCAGTCGCCGGGATGGCATCCGGAGACGAGAACGGCGTCGGCACCGACTTCAAAAGCCTTGATCAGCAAGTTGAAATCAATGCGGCCTGTGCAGGGCAGCCGGACGATGCGGATGTTCGGCGGATACTCCAGCCGTGTCGTTCCCGCCAGATCGGCGCCCAGGTACGTGCACCAGTTGCAAACGTAAGCCAGGATCTTCGGCTCAAATTGGGACACATCGTTCATGCCATGCTCTCGACCATCGCGTAGATCTGCTGCTCGGTGAAGCCCTGCAGCTCAATGCTCTTGGAAGGGCATACGGAAACGCAGGTTCCGCAACCCATGCACAGACCGGGATTCACCCGCGCCGTGTGCTTGATGAACACGCCGCGACCGGTCCGCACTTCGGCGCGATCGATAGCATGATAGGCGCAAGCCCGGACACAGGTGTAGCAAGCCGCGCAGGTCTGTTCGCTGACGCCCGCGATCTCCGGTTCGCGGAACAGGTGATCGGCCGCCAGCGTTATTTGCACCTTGCTGGCCGCCGCCGAAGCCTGCGCCACCGATTCGGGGATGTCTTTGGGCGCATGCACCGCGCCGGCGATGTAAACACCGGCGGCATTGGTCTCGACGGGCCGCAGCTTGGGGTGCGACTCCATCAGAAAGCCATGCTCGTCATAGCCTACGTTCAGCTTCTGGGCAAGCTCCTCGATTCCGGGCGCTGGGCGCATGGCGGAGGCCAGCACCACCAGGTCGGCTTCCACCGTAATCGGCATTCCGGCCAGCGTGTCCGCGCCGCGTACGATCAGCTTCCCGTTCTCCTGGGAAATTTTGGAAACCCGGCCACGATAATAGTTCGCACCGTCCTGCTCGATGGCGCGTCGCACGAACTCGTCGTAGCCTTTGCCGCCGGAACGTATGTCCATGTAAAACACGTGCGCTTTGCCGTCATGCACCTTGTGCTTGTAGAGCATGGTGTGCTTGGCGGTGTACATGCAACAAATCTTGGAGCAGTAAGCAACCCCTTTGGCGTTATCGCGCGAGCCGACGCACGCGATGAACACCACGTTCTTGGGAATCGCGCCGTCCGACGGCCGCTTCAGCACACCATTGGTCGGCCCCGAAGCCGATACCAGGCGCTCGAACTGGAGCGAGTCGATCACATCCTTATATTTGCCGTATCCATATTCGCCGTAGCCGCTGAGTGATTTCTTGTCCTGTTCCTTCGCAATGCTGTAAAGGGTGTAGCCGGTGGCAACTACGATGGCGCCCACGCTTTCTTCGACAAACTTCTCCTGGTCGTTGAAATCGATCGCCCCGGCCTTGCACTTCTTGGCGCAGATTTCGCAACCCTTGCCGCGTTTCAGCCGCGTGCAGTTGATTTTGTCAATCACGGGACGGGCTGGCACCGCCTGCGGAAACGGAATGTAAATCGCCGTGCGATTGCCCATGCCGTAATCGAATTCGCTGGGATTTTTCTTGATCGGGCAATTCGTCCAGCAGTCTCCGCAGCCTGTGCACTTGCTGATGTCCACATAACGGGGCTTCTGCCGGATTTTGACTTTGAAGTTGCCGATGAAGCCCTCGACTGCCTCCACCTCGGAGTAGCTGTAAAGCCTGATGCGCGGATGCTGGCCGACGTCCACCATGCGCGGAGTCAGGATGCACTGCGAGCAGTCCAGAGTTGGGAACGTCTCGGAAAGCCCGGCCATCTTGCCGCCGATGGAAGGCTCGCGCTCCACCATCACCACTTCATAGCCGGCATCGGCAATGTCGAGCGCCGCCTGAATGCCTGCAACTCCACCGCCGATGACCATCGCACGGCGCGTTACCGGCACACTGATGGGAGCCAGCGCCCGGTCGTTGCGCACCTTCTGCACAGACATGCGGATAATGTCGATCGCCTTGTGAGTGGCGGCCCCGCGGTCATGGTGCACCCACGAGCACTGCTCGCGGACGTTAGCCATCTCCACCAGGTATGGATTCAGCCCCGCGGTTTGCGCGGCTTTGCGGAAGGTCTTGAGGTGCATGTGCGGCGAACAGGAGGCGACGACGACGCCATCCAAATGCTCGGAGGCTATCTTCTCGCGCACGATGCTCTGTCCCGGGTCCGAGCACATGTACTTGTAGTTCAGAGAGCAGACGACACCAGGCAGCTCGCCAACCTGCTTGGCGACTTCATCCACATCTACCGTGCGAGCGATATTCTCGCCGCACCAGCACGTAAAGACACCGATTCTGGACATGATCTAGTGTTCCGATCCGGGGCCTGCGGCGATTGCCGTTTTTGCAGTCGTAGGGGCGTGTGTAACAAAATGCCGGTCGATGCCCAACTGTTCGCCGGACAAGCCCAAAGCCAGCCCCACCACGTCGGACAGGTAATACACTGTCAGGTCGAGCTTCTTGCCGTACTTGCGTTCCACTGCCGCCTGTTTCATGTCAAGGTTGACGTGGCACATGGGGCAGGCAACGACGACGCAGTTCGCGCCATGCTCGACAGCGTTGGTAAGAATCTTGTGGGCGAGTTCCAACACCGTGTCTTCGCTCGCCATGGTCATGCCCGCGCCGCAACACTCGGTCTTGTAACTCCACTCGACGGTCTTGGCGCCGAGCGCGGTGAGCAGAGTTTCCATAGAGTTCGGTTGCTCGAAGTCGTCGAACTTAACGACGTCGGGCGGACGAAGCAGCAGGCAGCCGTAGTAACACGCCGCCGACATGGATCCCAGCGGCTGCTTGACTGCTGTCTTAAGACGATCTAATCCGACGCTCTCGAACACCTGGATGAGGTTAAGGACCTCGGCCTCTCCGCGAAGCTCGGTTTCGACGATCTGCGATAGCTCCTGGCGCACGCTATCGTCGGCGACCGCCTTGCGCACCTTCAGCAGCTGCATCGAACACAGCGGGCAGGGGGCAAATACTTCCTTGAAGCCATCGCGTTCGGCCAGGGCCAGATTCCGGGCTGGAAGCGCAAGGGCCAGCTTGTGGTTCAGTGAGTGCGCCGCGGTCGCTCCGCAACAGATCCAGTCCTTCACTTCCTGAAGGCTGATGCCGAGCGCGCCCAGGCAGGCTTTCAGCGACTGGTCGTAGTCATTGGACGAGCCATGCAGCGCGCATCCGGGATAGTAGCCGATGTTCATTTGGCGACCGCCTCCACGGGAGCGGCTAGCACCGGTTGCGATGGAGCGCAGCGGGCGTAAATGCGGCCGACAACCTCGCAATCATGGGCGCGTTCGGAGGTCAGATGCAGCTTCTTGCGCGACATCAGTTGCGGAGCCAGCCCGGCGTCCTTGAAAAGGAATGCAAGCTGCCGGGTATGCGACAAGACAGCAAGCTTGAAGCGCGCGATTAATTCCAGCTCGTTCAAACGGCCGTTGCGCTTGATGTTGTCGAGAAATGCCTGTTGGAAGGCCACCACGATTTGCGCCTCGGGACTTGCCTTGCCTTCCCGCAACGAGAACTCACGCAGCGCATCCAGTACGGCGGCACAATCAACCTGCTTCGGACACCTCGCCGAGCAGGTCAGACACGATACGCAGGCCCAGATTGAAGGCGAAGTCAAAGCAAGATCGTCTCGACCGAGTTGCAGCAGCCGGATCAGTTGATTCGGCACCAGATCCATATGCGAAGCGACCGGACAGCCGGCCGTACACTTGCCACACTGGTAACAGTTCGCAATCTTACTGCCTGCGAGCGACTCAATGCGCGCGGAGTGCGTGATAGTGCCAGACAGTTCCATGTGAATCGATACCACTGTATGTCGAATCTGAAGTTTCGCAGTGATGGACGGCACGTCGTCGCGTATTGCAGACCACACGCTCGGGATGTAGCTCTCGAAACAGTCGGCCAGCGGCGGGGATACAGCACGGCAAGAGTCTGGGTTTTCAAGGGATTCTGTTCGGATGGCGGATATACTGGTTCTGAATTTTGGAATCTGGACCACATGCTGGATTGCTAACCGGTCCTGGGTAGCTTGCATGCGGGTATCGCTACGAGCCAGGGTGAGCGTGCTGCCGTGTGCAAGTGGAAGGAAACACATGTCGTTGCAGGCCGGCGCCCGGTGCCAACGCCGTCAATTGAAGTCTGTGAGAAGGTTGGTCCTCGTCGTGCACCCTTTAACGCGTGATGCCAAGATTGCTAGTTATCGACGATGAGGATTTGCGGTCGGCAGTGACGGAATATCTCTCTTCTCTCTTCTATGTAGTGCACCAGGCAGCCGACTCAAACATTCGGGGAAATTTAGAGTGAGCGCAGCCCCGGTTCTATCCAGTGTCAGTAATCCGCCAGCGGCGCAGGTGGGTCTGAATATCCCGACCGCCGCTCTGATTGCCGCTATCGTTAACAGTTGCGAAGGCGTGAGCGATTTAATCTTTTCGCCGGGCCGACCGCCTCAGGTGGAAGCCAATGGCCGGCTGGTGGGCGTCAATGTCCCCGGCCTCAAGGTGCTCACGCCGGCTGATACGGCAAGGATTGCGGCCGCCCTCCTCGCGGAGAGCCCGGAGGCGGCGCAGATGCTCAAAGAGCAAGGTGCAGCCGATCTTTCCTACAGCATCCCTCAAGTCAGCCGCTTTCGGGTCAATATCTTTCGCCAACGAGGCACCTACGCGATCGTCATGAGGATTATTCCGAGCAGAATTCCAACTTTTGACGAACTGAAGCTTCCGCAAGAGCTGAAGAAGATAGCATTTTTGAAGAATGGCATCGTGCTCGTCACCGGTGCAGCCGGATCGGGAAAGTCCTCCACCTTGGCTGCCATCATCGACCTGATCAACTCGACCCACGCTCTGCACATCATTACCGTCGAGGATCCGATCGAGTTCGTGCATCCACACAAGAAGGCGACGATTCACCAGCGCGAGCTTCACAGCGACACCTTCAGCTTCGCCTCGGCATTGCGTTCGGCAATGCGCCAGGCGCCCAAGGTGATTCTCGTGGGAGAAATGCGGGACAAGGAAACCATCGAGATTGCTCTGATGGCGGCGGAAACGGGGCATCTGGTGCTCTCCAGCCTGCACACCATCGACGCAGCGAAGACAGTCGAGCGCATCCTCGGAGCCTTCCAGCCCTCGGAGCAAGGCGCAGTTCGCGCCCGGTTGGCTGCTTCGTTCCGATACTTCGTTGCCCAAAGGCTGCTTCCACGCAAGGATCGCAAAGGGCGCGTGGCTGCGTTTGAAGTGCTCAAGGCGACTATGCGGACACAGTCCTACATAGAACGCGGCGAATGCGACGGTCGCAGCCTCGCCGATGCCATCCGGGACGGCGATCAAGAGGGGATGCAATCCTTCGACGCCGAACTGGAGAGGTTTGTTCGCGAGGGAACCGTGGACCTGCATACCGCTCTGCAGTACGCGACCAACGAGGGCAATCTTCGGCTTTCCCTTACCGATCTGGCGGGAGACTCTTCCGCTGACAGTGGGGAACAATTGTAATAGGTTTGGCCTGCCGGCAGGCTGCTGAAAAATTTTTCTCCGAGGGTGTCATCCTGAATGACACTTAGGCGACGCACGCAGGCTCGCTAACGTGCGGCTCAGGCTTTAAATGTGAAGGGCTTCTTCTTCAGCAATACGTTTTGGGCGCTGATGGGTTCTTCACCCGGAGCGGGCTGCCGCCGGACGTAGGTAGCATCCGGTTTCATTTCGCGCGCCTTGACGTTGTCGGCCAGATATGTGCCGAGCACGTTGTCGTGAAGATGGCGAATCATTTTCCGGTCCTCAATCGGGAACAACAATTCAACCCGCCGATTGAGATTTCGCGGCATCAGGTCTGAGCTGCCGAGGTAGATGCACTCGTCCCCATTATTTCCGAAATAATAGATGCGGCTGTGTTCCAGGAACCGTCCAACGATGCTGATGACGCGGATATTATCACTGACCCCGCGGATTCCCGGACGCAGGCAGCAGATGCCGCGCACCAGCAGATCGATTTTCACTCCCGCCTGCGATGCCTTGTACAACAGTCGGATCATCTTCCTATCGACTAGCGCGTTCATCTTGAGGATCATCCTGCCGTTGCCGTTCTTGCGCTGGTGTTCGATTTCGCGCTCGATTAACTGGACGAATTTCTGCCTGAGGTTGGTCGGCGCAACCAGCAGTTTGCGGTAGTCGGTCTTGGCGGAGTAGCCGGTCAGGTAATTGAAAAGGTCAGTTACATCGGCGGCCAGATCCTCGTCCGTGGTGAGCAAGCCGAGGTCGGTGTAAAGGTGCGCGGTAACGGCATTGTAGTTACCGGTTGCGAGGTGAACGTATCGCCGAATGCTGTCGCCCTCGCGGCGGACTATGAGCATGGCCTTGCAATGGACCTTCAGTCCGACGAGCCCGTAGATGACGTGAGCGCCCTGTTGCTCCAAAGCTCTGGCCCATCCGATATTGCTCTCCTCGTCGAAGCGTGCCTTGAGCTCGACGACGGCAGCCACCTGCTTGGGATCTTCCATGGCCTCAAGCAGTGCCTGCACGGCTGGAGAGTTCCTGCCCACCCGGTACAAGGTCATCTTGATCGCCAGCACGCCGGGGTCGCCAGCCGCAAGTTGTAGCAGATCCACGATCGGCTGAAAGGAATCGAATGGCTGGTGCAGCAGGATGTCACGTTGGCGGATGACGGAGAAAATATCCTCATCCTCGTTGTCGGGCTCCAAATCCGCCGGCAGATTGGGAACGAAGGGATGCCACTTGAGGTCGGGCCG
>Ga0181535_10001341_pt1 | contig 32333 bp, 24 predicted proteins | sample PEATcosm2014_Bin_44_FD_119774 | JGI IMG/M metagenome (GOLD analysis project Ga0181535, IMG submission 119774) | Peatland microbial communities from MTU Mesocosm Facility, Houghton, MI, USA - PEATcosm2014_Bin17_30_metaG | ecosystem: Environmental > Terrestrial > Soil > Wetlands > Peat | place... | reverse complement strand
GCTCTGGCTGGCGCCGCTGCGGTGCGTCTCGCTCGACGCCGACCGCCTCGTGCTCGACGGCCCGCCGGAGGTTTCGGCCTGGGCCTCGCAGCGCCTCGGCGGCGCGCTCGCGAGTGCGGCTGCCTCCGTGCTCGGTCCGTCGGTCGCCGTTTCGATCGCCGGTCACGGCGCGGCCCCGCCCGCCGCCGCGCGCAGCGCCGCCGCGGACACGCGCCTGAACCCGCGCTACAGCTTCGAGCAGTTCGTGATCGGCCCCTCGAACCGCCTCGCGCACGCGGCCGCCCTGGCGGTCGCGGAGATGCCCTCGCAGGCCTACAACCCCCTTTTCATCTACGGGCCGCCGGGGCTTGGCAAGACGCACCTCCTGCACTCGGTGGGTAATTATGTGGCCGCCTTCGGCGGCGGGTTGAGCGTCCGCTACGCCACCGCCGAGGAGTTCACGAATTCGTTCCTGAACGCCCTCCTGACGCGCAATCTCGACGAGTTCAAGGCGCGCTTCCGCGGCGTCGACCTGCTGCTGATCGACGACGTCCAGTTCCTCGAGCGCAAGGCGCGCACCGAGGAGGAGCTCTTTCACACCTTCAACGCGCTCTACGACGCCGGCAGCCAGCTCGTGATCACCTGCGACCGCCTGCCCGGCGACCTCGGCGACCTCGAGGACCGCCTGCGCGAGCGCTTCGCGGCCGGCCTGGTGACCGACATCGAGCGTCCCGACCCGGCGACGCGGCTCGCGATCCTGCGCAAGCGCGCCGCCCACGACAACGTTGAAGTCACCCACGAGGCGCTCGAGCTGCTCGCAGAACGGGTCACGAGCAACGTGCGGGCGCTCGAGGGCGCGCTGATCCGGCTCGTCGCCTACGGCTCGCTGACCGGCCGATCGCTCGACCATCCGCTCGCCGCCGACGTGCTTGCCCGCCTCGGCGTCGCGCTCTCCACGACCCGCGCCGTCTCGATCGCCGCCGTGCAGGACGCCACCTGCGCGCACTTCGGCCTCAGCCGCGACGAACTGCTGTCGCGCTCGCGCGCCGAACGCTGCGTGTGGCCGCGCCAGGCGGCGATGTATCTCTGCAAGGAGCTGACGGCCCACTCGCTGCCGACGATCGCCCGCGCCTTCGACGGGCGCGACCACACGACCGTGCTGCACGCCTGCAAGCGCGTCGCCGCGCACATCGCCGTCTCACCCCCGGCCTACGCCGACATCGAGGCGCTCACCGCCACGCTCACCGAGCAGGCGTGAAGGTGTCGCTGCCCACAGGCTGCCCACAACGTGCCCATGCACGCCGTCCCCGTCGCCTGCGAGCATTCGCCGCAACCCACAGCCTCACAGCCCCTATGACTACAACATGAAAGCCAGTCTCAGCCGATGCATCTGAAGCTCTCAACCGCCACCTTCCTCGAGGAACTGCAGACCGCGGCCCGTGTCGCGTCGACGCGCAGCGCCGTGCAGGCGCTCTCCGGTGTTCAGCTCCACGGCGCTGACGGGCACTGCGAGCTGCGCGCCACCGACATGGAGGTGGGCCTGCGCCTTCCGCTCGAGGCCTCCGTCGAAGCGCCCGGCGAGGTCGTGCTGCCGGCGCGCCTGCTGCTCGACGTGGTGCGCTCACTGCCGGGCCCGGAGGTCTCACTCGCGATACGGACCGCCGAGCAGGACGTGGAGATCATCTCCGCCGGCTCCACCTTCCGCCTGCGCACGCTGCGCAACGAGGACTTCCCCCACCTCCCGGCGGCGGGCGGCGAGGGCGCCGTCACGCTCGCCGCCGCACCCTTCATCGAGACCGTGACGCAGGTCTCACGCTCGGCCTCACGCGACGACACGCGCCCGGTGCTTACCGGGATCCTGGTCTCCGCCGCCGACCACGAGCTGCGCATGGTCGCCACGGACTCCTACCGCCTCAGCGTGAAGACGACGCGGCTGAGCGAGCCGCTCGCGGTGCCGCTCGAGGCCAACGTGCCGGCCCGCGCGCTCGCCGAGGTCGTGCGCATCGCCCAGCAGAGCGAGGCCGAGTCGATCGTGATCAACCGCACCGACAACCAGATCGTCTTCTCGATCGCCGGCGCCGTGCTGTCGTCGCGGCTGATCGACGGGCAGTTCCCCAACTACCAGCTGCTGCTGCCCGAGAGCGCCGACCACGAGCTGCGCGTCGACCGTGAGGAGCTCGCCGGCGTCGTGCGGCGCGTCAGCCTGCTGGCGCAGAAGAACGCGCCGCTGCGGCTGGCGTTCTCCGAGGGCGAGCTGCTGATCTCGGCGCAGACGCCGGACGTCGGCGAGGCCCGCGAGGCGCTGCCGGTGCCGTTCAGCGGCGAGGCGTTCGAGATCGGCTTCAACGCCGAGTTCCTGCGCGACGGCCTCGAGAGCCTCGAGTCGCAGGACGTCCTGATCAAGCTGACCAGCTCGCTGCGACCCGGCCTGATCGAGTCGGCTGACGGCAGCGAATTTGTTTACCTTGTCATGCCAATTCGCCTGAACGCGTGAGAGGCGATGCGCATCGAGCGCATCGCCATGCGCGACTTTCGCTCCTATGAGCAGGCCGAGCTGCCGCTCGGCCCGGGCTTGACGATCGTCCACGGCGCCAACGGCGCGGGCAAGACCAACCTGGTCGAGGCGCTCTACTTCGGCTGCACCGCGCGCTCCTTCCGCACCACCAACGAACGCAACCTCGTGCGCTTCGGCGCCGGCGCCACGCGCGTCGTGCTGAGCGGCAGCGACGGCGACGGCCCGCACGAGCTGGCGGTCGGCTTCGTCCCGGGGGAGCTCAAGCGGATGACCAGCGACGGCGCGCCGGTGGAGCGCCTGACCGATGTCGCGCACCGTCCGCTGGCGAGCGTCTTCTCGCCCGACCGCCTCGAGCTGATCAAGGGGCAGCCCGGCGTGCGACGCGCGCACCTCGACCAGTTCGTCGCCGCGCTGTGGCCGGCGCGCGCCGCGACGCGCCGCGCCTACCACGAGGCGCTGGCCCAGCGCAACGCGCTGATCGCGCGCGTCCGCGCCGGTCGCTCGCCGAGCGACGCGCTGGCGTCCTGGAACCTGACGCTCGCCGAGGCGGGGGTGGGACTGATCGCCGACCGCGGCGCGGCGGCGGAGCGGATCGAGGAGGGCTTCGCGCGGCACGCCGCCGAGCTCGGCCTGAACGGCGTCGCCGCCGTCAGCTACCGCCCGCGCTCGCAGGCGCAGAGCGCCGCGCAGCTGGCCGGCGAGCTCGCCGAGCGCCTCGACTCCGACCTCGGCCGCGGCTACACGACGCACGGCCCCCACCGCGACGAGCTGCTGCTGGCGCGCGACGGGCGCGAGCTGCGCGCGTTCGGCTCGCAGGGGGAGCAGCGCCTCGCGCTGCTGGCGCTGCTGCTCGCGGAGCGTGACGCGCTGGCGGCGGAGCGCGATCGCCCTCCGCTGATGCTGCTCGACGACGTGATGAGCGAGCTCGACCACCCCCGTCGCGCGCTGCTCGCGGAGCGCCTGCGCGCCGGTGGCCAGAGCGTGGTGACCGCGACCGAGCTGGAGCACGTCCCCGGCTGGGAGCGCGACGACGTGGCGCGGATCGAGGTGCCGTGAGGCGCCGCGCGCCACGCCCGATTGCGACGGCGCTCGCGGGCCTGACGGCGAGCCTCGAGCCGGCGAGTGTGCTGGCCGCCGTGCAGGCGGTCTGGACCGCCACCGTCGGCGACGCGGTCGCCGCGCACTGCACCCCTGTCGCGGAGCGTGCGGGCGTGCTCGAGGTGGTCTGTGACGAGTCCGTCTGGGCCGCGGAACTGGAGCTGATGGGCCCCGAACTGGCCGATCGCCTGAGCGCGGCGCTGCACCGCCCGGCGATCACCGCGCTGCGCTGCCGCACGGACCGCCCAACGACCCCGTTTTTGGCCAATTAGCAGGGCTTTTATGGTCCCGGAGAGCTGTTGTCCGACACCCCTCTGTGCTATTGTTCTGTAGACGAAGCACACGCGCCCCGGAGCGACCTCGAGAGGACGCCGACCGGGGCTTTGCCACGTAATTGAGGTTCTTTGCCCGAACGCAAGAAGCGCAGCGCCGCCGACTATGACGCCCAGGACATCACCGTTCTCGAGGGACTCGAGGCGGTCCGGCTGCGCCCCGGAATGTACATCGGCTCGACCGGCGAGCGAGGCCTGCATCACCTCGTCTACGAGGTCGTCGACAACTCCGTCGACGAAGCGCTGGCGGGGTTCTGCACCGCCGTCGACGTAACGATCCACTCCGACAACTCGGTCACGGTGGACGACAACGGCCGAGGCATCCCGGTCGCCGAGATGGAGAAGGAGGGCCGCCCGGCGCTCGAGGTCGTGCTGACCGTCCTGCACTCCGGCGGCAAGTTCGGCGAGGGCGAGGGCTACAAGGTCTCCGGCGGCCTGCACGGCGTCGGCGTCTCGGTCGTCAACGCGCTCTCGGAGCGCCTCGTCGCCGAGATCCGCCGCGACGGCTACACCTGGACGCAGGAGTACGCCCGCGGCGCGCCGCAGGGGCCGCTCGTCAAGGGCGCTGCTCTGGCGAAGGGCGCGCCCACCGGCACCAAGATCACCTTCCACCCCGATCCGGAGATCTTCGAGGCGGTCGAGTTCACGATGCGCACGCTCGAGGAGCGCCTGCGCGAGACCGCCTTCCTCACCCGCGGCCTGCGGATCACGCTGCTCGACGAGCGCGGCGCCGGCGAGCGCGCCGAGTTCTGCTACCAGGGCGGGATCGAGGACTTCGTCCGCTTCCTCAACCAGAACAAGGAGCCCGTCGGCAAGAAGGTCATCTACTTCGCGGGCGAGAGCGACGAGGGGGCGGTCGAGGTCGCGATGCAGTGGAACTCCTCCTACCAGGAGTCGATCTTCTCCTTCGCCAACAACATCAACACGCACGAGGGCGGCAGCCACCTGACGGGCTTTCGCTCCGCGCTCACGCGGACCGTCAACAAGTACGCCAACGATCACGGGATGCTGCGCGAGAAGGACGAGAACCTCGCCGGTGAGGACGTCCGCGAGGGGCTGACCGCCGTGATCTCGGCCAAGCTCCGCGACCCGCAGTTCGAGGGCCAGACGAAGACCAAGCTCGGCAACCCGGGCATGGCCGGCTTCGTCGAGTCGATCGTCAACGCCGGCCTCAGCGAGTTCCTCGAGGAGAACCCGACCGAGGCGCGCGCCGCGATCAGCAAGGCGATCCAGGCCGCGCGGGCGCGCGAGGCGGCGCGCAAGGCGCGCGACCTGACGCGACGCAAGTCGGCGCTCGAGAACACCCACCTTCCCGGCAAGCTCGCCGACTGCTCGGTCAAGGACCCCTCGCTGGCCGAGCTGTTCGTGGTCGAGGGCGACTCGGCCGGCGGCTCGGCCAAGCAGGGCCGCGACCGCAACACCCAGGCGGTGCTGCCGCTGCGCGGCAAGATCCTCAACGTTGAGAAGAGCCGGATCGACAAGGTGCTCGCGAACACCGAGATCCAGGCGCTGATCACGGCGATCGGCACCGGCGTGCGCGAGGAGTTCAACATCGAGAACGCCCGCTACCACAAGATCATCCTGATGTGCGACGCCGACGTCGACGGCGCGCACATCCGCACGCTGATCCTCACCCTGCTGTTCCGCGAGATGCAGGAGCTGATCGAGGCCGGCTACGTCTACATCGCCAAGCCGCCGCTCTACAAGATCAAGCAGGGGCGCCGCGAGCGCTACATCGAACGGGAATCCGAGCTCGAGGAGATCCTCGTCTACGACAAGCTCGAGAGCTTCGAGATCACCGACCACGCCGGCAACCCGCTGAAGCTGACCGAGGCGCGCTGGCAGAAGCTGGTGCGCGACGTGCGCCAGTACGAGCGGCTGTCGAGCTCGCTGCGCTCGGTGCATGGCGCCGACGTGGTCCGCTTCGTCACGCAGGCGGCGATCCTGGATGCGGGCGCGGAGAGCGCGGCCGACGTCGTCGCGCTGCTCGCCAAGGCCGCCGAGGACGCGAAGACCGCGAACGGCTCCTCCGCGCACGACGCCGTCCTGATCAGCGACGACGACGGCGAGCTGCTGGTCCGCGTCACCGAGCGCCGCACCGGCTTCACCCGCACGCAGCAGCTGCACCGCGCGCTGTTCGACTCCTCCGACTACCGCGGGCTGGTCGCCGCCCACCGCCGGCTGACCGAATTCGCCGGACAGCCGCCGTTCGAGGTCAACCTCGGCGACACCCACGAGGTCGCGCTGACCTTCGACGAGCTGCGCGCCGCGGTGCTCTCGATCTCGCAGAAGAACGTCCCGGTGACGCGCTTCAAGGGACTCGGCGAGATGGACGCCGCGCAGCTCGCCGAAACCACGATGGACCCGGCCCACCGCACGCTCGCGCAGGTCAACATCCACGACGCCGTCGAGGCCGACCGCGTCTTCTCGATGCTGATGGGCGACCAGGTCGAGCCGCGCCGCGACTTCATCGAATCCAACGCCCGCGCCGTCGCCAACCTCGATGTCTGAGCGCGCGCGCGCCGCCGCGGCGCCCACAGCAGCAGGGGAGGTGACAGACGATGGCCGGTGAGGTGCTCTCCGGCGGCAACATCGAGCCCCGCGCGCTCGAGGACGAGATGCGCACCGCGTTCCTCGACTACGCGATGTCGGTGATCGTCTCGCGGGCGCTGCCCGACGTGCGTGACGGCCTCAAGCCGGTCCACCGGCGCGTGCTCTACGGGATGAGCGAGCTCGGCCTCGGGCCGACCCGCCCGCGCGCGAAGTGCTCGCGCATCGTCGGCGAGGTGATGGGCAAGTACCACCCGCACGGCGACAGCGCGATCTACGACACGCTCGTGCGGATGGCGCAGGACTTCTCGATGCGCTACACGCTCGTCGACGGCCAGGGCAACTTCGGCTCCGTCGACGACGACCCGCCGGCCGCGATGCGCTACACCGAGGCCAAGCTCGACCGCCTCGCGACCGAGATGCTGCGCGACCTCGACATGGACACCGTCGACTTCGGGCCCAACTACGACGGTCAGCACCAGGAGCCGCTCGTGCTGCCGTCGCGCTTCCCCAATCTGCTGGTCAACGGCTCTTCCGGCATCGCCGTGGGCATGGCCACCAACATCCCGCCGCACAACCTGCGCGAGGTGATCGACGCGACCGTCGCGTTCCTCGAGAACCCGTCCGTGACGAGCGAGGAGCTGATGGCGCACGTCCGCGGCCCGGACTTCCCGACCGGCGGGATCATCCTCGGCCACGCGGGGATCCGTGAGGCCTACGAGACCGGCCGCGGGCGCGTGCGCGTGCAGGCGCGCGCGCACACCGAGCCGCTCAGCCACGGCAAGGAGGCGATCGTCGTCACCGAGCTGCCCTACCAGGTGAAGAAGGGCGGCGACAACGGGCTGATGATGAAGATCAAGGAGCTGGTTGAGGACAAGAAGATCTCCGAGATCTCCGACCTGCGCGACGAGTCCGACAAGCGCGGCATGCGCCTGGTGATCGAGCTCAAGCGCGACGCCCTGCCGAAGGTCGTGCTGAACAAGCTCTACAAGCACACGCCGATGCAGGCCACCTTCGGCGTCAACATGGTGGCGCTCGTCGACGGCGTGCCGCGCACGCTGACGCTGCGCCAGGTGATCCACCACTACGTCGAGCACCAGCGTGAGGTGATCGTCCGGCGCACCAAGCACGAGCTCGCCCAGCGCGAAGCGCGCGCGCACATCCTCGAGGGCCTGCTGACCGCGCTCGAGCACCTCGACGCGGTGATCGAGCTGATCCGCGCCTCGCGCGACCGCGAGAGCGCCCGCGAGCAGCTGATCGAGCGCTTCGCGCTGACGCTGATCCAGGCGCAGGCGATCCTCGACCTGCGCCTCTCCCAGCTGACCGCGCTGGAGTCCGACCAGATCAAGCAGGAGCACGCCGACATGCTCGAGCGGATCGCCGAGCTGCGCGCGATCCTCGGCGACGAGCTGCGCGTGCTCGCGCTGATCAAGGAGGAGCTGCTCGAGATCCGCGAGCGCTTCGGCGACGAGCGGCGCACCGAGATCTCCGCCGTCGAAGGCGAGATCGACATCGAGGACCTGATCGCCGACCAGCAGATGGTGATCGCGATCACCCGCAGCGGCTACATCAAGTCGCTGCCGCTCGACACCTACCGCCAGCAGCACCGGGGCGGGCGCGGCGTCAGCGGGATGGACATGAAGGACGGGGACTTCATCGAACACCTCTTCATCTGCTCGACCCACGACTACCTGCTGTTCTTCACCAACCGCGGCAAGGTCTACCGCTCGAAGGTCTACGAGCTGCCGGAGGCCTCGCGCACCGCCAAGGGCCGCGCGCTCGTCAACATCCTGCCGCTGCGCGAAGGCGAGCGCGTGCAATCCGTGCTCTCGACCCGCGACTACAGCGAGGGGCGCTACCTCGTCTTCGCGACCCGCGGCGGGATCGTCAAGAAGACCGAATTCGCCGCCTACAACACGCCGATCAACGCCGACGGCATCATCGCGATCCACATCCGCGACGACGACGAGCTCGTCGCCGTGCGGCGCACCAGCGGCGAGGACGACATCCTCGTCGTCTCGCGCTCCGGGCAGGCGGCGCGCTTCCACGAGTCCCAGATCCGCCCGATGGGCCGCGACACCTCCGGGATGAAGGGGATGAACGTCTCGCGCGCCGGCAACCGCGTGCTCGCGATGGACGTCGCCACCGACGACCAGGAGCTCCTGGTCGTGACCGAGAACGGCTACGGCAAGCGCACCGCGCTCAGCGACTACCCGCGCAAGGGCCGCGGGACGATGGGCGTCAAGACGATCACGCTGACCGAGAACAAGGGCGCGCTCGCCGGCGCGCTGGTCGTGCGCGAGCACGAGGAGCTGGTCTTCATCAGCGCCGGCGGCATGGTGCAGCGCACGCCGGTGCGCGGGATCAACCGCTACGGCCGCGCCTCGCAGGGCGTGCGGCTGATGAACCTCAAGGACGACGACACCGTCAGCGCCGTCGCGCTCGTCGCCGAATCCGAGACCGACACCGCCGAGGGCGAGAGCACCGCGGCCGGGGGCGAGAGCACCACAGCCGAGACCGACACCGCCGCGGCCGCCTCTGCCACCGCAGAGGGTGCGCAGGGCGCGCCGGGAGCGGCCGTCAACGGCGATCAGCCCGTCGATCCGTCCGCGGATCCGGCGGAGCAGTAGCCACCGTCATCACGGTTCGCTACTCTGCTGGCACCAGAGAAAGGAGGTGGTCCTCAATTGGCTGACAGTACTTGCGGGACTCTGGAGGTGGCCGGCCGTTAGGTCGGAACAGTTGGCTGGACCCGCCTAGCGGAATCCAACCCGGACCACCGTCGTACAGGCCGCCGGACCTCGTCCCCCCGGCACGCCGCCACCCGGTCCACGCGACGGGTGTGGCACAGCGTCTGTGCGGCTCCGTCCAGCACACGCCGTAACGCGAGAGGCACCCCAGGCGGGTGCCTCTCGTGCGTTGCGGGCGGCCCGACCCGCTCGCGGGGTTGTGCGTGCCGCCGCCTCCCGCCGCGAGCGTGAAGGTGCCCCGCCGCTACGCGAGCGCCGGCAGGTAGGCGCGCCAGGCCTGCGGGATCGTCGGACTCGAGACGTGGATGAAGATCTCCGCGCGCGGCTGGCGCGGCGCCCGGTAGGGGTGCATGTTCGCCTGCGCGGGCGTGCGGTCACCCTTGCGGCGGTTGCACGGCGCGCACGAGGCGACGATGTTCTCCCAGTTCGACAGCCCGCCCTTGGAGCGCGGGATCACGTGATCCACCGTCAGGTTCGAGCGCGCGCCGCAGTACTGGCACCTCCACTCGTCGCGGGCGAAGACGGCGCGGCGCGTGATCTTGCGCCGGTGCGCGTCGCGCGGCACCCGCACGTAGGTGGTGAGCCGGATCACGAACGGCCGCGCGAACGCCGCGCGCTCCGAATGCAGCGTGACGGCGCCCTGTTCGAGCACCTCGGCGCGAGCCTTCAGCAGCAGCACGATCGCGCGGCGCACCGTGCACACATTGATCGGCTCGAACGTCGCGTTCAGCACGAGCACCCGGCCACCATCCAGCCCGCGTCGCCTGTGCTCGTCTGGCGACGCGGACCTCGCTGGTGGTGGGACTACGGCGGTTCCCATCTCGCAGGCGCGAGTCTAGCGAGCGCGCCGCTCCCACCGCCCCGGTGCGCGCGCCGCGGCGCCCGTGCACAGCCCGCGCGCGAGCTCAGCTGCGCCGGTAAGAGCCCAGCACGCGAACCTCCTGGCAGCGTCCGCGCAGTCCCTCGATCGCCGCCGCGACGGGCGGATCGTCGCCGGCTCCCTCGAAGTCGGCGAAGAACATGTAGTGGCCGAGGCCGATCCGTCGCGGTCGCGACTCGATCCGCGTCAGGCTGACGCCGCGCTCGGAGAGCTCGGCGAGGCAGCCGACCAGCCAGCCGGGGGAGCCGTCGCCGGCGCCCCAGAAGACGATCGACGTCTTCGCGTCGCCGGCGCCGGCGACCAGCGCGCGGACGCGCTCGCGTTCCTCGCCGCGCGCGAGCCAGACGAAGCGCGTCTGGTTGCCGGGCTGGTCGTCGACGTCCTCCAGCAGGATGCGCCCGCCGTAGAGCGAGGCGGCGAGACGGTTGCCGAGCGCCGCGTGCGCCGCGGCGGGCTCCGCGGTCACGCTGCGCACGGCGTCGGCGGTCGAGCTGGTGGCGATCACCTTCGCATGGGAGAGCTCGGTGCGCAGGAAGCGGGCGCACTGCGCGTTGGCCTGCGGGTGCGAATAGACGGTCTCGATCGCCGCCAACTCGAGCGGACCCGCCGCGATCAGGCAGTTGCGAATCTCGCTGACGCTCTCACCGACGATCGCCACCTCGCCGGCGTCGGTGGCGAGCGTGTCGAGCGTGACGTCGACCGAGCCCTCGAGCGAGTTCTCGATCGGCACGAGCGCCGCCTGCACGACGCCCTCCTGCACCGCCATCACGGTGTCGTAGATCGTCGCCAGGCCGACCGCGTCCGCCGGCGGGGAGAGCTCCGCCTCCAGCAGCGCCTGATGGCTGTAGGTGCCCTGCGGGCCGAGATAGCCGACGCGCACGCTAGCGGTCCCCCTCGAGCGCCACTACCGGTCCTGCGCGAGAGCGGTGCGCAGGGCCTCGTCCTCTTCCGGCGAGAGCTCCAGCTCGGGCGTGCCGGCGGTGACCTGCTTGGCATACAGGCGGGCGCTGTCGCGGTGGTGGATCGAGGAGAGAACGATGCCCGAGCCGTTGGCGTCGAGCAGGGCGATCGACAGCGACTGATGCCCCGACATCTCGTTGTAGGCGTCGTAGCGCACCAGCGCGTGATGGGTCACGGCGCCGTCGAGCCGCTGCTCGGCGACCCCCAGGCGCGTGTCGAGGCGCTGCCCGGCATCCTCGACATAGTCGCGCAGCAGCTCGAACGCCTGCTGGAGCTCGACCGCGTACGAGACGAGGTCACGCGCCCCGCCCTCGCCGAGCACCGTGCGCTGTGCCCGTCGCAACCGCGTCAGCGCGACGGTCAGCGCGACCGCGGCGACGAGCGCGACGAGCGCCACGCCCCCCGCGACGATCGCGATCAGCTCGGCGGTCGAGATCTGCGTGGCGAGCAGCACCGCGGGAACGCTAGCTGCTGGCCCGCCGTGGCGGCGCTGAGCGGTCCACTACCCGGTGAACTCGACGATGTAGGTCTGGTAGTTGTTGGCCTTGTTGGTCTCGCCGGGCAACGGCTTCACGCCGGCGGTCATGTCCAGCGGCTCGTTGAGAAAGGCGCTGGGGCTCGGGCACGTCGCCGGTGTGACGACGATCGAGGAGTTGTAGTACGAGCCTGGCACCGTCTTGGTGAGCTGGCCGGTCTTCGCCAGGCAGCTGGTGTCCAGCCCGATCTTCGAGAAGGTGATCGTGGTCTGCACCGCGTATTCGGTGATCGTGCCCGAGTTCAGCACGTTCAGCACGAGCGTGATGCCGGCCGGTGTGTACGCGAACTTGTTCACGAAACCGGCCGCGTTCGAAAGCGCGGTCATCGTGCCGTTCGACGACTCGACGGAAACCCCCACCAGCTCGTGCCCCGGCGTGCCGGTGGCCGGCGCGCCGCCGAGCGAGGTCGGGACGAAGCCGAGGATGCGCTGCGCAACCAGCGTCGGCTGCAGCCAGCCGATGTCAGGCAGGAACGCGCTCGGCGGCGTGCTCTCGCCGGTGATGCCGGCGCTGGCGAGCTCCTGCTGGATCAGCGGTCTGACGCGATCGGCGTACATCACGTCGGCGGTGAGCAGCTTCTCCATCTCGCCCGCGATCAGCTCGATCGCCCTGGTCTGGCCGGAGCTGCTGCCGAGCGCCGTCGGCAGCTGGGCCTCGATCCCCTCGAGCGCCTCGTAGCGCAGGCCGAGCGCCTCGACGAAATAGGTCTGGGCGCCGACCATCTGGGATGGGACGCTCCAGCCCTCCGCCTGATGGTAAAAGCCCGCCTCGAGGTTGACGTACTGCTGCAGGTTGGTCGGCACCTCGGCCGGGTTCGAGGAGCCGAAGGCGCCGTCGAGCTCCTGGAAGAAGAGCGTGCGGACGCTGGCCTCCTCGCCCTGCGGGCCGGCGACGAGCTGGCTGACCTCGTTGTTGTAGTTCTTCAGCCCGTCGATCGTCTGGTGGTTGAGGACCGCCCTGACGATCAGCACGACCGCGATCAGGATCACCAGCACGATCGCCGCGGCGCCGCCGCGGCGCAGCAGCAGCGTGCGGTCGTCGGCCGCGCGGGGTCGCGCGCGCGTCGGCTGGCGGCGGGGCGGGGGCTTGGGCGATCTGATCGCGGTGCGGGGCTCGTCGCCCTCGTCGAAGAACGACAAAGTTGGTTCCTTGCGGGACGTTTGCGTCTTGGTTATTACCTCACGCGCCGCCACGGCGCGCGCGCTGCAAGTTTCACATCATCGCGCAGAGGGCGGCAGGAGTGCGCCCGGCCGCGGCGAAGGCGCGCGTGTGAAGACGCTTCCGCGCCCGCGGGCCGCCCCCGGCGGGAGCGCCGGCGCCTACCCGCCATCCGACCTGGTGCTCGGCCGCTACCGCCTGCTCGAGCAGATCGGGTCGGGCGGCTACGGCACCGTCTGGATCGCGCACGACCAGGAGCGCCGCGAGCGCGTCGCCGTCAAACGGATCCCCCGCCACGACGACGACCCGCAGGAGCGAGCGCGAATTGCACGCGAGGGGCGGGCGGCGGCGCGGCTCGAGCACCCGGCGATCGTGCAGCTGTTCGAGACCGGCGACGACGGCGGCGCCCACTACCTGGTGTCCGAACTGGTCGAGGGCAGCTCGCTCGCAAAGCTGTACCGCGGCGGTGGTGTCGGCGACCGCACGCTGATCGCGATTGGCTCGGTGCTCGCCGACGCGCTCGAGCACGCCCATGAGCGCGGCGTTGTGCACCGCGACGTCAAGCCGCAGAACGTGATCGTGCCTGCGCATCGCACCGCGAACGACCCGCCCGCGAAGCTCACCGACTTCGGCATCGCCCGGCTGGCGGGCGAGCAGGCGCTGACCGGCACCGGCGATGTGATCGGCACCTTCGAGTACATGGCGCCCGAGCAGGCGCAGGGGAGGACCGCCGGGCCGCGGGCCGACCTGTACTCGCTGGCGCTCACGCTCTACGAGGGCTTCGCCGGCGTCAACCCGCTGCGCGGCGAGACGGTGGCAGCGACAGCGCTTCGCCTCGGCGGCGCGATCGAGCCGCTCGGCCGCGTGCGCCGAGACCTTCCGCCGGCGCTGTGCGCAGCGATCGATCGTGCGCTCGCGCCGGCCGCCGCGAACCGCGGCACGCTGGCCCAGCTGCGCGGCGCACTCGAGGCCGCCCTCGCACCCGCCAGCCCGCGCCGCCGGCGCCTGCTGGGAGCGGCCGGGGCGCGGCGGCGCCTCGCCAGGCGTTCCCCGCCGATCGCGTTGAGCGCCCGTGGGCGCACGGCGCTCGGGGCCGCCGGCGCCGGCACCGTGACCGGCGTCACACTGACGTCGCTGCTCGGCCTGCACAGCGCGCAGACCGCGATCCTCGCCGGCGCCGGGGCCGGCGTCCTGGTCTCGCTGTCCGCGGGCGTCGGCTGGCTGCTGGTCGGGCTCGCCGCGGTGGCCTGGCTGGGCGCCGCCGGGCATCCCGGAACCGCGCTCGTGCTGTGCGCGGGGCTCGCACCGGTTCCGATCCTGCTCGCGGCCCGGCCCTGGCTGTGGTCGGCGCCGGCGCTCGGGCCGGCGCTCGGCGCGCTCGGCGTCGCGGCGTGCGCGCCCGTCTTCGCCGGACGCCTCGGCGGTCGCGCACCGACCCGCGCGGCGCTCGGCGCGCTCTCCTACTGGTGGCTCGCGATCGCCGAGACGCTCGCGGGGCGACGGCTGCTGTTCGGCGCGCCGGCCGGCGTGATGCCGCGGAGCGCCTGGCAGGGCTCGCTGGACGCAGCGTTCCAGCACGCGCTCGTGCCGCTGTGGTCCGACGGGAGGCTGGCGACCGCTGCGCTGTGGGCGGCGGCGGCGGTGCTGCTGCCCTGGCTGGTGCGCGGGCCACGCGGGCGGCTGCGGATGCTCGGCGCGCTGGTGTGGGCGGCGCTGCTGGTCGGCGGCGGCACGCTGCTGGCAGGGCGTCTCGGGCTGGCGCTGCCGTCGTCGCCGTTGCTCGCCGGCCTGCTCGCGGGCGCGCTGGCGTTCGCCACCACCAACGGTCGCGCTCACCTCCACCAATCGCCGAACGTCGCGTAGCATGGCAGCAGCCCGCGCCCGGCGCGCGGGATCGGCCGGCAACGATGAGCGTTCTCCGTACCCTCGAAACAAAGATCGCGGACCTCGTCGAGGGGGCTTTCGGCCGCGCCTTTCGCAGCGAGATCACGCCGGTCGAGCTGGCGCGCCGGCTCGCGCGCGAAATGGATCGCCACCGCCGGAGCTCGCTTGCGAGCACGCTTGTGCCCAACGAGTATGTCGTCTGGCTCTCGCCCGCCGATCGCCGCCACTTCGCGGCGATCGAGGAGAGCCTCGTCGACGAGCTCGCCGCGCATCTGCTCGAGCATGCGCGCGCGGAGCGCCTCGCGCTGCCCTCGCGCCCGCTGATCACGCTGCGCACCGACGAGCGTCTCTCGCTCGGCGAATGCGGGATCGAGGCGAAGCTGGTCAACTCGCCCGCCCCGCCGGCGCCGCGTCGCGCACCGGCGCCGCACCAGTTCGACGAGCCGTTGTCCGGTGAGATCCTGGCGAGCGGGAGCGCATACGTCGACATCGGCGGACGGCGCCTCGCGATCGCCCCGGGCGGCGCGGTGATCGGGCGCAGCGGCGACGCGGACATCGTGATCGCCGCGAGCGAGGTCTCGCGCCGGCACGCCCAGATCGCTCCCGACCGCGACGGCTGGACGCTGACGGACCTGGGCTCGACCAACGGCGTGCGGCTCAACGGGCGTCCCGTCGGCGTTCCGACACGGCTCGCCGACGGCGATGTGATCGAGCTCGGCGCCGTCGAGCTGATCTTCGAGGTTCGCTGAGGCCGGGGGACAGTCGCGACGATGACCAATCTGGCGCCGGTCTCGGTGGCGTTGAAGTTCGGCTTCCTGGTCGTTCTCTACGCGTTCCTGCTGTGGGTGGCGCGCAGCGCGAGCCGCGACCTGCGCGCGCCCCGTGCGGTTGCCGCAGCGGAGGCCGCGACAGGCTTCCACTCCGCCACCGCGCCGCCGCACACGGCGCGCGACGCCCGCCTTGTCGTGGAGCGCGCGCCCGGCCATACGCCGGGGATGATCTACGACATCGGCGAGGGCGCCGTGCTCGGTCGCGGCGACGCCGCCGAGATCCGCCTCGACGACCCGTTCGCCTCCTCCCGCCACGCCCAGCTGATCCTCCAGGCCGGCGTCGTGGTGATCGAGGATCTCGGTTCGACCAACGGCACCTACCTGAACGAGGAGCTGCTGGCGGGCCCGGCGCCGCTGCACAGCGGCGACCGCGTGCGCATCGGCGACAGCGAGTTCACCTATGAGGAGACGGGATGATCCGCGTCGCCGAGCACGTCGCGCGCACCGACACCGGCCACCAGCGGTCCACCAACGAGGACGCCCATCTCTCGCGCGCGCCGCTGTTCGTGATCGCCGACGGGATGGGAGGCGCGCAGGCCGGTGAGGTCGCCTCACAGATCGCGATCAAGCATTTCGAGGACACGCTCCCGGGCGCGGACGCGGACAGCGCCGGCGAGCGCCTGGCGCTCGCCGTGCAGGCGGCCAACGCGGAGATCCACGCGCTGTCGGAGCGTGACGCGCGGCGTGCCGGCATGGGCACGACGCTGACCGCTGCCCATGTCGGCTCGCGCGAGGTCACCTTCGCGCATGTCGGCGACAGTCGCGCATACCTCCTGCGCGACGGCGAGCTGGAACGCATCACCGAGGACCACTCGCTGGTCGAGGAGCTGCTGCGCCAGGGACGCCTGACCGAGGAGGAGGCGGAGGAGCACCCGCAGCGCTCGATCATCACGCGCGCGCTCGGCCCCGAGAGCGACGTCGAGGTGGACACCTTCACGCGCACCGCCGAGGATGGCGACATCTACCTGATCTGCAGCGACGGGCTGACCTCGATGGTGCCGGAGACGACGGTCGCCGAGATCATGCGCGAGGCCCCCGACATCACCGCCGCGGCGGAGCGTCTCGTCGCCGCCGCGCTCGACGCGGGCGGGCGCGACAACGTGACGGTCGTGCTGTTCAGGGTCGAGGACGTCGCGGGCGCCGAGGAGGCGACCGGCGTGCAGGAGGCGCAGGCCACGATGAGCGCCGCCGAGGACGCTGCGGAGCCGGCGTCGGCGGCGGGCGTCGCGAGTGCGGGAGCGGATCTCGAGCAGCCGCCGGCGGCGGAGGCGGTCGTGAGCGCCACGGGGCCGGCGCGGCGCGCGGCGCCCGAGCCCACCCCCTTCTCGCGGATCCACCGGCGCGCGCCGCGCATGCCGCGCGCGCCCGCGCGGCGCGGTCGCTCGCGCCTGCGGCGGCGGGCCACGCTCGGCGCGGTCGTGCTCGCTGTCGTCGGCGTGCTCGCGCTCGCCGCGGTGCTCGCGACGCAGGCCGTGTACTTCATCGGCACCGACTCCTACGGGCAGGTCACGATCTACAACGGGGTGCCCTACACACTGCCGGGTGGCGTGCGGCTCTACACGCAGTTCTTCGTCTCGGGAGTGACCGCCGCCGAGCTCAGCCCGCTGGAGCGAGGGCGCCTGTTCAACAACGAGCTGCGCTCGCAGAGCTCGGCGACGAGCCTCGTCAGCCAGCTCGAGCTCGATCGGATCGCCGGCCAGTGAACAGACCGATCTCCCGCCTGTTCCTGGTCGTGCTGGTGATGTTCGCGCTGCTCGTCGCGTTCACCTCGCGCTGGACGATCTTCGACGCGAGCGCGCTCAAGGCGAACGCCGACAACAAGCTCCCGGGGCTCGAGCAGCAGTACGTCCAGCGCGGCGAGATCGTCGCCGACGACGGGACCACGGTGCTCGCCGACTCCGTGCGCGAGCCTGATGGCATCTACGAGCGCGAGTATCCGTTCGGGCAGCTGTTCGCGGCGCCGATCGGCTACTACAACCCCTACAACTGCTGCGCCGGCCTGGAGGCCTACCGCAACGGCGTGCTGGCCGGCTCGCCGCCGCAGCAGAGCTCGATCACCGACCAGCTCGAGGGCAAGCGCACGAGCGGCGACGAGGTCGTCACGACGCTCGACGCGCACGCCCAGCAGGTCGCCTACGCCGGGCTGGCCGGCCGCCCCGGCGCGGTCGTCGCGATCGTGCCGAGCACCGGCGCGATCAGGGTGTTCGCCGACAGCCCGACGTATGACCCGAACGCTGTCAGGAGCCACAGCGCGTTTGCCGCCCTGCAGGCCGACAAGACGACGGCGCCGCTGTTCAACCGCGTGACCGCGGCCGGCTACGCCCCCGGTTCGAGCTTCAAGGTCGTCACCGCGATCGCGGCGATCGACACCGGGAAGTACACGCCCCAGTCGATCATCAACGGCAACTCGCCGATCACCGTCTCCGGCCAGCCGCTGGCCAACGACGGCGGAACCAGCTACGGCAACGTCACGCTGAGCGATGCGCTGACGAACTCGATCAACACCGTCTACGCGCAGGTGGCGCTGCGCGTCGGCGCGCCGACGCTCCAGACCTACATGGACCGGCTCGGCTTCTACAGCAAGCTGCCGATCGACCTGCCGGCCGACGAGCTCGCCGAAAGCGGCGTCGTCTACCCCGGCCGGGCGGGCTACCTGCCGCTGACCAGCGGCGCCGACGTCGGCCGCGTCGGGATCGGCGAGGGCGGCCTCGAGGTCACGCCGCTGCAGATGGCGATGGTCGCCGCCGCGGTCGCCAACGGCGGGCGCCTGATGGTGCCCCACCTCACGCAGGCGATCGTCAACCCCGACGGTCAGACTGTGCAGACGATCGCCCCCAGCCTCTACAGCACCGTGATGAAGCCCTCCACGGCCCAGCAGGTCGGGCTGATGATGGAGAACGTGGTCAACGACGGCACCGGCACCGCGGCCGCGCTCGCGGGCGTGACGGTCGCCGGCAAGACCGGCACCGCGCAGGACTGCACGAACCCGGCGGTCCCCGCCTGCGCGCTCAGCCAGGTCTGGTTCATCGCCTACGCGCCGGTGACCAACCCGAAGATCGCAATCGCGGTGACGCTCGAGCACCAGGACGGCTTCGGTGGCACAATCGCGGCGCCGATCGCCAAGCAGGTGCTCGAGGCGCTCGGGATCGGGAGCGGCGGATGACACTCCAGATCGCCGCGGGGACGCTGATCGACGGGCGCTACCGCGTGATCTCGCGGGTCGGCTCCGGCGGCATGGCCGAGGTCTACTGCGCCGAGGACGCTCAGCTCGGCCGGCGCGTCGCGGTCAAGCTGCTGCACGAGCGCTTCGCCCAGGACGAGGAGTTCGTCGAGCGCTTTCGCCGCGAGGCGTCGAGCGCCGCCTCGCTCTCGCACGCCAACATCGTCAGCGTCTACGACCGCGGCGAATGGGGCGGCACCTACTACATCGCGATGGAGTACCTCGACGGGCGCTCGCTGGACTCGATCGTGCGCGAGGAGGCGCCGCTGACGCCGGAGCGCGCGATCGAGATCACCGAACAGGTGCTGCGGGCTGCGCGCTTCGCCCATCGCCGCGGCGTCGTGCACCGCGACCTCAAGCCCCACAACGTGATCATCGACGACGAGGGCCGCGTCAAGGTGACCGATTTCGGCATCGCCCGTGCCGGCGCTTCGGAGATCACCCAGACCGGTTCGATCATGGGGACCGCCCGCTACCTCTCGCCGGAGCAGGCGCAGGGTCACGCGGTGAGCCCGCGCAGCGACCTCTACGCGGTCGGGATCATGCTCTACGAGCTGCTGACCGGGACGGTCCCGTTCGAGGGCGACTCGGTCGTCGCGATCGCGCTGCGCCACCTGTCGGAGCCGCCGCGGCCGCCCAGCTCCTTCGTGCGAACGATCTCGCCGAACCTCGACGCGATCGTGATGCGCGCGCTCGAGAAGAGCCCGGAACGGCGGTTCGCCGACGCCGACGAGTTTCTGGCCGCGCTCGAGAACGAGCGCGAGCGGCTGCGTCGCGACGACGGCTCGCACACCGCGGCGCTCGCGCCGCTCGCCCCGGTCCTCACGCCGACCACCGTCTACCCCCAGCATCCGGCGACGTACACGACGCAGGCGATCGGCCCGCTCGGCCCGGGGACCGGGGTGTACGGGACGACGCCCGCCTACTGGGACCCGAACACGACGGGCATCATCCCGCCCGGCGGGATGGCTCTGCCGCCCGGCGCGCGGCGCAGCTCGGTCTGGCCGTGGGCGCTGCTGGGGGGCCTCGTCGCGGCAGCGGTGATCGGCGTGCTGATCTACGAGCTGGTGCACAAGACGCCGGCGGCGGCGAAGGTCAACGTGCCCTACCTCGTCGGCGAGTCGAGGGGGAGCGCGCAGGCCGTGCTGGAGGGGGTGGGGTTGGTCCCGGCGTATCGGTTCACGCCGTCGAAGCACGGTACGGGCACGGTCACATCCCAGACCCCGGCCGCCGGCACGCACGACGCCAAGGGCTCGGTCGTCACCCTGACCGTCTCGACCGGCCCCGCGGTGCCCCCGAGCCGCCAGGTCCCCAGCGTCGTCAACCTCGACGTGAACGCGGCGCGCCAACAGCTCCAGGCGGCCGGCTTCAAGGTCACGCCGGTCAAGCAGCCGTCGCTCACGGTCGCCAAGAACAACGTGATCTCGACGTCGCCGATCGGCGGGGCGACCGGGCCGCGCGGGTCGTTCGTCGTCGTGACGATCTCGAGCGGGCCGCCGCCGGTCGCGGTGCCGAACGTGGTGGACGAGAGCTTCGCCGACGCCAAGCTGCTGCTGCAACAGGACAAGTTCGTCGTTGGCACGCCGATCCGGATGGTCTCCTCCTCGCCGGCTGGGACGGTGCTCGCGCAGAAGCCCGCCACGGGCACCGCGCCGCAGGGCTCGACCGTGACGCTGACGATCGCGCAGGCACCGCCGAACGTCAGCGTGCCCTACCTGCGCGGCGACACCGAGGCGATGGCCGGGGAGCTGCTCGGCAAGCTCGGGCTGACGCCGACGGTCGTGATCGAACAGAAGACCACGAACCCGCAGTACAACAACGAGGTCCTGTCGCAGTCCCCGTCGCCGGGCACCTCGGTGGCGCCCGCGACGGCCGTGATCATCAGGGTGGAGAACTACGTCTCGGCCACGCCGACGGGCCCGACCGGGCCGACCGGGGCCAGCGGGCTCGGCGCGCCCTGATGCGGGTCGGCGTCCTCGCCGGTGGCCGCTCGTCCGAGCACCCCGTGTCGCTCGCCTCGGCGGCGGCGGTGAGCGAAGGCCTCCGCGAAGGCGGCCACGAGGTCGTCGCGATCGAAATCGACCGCGAGGGCCGCTGGCGCCTCGACGGGCGCGAGCTTTCGCTGACACCCGCCGCCGGCCTGCTCGGCGTCGACGTGGTGTTCCCGGCGCTGCACGGCCCCTACGGCGAGGACGGCGTCGTGCAGGGGCTGCTCGAATGCCTCGACGTTCCCTACGTCGGCAGCGGCGTCGCCTCCTCGGCGCTGTGCATGGACAAGGTCCGCTTCAAGGCGCTGATGGGCGCGGCCGGGCTGCCGCAGGTCGACCACCGCGGCGTCCACCACGCGCGCTGGCGCGCGCGCCACGACGAGGTGCTAGCCGAGCTCGCGCCACTCGGCCTGCCGGTCTTCGTCAAGCCGGCGCACCTCGGGTCGTCGGTCGGCATCACCAAGGTGAGCGGCGCCGGCGGGCTCGGGCCGGCGCTGGAGGCCGCCTTCGCGCACGACCCGCTGGCGATCGTCGAGGCCGCCTCGAGCGGCCTGGAGGTGGAATGCTCGGTGCTCGGAGACCTGGAGCCCCGGGTCTCGCCGCCCGGCCAGATCGTGCTGGCGTCCGAGTTCTACGACTACGGCGCGAAGTACGACGAGGGAGGCATGACGCTCGTGGTGCCCGCCCCGATCGGCGCGGCGGCCACGGCTGAGGTGGCGCGCATCGCGACCGAGGCGTTCCGCAGGGCGGACTGCAGCGGCCTCGCGCGCGCGGACTTCTTCGTCGAGGGCGACCGGGTGCTGCTGAACGAGCTGAACACGATGCCGGGCTTCACCGCGACCAGCGTGTACGCCAAGCTGTGGGAGGCCGGCGGGCTCGCCTACCCACGGCTGATCGAGGAGCTGTGCGAGATCGCGATCGAGCGCCACGCGCGCGAACGTCGCTACCTCTCCTGAGCGCCGGCGCCGTTGGTCGCGGGGTCAGCCGCCGCGCTGGAACAGCGTGAACTCGGAGATCGCGACGGACCTTGGCGTGTGCTGCGGGTCGGGGCCGAGGTCGGTGATCCAGAGCAGATAGAACTGGCGCTCCTGCACACGGTCGAGCCGGATCGTCGTGCTCGTCGTGGCCGCGAGCGCGTGACCGAGCAGGGTCCAGCCGAGCTGGCTGGGCGTGACGCCCGGCTGCGGCGCGGCGTTCGGGGTGTAGGCCGGGACGTAGTTGCCCCCCCAGATCTGCACGTGGAAGCCGGGTGTCGTAGTGTCGAGGACCACCTGGTTGACCGCGGCGCCCGGCGCGGCGCTGACGTAGAAGCCGACACCCGACTCGAGCAGCGTGCCGGTGTCGTAGGTCGACGTGCGCCAGGCGGTCGCGATGTTCCCGTCGATCGCGTAGCCGACGGTGCCCGGGTCCTCGGGGCCCGTTCCGAACGGGTTGTAGGAAACCGCGGCGGTCTGCGCGAGATGCACCGGCTGCTCGCCGCGGGTGTTGGGCAGACCCGCGGGCGTCGGCGTGCCGGCGTGCGTGCGGGAGAGCAGCAGCCAGGCGACGGCGCCCATCGCCGCGACCGCCAGCACGGCCACGCCGGTGAGCACCGCCGGATGTCTGAACCGGATCGGCAGGCGGCGGCCCGTCCCCGCCGGGAGGCTGCGGAGCACGATCGTGGCCTCCCGCCCGGGCGCGCTCCCGGTCCGCACGGCCTCGAGCGCCAGCACCTCCTCGAGGTCGGCGATCAGTTCCTTCGCGTCCGTGTAGCGACGGGCGAGATGCTTCGCGGTGGCCCGGTCGACGACCGCGGCGAGTGCGGCCGAGACCTGCGGCCGTCGCTGCTGCAGGTCCGGCAGCTCGTCGCGCACGTGCATCGTGGCGACCGCGACGGCGTTCGGGGCGCTGAACGGCGGCGCCCCGGTCAGCGACTCGTAGAGCACGACGCCGAGCGAGTAGAGGTCGGACTGGCCGGTCACCGCGTGGCCGAGCGCCTGCTCGGGGGAGACGTAGTCGGTCGTGCCGAGCACCCGCCCGCCGACCGTCAGGCTCTCCTCGTTGCCGCTGCGCGCGATGCCGAAGTCGGTGATCTTGGCGCCCGCCTCGGGATCGAGCAGGATGTTCTGCGGCTTGACGTCACGGTGCACGATCCCGCGCGCGTGGGCCGCGTCGAGGGCGCGCGCAACCTCGATCGCGAACGCCACCGCCTCCGTGATCGTCAGCCGGCCGACCCGGCGGATGCGTTCCTTGAGCGTCTCGCCCTCGACATACTCGAGCACGATGAACGGCATCCCGTCGTGCTCGCCGGAGTCGAGCACGGCGACGATGTGGGGATGCTGAAGCTTCGCCACCGCCCGCGCCTCGCGGCGGAAGCGCTCGATGTGGGCGCTGTCGCCGCCGACCTGACCGGCCAGCATCTTGATCGCGACCCGGCGTTCGAGCACCGAGTCGAACGCGAGCCACACGCGCGCAGTGGCGCCCGCGCCGATCTGGCGCTCGAGCCGGTAGCGGCCACCCACGATCGTCTGCGGCGCGGTGCCCATCGCGCGTATTGTGCGCCCCGGCGCAACGGATCACCGCGTTCGTGCCCCGCGAGGCCGCTGACCCGCCCCGCGGCGCCGCCGCCGCGACGGTTGCTGAACCCCCCGGCCGCGGAGCGGCCCCCTAAAAAGAGATCCCCAGGCCCGGCAGGGTCACCGCTCCGGCGCTCGCCGTGACGCGGCCGATCACGCGCGTGCCCGGGTGGTGCTCGGAGAGCAGCTCGACCGCCGCCGGCGCCTGGTCGCCCGGCACGACGGCGACGAAGCCGCAGCCCATGTTGAACACCTGGTAGGCGTGCGCGGTGTCGATCGCGCCGGCCTCGCACAGCCACTCGCAGACGCCCGGCACCGGCAGCGGCGCATCGATCTCGAACCCCGCCCCGGGATGGAGCCGCTTGAGGTTCAGCACACCGTCGCCGGTGATGTGCGCGAGACCGTGGACCGGGATCGGGCTGCGCAGCAGGGCGAGCGCGGCACGCACGTAGATCACGGTCGGGGCGAGCAGGGCCTCGCCGAGCGTGGCGCCGTCGAGCGCGGGCGGGCGCTCGTCGAGGCGGCCGTCGGCGAGCGAGCGGGCGAGCGTGTAGCCGTTGGAGTGCAGGCCGCTCGAGGGCAGGCCGATCAGCGCGTCACCCGGGGCGCAGAGCTCGCCGGTGACGAGGCGCTCGAGCGCCACGGTGCCGACCGCCGAGCCGGAGAGCTCGAAGCCGTGGGGGCTGGGGTGCCCGCGGAGGAGCTCCGGCAGCACCGCCAGCTCGCCGCCCGGGATCTCGACGCCGGCGAGCTCCGCACCGCGCTTGAGGCCGAGCGCGATCTGCTCGAGCGCCGCGGCGTCCACGCGCTCGACGGCGATGTAGTCCAGCATCGCGACGGGTTCGGCGCCGACGCAGACGAGGTCGTTGACGTTCATCGCGACGCAGTCGATCCCGATCGTGTCGAGCCGGCGCAGCGCGGTCGCGAGCATCAGCTTCGAGCCGACGCCGTCGGTGCAGAGCGCGAGGCCGAGGCCGGGAGCGATCTCCAGCACCGCGGCGTAATGACCGGCGGCGAGCGCGATGCGCGAGGGGCGGCCGGTGTCGATCGTGCGCAGGACGTCGACCAGCGCGCGCACGCCGCGGTCGGCGACGGCGGTGTCAACGCCGGCGGCGGCGTAGGCGTCGATCATCGGCCCCATTCTGGCGCAGGCGGCGGACCACCGCCGTGGCGAGCACGACGCGATAGGCGGCGTAAGGAGCCAGCGAGCGCCCGCGCCCGAGCCGCGCCATCGCGCGGGTGGCGGCCAGCGTGGACGCGAAGGCGCCGAGCGCGCCCACGCCGAGCGCGCCCCATTCGGAGCGATCGCCGTGGCGCGCCGCCTCGTGGCCCTTCAGCGCGAGCGCGCCGAGCGTCACCGGCAGGCCGACCGCGGCCGAGAGCGCGTCCGCCTCGACCGGCGAGAAGCCGCGCCAGCGGGCCGCGGCACGAGTGGCGCCGCTGCGTGAGACGCCGGGGACGAGCGCGATCGCCTGGGCGGCGCCGAGCGCGGCGGCGTCGGCGAGACCCGCATCCGCGCGGACGCGGCCGCGAGCGCCGCGACGATCGGCGGCGGCCATCGCGACGCCGCCGCCGGCGAGCGCCGCCGCGATCGATCCGGGCGTGCCGAGCCGCCGTTCGATCGGGCCCTGCAGCAGTGCGCCGGCGAGCGCGGCGGGGACGCAGGCCAGCGCCACGACGGCAACCGGACTGGCCCCGGGCGTGCGGCGTCGCAGCGTGGCGGCGAGCTCGCGGCGGCCGGCGAGCAGCAGCGCCGCGGTGGTGCCGGCGTGCAGCGCGACCTCGAAGCGCTTGCGGGCCGCGGGATCGAGCGCGGCGAAGTTCCAATGGCGCTGCCAGGCCAGCAGCGTCGTGTGACCCGAGGAGGAGACCGGCACGAGCTCGGCGGGGCCGTGGACGAGCCCGAGCGCCAGCGCCTGGCGCGCGGTGATGCGCGGCACCGACGCCGGCGGAGGCTCAGGCGGCGGCGAGTTTCCTCCTGCGGCGGCGGATCAGGAGGTAGGCGATCGCCGCGACGATCAGCACGAGCGCCGCGATGTCGACGTAGTGGAGGTTGCTCTGCACGCTGTGGTAGTGCGAGCCGATCGCGCGGCCGAGGATGCCCCAGAAGGCGATCCAGGGAACGCCGCCGAGTGCGCTCAGCGCGAGAAACCGCAGGTAGGGCACCTCGGCGACGCCGGCCGGGAAGGACATGTAGGCGCGCACCAGCGGCAGGATGCGGCAGATCGGGATCGCCTTCGTGCCGTGGCGGTCGAACCAGCGCTCGGCGCGCTCGAGGCGTTCGGGCGTGATGTGGACCTTCGCGCCGTGGCGCTGGATCAGCTCGATGCGCCCGAAGTAGCCGATCGCGTAGGCCAGCGTCGCGCCGACCATGTCGCCCAGGATGCCGACGAGGATGATCGCGATCAGCGTGAAGTGGCCCTTGTAGACGTCGAAACCGGCGAACAGCATGACCGCCTCCGACGACACCGGAATGCCCGCCGAACCGGCGACCAGCAGCACGAAGATGCCCGGGTAGCCGAGGTCGTTGATGATCGTCGTGGCGACGTTGACCAGGGCGCTGGTGACGGACGCAAGCTCATACACGGCCGCCGAAGGGTACCGTTGCGCAAGGCGATGCGAGTCTGGGTAGACCTCACCAACAGCCCGCACCCGCTCGTCATGCGCCCGATCGTCGAGCGCCTGCGCGCCGGCGGGCACACGGTTTCCGTGACCGCGCGCGACTTCGCGCAGACCGTCGAGCTCTCGCGGCGGCTGGGGCTCGAGCCGACGGTGATCGGGCACCACCGCGGCGCGGGTCTCGCAGCGAAGGCCCGCGGTCTGGGCTCGCGCTCGCTCGCGCTGGCGCGCTGGGCGCGCGGACGCGGTTTCGAGCTGGCGCTCGGGCACGGCTCCAACGACGTGACGCTCGCCGCGGCGGCGCTGCGCATCCCATCGGCGACGATGTTCGACTACGAGTGGGCGACGCTGCAGCACAACGTCAACTGCCGGCTCGCGCGCGCCGTGGTCGTGCCGGACGCGATCCCGCCCGGGCGCCTGGACCGCTACGGCGCGGCCGGCAAGGTGCGCGCCTATCCAGGACTGAAGGAGGAGTACTACCTGGCCGACTTCGAGCCCGACCCCGCCGTGCTCGGGGAGCTGGGTCTCGACCCGCGCGAGCCGATCGTCGTCGTTCGCACGCCGCCCTCGGTCTCGCTCTACCACCGCTTCGAGAACGAGCTGTTCGCCGCCGTGCTGGCGCGCGTGCAGGGCGCGCAGAGCGTGGTGCTGCCGCGGATCGAGGCGCAGCGCGAGGAGCTGCTGGCCGCCGGCGGCTTCATCGTGCCCGCACACGCGATCGACGCGCAGTCGCTGATCGCCTACGCGGACCTGGTGATCAGCGCCGGCGGGACGATGAACCGCGAGGCGGTGGCGCTCGGGACGCCGGTCTGGACGACCTTCGAGGGGAGGCTCGGCGCGGTCGACGAGCGTCTGATCGCGGAGCGGCGAATGGGGCGCCTGGAGCGCCCCGAGCAGGTCGTGCTGCGCAAGCGCGAGCCGGCGGCGAGCGAGCGGGTGCGTCGCGATCCCGCGCTGCTCGTCGGGCTGCTGCTCGGCGCCGCGGGCGCGGGCAAGCAGCCGGCCGCGTAGAAAGCCGCCGGCGCGCGCCCGGCGGGTCGGGCGAGGCGCGTGCGGGGCGCGTTCAGATGCCTCCCCAGGCCCTACAATCGCGGTAATGCGCCGACGGCTTCGCTCGGCGGCCTTCCCGCTGCATCGCCACTCCCTGCCGCAACTCGTGGTCGACGCGGGGCTGGTCGCGCTCGCGTACTACCTGGCGTTCTGGCTGCGCTTCGAGGACCAGAGCCGGATGCCGCTGCGCTACCAGCGGCTGCTGGCGACCACCTGGCCGTGGGTGGTCGTGGGCACGGTCGCGATCCTGGCGCTGTCGCGCGTGTACCAGCGGCGCTGGCGCTACGTCGGCCAGCGTGACATCGAACTGCTGCTGCGCTCGCTGGTGATCGCCACGGTCCTGCTGGTCAGCGTCGTCGCGCTCGCGCATCCGGTGCCGTGGCAGGTGGCGATCAGGGCGTTCATTCGTGGCGGCGTCGTGCATCACGTGTACACGAGCGTGAACGTGGGCCTGCCGGCCAGCGTCATCGTCTTCTTCTTCCTGCTTTCGCTGGTCTTCCTAACCGGCGCGCGGGTGCTGGCGCGCGCCGTCAACGACCGCCGCCTGCCCGGCTTTCGCACCGGAGGCGAGGCCCGGCGGACCGTCTTGATCGTCGGCGCCGGCCAGGGCGGTCGCCTGGTCTGCCAGGAGCTCGCCCGCAACGCCGACCTCGGCCTGCACCCGGTCGGCTTCGTCGACGACGACCCGCTCAAGCAGCGCCTGCGCTTCGAGGGCGTGCGAGTGCGCGGCACCACGCGCCAGCTGGCGCAGATCCTCGACGATGCGCAACCCGACGAGGTGATCATCGCGATTCCGTCCGCGCCGGGCGAGCTGCGGATGCTGGTCGTGACCGCCTGCCGCGAGCGCGCGATCCCGGTGCGCACGCTGCCCACCGTGTTCGAGCTGCTCTCCGGCTCGGTCGACATCGCGCGCCAGGTGCGCGACGTGCAGGTCGAGGACGTGCTCGGCCGCGAGACCGTGCGAATCGACCTCGCGCTGGTCGGCAGCTACCTAAAGGGGGCGGTCGTGCTGGTGACCGGCGCCGGCGGCTCGATCGGCTCGGAGCTCTGCCGCCAGATCTGGCGCGCCGGTCCGCGCCGGCTGGTCCTGCTCGACCACGCCGAGGACAACATGTTCCACATCCTGAGGGAGCTCGAGGAGGATCTGCACGCGCCGCCGGGCGCGCTCGCGCCGGTGTTGGCCGACTGCAAGGAAGAGGAGCGGATGCGCGAGGTGCTCAGCGAAGAGATGCCCGCGGTCGTCTTCCATGCGGCGGCCTACAAGCACGTCGGGCTGATGGAACGCAACCAGGTGGAGGCGATCCGCAACAACGCGATCGGTACCCGCGTCGTCGCCACCGTCGCCGGCCAGCTCGGGCTCGAGCTGTTCGTGCTGGTCTCGACCGACAAGGCGGTGATGCCGGCGACCGTGATGGGCGCCTCGAAGGCGCTCGCGGAGTGCGCGGTCGACGCGGCCCAACGGCGCTTTCCCACGACGCGCTACATGACCGTGCGCTTCGGGAACGTGCTGGGTTCCTCGGGCAGCGTCGTGCCGATCTTCCGCCGCCAGATCGAGGCCGGCGGCCCGGTCACCGTCACCGACAGGGCGATGACGCGGTACTTCATGACGATCCCCGAGGCCGTCGCGCTCGTGATCCGCGCCGGCTCGCTCGGCACCGGGGGGGAGGTCTTCGTGCTCGACATGGGGGAGCCGGTGTCGATCCTCGATCTGGCGACGAAGATGATCCAGCTCTCGGGGCTTCGGCCCGGCGTCGACATCGCGATCGAGATCATCGGACGCCGCCCCGGCGAGAAGCTCGAGGAGGAGCTCTTCAACCCCTACGAGCAGGCCCAGCCGACGGCGGCCGAGAAGATCTGGCTCGCGCAGCGCGAGCCGATGGACACCGAACGGGTCGAGGCGATCTTCGACGAGATCTCGCTGCTGGTGCTCGAGGCCGATGCGGCCGGGCTCGCCGAGAAGGTCACGCAGCTCACCGAGCTGCGCGTGAACGCACCGGTCGTCATCGAGTCCTCATAGACTGCCGCCCGTGATCGTCCTCGCCTTCTCGCTGCAGTCGGACGTCAAGTCGATCGGCGCCTACGCCGGCTTCGCGGCGATCATCGGCCTCGCCCTGCTGGTGCTGCTCTACTTCGCGCAGGCGCGCGAGATCAGGCGCCTGTCCGATTGGCTCGACGAGCAGGAGAACAGGCTGCGCGCAGCGCCCGCGCGGCCGCTGATGCCGCGGCCCGGGCCCGCGCCGGCGGAACGCGCCGTGGCCGCCACCCCGGTCGCGGCGCCCGTGGCGGCCGCTCCGGAGGCGGGCGCGGCGACCGCAGCCACCGTCGCCGTGCCGGGCGTGCGCCGGGTGGCGGTTGGCCCCGGAGGTGCCGTGGGAGTCGCGGCCACGGCCGCGCCCACGGACGCCGACGCCGGCGCGAAACCGGCGTCCGGCGCGGTATCCGCCGCCACCGTCGCCGGCGCGATGGCCGCGGCGTCCGCCGCGGGGCAGGCCGCCGCCGAAGGCGCGGATCAGGATGTGGCCGCGGACGCCGGGACGGCTGCGCCGATGCCCGGAGCCGCCGGCGGGGGCTCTGGCGAGGACGCGCCGCACGAAGCCGACGCCGCCGCGAAGCCGCCGGCGGAGGGAGAGCCGCCGGCGGAGGGAGACGCTCCCGCAGCCGGCGCCGCGGTCCCGCTGAGCGCCCGCCCGGCCGCGACCGCCGAGCCGGTCGGCGCCGCCCAGGCGCTCGGCGCGGCGCCAGGAGCAGAGAGCGGATCCGGCGGTCTGGCTCCGGACACCACCGAGAACGCGGTCGTCGACGACGTCGAGCCGGGCAGCGGCGGCGCCGTTGCAACGCTCGACCCCGAAGCTGGCTTCGCGCGGTTCGCACCGCCGGCGCCGGGCGCGGTCGCGCCGTTCGAAACGCGAACCGATGATGCCGCGGCGCCGTTCGCGACCGACGCGGCGGTCGAGATCTGGGCCGAGCGCCTCGCGCCCGACCCGCTCGATGACGCGTCGTCGCCGGCTGCACCGCCGCCGGTCGGGAGCGCCGACGAACCCGAGGCTTCGGCGGAAGACGCCGGCGACGAGCCGCCCGTGCTCGTCCCGTCCACACCGGCCGGGGCACGCCCGCGGTTTCCGCCGGCGCCCGTCGCGGCGGGTTCCACCGCGGTTGGGGTAGCCGCCGGCGTCGGCGCCGAGGACGCCGGCGAAACGCTTCTCGCGGCGGGGGCGGCCGCAACGACGCGTCGACGCGGCCAGGACCGCCCGCCGCCCGGCGGCGACGACGACGACGATTTCGGGCATCACTCGCCCGGTTCGCTGCTGCGACTGGCCGCAGCGGCGGTCGTGATCGTCCTCGTGCTGATCTTCATCGCGACGCGGGTGTTCGCGCCGAGCAAGACCACCGGGCTCAGCCCGTCCAAGGTCAACGTCGCGGTGCTCAACGGCACCCCCGTCGCGGGGCTCGCCGGCCAGGTCGCCGTTAAGCTCAAGGCGGACGGCTTCCTGCAGGACGGTATCGCGAACGCGCTCTCGCACGGGCACCACGTGACCCTCGTCGGCTACACCCCCGGCAACCGCGCCGCGGCGCAGCTGGTGGCCAAGGATCTCGGTACGACGCCCACGCGGGTGGGCCCCGTCGACGCGCGGACCCTGGCGGTGGCGGAAGCGCTCTCCGCCACGCCACCGAACGTGATCGCCACCCTCGGCAGCGACTACCTACGGCGGTGATTCGCGCGCCGGCGGGGGCGCGCCCGCGCGCGCCGCGCGCCGCGACGCTCGCCCGCGCTGCCCTGGCGGCGCTCGTCGCGGCCAGCGTCGCGGCGCTCTTCATCGCCCAGGCGCTCAAGCGCGAGGCGCCGCTGGTGAACGGCCACGGTGGCGTCACCACCTTCCGCCCCGGCGGGCCTGGCGTGACCGAGGCGCACTTCCACCTCAAGCTGTCGATCGGCGACGTCGTGGACGTCTCGGTGCTGAACGGCAGTTCGCAGGCGCTGGTCAAGGTGGTCGCGAGCCACCTCCGTGTGCGCGAGTACAAGAAGTTCGAGCTGATCTGGAACGGGACGACGAGCACCGGCGCCCCGGCCGCGCCGGGCCGTTACCTCGTTGAGGTGCGCCTCGAGGGGGCCGGCCGCACCGTGATCGTGCCGGGCTTCCAACTCGTCGTGAAGGGCCCGCCCGCGTGATCGTCGCGGCCACCACGCTCGGTCACGGGCTGTTGAGGGCGGGTCTGCTCGTCGATGCCCTGTTCGCGGCCGAGGCGCTCTGCTCGACCGGACGCATCCGCCGCGCCGCCGTCGCCGGCGCACTCGTGCTCTCGCCGCTGCTCCTGGCCGGCGCGCTGTGGCACTCGACGCAGGTGCTGCATCTGCGCCACCACGCGCTGCTCGCGGTCGCCGGGATCGTCGTCGGGCTGATCGCGATCGCAGCGCTGGCGGCGTTGTTCCGCACGCGCCCGCGGCTGCTCGCGCTGTGCGCGGTGATCGCGCTGCCGTTTCGCTTCTCGCTGCTGTCGGGCGGAACGGGGGGCGTGCTGCTCGTCCTCTACGTCGTGATCGCCGCCGGCGCGCTGGCGCTGGTGGTGTGGGACGCGCCGGCCGCCGCGGAGGCGGTCGCGGAGGGCGGCGCCTCCGCCTCCGAGTTGCCGGTGCAGCGGAGCGGCCTGCTCGAGCGCGCGCTCGCGGTCTTCGTCGTGATCTACGCGATCGGGGCGCTGTACACGCCCGACCCGAGCAAGGCCGCCGAGGAGATCTGCTTCTTCTACGTGCCCTTCGCGCTGCTGTTCGTGCTGCTCGCGCGCGTGCGCTGGGATCGCGCGCTGATCGAGCGTTGCGCCCGCACGGTCGTCGCCCTCGCGCTCGTCTTCGTCGCCGTCGCGGCCGTCGAGTACGCGGACCGGCGCCTGCTGTTTCACGCCGCGCTGAACAACAACCAGCGTTTCTTCCGCGTCAACTCGCTGTTCTACGACCCGAACATCTACGGTCGCTTCCTGGCCCTGACGATGGTGCTGGTCGCCGCCGCGATGATGTGGGAGAGCAGTCGGCGAAGGGTCGCGCTCGCCACGGCCGTGCTGGCTCTGCTCTGGCTGGGGCTGCTCGGCTCGGTCTCGCAGTCGAGCATCGTCGCGCTGCTCGCCGGCCTCGCCGTGATCGCGGCGGCGCGCTTCTCGCCGCGCGCGACCGCCGCTGCCGCGACGATCGTGGTGGCGGTCGCGGTCGTCGTCGCGATCGCTGCCGCGGGCCGCCTTCACCTGAGCCTCAGCGACACCGCGTCGGCGAACAACGCGACCAGCGGGCGCGCCTCGCTCGTCAAGGAGGGGGTGGACCTGTTCGCCGACCGCCCGTTCGCCGGCTTCGGCTCCGCGTCCTTCTCATGCGAGTACCTGAGCCACATGCCGGGAATGGCCAACCACGTTTGCGGTTCGCCCGGCCCGTCCGGCGTCACCTC
>Ga0181535_10001339_pt1 | contig 32337 bp, 22 predicted proteins | sample PEATcosm2014_Bin_44_FD_119774 | JGI IMG/M metagenome (GOLD analysis project Ga0181535, IMG submission 119774) | Peatland microbial communities from MTU Mesocosm Facility, Houghton, MI, USA - PEATcosm2014_Bin17_30_metaG | ecosystem: Environmental > Terrestrial > Soil > Wetlands > Peat | place... | reverse complement strand
TCGGCCAACTTGCGGAACACCTCGCCCAAATGCTGGCGCAGGCTCTTGTACAGCACCTTCCTGCGCCCTTTCGGGATGAAAACAACGTGGTACTTGCACTCCCACTTCGAGTGGCTTAAGCTTGAGGCATGGTCGACGTGACGGCAGTTGGAGTCGAACCCGCCATCAGCGCAGAAGAAACACACTATTTTCTGATTTTGAGAACGTCAGTGTTGCAGTGAATGCCGCGACTTCCAAATCTTTCGTTAAAAATCACGTACTCAGTTCTCACGGATCTCTATAGCATCCAAGTCTCTATCACTCTCTCCCTAGGCGCTGAAGTGCTATTTAGAATCTATGCATTGGTCGCCGAAAGCTGCACTGAGGCGCTTGGAAAGTGCGTTACCAATTTCACCAGACGGTTCGTTTAATGTTCAAAATACTTGAATTAGATTTCGGCGGACAAGTTTGGACAGCAGGGTACGCACAGCCGATCTCGAACCAATGCATGCGTGGTCGACGGCTTTATGCCGCTAGGGACGAGAACCGGGGCCATCTCGCTTTTGACTCTCGCTCTTCGCGATCGAGCACTCCTGCGAGCCCCAGCAGTACTCTCGAAGCGCAAGCCGGACAACTCATTGCACAATTGCCCACGACATTGCAGTCCTGACAAAGGTATGCCGACGCAAGTGGTATTTGTTGCATCACGGCGTGAGTCATGACCTCTACAAGTCCTTCCCGATGAATGAGTGTCAATCCGCTTCAATCGTGACAGCGGGCTGCGATTCGATTCACCTGATGCGTTCTTCACTCTTGTTATTTGTCGAGCAATCCTCCGGTGCAAGGATGCCGGTCAGTCATGTAGCACAACGTTGACCAGTGAACTGTTGATCTGCATCCCGCAGCCGTTGTAGTCGATGTATCCAAGTTCGCGAAAGCGATTGAGGAAGAAGCTTACCCGCGATCTGGTGGTGCCTATCATTTCTGACAGAGTTTCCTGGCTGATCTTGGCGATGACGGGGATGGGCTTTGATTCCTGGCCGAAGTTAGCCATTAGCATTAGCAGCCGTGCAAGTCGTTTTTCGCTGGAATTGAACAGATGATCGACTAGATCAGCCTCCATGCGAATGTTGCGCGAGAGCAGGTGTGCGAGGAATTGCCCCGCGAATTCCGGCTCGCGATGGAGCAGATCCTGCATGACCGTCTTTTCAATGCGAAGGATGGTCGTAGATTCAATTGCGTACGCCGAAGAAATCCGAAGCTTCTGGCCCGCCAAGGAAGCTTCACCGAAAAAGCTGCCCGCAGGAAGATGAGAGATTACAGCCTCCTTGCCGCTCATAGATACCACGGTGAGCTTTATCTTGCCGCTTTGGATGTAGAAGACTGCGTTGGCTGGGTCGCCCTGCGAAAAGATGGATTCGCCGGTCAGGTATTCGCGCCGCGTTTTCCCGGCCATCAGCCTATTCAGAGGAATCTGAAGGTCGAATACAGTTTCTTGCACCGGCAAAGCGTCCTTCTTGTCCGAAACGACATTCAGCCCATGTCGCGAAACCGGAGGCAACGGAAACGAACGGACTAGCGGAATCCTGTGTGTCGCACTCGTCATAGTGGCGAAGCTAGTGGCCATGATCGATACCTTTCAATCCTGCTAAGGGGGGTGCAAGAGAATGAATTACCGTCATCCTTTGCGCTCTCACTAGATCCAAGATATGTCCTGTAGGAACAGGTGTACATCGGCGATGACTGTTATATCTGTGGCCATTCCCGGCAATCTATGTAGGGTTTCCCTCACGCCTAAGAACTGATTGAACTGATTATGTGATAAAGCATGGCTTATTGGCAACACTCTATATTGTGCTCTATCCAGCTTGTCAAATGGGTAATCGCCAGGCGTTTTCTCATGACAATCCGCCCCGGCAGACGCTGTTTGCGGACGTCGGACTCGGCTATTGTTACGTTGTGCATTCTCTCGGATCGAGAGATTGTCATGCAATTGTCGTTAGCGGATTCATCTAAGTTTCCTGCGTGCTCTAATTAGGGTTCCAAACCGGATTGGCGCCACCATCCAGTATCTTCTGAATCGCCGGCGCCAGCTCTTCTGAGGCACTGTTTTTGTTGATATAGGCGGTCGCACCGGCCCGCAGACAACGCGATGCATACTGGTTCTCTGGTTGGACGCTCACCATGATCACGGGAAGCTGAGGGAAGATGATCTTTACATCCTTCAGTACATCCATCCCACTGCGTCCTGGCATATTGATGTCGAGCAACAATACGTCATGCGGAGATCTAAGTAATTCCGTCAGCACCCCATCCCCATCGCAGGCTTCAGAAAAGCGAGCGCCAAGAAATGCGTCAGACAGAATCTCTCTCAGGCCGCGCCGGACATTCGCATGATCATCTGCTATCAGAATGTTCATCGTTGTATTCGTTTCCCGGTCCGCAATTCCGAACTGAATCTACAGTACCGGAGACAAGAAGGAATGAACATCAGCGATGACCGTGTTTCTTGTAAGGCTTGCTTGTTTGCTTTGTAGGATTATTCCTACACCGGCAGGCAAACCTAATCGATCAGACTGTTTGCCATCGCATAGCGAGTAAGCTCGGCGTTGCTCTTCATCTGCATTTTCTCCATGATTCGAGCTCGATAGCTGCTGATGGTTTTTACGCTGACATGAAGCCTGTCGGCAATTTCCGTCAAGGCGACACCGTCGGCGATCATTCTCATTACCTCGTGTTCCCGGTCCGAGAGCGACTCATGCGGGGGCTTATCGACGGGCTCATCCAAATTGGCAATCAGCTTCTCTTGAAGGCTCGGACTGAGATAGCGACCACCGCTCATGATCCTTTTCGTCGCGATCGCCAACTCTTCGGGGGCGCTATCCTTGTTAATATAGGCGGCCGCACCGGCTCGCAGGCAGCGTACAGCATACTGGTCTTCCGGATGGCAGCTCAGTATGATCACAGGCAGCCGCGGGTAGGAGTGCTTGACATCTCTCAACACATCCATACCGCTGCGCCCAGGCATATTGATATCCAGCACCAGCAGAGCAGCCGGGGACTTCCCCAGGTGGTTCAGCACTTCATCCCCGTTGCCGGCTTCGGAAAAGCTTGCGCCGGGAAGAGCATCAGTCAGAATGTCTCGAAGGCCTCGACGTACGACAGCATGGTCATCCGCAATTAGGATGTGCATATTTCCTTCCTCTCCCCGCGCGGAATGTCTACAGGGACGCGGACTGTGACCTTCGTTCCGTTTCCAAGCGAGCTGGAGATATGTACATCGCCTCCACAGAATTGGGCCCGCTCTTTCATACCCAGAAGGCCCAAGGATCCAAAAGCATTCGATGCGCCGGATTCCCGGAATCCAATTCCGTCGTCCTCCACAACCAGCAGGATGTTCTCATCTTCCTGACTCAAATCGACTCGTACCGTATTTGCCTGCGCGTGCCGAATTACGTTGGTGAGACACTCCTGAAAGATTCGGAAGGTGGCGGTGGCTCGGTCACCATCCAAGTGCAGATCAATAAGTGGAACGGAGACCTCGCAGCGGATGCCATTGCGAGAAGCAAAATCGCTGGCCTGCCATTCGATTGCCGCCGCCAAGCCAAGGTCATCCAATACTCCAGGGCGCAGGCCGCTGCATATGGTGCGCACCGCCTTGACGCCATCATTGATTGACTGAGTCGATTCCCGTAGTCGCGCGAGCACCTGAACTTCCGACTCCGGCAGATGGCGGATCATCCAGGTCATGTCCATTTTGATCGCGGTCAGAATTTGTCCGATCTGATCGTGGAGGTCGCGAGCAACCTGCTTCCGATCTTCTTCGCGCACGCTCTGTAATCGCTCAGCCAGCGCCCGTAATTGCTCCTTTTGCAAAACGAGCGACTCTTCCCCGCGCTTGCGTTCGGTGATGTCGCTGTTAACCACGAGCACGCGCGGAGCCTGGCCGCGTTTGCCCCACTGCAATGCCCAGCGGCCAGCCACTACAACGCGACGGCCGTCCCGCGTGGTCTTGATGAGGTCCCCCTCCCAGTGTCCCACATGCACCAATTGATCTCTGATCTCAGCGAACGGCTGCGGGAACTCGGTGCAAAGCAGGTCGTGAGCGATCTTGCCGGCGGCCTGCTCTTTGGAGTACCCCAACATCACCTCAGCCCCGCGACTCCAAAACAGGACCACCCCGTCCATATCGATTACAAAGACAGAGTCCTGAGTGAGCTCGAGGAGAGCAGCCTGCTCGGCGGTGGCTATCTGCTCCTGGCGTCTCTCTGCAACATCGCGGAATACCAGTACGACGCCTATCACTTCTCCTTTGGCGGCGAGGATTGGCGCGGCACTATGCTCGACCGCAATTTCGCGGCCATCTCTCGTGACCAGGTTTACGTGGTTGGCCACGGCTAGCACCTGCTTCTCTTTGAGCACACGGAGCACTTCATTGTCCGCGGTCATTCCAGACGTCTCATTGATAAGCCTAAGCACATTCCCAATCGGCTGGGTTAGAGCCTCCCCTGGCTGCCATCCGGTTAGAGTAGAGGCAACGGGATTTAGGAAAGTGACTCGAGCCTCGCTATCCGTTGCGATAACAGCCTCGCCAATACTGCCCAGAGTTGCAGTCCATCGTTCCTCGCTCTGCAACAGCTTCGTGCCCAGTTTCTCAACGTGATACCGGGTGAAGAAAGCCAGGAAAACCCCAGATCCCAAGCCAAGAAGGAGGCAGCTTGTAACCATCAAGGTCCATCGACTGTGCGTGGATTCAACGCGCTTGACGCGCAGAGCCTCTTCTAGGCTTTGAAACTCTGCGATTTGCTCTCGCAGCGAATCCATTTTGTATTTTCTCTGCTGGTTCTCGATGAGGGAGGGGTCAGCTCTTCCCGCACGGCGAAGGGCGATGACGCGGCTATCGTATTCCTCTGACTCCCGATAGCCGGTATAAACCTGCTTGAGTCGTTCCTGCTGTGAAGAGCTGTCATCGACCAACCGGTACAACGTCTGGAATTCTAAATCGAATCGCTTTGTTCCCTCGATGTAGGGACGAAGAAAGGCCTCGTCGCCAGTTACAATGTACCCGCGCTTCGCTGACTCCATGTCTACCAAAAGCTTGAGAAGAACCCCCGATTGGTCGAGAACCTGATCGGTATGATCAACCCACTGCATGGATTTGTTCAAGTCGAAGGTTTCCCACAAGAGCAATCCGGCAAGAGCCGCCGTGACCACGACAGGAACCACGATCACTCGGCGAAGCAACGATTTGAATTTCGCGTACTCCATCGTAACTAACCAATCCTATCCGGAGGACAAACCGGGTAGATCTTGTGTATTCCTCGCCGCCAGAGCGATTACCTAAAGCGATCCAGCGAGGTGGACGAATTGCAACCATGTGAGAAAGCCCTGTGCTTGTAAGCCAGTGAATCAGTTGATCAATGTGTTCAGTTCGTCAGGCTTTGATTGTCTCCGCAGAACGCCGATGATTGCCGGTTTGAATGGGGAGATGCCACAACCAGGACAGTCCCAAGAGAGGTTATGAAGCCCTTGCTAACCAGATCACAGCCGGCTCAGACAAGAACATCCGAGTATGCAGCGGAGCACACCGGCAGGGGCACCTGTCCTAGGTTCGCACAAATGGGTGCAAAGGACAGTTCAATATAGCTCACTGGATCGAATCAGTTCTATGAAATGCTTGAGAGAGATGCATCCTCATCTGTAGAGTGCTGCACACCACGCACAATCTGGTGCAGCGCATCTTCGGAAATGCGTAACGCCGAGGTGAATACTCATCATGGACGGAGTGCGAACTTCTCACCGCAACATCAAATCGTCCGGACTGCAACTCTCAGGCCGCAAGATAAGAGGGGCATATTCTTGCAGGCGTTCTCGCTAAAGAAGCCGACAAGCATTCTTCGCCTGCAATGCAAGTTGAGTGCAGGAAACAAGGACGCCTGTTGCCGTCCAATCCAAGTCAAGTGAAGGATCCTATCGCATCAACAGAGAAGAGTTGAATCTCGATCCAGTGTCCCCTCACTAACCCCTAAAGCTGACCATCTGCCCGGCAACGTTGCCCTGATTTCACCGTTGCACCGGCGCGGCCACAGCCGAAGTCACCTCTGAATACCCATGCCGCACGATGTCGGCTGCTCGCGCGAGATAGACAGCGGGGTCTTCGGACTACCGGTTTCCATTTCCATCGCCATTCGCCACAGTCCGCAAAAGCCCGTTCATCTTCAACAGCACGTGCCTGTTCTGCAAAGTGTCGAAGGTCGTTCATCATTTTTGAGGAGAACCGCTCTTACTCCGCCCTCGACACCGTCCAATGTTCAGAATGGATTCCCGGAGGTTTACTCGTCTGCCGTGTAAATTCTGGACTTGAGTTCGTCGCAGGTAAGGATGGGATCACCCTTGAGTGTGGCGTCGATGGTGATCGTGAAGATCTGATCGCGGACCCGGCCGACAACGCGTTCGCCCAACTGGTTCTTTGCTCATCCGCAGCGCAAATGAGCGCCTCGTTTCCATAGCCCGACCCCGCGCTGCTAGCGAGCGCAAACCCAAATACGCCTGCAATTGAGCGGCGCAGAGCTCGAATCTACAAGGAAGGAGCCAATATGTGACCTCGTGGGCGGGGAATCGCCTTCAGTTATGAATCCTGATGGACTGGTACCTCTATTGTCTCCGGCTGAATGGATGAGACGCCCACCACCTTTGTGTGGAGGACAAGAATCGCTTGAAACTCTGGCTCGAATCGGCTGCGAGGGCTCAAGTCCTGAGCCTCAAATCGCCAACCGTGCACCAAAGTTGAAATGGCCTGTATGGGGAGTTTCAGACAGCTTTGAGTCCGGCCGAACAGTTTCACCCAAATCAGAACCTGGAAGGTTGAGCTTGCTGACCGCGTTTGCGAGTTCGACAAACGGCCCAGTTCTTCGCTGCGTGTCATAATCTCTCTGAAACATCTCTGCTCGTGTCAGGATGGTCAAAATGCGACTTGAAGATCTTGGCTTGATCGGGAATTGTCAGTTTTCCGCGCTGGTACACAGCAGCGGGGAAGTTGTCTGGTGCTGTCTTCCCCGCTTCGACTCCGAACCGGTGTGTTCCACCCTTCTGGACAGCAAAGATGGCGGGCACTTCCGCGTTGGTCCGGCAGACGGAGAAACCGGTACCCAGCGTTACATTCCAAACACCAACATTCTTGAAACCACCTTTCAAAATTCGACGGGGGCATTTCGGGTAATCGATTTTGCGCCGAGGTTCCTGCACTTTGATCGCGCATTTCGTCCCACGCAATTGATAAGAATCGTCGAGCCGATCGAAGGAACGCCGCGAATTACCGTTGTCTGCGAGCCCAGGCTGGGCTGGTCGAAGAAATCGCCCGCGCGCGTTCAAGGTTCCCATCACGTCCGGTTTGAAGGGTTTACGTCTCAGTTACGGCTCACGACCGACATCCCTCTTTCCTATCTGGGCGGACAGCCGTTTACCCTTACTGGACGCCAACACCTGGTCCTCACCTGGGGCGCCCCAATTGAAGAGCCTCTGGCGCCATTGTGCGAGCGATTTCTAAACGAGACCTCCCGCTACTGGCAACGATGGGTGAGGCAGTGCGACATCCCCCCACTGTTCCAGCATGAGGTCATCCGGTCCGCGCTGACGTTGAAACTGCATTGCTTTGAAGACACGGGTGCGATCATCGCGGCGATGACCACATCAATTCCCGAGTCGGCGGGAAGCGGGCGCACCTGGGACTACCGCTACTGTTGGCTGCGCGACTCCTATTACGTGCTCAATGCCTTCGGGTCTCTCGGACAAACCGAAGAGCGCGAGCAATTCGTTCAGTACCTGTTGAACGTGGCCGGCGGAGCGCCAGGCCTCAATCTTGCGCCGCTCTACCGGGTGGACGGATCGCAGAATCTCAAAGAGTCGATCCTTGAAGATTGGCCTGGATATAACGGGGAAAAGCCTGTACGTATCGGAAACGCCGCGGCTTTACATTCGCAAAACGATATTTACGGGGAGATGGTTCTTGCGCTGACTCCGATCTTTCTCGATGAGCGCTTGAGCGCGGAGCGATCCCCGGCGGCGCTGCAGTTAATCGAAGGCCTCGCGCGAAGAGCGATCTCCCTGACCGGCGTTCCCGATGCCGGGATCTGGGAATATCGCACTGCCTCGAAGCCGCAGACATTTTCAAGTCTCATGTGCTGGGCAGCCGCCGACCGCATGGCGCTGATCTCCGATCGCCACATACCCGCGCACGCGGCTGAATTTCGCTCAGCGGCCGAACGAATTCGCGCAGAAGTGATCGCGCAGTCGTGGAGCGCGAGCCGGAAAAGCTTCGTGGGGCACTACGGCGGAGACGATCTCGACGCTTCGCTTCTGCAGATGGCCCGACTGCGTTTTCTTCCCATCGGCGATTCGATGTTAAGCCAGACAATCGATGCGATTCACAAAGACTTGTCAATGGGAGGCTGGTTGCAGCGCTATAGCCTCGACGACGGTTTCGGCAAACCTTCAGTGGCTTTTGTCATCTGCGCCTTTTGGCTGATTGAGGCCCTCGCTGCGTCGGGGCGCCGCGACGAGGCGACTGCGATCTTCGCGGGGATCCGTGGAGTGCTCTCGCCGCTAGGACTTCTTTCAGAAGACTATGATCCGGCGGAGCCGCGCATGTGGGGAAATTTTCCGCAGACCTACTCGCATGTCGGATTGATCCATTCCGCCTTCGCTGCTTCGCCTCAATGGAATGAGGTTCTATGAACTGCCTCGCGGAGACTCCGAAAAGAAATCAGAGGAGCACTTCGACGGGTCCTCACTGTCCAAAGACGAGCATATTGTAATCAACACCCATAGAATTGCGGCGATCGAGTCCCGGCGGTTGGTCGAAGTCTGAGGATACTTAGCTCTTGAAAAAGGGCGATGGCATCATCGAGACCCCCACTGGCAGAATCCCAACCAGCCGGCAGAATCGCTTGCAACCTGACCAGTCCGGTTGAGGTTTCAATAGAACGGACTCCAAATGCATCAAAATAATCTCGTTCGATGCTCTGCACCAAAGTGTTTGCTCGAGTGGCGGAACGGTTATTCGAGGTGGGCTATATCGACGGGCAGATCAATATCAATCTCACCACCAGGAAATGGAAGCGCAATCAAAGGACAGGGTGGCCGCATCAACAGGACGCGCGCGCCCTTGTCGCCGCGGAGTGCACGCAGTGAGGTAAAGACCTCGCGGGGAAAAACTGCGGGGATTCCAAGGACACCTTGGTAAGCCGAAGCCACAATGGCTGGAGTTTCATGCGCAGCAAACGCATTAAGCATTGCGCGCAGGTGCCCGGCCGAAACCCTTGGCTGGTCGCATGCAAGTATTAACGCGCCCGCAGTTTGTGGGGCACTGTTCTCAAGAGCAGCAAGTCCCGCCCGAATCGAGGTAGAAACTCCTTGTTCCCACGAGCTGTTGATAACGAAGGTGAAGTTGCTCAATCGAAGCGATTCGCGAATCAGCTCGTGACGGGCGCCGAGAACCGCGAGTACCGGAACTGCGCCACTCTCGTTGGCCAGGCGAACCACGCGCTCGATCATGGTCTCGCCGCCTTGCATGAGCAATTGTTTGGGCCGGCCGAGGCGGCGGCTGGCTCCTGCGGCGAGGACGATGGCAGCGACAGGCATCGGCATTAGTCTAAGGCCATTCTCAATCGCATTGCGCAAAAAATGATTCTCCGCCATTCACAAAAACTTAAGGTCTGCGCGAAAATAGACCCATGGCGGATCTCGAACAAATCCTGCTGTTGTGGCGTGATCTGGAAGCCTCCGGGACGGATTATGTTCTTGCAACGGTCATTGCCGTCGAGGGTCCTAATTATCGCAAGCCCGGTGCTTGCATGTTGATAGCTCAGGACGGCCGCCGAGCCGGTACCGTCAGCGGTGGGTGCCTGGAAGACGAGGTCGCCCGCCGCGCCTTTTGGCTCACCCTGGACGGCCCTACCGTTCGGCGTTATACAACGGCGGGTGAGGGTGACGACCGTCCTTATGGTTCCGGCTGCGGAGGCATCGTTTGGCTGCTCCTGGAGCGGCGATTGACGGCGAGGCGGCTGCTCAGCGTGCTCGCGGATTGCTTCCGTCTGCGCATTCCGTTGGCAGTGGCGACCAACTTGGGAGGTGAGCAATTGGGCCGTCGAGCGTTTGCCGGATTGAATCAATCTTCGCTAACCAGGACCCGTCCTGCCACGGAGTTGGATTCTGATCGAGGCAATCTGCTCGATCATATTGGAGAGTCCCTGCAAGACCTCGCAGAGCGCGCACTCGCACGCGCAGCCTCGATGGAAGGGGAGATTTCAGTTCTGGGCGGCAAGCTTCGTGTCTGGATCAACTTCCGTCCTGCCCGCAACGGGCTGTTGATTATTGGAGCTGGTGATGACGCGCAACCGCTCCTTCGCTTGGCGAAGACACTAGGATGGTTTGTCATTGTCGCCGACGGCCGCTCTCAACTCGTCACCCGCGAACGATTTCCCCTGGCCGACGAACTTCACGTACTGACGGTTAATGAGATGGGTGCGAACCGGTCTGCTGGACTTTCGGTACTGGCCAATCTTCATTCCCAAGACGCCGCCGTCGTAATGACCCACAGCTTCGAGCAGGATGCGCGCATCCTCGCTTCGTTGCTTTCTGTCGAGACTCCACTTGCCTACATCGGAGTCCTCGGCCCGCAGCGCCGAACCCGCGAATTGCTCACTGAAGCAGCGCGCTTGCTCGACTTTCGTTCCGATCCAAACTCCTCAAACACTGCCACAGTCGAGCGCTGGCTTGGAGAACTCCACACCCCCACCGGCCTGGACCTGGGCGCGGAAGCGCCGGAAACCATCGCGCTGTCAATCATTGCGGAGATCCAGAAGTCTTTTGCCAGAGCCACGGCGCTGCCGCTGAGCGAAGTGCGAGGCGACACGATGGCAGTCTCCCGCAAAACCGGTTTCAAGCCCAACCGAACCCGCTCTGCTTGAGTGGCAACGTACGAATTCTCTTGCCCGTGGCAGCAAAGATGGCGTTGGTCACCGCCGGCAAAATCGGCGGCAACGTGGGTTCGCCGAGGCCTGTCGGAGCGTACTCGGTCTTGCGCCAAAAAACTTCGATTTTGGGCGTTTGCCTCATGCGCATCAAAGGGTGGTTGTGAAAATTCGACTGCTGGATCTTGCCATCGGCCAGCGTGATCTCCTGCGCCATATGGCTGAGACCCTCCATCACGCCGCCCTGCGCCATGCTCTCCGCCGCGGCAGGGTTGATGATCTGGCTCCCCACATCGCCTGCTGCCCAGACATGGTGCACCGTGACCTTGTTCTGCGCGTCGACGCTCACGTCGGCAACCTCAGCGAAATAGCCCAAGTGGCAAAACCACGCGGCAATGCCCATTCCGCGGCCCGTCTCCTTGTTCCGCTTCGCCCAGCCTGACTTTTCCGCAACTAACTCGAGCACGCCTTTGAACCGCTCCGGGATCAGAACCTCTTGTCCCGACGGCTCGTGATCGCCCACTGCGTCGTGATCGCTCGAGGACCAGGGTGACTGCTTGTTGCCGAGCAACTCTAGCTGAAAATCGAGCGGATCGCGTCCCGCAGCCACAGCCAGCTCATCGAGAAAAGACTGCGCTACCCAGCAATAGGCGTTGTCGCCAGGGGCACGCAGCGCTCCGGTGCGGAGCATGAGTGGCTGCTTCGAGATGTAAAGCGCGTAAGCCGGCGGAAAGCCGGCAGGATATGTGTCTTGCCCGATCCCACCACCGGAGGTCGCATTCTTTTCATCGCCATAAGTGACGAAATGATGCCGCCAGGCAGTGAGCTTGCCTTGTGCATCGAGGCCGCCCTTCAGGCCTACCATTCCGCCGGGGCGGAAGGGGTCGTGGGCAATGTCGTCTTCGCGCGACCAGAGCAACTTTATCGGCGCGTCAATCCGTTTGGCGATCCATGCGGCCTCGACCAGATAGTCGTTCTGCAAGCGCCGGCCAAAGCTGCCTCCCGAGCGCACCATGTGAGTGGTAATGTCGCTTTCCTCAATGCCGAGAGTTTTGGCGACCAGCGAGAGGCCGTTCCCAGGCAGCGTACTGGTGGACCACATCTCCAATTTGCCATCTTTCCAGTGCGCTGTAGCGCCTTGGGGCTCAAGCGTGACGTGAGCAATGAACGGATATTGGTAGGTGGCTTCAACTACTTTAGCCGAGGCCTTGAGCGCGGCGTCGACGTCGCCGTACTTGCGCAGCGTATTTGCGGGCGGGGCCTGTAATAATTCCTCGGCCCGCTTCCTGAATCCCTCTGTGTTTTGCGCGATCGCGGGGCCCAGATCCCAGTCAACCTTGAGTTGTTTGCGAGCCTGCTGCGCCTGCCACCAGGTGTCGGCCACGATCGCGATGCCCGGTTCCATGCCCGGCTCCCATGGCGTATAGCCGGCGGGAGTAATCCCGCCATCGATGACCAGGACATGACGTACGCCCGGCAGCGTTTTGATCATTTCGACGTTTGCGCTCTTTACCTTGCCGGCAAAGACAGGAGCCTTCTCAATCGCCGCGTACTGCATTCCCGGCACTTCCACATCGATGCCGAAGAGAGGCTTGCCGGTGACGATTGAAGGCGTGTCAACCCCCGGCTGTGAGTGGCCGATGATGCGATAATCCTTGGGGTCTTTGAGCTTGACGCTGCCGAGCGCGGGCGCGGGCAGCGCGGCGGCTTTGGCGGCAAGCTCCCCATAACCTGTGGAGCGCCCCGAGGCCGCGTGAAGCACCCGGCCCGATTGCGTGGTGCATTCATCCCCAGGTACGCTCCAAGTTTGCGAAGCTGCGGTGATAAGCAACTGTCTCCCCGCCGCGCCCACTCGGCGCATTGGCTCCCAGCCCTGGGGAGTATTGTGAGAGCCACCGGAAAACTGACGGCCGTATATCTTCTCGTTCAGGTCGGCCTGCTCGACGCGAACATCCTTCCAATCGACATCCAGTTCCTCGGCAATCAGCATGGGCAGCATGTTGCGCATGCCCTGGCCAGACTCTGATGCGCGCGCCATGATGGTGATCGCGCCATCCGAAGCGATGTGAATGAAAGCCTGTGGTGTAAGGTCGGGAGGCGCTCCGGCTCCCTGCGCCGCGGAGAGCGGTGACCGATAAAGATCCAATGCGAAGCCGCCGCCCGCAAGGGCCGTCAACTGCAAAAACGATCTACGGTTCATGCGCATCTCCCGGCCCTCCTTCACGCGTGGCGCGTAGCGGCGCCCGCTTCGGCTGCTTCGTGAATCGCTTGACGAATGCGCGTATACGTCCCGCAGCGGCACAGGTTGCCGCTCATTGCCGCGTCGATATCCGCGTCGGTCGGATGCGGCGTGTGCGCCAGCAGGGCCGAGGCAGTCATGATCTGTCCCGCCTGGCAATAGCCGCACTGCGGCACATCCAGCGCTTCCCAGGCCACCTGAATTGGGTGCAAACCATCAGGCGAAAGCCCTTCTATGGTGGTGACTGGTTGACCGCCAATATCGCCCACCTTTGTCATGCAGGATCGCACAGCTCGGCCGCCCACCAGCACCGTGCAGGCGCCACACAGCCCGATGCCGCAGCCGTACTTGGAACCTTTCAGGTTCAGGATGTCGCGCAGCACCCACAAGAGGGGCATTTCCAGTGGCACATCCACCGAGGCTGCCATACTATTGACATTCAGCTTGATTGGCATCTGTTCACTCCACAATCCGGTCTGGGGAAGAGGATCGGCGACGAACACAGGCTCGGTATGGATTTTATCAAATCTACGCTCCTGCGTCTCGCAGTGGAGCAACGCGATCGGTAAGGATGCGGCACAGGATCGAATCGCTTATCAGAAATGAAGCACAAAAACAGGCGTACTCGCCGAGGATCCGCCGGAAAGATTTGCGGAGTATGATTCGCGGATTCAAGTCACCCGGGGCATAGACAACTCAAGTTCCGTCACCTGCCCTTTCTGTCGAACAGAAACGGCTGGGACAGAAGCTTCCGCTCTTTCCAGCGAAAACGAAAAGCAGCTCCCACGTCCTGGCGTGCTCTCGACACATAGTTCCGTGCCGTGGCGTTCCGCAATCCATTTCCCAAGAGCCAATCCTAGGCCTGAACCGGCAGGGACAGTTTCGCTCGTTGGCGCAATCCGGTAGAATCGATCGAAAATCCGGACTCTGTGCTCCGGGGCGATTCCGATTCCGGTGTCGTGCACGGATAACACGATGCGATCCTTTGCGGCCTCGGCGCATAGCTTTACAGAGCCACCCGGAGGCGTAAACCTGCTCGCATTCTCAAGCAGGATCGACAGCAGGCGAAGTATCCCGTGCGAGTCGCCCAGCAGAGCAAGATCGCCGTCTGGCAAATCCACGCAAAAGTCGAGCATCGCCTGATTCATAGCATTCTTCCATATCTGCATAACCTGGTCGAAAAGAACGACCACCCGAATGGGCGCAAGCGTGAAGCTCTCTGCTCCTCCATCGGCCCGCGCCAGCGACAGCAGGTTCTCCACCAGGCTCGTCATGCGCACGGTTTCGTCGTGCAGGCGGCTAAGAATGGCGCGATACTCCTCGCCATCGCGCGGGCGAAAGAGCGCAACCTCAATCTCGGTGCGCAACAGAGAGATCGGGGTGCGCAGTTCATGCGAGGCATTTCCTGTGAATGTGCGCACGCTCGAGAATGCTCTGTCGATTCGCTCCAGCATCTGGTTGAGCGTAAGGGAAAGGTCGGAGATTTCATCCCTGGCGTCGGGTACAGGAAGGCGTCTGTCGAGATTGCGATCGTTGATGCGGCGCGCCTCGGCCGCCAGGGCAGCCACGGGAGCCAGCGCCTTGCGGCTCATCAGGTGCCCTCCCACTGCCGCCAACAGAATTACGAGCGGCGTCAGCAGCAGCAGGCCGGCGCGGAAGCTTGCCAGAAGAGCCATCGACTTGTTCAGCGAGATGCCGGTCTGCACCGAATAGCGTTTACCTCGGGCAGCGATCGAGTAGTCGAGAAGACGCACATGGTGAATCCCCTGTTGAAACTCCGCGATCCGGCCGGCCATGGGAATTCGGTCCGGAGCCGGAAGATCAGGATTCTCCGCGATCATCCGCTTGGAGCGAAAGATCCAGTGGCCATCTTGGTCTCGCACTTGCAGATACTTGCCGTCATCCTTGAAGCTATAGACTGCGGCAAAGTCGCTGCTTAGCTGGTTGAGGTTTCGCGTCGGGTCTTCGTGACTCAGAAGTTCCCGCACATCGTCAGCGCGCTCCTGCAGTTCGTGGTATTCGGTTGCATCTACGATGCTGCGCAACATTCGCAAACTGGCCAGACTCAGCAAAGCCGCGGCAGAGGCGAACATCGCAAAATACCACAGCGTTAGCCGAACTCTGATCGGCAGAGAACTCATCACACCTCCTCTTCAGCAACCGTATCGTGCTTGAAGATATAGCCCGAACCGCGCACTGTGCCGATCAGCTTCTTGCCGTATGGCGCGTCGATCTTGGCGCGCAATGCGTTCACCAGAACATCGAGAGCGGTCGGCCCGACAGTATGATCCTCGCCCCATATGTACTCGATAAGCGCTTGCCTTGACACGCACTCGCCGGCCCGGCGCAAGAGGCATGTGAGCAGCAGGAATTCATGCGGTGTGAGAACGATCCGCTCATTCTTGCGCGTGACTGAACGCTCAGCGGGATCGAGGAAAACATCGCCAACTCTGATCGAGCCGTCGCCTTCTTCGCGGTGATACCGAGTGATGGACTGCAACCGCGCAACCAGTTCAGGAAAGGAAAACGGCTTGGTAAGATAGTCGTCCGCGCCCACGTCGAGACCGTGAATGATGTCGTCCTCCGTGTCGCGCGCAGTCAGCATCAACACCGGCGTCGTGCGCGCCCTTGCCCGCAAGGCCTGCATCAGCGCATACCCATCCAGCTTCGGCAGCCCAATGTCCAGCACGATCGCGTCGAAGTCATGTGCTGTGGCGATCTCCAGCCCCATCTCGCCATCGGTTGCGGTCAGGATGGCAAAACCATGCTCATAGAGTCCCTCGCGCAACAGCACCAGCATTCGAGGTTCGTCTTCGACGATAAGGATTCGCATTTGTGCCGTATCCCTTAGCGTAATCGCGAAGTGCTGCGAAAATGCACTCCACCATCATCGAATTCATCACAGTTTCACATTCGCATCAGATTGCACTCCAACCTTAGGAAAAATTCACCGCATTGTTAACGGGTCTTTAACAAATGCGCCTACAGTCCTGAATAGAGCCAGCTAGAGACAATTCCTCGCTTTGCGAAGCCGTATCTCTTGCTGTGCAAGGAGACCATAATGAGACGCTTGCTATTGTTGCCCGTCCTGTTGCTGCTGGTCCTGCCGCTTACCGCGATGGACCAGGGCGGTAAAGGAACGTTGACCGGGCGTGTGACCGACGCGACCGGGGCAGTCGTACAGAATGCGAGCGTTGAGCTCGCCCCTGCTGGCCTAACGACCGTCACGAACGGTCTGGGAGATTTCATTCTTGCAAATGTCACTCCAGGGATATACACCTTGAACGTCACCAGCGTGGGATTCCGGACCTCCTCCGAGTCTGTGACGGTGATCGCGGGACAATCACAGCACGTGGACTTAGCCTTGGCGGTTACTCGCGCCTCAGAGGACGTGGTTGTGAGCGCGGAGTCCGGGCTCAACGAGATCCAGGCGATCAATGAAGAAATGAATTCCCCAAACATTGTGCAGGTCATGCCGGAAAGCCAGATCCTTGCTCTGCCTAACGCCAATGTGGCGGACGCTATCGGCCGCATGCCGGGGGTGACACTGCAGCGCGATGAGGGCGAGGGAGTTTACATTCAAGTGCGTGGTTTAGACCCGCGATTTACCAACCTCACCATCGACGGCGTGACAGTTCCGTCTCCAGAATCGGCCATCCGCCAAGTCAATCTGGCCACCATCCCCTCCGACATGGTCCAGTCGATCGAGTTGAACAAGACCCTCTCGGCCAACCAGGATGCGGACGGAATCGGCGGTTCGGTCAATCTGGTGACCAAGATGGCAGGCGAAGAGCCGACCCTGAGCTTTGGGTCCACTCTGGGCATGACTCCGATCGAAGGCGACCGCTATGTTGGCAAGCTTGACACGACGATCGGCAAGCGATTCGGAGCATCCAAGCGTTGGGGCGTGATCATGGGCGCGGGCTACGACTACAATGGGCGCGGGATCAATGACATTGAGCCGGCCCCGGATATCGATCCTAACAATCCGACAAGCACCGCTCCTTACTATGACGGGATTACGGAGCGCGATTACCGCTACCAGCGGCTCCGTTGGGGCGGGACGGCGGGCGCTGACTACAAGCTCAACGACCACTCCAATCTTGCCGCTCATTTTCTGCTTTCAGACTTCAAAGATTGGGGCGACAAGTGGTACTACGGGATCAACACCCTGGATAAGCCCAAGTTTTACGAGTCGAGCCGCAAGCCGGATTTCGCAATTGGCAGCTTGTCTCTGGACGGCAGCCACATCTTCAATAACATCTGGGTGCACTGGGGCACCGCAGCCTCGCGGTCTCGTGAGTTGAATGCCGGGGGAAATCCGGAGGTCAAATGGTCGACCGCCAAGGCCTTGAAGAAATTCGACTCGAGCAACTGCAACTACGCCGGCACGAGTCCCAAGAGCGTCTATCTGCCTCAATGGTCCGCCTCCTGTATGCTGCCGAACTCCGACACGGCGGATGACACCTTCTATCTTCCGAACTACTCGCTCGATGAGTACATCACCACCACCGGTCAAGCGGTTCAGTTGAATTTGCAGGGGTGGGGCAACGTGGGCATGAACTATCACATCGGGTCGCACTCGGCTGCGTTTGAGTTCGGCGGCGAGATCCGTAACGCGCATAAATTCCAAAACGCATTCACGCCGAGCTATGACTATAACGGATCCGCAACGGCCGATCAGTTCCAGTCCGGCTATAACGATTCGAATTACTATAGCGGAAACTATCACATGGGGCCGGTTACCAGCTTCGACAGCATCAAAGCATACTATACGGCCAACCAAAATCTGTTCTCGCTGGACGTGGATGATACTCATTTCAGCTCGGATCCAGCCAACTTCAATATGGTAGAACGCGTCTCTGCTGGCTACGTCATGAATACTGTCAACTGGAACCGCTTTCGGCTTCAAACGGGCCTGCGAATTGAGGGAACCACGCTGCGGACCCTCGGATATGTGGTCAATCAGGACGCGAATCAGGACTGGATCTCGGACACGACTGTAACGTCAAGCAATACATATTGGGATCCTCTACCGAGCGTTCAGGCGCGCTATGCGTTCTCAAATGACACAAACCTTCGTGCGGTCTTTGCGCGGGGCATCTCCCGGCCAAACCCGCTCGACCTGATCCCGTACGTAAGCGTCAACGACGGCAGCAACCCTGCAATTACGGTTGGCAATCCAAATCTGCTGCCGACCCACGCCAATAACTTCGATCTGCTCTTCGAGCACCAGCTCAAGTCTCTTGGATTGCTCGAAGGGGGATATTTCTACAAGCAGCTGAGCAATCCGATCTTTGCCAGTTACACACAGATTCCGTCAACCTCGCCATATTCCGGAACTTCAGGGCAATCGATCGATATTCAAAGCCAGAACGTGAACGGTTCTGGAGCTCACGTTTCGGGCATGGAGATTGCGTGGCAGCAGCGATTCTCCAATCTCCCGAGCGGCTTCGGCGGTCTGGGAATCAATGCGAACTACACGTTTACGGCATCGGACACGGAGGGCGTTCCAGGGCGCACTGACAATCCAACACTTGTGGGCCAGGCCAAGAACTCGTACAACGTCGAACCCTCTTACGAGTACAAGCGCTACTCCGCCAACATGGGAGTGGGCTACAACGGAGCAAACATCTACGCCTACCAGTACGTCAACAGCCTCCCTGCAGGTAGCGGCGAAAACTCTCCCGGGCCGCTCAACGGTCCCTGGGGCGACAACTACTTCTATCCCCACCTTCAAGTGGATGCCCAGGCCGGCGTACGGCTCTATCGCTCGCTGAAGCTTGAACTGGTTGGCCTGAACCTCAACAACGAGGTCTTCGGCTTCTACAACGGCAGCCCGCAGTACATGACACAGCGCGAATACTACAAGCCGACTTACAGCGCAAGCCTTCGCTGGACTTCGGGCTCGAATAAGTAGTTCAGCCCGCGGGCGCGCGGATAATTCCCGCGCGCCCGCACAGGCTGCAATCCTCCATCTGGATAAAACATGCGAATTCTTTTTACGCTTTGCCTGCTTGCAAGCTGCGCGATCTCCAGCGCACAATCCACGCCACCGCTTTCGCTGAACCGGACCATTCCACTCACCGGCGTTACCGGCAAATTCGACCACCTGGCCATCGACACGGCGGACAATAGACTCTTCATCGCCGCGACGGGCAATCATTCCGTGGAAGTGATCGATCTCAAGACGGACAAGGTGGAAGAGAGCATCACTGGACTCGGCAAGCCGCACGGCCTGGCTTGGGTTGCGGCCACCGGCAGTCTTTATGTCGCGGACGGCGCGCTGGGTGAACTCAGAGTCTACAAGGGACAGCCACTCGCTTTGGCCGGAAAGATCAAGCTCTCCGACGATGCCGACGACATGGTCTATGACGAGGCCAACCACCTGCTCTTTGTCGGCCATGGCGGCTCAGACGCCCCGAATCCAGCCAAAGTTGCTGTCGTGGATACGCGGCACTTCAGCCTGGTTGCGGATCTTTCGGTTGCAACCCACCCCGAGGCGCTGGACATCGATCCGCAGAGCGGGCGCGTATTCGTCAGTATTGCTGAAGCGAGTGAAGTCGCGACGATCGACACACCGGCCAAGACAGTCGCTGCACATTGGAAGCTGACCAAGGCAGCCGACAATGTGCCGATGGCCTTCGATCGCGAAAATCAATTGCTCTTCGTCGCCTGCCGGACACCCGGAACAGTGATTGCTCTCGACGCTGCAACCGGCAAGGAAGTGGCCAGCCAGCCGGCGGCGGACGGGGCCGACGACATTTTCTTTGACCCGGCACTGCGCCGCGTCTACGTGATCAGCGGCGCCGGCGAAATCGATTCGTATCAGGTGGACGGAACGAAGAATCTGCATCCGCTCGAAGTCGTGCATAGCGCTGCTGGAGCGAAGACGGCGTTGTTTGTTCCAGCGCAGAACCTGCTTTATGTAGGCGTGCCCGGAGTGGGTGGAAAATCGGCGGAGATTCGTGTTTACTCAACGGCACCTGCGCAAACGCCAAGTGGTGCGCCGATGAAGAGCGGCGTCGGCGATCACGGCGAACTGAAGTTTGCGGTGATCGTCAGCCGTCATGGAGTGCGTTCGCCCACAGGAAAGACGGACCTGCTCAACCAATACTCGGCAGACCCCTGGCCGAAATGGAGTGTCCCGCCAGGCAATCTGACCGAACATGGCGCGCATTTGATGACTCTCTTCGGTGCATTTGATCGTGAGCTGCTGTCCACGCAGGGGTTGCTTGCGCCCAGCGGTTGTGCGGATGCGCCGCAGATCACCATCGTCGCCGACTCCGACCAGCGCACGCGCGAGACGGGCAAAGCATTGGCCGCGGGTCTTGCACCGGGTTGCGCGCTTGAGGTCAGGGCCCTCCCCGAAGGGACACATGATCCGCTTTTTCATTCACTAGGCGCTGGGGTTGGGCATCTGGACAAGTCTTTGGCCGCAGCTGCAATATCGGGTCGCATCGGAGGAAGCCCGCAGGGACTGACTGAGGCCTACCGCCCGCAACTCGAAGCGCTCGAGGAAGTCTTGCACGGATGCAAGGCCGGCACGAACTGTGCGGCCTCCAGCACGGCAACTCCCTTATCCATCTTTAATACTCCGTCTTCGGTCGCATCGGGTTCCGCTGGTCAAATGCCCGAATCACACACCGCTCTCAGTCTGGCGTCCACGATGGCTGAGAATATGCTACTCGAATACACAGAGGGTATGGACGCCGCAAACGTGGGATGGGGCCGCGTGGATCTTCCCAAGCTACGCGAGTTGCTGCAGCTCCACACTGCCCATGAAGACCTGGCGGATCGCACCAGCTATATTGCCCGCGCGCAGTCCTCCAATCTTCTTGTTCACATTCTCCAGTCGTTGCAGCAAGCAGTTTCAGCGCAGCCCGTCGCGGGTGCGGTTGGCAAGCCTACTGACCGTCTTCTCATTCTCGTTGGACACGACACCAACCTCGCCGCCATCGCCGGAGCACTCAATCTCAACTGGCTCATCGACGGCCGTCGAGACGATACGCCGCCGGGCGGAGCACTGGTTTTTGAACTATGGAAGACGCCCGGTACAGAGGAGTATTCCGTGCGCACTTACTACCAGGCACAGACCCTCGACGAGATGCGCAACGCTACAGTGCTGAGCCTCCAGGTTCCCCCAGAACGCGTTCCGGTCTTCATTCCCGGCTGCAGTCGGGCCGATGATTCCTGTGAGTGGGAGGCGTTTCAACAGGCCATCCATACCGGAAGCGATCCAATATTCGTAAAGTGATTTGAGGCGCAGGCGCGGCTCGCCGCGCCTGCGCCTCTCAACTATGGTGTTTTGAGCGTGCGTCTACTGAACGTAATGATCTGTATACCCCTGCGCCAGCGGGAATAGCTATCTACAACCATGTTCCAATCCCGAACGTCAAAATGGAACATTCAAATCGTTTTCCCCGTAACATTCTCAACTGGATTAATAATCGCTCAGTTGGAACGTCATCTCTATGAACAGTCAAGAAGGTGAGCCAGTGGCCGCTGCAAGCCAAGCCATGCCGACAACGGAGAGCATTGAGATGCTCTCGCAATTGTACGCGGAGCATCATCGCCGTGTTCTCCTGGCGGCCGGCCGTATCACCGGCAACATGGCCGATGCAGAGGACGTCGCGCAGGCAGTGTTTCTCCGCTTGGCGAGCGGTAAAGTCCTGCCGGTCGTCAATGCAGGCAGCTACCTCTACCGGGCTGCGATCAATGGCGCGCTCGATCTGCTGCGGCGGCACAAGGCCGCTCCGGCTGAGTCGTTGGAAGAAGCGGCGGTCGAGGTTTTTTCCGGACGGGGCAGTTCCCCCGAGGTGATTGCCTCAAACCGGGAACTCGGCGCCCGGCTCAGGCTGGCGATCGGCGAATTGGCTCCGCGCGCGGCTGAAATGTTCACCTTGCGATACCTGGAAGAGTTGGGGAATCGAGAGATCGCTGTCTTGATGGGAACTTCGCAGGCGGTGGTTGCTGTGACTCTACATCATGCGCGTTCCAGGCTGAAGAAGCGACTCAGAGAATTGGAGCGGGGAAAACAATGAGACGAGATGACGAGAAGCTGTTGAAAGCTGCGGTTGCGTCTGTGCAAGCCGACGAGCCCAATGACGAACAGATTGTGGCGTCCGCCAAACGGGTGGCCGACAGGCTCAATATCGAATTCGATGTCAGCGACATTGAGGGTTGCGGAGACATTGCACAGTTGCTGCCTTCTTACCGGTCGGGAACTCTCCCAGCCGCGCGCACATTGTTGATCGAGGCTCATCTGCGCGAATGCAACGGCTGCCGGAATCGTTTCCGCAGCGCATCGCGTCCGACGCTTGTAAATTGGTCCACGCCGGCTGTGGCACGCGCAACCGTCTGGCAGCCTCGGCGATTCGGCTGGGCGCTGGCTGCAAGCTTCGCTCTCCTGGCTTGCACATTATTTCTCTTCAAAGCCTATTGGCAGGTTCCACCCGGAGTCCGAGCCGAAGTGCAGTCGATCGATGGCTCGGCCTGGCGCATCTCGAATGCTGGCGATCGACAGTTGCTTGCTGGAGATAAGTTAACCGAGGGAGACCATATTCGTACGAATGGTGGAGCGCACGCTGTTCTCAGGCTAAGCGATGGATCGACCGTTGAGGTGAATGAGAGAAGCGTGCTCGGCGTCGGCGCCAGGGGACGCAATATGACCCTCTCGCTCGACAATGGTGCCGTCATCGTGCAGGCCGCCAAACGCGACTTTGGACATTTGTATGTGAAGACGCCGGACTGCCGCGTTGCTGTCACAGGAACGGTCTTCTCGGTCAACGCCGGGATCAAAGGATCGCGTGTTGCGGTCCTTCAAGGGTCTGTTCATGTCGTGCACTCGGGAGTCGATACGCTCATACAGGCTGGCGATCAGGTGGCTACGAGCGACAATCTGAGTCCTGCGCCGGTCGATATGCAGATCTCCTGGAGCCATGACCGTGAAAAGTACCTGCCTTTGCTGGCACAGTTCTCCGTGCTTCAGCAGCGCATCGAGCAGATTCCGTTTCCTCAGCCCAGATACTCGAGCGATCTGCTGGCGCGTGTTCCCGCCGGTACCTTGCTCTACATCAGCATTCCGAACCTTGGCGATTTCTTGAGCGAAGCAAACAATATCTTTCACGACCAATTGAGCAAGAGCCCGGTACTGCAACAGTGGTGGGCGCACGGGCACGATAACAATACAGAGGAACTGGATGCGCTGGTCGGGAAGATTCATCAGATGAGCCAGTACCTCGGCGATGAGATTGTCATAGTTGGCATCAATCAACCCGGCAATCCCGGCTTCGCTGCGATTGCCGATGTGAAGCAGTCCGGTCTTGACGACTTTCTCAACATGCAGTTTCAGTCTTCAGATACAACGCATCGGCTGACCGTCGTCGACGAGAGTTCGCTGAACGCTGCTCCCATAACAACGCCCACAAACGGCGCAGGCTACGCACTGATCCGGCAGAACGAGGCAGTTTTCTCAAATAGCATCACATTGCTGAAACAAATTGATGCGCAGTTGAATGCGGGCGCGAGCGGCTTTGCAACTGGAAACTTTGGACAACAGATTGCGGCCGCGTATACCCGCGGCGCTGGAATCATCCTGGCTGCGGACCTGCATCAGATGATGCAAAACAGGCCCAATTCGACCGGCGCCAATCATCCCGGCAACAAGGCCTTCGAAAACAGCGGAATGGAGGATCTCAGCTATCTGATCGCGGAACATCGCGAATTAAACGGCCAACCCGAAAACCACTTGAACCTGCAATTCGCCGGAACACGGCAGCGAGTGGCGTCATGGCTGGCTGCTCCTGCTTCCATGGGTTCTCTCGACTTCGTTACACCGAATGCGGCGGTTGCGGTGGCTGTGCTCTCGAAAGACCCGAAAGAGATTGCCGATGACATCATGTCGATGGCCGAGCCGGACAAGACTTCACAGCAGTGGAGCGAGGCCGAGACCAAGCTGCAGATCAACTTCCGCGACGATCTGGCCGCCAACCTGGGTGGCGAGTTCCTTTTGTCGCTCGATGGGCCGGTGCTGCCTACACCCTCATGGAAGGCCGTCATTGAAGTCAACGACTCGGCGCAACTCGAGCAATCCCTCGAACGGTTGACGGTTTCGATTCGCAACCTGAGCCAAAGCAGTGGATCGCATGCTGTTCAAATCGAATCCAGCGAGGCCGGCGGTCAGCAGTTCTACTCCTTCCATGACCTGACCTCAGGCAACATTCTGGCGCAATTCACCTTTTCTGAGGGCTATATGATTCTTGCGCCCAGCCGTGCTCTTTTGATGCAGGCGCTGCAGACTCATGCGAGCGGAGACTCTCTTGGACGCTCGGCAGCCTTCAAGGCGCTGCTTCCAAAAGACGAGAATGACAACTACTCTGCTGTCGCCTATCAGAACCTGAGCCCGGTGTTGACCCCGCTGCTCTCAAACTTCAGTGGAGAGACGGCGCAGGCGCTAAGTCAGTTGGCAGCGGATGCCAAGCCGACGGCGATCTGCGCATGGGGCAAGGACAGCCGTATCGAGGTGGCCAGCGACAGTCGCCTCTTCGGATTCGATCTCCTGAGTCTCGGAGCTTTGATGAATTCAGGGAACAAGAACGCCAGTGCGAACGTAAAAGAATGATATGGGCGTCATTGATCTCCAAGGTCTGGAAGTCCGGCTCGGGAATCGTATCGTGCTCGATGGACTCACAGGATCGCTACAGGGCCAGGCAATCGGTTTGCTTGGCCCCAACGGTGCCGGAAAATCCACGCTGATCAACACATTGCTGGGCTTTCATGCGCCCTCCAAAGGGACGGCCAGCGTCTTTGGGCTTGATAGTCAACGGGAAAGAGCTCAGGTCCGCGGCGGCATCGGCTACATGCCGGAGAATGATTCGTTCATCGGAAATATGAGCGGCGTGCGATTCGTCCGCTATATGGCAGAACTCGCGGGCCTGCCCGCCGGTGAGGCATTGGAGCGTGCCCACGAGGCTCTCTTCTACGTAGGACTTGGCGAGGTTAGATACCGTAAGGTCAATACCTATTCGCTAGGCATGAAGCAACTCATCAAACTGGCCCAGGCGCTGGCACAAGGTCCACGGCTTCTCATCCTCGATGAGCCCACCAACGGCCTTGACCCGATCGCTCGCCTGCGCATGATCCAACTGATCAAGGAAATCCGCACCCAAGGCAGTGTGCGGCTACTTATTTCCTCTCACTTGCTCCGCGACATCGATGAGACCTGCGATGAGGTGCTGATCCTCAAAGACGGACGCATCGCCGCTCTTTGCAACATCGAAGAGGAGCGCCACTCCAACCGCAGCTTCATGGAACTCGAGACGGTTGGCGCAACAGAACGATTCTCCGTTAGTATTCGCGGACTCGGCTGCGAATGCGCATGTTTTCCCGGCGGCCGAATCAAGCTCGTCATTCCCGACCACATCGAGGTGCGGGATCTTTACGTCATTGCATCCCAACAGGGAGTCCAGATCCGGCGCATGAATCGGCGGCGAGACTCGCTTGAAGACATTTTCCTCAGAGCGATGGACAACGAATTGGGGCGTACTGCTCATGTCAGTCTATAAACACATTTATCGCGTCTATGACGGCAAGGTGACTCCAGCATGGGCCCGTGTCTTCGTGCTCGCGCGCTATGGATTCAATGAAGGCTGGTCGTCGAAGATCACGATCGGGCTCTTCACGCTTTGCCTCTTGCCTCCCATCGTTTTCCTGATCGGAATCTATCTCGCGAACAATCCGATCGCAAGAGCTTTGATGGGGTTCCGCAGTCCCCAGATTCTCACCATCGATGCCGGATTCTTTCTCAAGGTTCTCGAGATTCAGTCCTGGTTTGCGTTGCCTCTGGCCTCCTGGATCGCGCCCCGGCTGATCAGTTTCGATCTTGCCGACAACGCGTTGCCGATCCTGCTCAGCCATCCCATCTCGCGCTTCGGTTATGTGCTGGGCAAGTTCATCGCGCTCTTCGCGTCGCTCTCTTTAGTAACCTGGGTCCCATGCCTTTTACTTTTTGTCTATCAAAGCTATTCTTCTCCACTACCGTGGTTTGCCGTAAATCTTCAGATTGCATGCGGACTTCTGGCAGGAGAATTGATCTGGATTGTATTCCTTTCGATTCTCGGTCTCGCTCTCTCTTCGTGGGTAAAGTGGAGAGTCATGGCCACAGGCGCCATCTTCGCCGCAGTCTTTGTGCCTGCTGGCGTGGGAGGCATCGTCACCGGAGTGCTGCGGACAAAATGGGGCTTCCTGCTCAACATTCCATTTATGATGACGTCGCTCTGGCAACGATTGCTTGGCGCACCGGAATCCGCCAGGGCCAGCTTTTCGCTGCCTACCGAATCGATTGCTACCATGCTCGTGCTTGCTTGCTGCCTCTCCATAGCCATGCTGAATGCACGCATCCGTGCTCGCGAGGTGGTGCGCGGATGAACGATCAAATCATCTTCGAGGATGTTTCCAAGTTCTATGGCGAGGTGCTCGGCGTCAACCGCATCTCGCTCTCCATCCCGCCGGGAATCACGACGCTTGTCGGTCCCAACGGATCGGGAAAGACGACGCTGATGAATCTCATGACGGGATTGGTACAACCGTCGAATGGGCGCATTTCAGTGATGGGACTCTCTCCCACGAACTCACCAGAGTTGTTTCGCATCCTCGGCTATTGCGCGCAATTTGATTCGTTCCCCCGCGGAATCAACGGATGGGAACTTATCTTTGACAGTCTGATGCTTCACGGCATGAGTGAAGCTGAGGCATTTGAGCTGACGCAAGAGTCTCTCGAACGCGTACAACTTGGCGAAGCAGCGCAGCGAAAAATCGCGGGCTATAGCAAGGGTATGCGTCAGAAGGTCAGACTCGCACAGGCGATTGCCCATCACCCGAGAGTGCTGGTTCTCGATGAACCGCTGAACGGCCTCGATCCCATGGCCCGCGCCGAATCGATTGCGCTCTTCCAGGAACTTGGCCGGCAGGGAATGCATCTGCTGATCTCAAGCCACATTCTCGATGAGGTCGACCGCATCTCCGATCGTGTTGTCCTCATTACCGGCGGATACCTGGTCGCGGAAGGCAGCATTAAACAGGTCCGGCAAGAGGTGCGCGAAAAGCCGATGCAGGTTCTCATCCGCTGCGATCAACCGGCGTTGCTCGCGGCAAAGATGTTCTCCGTCAACCATTGTGTTGAAGCGAGATTGAACACCGACGAAAGAGGCGTCTTCCTTCGCACCGGAGACATCGACCAGTTCTATTCCATGTTGAATGAAATTGCAGCCGAAGGGCTTGTCAAGGTCGAGTCCGTGGCTCCGGCCGACGATGACGCCAGCGCCATCTACCAATATCTGATCGGCTCGGATGGGGGTGCGTCATGATGATGGATGCTATCGGCAATTTTCTCAGGCATCTCGCGCAGCAGCCTTGGGGCGTGTGGTGCACCCAGGCGCGGCGGCTGGTTCGTATAGAAGTAAGACGAAACCTCTTTTCGTGGAGAGCGAGTTGGATTTACTTTCTTGCCTTCATTCCCACATTCATTATCTTCATCCATTTCATCTTCGAAACGCACTATTCACACTGGATGAGCGATGACACCGATGTTCTCGCAAGCGTCGTCCAGCTTTACTACATTCGGCTTGGAGTTTTCTTCGGCTGTCTTGGCATCTTCTCCCGTCTCATTCGCGGAGAGATGATCGAGCGCAGCTTGCACTTTTACCTGCTGTCTCCCGTGAGGCGGGAACTGCTCCTGCTGTGCAAGTTTGTGGCGGGATCTTTCAGTGCCGTGCTCCTGTTTGGAAGTGCCATCGTCGCCGACTTCGTGCTAATGTATGTCGGCTTCGGCGCTGCCGGGAGAGACTATGTCTTCAATGGCCCCGGCCTCGGCCAGTTGGCGGCTTATCTCGCGATCATCATTCTCGCCTGCCTCGGGTATGGGGCAATATTCCTTTTGCTCAGCATGATCTTTAGGAATCCGACGCCGGCCGCGATGCTTGTCCTTGGTTGGGAGGCAATCAATCCAGTCCTGCCTTCACTCCTGCAAAAACTCAGCGTTGCTTCCTACCTGCGTCACCTGATGCCTGTCAGCGTCTCCGCCCACGGTATCTTGGCGCTCCTGACAGTTGAGACCGAGCCAGTATCCGCCTGGGCTGCGACTCTTGGCCTGCTGCTGCTGATCGTTGTCGTGCTCTTCTACTCCTGCTATCGGATTCGTACGCTGGAGATTAGATACACAACCGAATAGATGGTCGAGTCGCCGAGGGCGAGCCGCTGCTGCACCCGCTGTCGTCATTGGGTTCTAAAGAGGCGCCAAAGATCAGTCTGCTCCGGATCAAAATCGCCAGGGCAATTCACTCTTGGATTGCGAGAATTAAACCTCTGACTGCGTCACCGCAGAAATGCCTCCGGCAGACCGCCGTCCACTGGAATCAAATGTCCCGTCGTGCACCGCGCGCGAGCGCTCGCAAGAAACAGAATCGCCTCTGCGCAATCCGCCGGATCGATCGGTTGATGCGTCAGCGTCCGCTTTGCGTAGTATGCCGCCAGCAAACTGCGCAGATCCTCGTCGGTCATCGACTCTTCGAATGCAATGCCGTACTTGGTCAGCGACGCCCGCACGCGATCCCGTGGAAACATCGTCGAGCCCTTCACCACGGTGGCCGGGCAGATGCCATTCACGCGCACTGTGGGCGCCAGACTCACGGCCAATTCTCGAACGAGATGGCTCAGAGCCGCTTTGCTCACGTCATAGGCCTCGCTGCCTCGCTTGGGCACCACTGCGTTCGCGGAACTGGTTAACACGATCGATGCCTCCAGTCCTTGAGCCGCGAATATTCTGGCCGCTTCGTGACAGAGCAGGTAATTCGCCGTAACATTTATATCGAGGGTCGTGGCCCACAACGCCTCAGAGATTGCGCCATCCGGTGACGACGGAAACGTGGCCGCGGTATTGACCAGGATATCGATTCCGCCGAATGCCGCCACCGCTGCCTTGAGCGCCTGATCGATGGCGCCGCGGTTTCGAATATCTACCGCCGTCGCCGCAACAAACTCCTTTGAAGTAATCTTCGCAGCTTCGTTGGCGACGCTCTCAGCTGAAATCATATCGCGGTCGGCAATCACCACGTGAGCGCCGCGCGAGGCGGCCAGCAGCGCAACTTCGCGTCCGATTCCACTGCCTCCACCGGCCACCAAAACGATATGGCGGCTCAGTTCCTTATCCGCAGGCTGGCGGCGGATCTTGGCTTCTTCGAGCGCCCAATACTCGATTCGAAACGCTTCGCCTGCCGGTAGAGCCACGTAGTTCGTATGAACTTTGAAACTTGCCGGGTCCATGCCTTCGCCGCACTGCGGAACGGCGGTGGTCGGCGCTGCTGTTTCGTGTTCCTCGCTCAGCAGGATCGCGCCTTCCATCACGTGAATCGCGTTGGCATAAAACTCTCCGCTGATCCGCGCTTCGGTCTTGTTCTTGCCAAAGCTGAACATGCCAACTCCGGGGATCAGCACGATCGAAGGGTTGGCATCGCGCAGCTCAGGAGAATCCGGAAGCGCGTATGCCTGGTAATAGCTACGATACTGCGCGCGATATTCGGTCAATGACAGGTCAATCTGTTTCTTGAGCGCCTCCAAGTCCTCCCCTTCGGCCCACGGCACAAACATGGGGCGAATCTTGGTGCGGATAAAGTGGTCGGGGCAGCTCGTTCCAAGAAATGCGAGATCCCTTGCGTGTCTTGAGTTCACAAACTGCAGCACATCCTCCGAGTCGCTGAAGCTCGCGATCCATCGCCGCTGACTGCTGATCCGGCCGCGCAGAAACGGCAGAATCTCGACGGCCAGATCCTGGCTGTCCTGACGTAACTTGACTGCGACTCCGCCGAATCGAGAGTCTCTTTTCTTGAAGCCGTGCCTCTCGATAAACTGCCCTAGTTGATCGATCACCGTGAGCGTGTTCACATAACACTCGCGCTGCGTATCGCCCCAGGTGAAAAGGCCATGTCCGCCCAGCACAATTCCGTCGCACCCCGGATTTTTCTCGACGGCGTGCTTCATCATCATCGCCAGCTCAAAACCCGGACGGTACCAGGGAAGCCACACCAATTGGTGATGAAACTCACGGTTGAACTCCTCCATCTTTTCCTGGCCGTTGGCCGAAGCGGCCAGTGCAATGCCCCAGTCCGGATGCAGGTGATCGACATGCGCAAAAGGCAGAAAGCCATGCAAGGGAGTGTCGATCGATGCCGCGACAGGATTGTTGCGGAAGGCGCAGATCGCGTACATCTCCACCATGGAGTCTTCCGTTTCCGGGCCGCGGTACAGTTTCTCGAGCGCCAGCAGCTTTTCCTGGTAGAGCGCCGCAAAGCCGCCCCGTTTGATGCTGCCGAGGTCGCCGCCACTGCCCTTCACCCAGAGCACTTTCACCGTCTGGCCGGTGAGGGGATCGAGTTCATCGACCTTCGAGCTCGTATTGCCGCCTGCAAAGTTGGTGATGCGCAGATCGGAGCCGAGCAGGTTTGAGCGGTAGCGCAGCAACTCGGGTCCGTCCAGCGTTTCGGCTACCGCGGGGTCCCAGCGGTCTTCCAGTAGTTTCAGAGAGGGGGAAGCAACAACTGCAATTGACATATTCACACACCTTGGGTAGGGTACTTACTCAACTGGTTGCGACCTGGATCTGCTCATCAATTACGCGCCTTAAATCCGCAGGCGAATAGGTCGGCGACTTGATAACCTTGCCATCCGTGCGCTTATGGATCTTCAGAATGGGCTTCCACTCGCCATGATGGGCGTTGGCGTCTTCCGGATGGACCAACTCCGCGCCGCGATCCCGCACGAGAACGGTATCGCAAACGCTGCAATGAGGCCAGGCCTTGCTCATGTTGCTGCGCTGCACTTCATCCCATGCTGGCTGCGCCTTTACACCGGCCGCGTTCAGCGCCCCATACGTGACAACAAGCTGGTCGATGCAGCCATCCACGTATTCGACAAAGTCAGGCTTGCCGTTGGGATCGAGCACCACACCGATTGAGTCTATGACAGCGGTCCCCTCTCTGCCGTTCGATCCGGCAAGGCTCGTCGTGACTGTGCAGCCACAGCCTTTAACGAACTCGAGAGCTTCTTCAAAAACCAGTCGCGCACGCAGCAGGCGCGTCTCGGCGTCAGGAATCTCAGGAGATTCCTTCACTTGCTGGTTAAACTGCATCATCAAGGTCACGATGTCTTCCTGCGGGCTATAGAGCTTTTCGGTCATTCAATCCTCAATTCATTGTGCCGCCTGCCGGGCGGCGGATCGGGTTTTAGTTTAGCGCACGCGAACGCCCTTCGCGTCTATTCTCTCGGAATTCAGTTTCGACGAGTCGAGACCCCTCATTCTAGAGATCACCCGGCAAGACAAGCAGTAGTGTTAATCAAACATTGGCCTTACCGCAATTGATCCAGATTCGCCCACGGAACTTCTGATTAAATCGGTGCTATGAAAGGGAGCGACTTTGGTCGGGCTATAAGGGCCGCAAATTCAGCGCGGGCCTTGGCCCCGGAGGGAAGGCTCGTTCGCAGAATCGATTTGTTCAGAGCCGCCAATGAACTTTTCCGAGAAGTTGGCGACCGCAAAGAATCGCGATTTTCCTCCGTGTGCGAGATACTTCACTAGTTTGGATTTGGGTCCAACTCACCATCCATTTTTTCTGGCATCAGGCTGGCGACTGAGCGCAGGAAGAGAAATCTAGGAAGGATCGAGTACCCTTCCTTCCCGGCAGGGTGGTGACAAAATGGATTGTAGTATGGAGAAGAAGTTGGTATAGCCTCATAATGGCATAAATATACTTGGCGCACCTAGAATTATCGGTATTTGGTTGAAATTGAGCGGCCATGCTGCTAGAAACACAGCATGGCTGCTCATGCTCTTGAATGCGAATCATCTCCGGGTGTAGCTGCCTATTCTCCCTTTAATGGTTCATCGCCTTCTCCGACGCGGCGTGTCTCACCAGCTTTGTAGACAAACAAAGAGGATTCTGCGCAGATCCTTTTTGGACCTGCAAGTAATCCGAGACTTACTCAACCTCGCATAATATAGTGACAAACTTAGTGCCATTGCAGTAAGCTGTAAGGCATGTCAGGATCCAGTGCTCCGCGTCGTGACTTTGCAGCCATGCAAGAACGCCGCCGCCGCGC
>Ga0181535_10001338_pt1 | contig 32348 bp, 34 predicted proteins | sample PEATcosm2014_Bin_44_FD_119774 | JGI IMG/M metagenome (GOLD analysis project Ga0181535, IMG submission 119774) | Peatland microbial communities from MTU Mesocosm Facility, Houghton, MI, USA - PEATcosm2014_Bin17_30_metaG | ecosystem: Environmental > Terrestrial > Soil > Wetlands > Peat | place... | reverse complement strand
GCGATGCCGATGGTGACGCCGGTGCCGTCGTAGGCTGTGCCAGAAAAATTGGCGTTGAGCACCGTGGGCGTGTTGTAGATGGTGGCAGCGTCAGCCGGGCCAAGAAAGATGTAATAGCCATTCGCTGCCGAGCCGGTGGTGTAGGACGGCGTAATCGTGTGGTCCTGCGCGTTATAAATTCCGCTTGGCCCGCGAATGGACTGTGCTCTGGGCTTGAAGTTATTGAGTGAAGCAAGGCCAGAGACCACAGGCGCGAGGGCGGTTGGGATTTGCGGATCGGTGGCGTTGGCCCAATGTTGTTCTCCGTTGACCAGGTAGCTGTGGATGGTGGTGTGGAAGGCGCTCTGCACCTGGCCAACCGAACCGGAGAACTCGATTGCCATCCGGCCCTTGGCCAGTTTGCTCACGGCGAATCCCTGGCTCGCGAGCCACCCCTGAATGGCCACGAGATCGGAGTCCCCGACTCCAAAACGTTGCCCGAACTGGTCTGGGCTGAGGAAGTTGCGGTAGTTCGGAGAGTTTGAGTCCTGCACTGCCTGGAGGTAGGTCTGCAGGTCGGCTTCCTGCTGCGTGCTGCGGGCGAGTACGAGCACCAGCCTGTTTGCTGGCATCGATACCGGCGCCTGGCCCTGGTCAAATTCTGGACGCGCGAGCGGGTGGGTGTTACCAGGCAGGGTGGTCAATTTCGAATCGTCGATGGCTCCCGAAATTCTCAATTGGCGGAGAGAATTCGGGAAATGCGAAGGAGTGGCGGAAGTGGGGTTACTCCCTTGCGCCAAAATGGGCAATGAATACATCGCCGCTGAAAGAAAAAGGACTAAGCTGCCAAGTCTTGACATGGAAATGCGACATTCTGAGAGAGATAACAATCGTAACGCATCGCTGATCGATTCGTTGCAGACAATCGGAGAAAACTCCGCCAATGGTCATACCGGAATAACGGTGGGACTGAGGCGTTTCATTCGAAGTGCCCGTGCAATGGAGGGCTGAGCCTTGCGGTGACCGGCCGGGATGACCGCCAAATCGGCGATTGCATGAGACTAAGCCAGAATGGCTGCTTTGCACTGTTGTGGTATGTCCAGAGCCACGCGCTGGGCGCCTGAGGGGCAACACTGTGGTGCGGATTGCTATCGAGCCCGCTGAGGCAACGAATCCTCTTCATCATTAGCCTGGGTCTGGCGAGCTCCCCATGCCTCGAGATAAATCAATCCAAGCCCAACCCCAACAACAAATACGGCCACCGATCCAAACTCCATTTCATTGAGCCAGCGATCTTCCTGCTCGGTCTGGTAAACCACCGTTCCATGAATGTTCCGCGGAACCGTGCGCAGCTCTTGTGCCACGGGGTAGGTCGGCATGGTGTCAAGGTAATGTGTGGAGATCATTGCGGAGACGATCAGGCCGGCCAGTCCCGGCAGGATGAATAACAGCGCGAAGAATTTGAGAGTTCCTAACTGTGAAGTCTTCATCGGATTAACCTCGACCTCGCTGATCGAAGAAGGCGTCGATTCTGCTTTGCTGAATGACTTTGAGTTGGAGGATGCGGGTTCTACATCGAGCGGCCATCCCTGCCTGGGCCCATTGGCAAGCTCTATCAGGGGTTTCACTTAGATTTGGGCGTGCTCAGATCAGAACTGTCTTGAGTTTATACCGGAATCGAAGATTTATTTCCACCACCGGAAGCGCACGACCTGATCAGAATTGGTCCCGAAGAAATAGCTCCGCGAGAAGTCCGCTTCAGCGACTCCAAATCGGCTTCCACTGCAAAGCTATTTGTTCTCGTTGGGGTCGCGAATCTTGCTGGCCTCAAAGGTAACTATCTTCCAGTCGCCGCGCACATTCCGCACGTAGACGCGGGTGTAGCGGAAGCTTCCGGAGATATCTCCATCGATGTTGGTTCCGTGGACTTCAGCAAGCGATGTAACCACCGCCGTGGCCCCGTAGAAGCGGACCCTTCTGTCGGAAATATCGAGAGCCGTCAAATGGATTCGGCCAGAGCGGAGGTTTGCCAGTGCCTGATCTTTCGTCTGCAATGTTCCGCGAGCGGTAATGGCCATGTAGTCATCCGCAAGCAGGTTGTCCATTGCGGAGGTGTCCTGCTTCATGATCGCATCACGCCACCGATCTTCCAGATGATCGATCTCGTGCCGAATCTCGTGCTTCTGCGCTCGTGGCAGTTCTGCGCGGGGTGGACCTGACCCGGCCTGCAGGGGATGCACGCACACAGACAACATCAGAACAGGGACCAACGTCAGAACCGGCATCAGGCGTCTGATGAGGTAACTCGAAGGGTTGGACGTGGCACCCTGCATTGGCGTATCGGATAGTATTCCCGGCAAGGCATTTCGGTCAATGAGTTTTCGGCAATCGCGTTTCCTTCGTAATTCGCGGGCTGTTAACCATTGATCGCTTTGGCGGAACCTACGGTGGGTTAGATGCGAGCAGGCGCCTAATCGACAGCAATCAGGGTTTCAACGTTGCGTTCCCGCATCTTCTGGTAGAGTCCGCCGACGGCGTACTGCTTAAAATGTGGTGACGCCCTGTGCGCGGCGAGCGCACTCTCATCGATATATCGCTCATAGATAAGAACGGCGTTGGGGTCATCCTCAGAATGATGAGGAAAGAAGGTCACGCAGCCGCGCTCCTGCCTGGATGCGGCCGCGAGCGCACGCAGAGCTTCAGTTACATCCGCACGGTCCTCCGGGGCAAACGTCATCCGAACAATCAAGCTGACCATAGCACCAATATCTCTCTCGCCCGGGCAGGAGATCCCCGGGGACAGTTGACGAGCTGTCAATCAAGTCTACCCGTGAATCTGGTCTAAAGCAGCGGCAAATTCAGGCAGCACCATTGTCTGTTCGCGATCGGGGCCGGTTGAGACCATGCCAATCTTTGCCCCGCATTCACGTTCCTGGAAACGGAGATACTCCTTCGCCGCCGCAGGCAATTTGTCGAAGTCCGTGATGCCTTCGGTTGATTGCTGCCACCCTTTCAATGTTTTGTAGCGCGGTTTGATAAGTTCAAGCCCCTTCACATCAGCAGGAATTTCATCGGTCACTTTGCCGTCGATCTCATATCCCACGCAGATGGGGATTTCTGCCAGCTCGTCGAGAACGTCGAGCTTGGTGATCACCAGCCACTCTGCCCCATTCACCTGGTTGGAATAGCGCAACAGGGGAATGTCGAGCCAGCCGCACCGGCGAGGCCGCCCGGTGACCGCACCATACTCGTTGCCGCGTGCCCGCAGTTCCTCACCCACGGCATCATGAATCTCAGTCGGGAAAGGCCCTTCACCAACACGCGTCACGTAAGCTTTGGTCACGCTGATGACCGTGCCGATCGCTGTGGGCCCGACACCCGTGCCGGTTGCCGCACCACCCGCTGTCGCCGACGATGAAGTGACAAACGGATATGTTCCGTGGTCGATGTCAAGCATCGTACCCTGGGCGCCCTCGAACATCACGCTCTTGCCTGCAGCCAGGATATCGTTCAACATCCTCCCCGTATCCGCAACAAAAGGCCTTACCAGCTCCGCAGCTCCTGAGTATTCGTCGAACATCTTCGCCGGGTCAAGGGTGACTGTTCCTGTTCCAAAAAGAGCTTTGACGATGGCGTTTTTCTCCGCGCAGGCCTCTTCAATGTGCGTCTTGAGAAGGTCGGGCCTGAGTAGATCGACCACCCGCAACCCACTGCGCGCCATCTTGTCTTCATAGGCAGGACCGATACCCTTGCTGGTGGTCCCGATCTTCTGCCGGCCGGGCGCCATCTCCGCTGCCAACTCAATCATCCGATGATAAGGCAGGATCACCTGCGCCCGGTTTGAAACGAATAGCCGCTCGTCGACGGCCACATTCAGCTTGCGCAGCTTATCGACTTCGCTCAGGAAGGCGATCGGATCAAGCACGACGCCGTTGCCGATGAGGCCTTTGCAGCCCGGGCGCAGCACTCCACAGGGGATGAGTTGCAAGACAAACTTCTGCCCGCCAATGATGACCGTATGCCCGGCGTTGTGCCCGCCGGCATACCGTGCCACCGCGGCAAACCGCTCGCTCAGCACATCCACAATCTTGCCCTTGCCTTCGTCGCCCCACTGGGCGCCCAGCACTACTGCAGTCTTTGCTCGCATGTCGTTCCCGATTCCCTTTATTTAGAAGGCCTTATTTGGCATAGAGATGTCCAGTTTTCACTGTGGGGGACCCGGTTGCCGCCGCGTCGCAAAACAAAGGCGCAGACGACCTCTGCCTGCACCACCTTTGATTCTAAACCCCGCAACTAATCCGAGGACACTGTGTCTAATTCGAATATCCGCGCCGGAGGTGCGCCCGGGAGGCGGATTGTGCTCGGGTCTGAAGTACGCAGCTGACCCTGAAGAGGAAAAATGAGACCCTGCGCTTACCCTTCCGGATCGATTGCAATTTCAGTTCTTCGCGATTCTCGCCAGCGCTCAAACACAAGATATGCACACAGCTTGCTGAGAAGTGGAGTCAGGCGTCCTGCCGCGCTGCTGATGATTCTGTTGCTTTTGCCGCTTGCAGAACCGCAGCTCTATGCCCAGCAACCAAGGCCACAGAGTTCTCAATACACTTATGGCCAACAGCCACAGGTCGCTCAGTATGGCGGTCAATATGCGCCGAACCCTGGCTATGCGCAGCCTGCCTACCCCCAACCACCGCAGAACTATCAGCCAAATAATCAGGCGTACGGTCCGCAGCCCTATGCCAATCAGCCAGAATACGCGGCAGACCAAGCCTATCCAGCGCCGGACTACGATCAGGCGCAGCCGCAAACGTCAGCGCAGCCCTTCACCCCTGAACAGCTGCAACAGCTCGTAGCCCCGATCGCTCTCTATCCTGACAATCTGGTCGCCCAGATTCTAGCGGCTGCCACCTATCCTGCCCAGGTTGCCGCCGCTGACCGCTGGCTCCAGTCCCAGGGCAACGCCTCGCCTGATCAGATTGCCTGGGCCGCGGATGGGCAAACAAACTGGGATCCGAGTATCAAAGCTCTGACGGCGTTTCCCCAGGTTCTTGCGATGATGGACTCCGACCTCCGCTGGACCACCGATCTCGGAAACGGTTATTACAACCAGCCGCAGGATGTCCTTCAGACGATCCAGATCATGCGCCAGCGCGCAGAGGCTGCGGGAACCCTCCGCAACTCGCCGCAGGAAGCTGTGATTTACGACCAGGGCAATATTGAGCTGGCTCCGGCCAACCCGCAGATTGTCTACGTTCCCTCCTATAACCCATGGAATGTTTATGGTCAGCCGGTCACTCCCTGGCCCGGCTTCTCACTTTTCAGCGCGCTGGAGTCGGTTGGAGGCTCGCTGCTTCGATTTGGTTCCGGCGTGGGCATGGGCGCCTTCACGCGCACCCCGTTTGGCTGGGGGCTCTGGGCCCTCGACTGGCTCGCGCAATCGATCTTTTTCAATCACTCCGCTTACTCCTCAAACAGCACCTCAGTAGCTCACTTTGGATCCTATCGCGGTGGCAATGCGGCATTTGCTCACGGCGGGAGTGGCTACAGGCAGTTTGGTAATGAGAATCGACCCGAGGGGAATGGTCTCCGCGGCTACAGCGCCTCCGAACAGCGCCATGCGCGACCGTCAGAAGGATATTATGGCGCGTATGGGCAGAACCGCGGCTTTCCGTCGCAGAGCCCCAGCTATTCCGCTCCACCGCAGAGCTTCGGCTACACAAGCCCACAAAACAACTTCGCCCGACCGTCGCCTCAGACATTTGCGTACAATCGCCAGCCTCAAACCGCCATCCCCGCCCGACCTCAGCAAGCATATTCCGGATACGGCCGGCCTGGCGGTTACAGCTATGGGGAGTATGGCAACGCATCCCAGCCCTACGCCGCGCGTTCTTCAGCCGGGTACGGGTACCTCAGGCCTCAGCAGGCAGTCCGCGCCCCGACGCCGACATTCGCGCAACGCTCTTATCCGGTGGAGCGTTCTTTCACTGCCAACAACCGCAACAGCTATGGCGAGGCGTATGGAAAGCCAGAACATTCAGGCGGCTTTCACTTATTTGGCGGCCACAGCTCTGAGAAGTCCTTCGCCGGTCACGATAGCTTTCATGCGCCCAAGCCTCCGAAGGCACCGAAGGGCGGAGGCGGCGGTGGGCATCACAGTTTTGGCCACCATCGCTGACCCCGGTTCAACGATCGCATTTAGCTGATTAAAGGGCCTGCTTGGGAGCGCCCTTCACCAGGCCCAGGCGCACCAGGCTTTCACCAGTGGCCACAACGCACTCCTCGTTTGTCCGCGGCTTCCAACCCAGAACTCGGCGGGCTTTTTCGTTGGTCGCGTTTTTGAGTTTGCCCAGCTCCGGCAAGACCTGTCTGACCCTGGGATCAAATATCGAAGCAGCGCGAAGCACCCAGTTCGGCAACTCCCTGGTCGGGACCTTTTTTGCCGCTGGGCCAAGACCGTTCTTGAGGGCCCTGGCAATCTCGAGCATCGACAGAAAGTCGCCTGCCACGGCCAAGAACCGCTCCCCTTTTGCCGCGGGATCGGTCATGGCGCGCAGATGCAGATCGGCCACATCGCGGACATCCACGGCGCCGAACGAAATTTTTGGGCAAGCGGGCATAGCCCCGGACAGAAGCATCTGAACAATCAGGATCGAAGTTGAAAGATCGGGCCCGAGGACCGGCCCAAACACAGCCACCGGGTTTACGACAGAGAGCTCCAGCGCGCCGCCCTCCCTGGCAATGAAATCCCATGCTGCGCGCTCGGCGAGCGTCTTCGATTTCGTGTAGGGGAAGACGTCTGGTTCATTCGGGTTGGTCCAGTCCTTCTCGCTGAACGGCGTGTCCTGCTCCGGGTGTCCGTACCCGATAGCCGCGAACGAGGACGTGAGCACCACGCGCTTGACACCCCCATCTCTCGACGCACGCAGCACGCGGAGCGCCCCTTCGCGAGCGGGCACAATCAACTCATTTTCGTCTTTGGGAACTTCCGGCGGAAACGGCGACGCGACATGCAGAACATATTCGCAACCGGCGACTGCTTGAGGCCATCCCGCATCTCTTTCGAGATCGGTTTCGCAGAAAGTCAGCCGATCACCCGGCTCTACACCGCCTTGCTTCAACAAAGCAAGCACATGGCTGCTGCGGCTCATTTTGCGCACGGTGGTACGCACCACGTGGCCGGACTGAAGAAGCTGCAGTATGCAGTAGCTGCCGATAAATCCCGAACCGCCGCTGACCAGTACGTTGCTCATTTCTGCCTCGTTCTCCCGGATGATTTGAAACTGGGCCTTTGGCTCATCCCTTCAACGCCTGTTCCGAGTGCTCATCGTCTTGTTGCCTGGAACCGGGAAGCGATCCTGGTTATCCCGTGGCAACCGGTTGCTCCGCACGGGCGAAGGTGTATGGCCCCTCAGGCACCAGCGCTACGCGTGCCCCGGCAGCCAATCCATCCAGCACAGAGGCAACAGCTTCTTCCAACGTACCGAACGCCCACGATCCAAGAAAACCTAACTGGCTCCTGGTTACACCCGGAGTAAAGAAGAACATGTCAAACTTTTCGCCGACCAGCGCGAGCTTTTCAAGTTGCCATTGGTCCACTTCTACTGCTGACTCTCGAATTTCTTCAAGAAAACTTGCGAAGTCCCTCAGTCCGGCCAGCCGGTGCGCAAACTCTCGCGAACCAACCCCCTCCGCGCACTGCGAGATCACCAGGATTCGTCCGCCCGGCTTCACAATATGCTGCGCCGCAGTGATTCCCTTGACAGTCTGGTAGAACGTCAGGTCGAGAGGATAGCCGGCTGCACTGGTGATCACTGCGTCTGCCGCAACATCCAACCGCTCCAGGCTGGTGTTCTCAAGAAACGCAACGCCCGCCGCGTGGGCCTTGATCGGGTCGCCGGCAAATATCCCTGATATCTTGCGATCCAGCGTCAGCGTGACATCGAGGATAAAGTCGTGCCGCGCCAAGCGGGCAGCCTCAAGCAATTCATCATGCAGTGGATTGTCGGTGATCGATCCTTCAGTCGCCAGCGGCTCGCGCATGAACCTGGGCGAGTGAATCACCTTGATCGTCTCCTGAGCCGCAAGCCCTGGCGCAATCAACTTGCGGCCTCCGCTGAACCCGAGCATCAAGTGCTGCTCAATAAACCCAAGAGTGATGTGGAGGTCTGCCGCCATGAAACGCTCGTCGATAAACACCGGCGTTCCGCGGCCCGTGAACCCGAGGGAGCGGTGTTCAACCACAGCGCGCGCGTCGTGGTTAACCACGCGATAGGCCGCTGCAATTTCAGGTCCGACAATCTTCTTGATTTCTTCTTCGGTCGCGCCCCGATGCAACCCCGTTGCGATGAGGATCGTGATGCCGTCTGCTGGAATTCCCACCGCATGCAAACGTTTCAGCAGCGGAGGTAGGGTGATGCTGTTCGGCGCGGGCCGGGTAATATCGCACACTGAAATGGCTGCCGACCTCTTTCCCGCAGCAAGCTTTGCCAGAGGCTCGCAGCCTATTGGGTGATCGAGTGCCTTTTCGAGCCCGGCGGCAACGTCGCCGACTGCCTGGCCGGTGTGGCTGCGCAGGACCTGGTAGTCAAAACCATCAGGGACCGAAACGTCGATGCCGTTCTTTCCAAATGAAAAGCGTGTTTTCATGGTTCCGGGCTCTGCCCCTCAGGATGCTGTCAGCTTCATTCTCGCAGCCTGGCCCAAATTGAATCCACATTTTCAATTGGTTGTTAACCGAATGACCTGCTCATCCGTTTTACGGGCAGAAGAGGCCGAAAGCCTTCTTCGAGTGAGGGGATTCTCGATATGCGACTCCACTGCTGCACCACCTCCCGACTTTTGCGGTTCGCCGCGATGTCTGTTTTCCTCTTTGCAACCATGGTCGTCGCACAGGCCAAGCCTGTCGCACCTGTCCAGTCTCAAGCTGCCACAGCACCGGTCTCAGACCAGGAGGTCGCGGACACCCAGGAGCAGCTAATCAAGCTTCTCAGACTGAGCCCCACTCTCACTTCCGTCGTCGCGCACGATCCATCGTTGCTGTCAAACCAGGATTATGTGAGCCGAAACAATCCGCAACTTGCCCAGTTCCTCGTCACGCATCCTGAAGTCGCGCGTAATCCCGAGTTCTATCTTTTCACGAACCTGAATCCGCGTGACGGGCGTCGGGACCAGGCACTGCAGCGCGCAGTCTGGCCGGACATCTCCTGGAGCCAGAGCAACTCTTCGCGCCCCGAGGAAATCATTGCTCCGATTGCAGCGTTTGGAGCGTTCGCCTGTTTTCTTGCCGCCTTGCTTTGGATGATCCGCGTGTTTCTTGAGAATCGACGCTGGAGCCGGATCTTCAAGCTGCAAAGTGAAGTGCATGGGCGGCTGATTGACAAGTTCAGCTCCAACCAGGAGTTGGCCCTCTATATGGGCACCGATGCCGGCAAGCGCTTCCTCGAAGCTGCCCCAATTTCTGCCGGCCTTGAACCGGAACTGCGAATGCCGAACGCCGTGGCCCGGGTGCTGACACCGCTCCAGATCGGCATCGTGCTGGTTCTTCTGGGCGCAGGATTCTGGCTTCTCAGGCATACCCGGCCTGAGTTGGAAGTTCCGATGCTTGTTCTGGGAACCATCTGCCTGATGCCGGGACTTGGATTTATCATCTCCGCAGGCATCACCTGGGTACTGGCCGGGCGTTTGGGACTGATGCCTGAAGGCCCCTCGGTGGCCGACAAGTTTGAGCCCCACCTTAGTTCACAGGATAGGCAGTGAGCGGGACGGGCCCCCACCGTGGTGAGGAAACGAATGCCTTGGGAATCCGCACTACCGAATGTATTGGCCGGCGACGCGTTGCGGGTGGCAGACCCACCCATGGATAGCGACGCGTTCGCGGGCTTCTATGAGCGTTCAGCCCGATCCCTGTGGGCATATCTTGCGAGGGTTTCAGGCGATCCTGCCCTGGCGGACGATCTGATGCAGGAGAGCTATGTGCGTTATCTTTGCGCGGCTTGCCCCGTATCGTTCCTCGCCGATGGTGAGGTCGCAGCTCGCCGCTATCTCTTTCGAATCGCCACCAACCTGATGCGCGACCATTGGCGGAGGCCCCGGGCCACGTCGATTGAGGATCTTCCGGAAGAGTTCTTTGCTGCAAAGAGCCACTCACTCCAGGCGGACTCGCAGGCCATGCTGGGACCGGCGCTCTCCCAGCTACGCCCCAGGGACCGGCAACTGCTGTGGCTTGCCCACGCGGAGGGCTACTCTCACCGTGAAATCGCCAATATCACCGGGCTGGCCTCAGCAAGCATTCGGCTGCTGCTGTTTCGAGCGCGGGGCAAGATTGCACGCCTGCTTCAAGATCAGGCTATTTCTTCTCAAAAACCGTTCCAGGATCAAAGCCGGACACTCAGGAGGCTGCCATGACATTCAGCGGCTGCTCCCGTGAGAAAGATGTTGCAGAGGTGCTGGCAAGCGGGCATTGGCCACAAGCCTGCCCCGACGAATTGCGGACACACATCACTGGTTGCCGCTCCTGCTCAGACCTGGTGCTGGTCACGTCAGCCTTTCAGAGTGCCCGGGTCCAATCAGCCGCCAGGCCCAACCTCCCTCCCCCGGGGGCCATCTGGTGGCGCGCGCAGTTACGCCGCCGCAATGCGGCCATCGAGCGCGTTGGCAGACCAATTCTGGGCGCTCAAATCTTCGCACTGTCCGTCTACCTGCTGCTGGGACTGGGGCTGGTTGTGTCGCAGGCCAGGCATGGACTGCAATGGCTTTCATGGTTCGAACGCCTGCCCCAGCCGCAAATCGGGTCGCTTCATCTTGAAACTTTGTGGCCGTCCAGCCTTTTCGACTCCGGCTGGAGCCTCCTGGTTCTGATCCCCGCGATTGCGACTCTTGCCTTGCTGAGTGGTGTCGTCCTCTACCTCGCGTCGGAAAAGCAGTAGCCAACAAGGGCCGGGCGCCGGCAAAGTTTTCAACACGCTCTGATGTGGAGCGAAAAAGCTCAACACTCCTCTCTGCTGCTATATTTTCATCGGCGCGAACTCGAACATTCTCAAGACACGGAGTTCCAGCCCATCGAGGCATACACCCATGGAGTTGAACGAGAATTCAAGAAGATCGTTTTTGAAGCAGATTGGCGCGGCGAGCGCGCTGGCCTTTTCGGCTGCAAATGCTGAAGCATTGTCGTCCTCCACTAATCCATCTCAGGCGCAGCAGACGCCGCCTGCACCGGCTCAGACCAGCCCTGTTGATGCAAGCCAGGTGGGCACCCGCGCCGCGCGCTTGGCCTGGTGGCACCAGGCCAAGTTTGGAATGTTCATCCATTGGGGACTCTACAGCGTCATAGGGCAGCATGAGTGGGCCAAGGAGGTTGAAGGCATTCCCATTCCCCAATACGAGTTGCTCGCGAAGCAGTTCAATCCAAAGCCCAACGCGGCTCGCGAATGGGCCAGGCTTGCAAAACGTGCCGGCCAAAAGTACATGGTGATGACCACCAAGCATCACGAGGGCTTTTGCCATTGGGACACCAAGCTGACGGATTACTGCGCACCCAGGCAAGGCCCGGGACGCGATCTGGTTCGCGAGTTTGTGGATGCGGCCCGGGCCGAGGGATTGCGCGTGGGGTTTTATTACTCGTTGATGGACTGGCACCATCCAGACGGTGCGATCTGCAAAACCGACGAGGCGGCGCGCAGACGCTTTGTCGACTACACGCACGGGCTGATTCGTGAGCTGATGACCAATTACGGCAAGATCGACGTGCTGTGGTACGACGTGAGTTGGCCATTGACTGCCGAAGGATGGGAGTCAGAACGGATGAACCGGATGGTGTTCGAGCTGCAACCCGACATCATTGTCAACAACCGCAACGGCCTTGAAGGCGACTTCGCAACGCCCGAGCAGCGCATCCAGGCAGCCGATGCGGGGCGAGCTTGGGAGACCTGCATGACCCTCAATGACAGCTGGGGTTTCAACCGCTTCGACGATGCCTGGAAGACACCCAAAACAATCGTGGGCAACCTGGCAACATGTGCACGGGGCGGCGGCAATTATCTGCTGAACATTGGGCCGGAATCCGATGGTTCGATCCCCAAAGAGTCGGTGGAGGTTTTAGAAGCAGTCGGCAAATGGCTTGAGACCAATGGGAAGGCAATTTATGAAACGGAACGCGGTTCTTTGCGGTCAAGCGTCAACGCCAATTACACGCGGCGCGGCAACACTCTCTATATTCATCAGCAATTCTGGCCGGGGCATACCCCGGCAGCCCAGGCGACGGGATTCTTCAGGCCTGAAGCAGTGATTGCAATTGGGGGATTGAAGCCGAAAGTCCTGGCCGCCCGCATGCTCAAAACTGGCCAGGCCATTCAGTTTACCCAGGATGAATTCACGTTTCGCTTGACGGGCATGCCCTTGGAAGCCCCCGACCAGCCAGCAACGGTGATCGAGGTGGAATGCGACGGGGAACCCATCATTGATCACGAAGCTTTGCGTTCGCTTTGGCCGCGTTACAAGGTCGGCGTCAGTTAGACCCGCGGCGCGCGTAACGCGTAAAAGGATCGGCCGGGGCCTGTCAGATCAACTTTTCAGTTCAAAGAGCCAATAGCAGGTGGGGTTCAAGCCAAATTTCTGCACTTCAGGATCGGCATATTTTGCCTCCCTGGCGATGAGCCGGAAGCCCTTTCGCTCGATGAGCGGAAGCATATCCTGCCCGACGTTGTTCCTCAAAAGCTGCCCGCCATGGTTGCCGGCATTGGGAACGACCATGAGGTATTTGACGCCATGAATCGCCAATTTCTCGATCCACCATCCAATTGCTGACGGCGGACACTCGGAAAAGCTGTGGATGTTGATGGCTAGGCCAATCTTCGCCAATTGCAAGACGCGGTCGATCTCGTTGCCTGGGGCCAGTTCGCACCGGCCTTGAAGGCCGCGGAATCGCAGGTAGTATTCGCAAACGAAGCTGGACTCCGCGATGACGTCGGTGGCCCAGTATTTTGGGAGAGATGGAAATGCGCTCATGACTCGATGCGCAAGGCGCCCGTATCCGGCTCCGATGTCCAGGATTGAAAGATCGTCGCGCGATGCGATCTGCAAGTGGCGATCAAGGAAATCGATCTCAAGAATCGAGTCCAGCAAGTCTCTGGATATCACGCGCCCGGCCATTTCGAAACAGATCGCGCCAAAGGCTCCGTCTTCCGGGAGTTTCTGCATCAGGCCGAGTCGATCGTTGGCCATGAGGTAATAGGTGGCTAAAAGATAAGCCCGGGCGTGCAGGTTCCCGTCACCAAGCTGGTACACCCACATGCTGTTCCCGCGAAAATCTGCGAGGTTTTGTGCAGAGGTAAACTTTTCTGCCCAGACCAGCGGAGTTCTTACTGCATCATCAAGGCCCGCATACATTCTGCGCAATTCGAGAAGCCGGGGGTTCGCCGTGTTCAGATACTCAGCCGCTTCCGGCGTAATGGCGCCTGGAACCTGAATTTGGTCAATGGATTCGATCTCACTGATCTGCGAAGGGTGGAGCGCCCATTCCGGAAAGACCCGATGGCCGAAGCGCCTTGCAACACGGTCGAGCTGACGACCGGCTATTGTGGATAGGGTCATGTCGGTGCTTTTCTCCAAACCATCTTACTCTAGCCCGTTATTTCTCTGCACGATATGAAATTGGCCTGCCTGCGGCATAGCCGGACACCCAGAGACCTCAATTTGTAGGCTGAGTTTTGAGCCATGCATCGTCGGATCTCCCTGGTTCTCGAGACGTCGCTTCCCAGGTTCTCTCGCAAGGGCCCACCGCGCTCGTCACGGCCGGCAGACCTTGTGCGCTGATAGAATTCCGCGCATGGAAACCATCCAGTACAACTTGCCGCAGACCCGGATTCCCCAAGCCTGGTACAACATCGCCGCCGACCTGCCGGCGCCGATGGCGCCGCCGCTCCATCCCGGAACGCTCCAGCCCCTTGGACCAGCTGATCTGGCACCGCTGTTTCCCATGGCTTTGATCCTCCAGGAAGTAAGCCAGGAGCGGGAGATTGAGATTCCCGGCCCGGTACGCCAGGTTTACGCCCAGTGGCGACCCTCGCCACTTTACCGCGCCCGCCGCCTGGAACAAGCCCTGGATACCCCGGCGCGAATCTATTACAAATACGAAGGCGTAAGCCCTGCAGGCAGCCACAAACCAAACACCGCGGTCCCCCAGGCCTACTACAACAAGGTCGAGGGTACAAAGCGGCTCTCGACGGAGACCGGAGCAGGCCAATGGGGCTCTTCGCTGGCGATGGCATGCGCATTTTTTGGCCTGGAATGCAAGGTCTTCATGGTCCGGGTGAGCTACGACCAGAAGCCGTATCGCCGCGCCATGATGGAGACTTTCGGCGCCTCAGTCACAGCCAGCCCCAGCATTGAAACCGAGTCGGGGCGCACGATTTTGAGCCAGCATCCCGACTCGAATGGGTCTCTCGGCATCGCAATCTCTGAAGCGGTGGAAGTGGCAGCCAAAGATCCCGACACGAAGTACGCCCTGGGCAGTGTTTTGAATCATGTGCTGCTGCACCAGACCGTCATCGGCCTTGAAACCATTGAACAGATGGCGCTTGCCGACGACGATCCGGACATCATTGTGGGCTGCACCGGCGGTGGTTCGAATTTTGCCGGTCTGGTGATGCCATACATTGGCCGCAACATGAAAGGCAAAAGCCACGCACGCGTCATCGCAGTGGAGCCTTCGGCTTGCCCCAGCCTGACGAAGGGCCGCTTTACCTACGACTTTGGCGATACCGGCCACCTCACTCCGCTGGTGAAGATGCATACGCTCGGCAGCACCTTCATGCCTCCGGGAATTCATGCAGGCGGGTTGCGCTACCACGGAATGGCTCCGCTGGTGTCGCACGTGATGGATTTGGGATTGATTGAGGCCACCGCCGTTCAGCAACTCGATGCGTTTGCCGCCGGCATTCAGTTTGCTCGCGCAGAAGGCATTATTCCTGCGCCGGAATCGAACCACGCCATTGCGGGAGCGATCCGAGAAGCGCTGGTTGCAAAGGAAGAGGGCAAGCAGAAGACGATCTTGTTCGGCTTGAGCGGCCACGGCCATTTCGACATGCAGTCTTACATCGCATACCAGGCCGGGCAGTTGGAGAATTACGACTATCCGGCGGAAGAGGTCGCGATGGCTCTTGCCGGGCTGCCCTCGCTGGGCTGATTGCATTCTCTGTTGGTATTTGCGCTTTTGTTTTCCGCACGCTGAGCCAAGAGGACTCCAAGAGGACTCAGGACGGGGTGGTAGCGGATTGGTGAAATACCACAGCGTCGGCAACGCGAGCCGCGTTGACGGCTGACTGGACGACATGAACGCGTACGATTGAGGCTCCATTGAGGATGGCCGCAACCATCGCAGCGAGGCTGGCAGTCTCGCGACCTGTTCCAGGATCGACCGGATGTCTCACCAAGTTGGCAAGCGTATGCCCCAGAAATGATTTCCTGCTTACGCCTGCGAGCAGCGGCCGGCCTAGCCTCAGCAACTCAGCCTGGCGGTTCAGAAGCGCGTAGTTTTCATTGAGACGCTTGCCGAATCCATATCCGGGGTCGAGAACAATGGACTCAGATGCGACGCCCGCCAACGCCGCCGAGGCCAGGCTGGCCGACAGACCGCTGCGCACGACTTTCAGCACTTCGTCAGGCGACAGCGCCGGCAGGGTGCGCCACTCTTCGGGCCGCCCGCGGGTATGCATCAGGATCACGCCACACTTCCGTTCGGCGCAAACCGCATGCATCTCCGCGTCCCAGAGAAATCCACTGACATCGTTGATGATTTCGGCGCCGGCAGCCAGTGCGGCGCGCGCCGTTGCTGCTTTGTAGGTGTCAACCGACACAATAGCTTTCGGTCGCATTGCAAGAATTCCGCTGAGCACCGGCAGCAGCCGCGCCTGCTCCTCCTCGGCGCTTACAGCGGGAGAATTTGCAGTGCCGGCTGCGCCGCCCGCCTTCGAGCCGGGCCGTGTGCTTTCCGCGCCGAGATCGAGGATGTCCGCGCCCTCATCGAGCAACTGCAGCCCGTGCGCAATCGCCGCATCTGCGTCAAGGAATTTGCCGCCGTCGCTAAAGGAGTCGGGCGTGATGTTGACCACGCCCATGATGAGCGTTCTGCGACCCAGTTCAAGAGTTCGCGAACGCAGCCGCCAATGCGTCTTGACGCGCGAAGTCAAATCGACACACCTCGTTCAACTGGTTGCCTTCACCTTGGCACTAATCATATCCACGGCGCGGCGTGCGCTCAGGGCTGCGCCTTCCTGCCAGCCCACCACATTGCTGATGGTGTCGCCGGCAAAGTAGATGGGGCCGTCGCCTTCGATCACAACATCGTATCCAGCGAGCCCGCCGCCATAGTCCATGATCCACGATCCTTCGTTCCACTTCACCTGTCGCCAGCCGCAGTAGACAGGATTCCGCAAATCTTTGGCATGACCCGGATGCAGCTTCTCCATCGACGTGCGCGAAGCCCTAAATTTTTGTTCCAGCGTGAGGTTTGCGAAGCCCGGAACTTCATTGTCGTCCATCATGTATCCGCAAACGACGATCCCCGTAGGATGCATGATGCGCGAGCTCGGATACCACACGGGACTCACGCCCTGTTCAAGAAAGGACAGTCCGCCATAGATGTTGTACTCCGTCTCCCAGAAGCGCCGGCTCTCCCAGGCAATCTTCAGCGCTCCCGCCATGATGCTGCCCTCGATAGCGTGTTTGAAGGGTGCGGAGAAATCGTTGGGAGTTTTTTTGAGCATGGGAAAAGGCAGAGCGCAGATGCAATACGCTGCCTCAAGCTGCTTCGCTTCACCACCCTGCGTGTACGCGATCCTAACTCCTTGTGAAGTTTTTCGAATCTCGCTAACGGGGGAGTTGTATTGCACAATCTCTCCCAGCGATTTGGCGAACGCATATGGGATTCGATCCATGCCGCCTACCGGCTGGAACATGGTTGCCTGCCAGGGCCAGTCTTCTTCATACAACATGCCATCCCAAAAGTTGCCATCGAGCAGCGATCGAATATCCATGGGCGGCTCATCGACCTCGGCTTGTTTGCCGGCTCCGGGCGCCACCTTCATGCCTGCTCGACCTGAACCCACGTACGCTCCAGATTTATCGAGCGGCCCGTAGACGCCGAGGAAATCCATCATGCGCTCTTTGTCCTGCGCTGAGAATTCCGAGTCGAGCGCACCCTGGCGAATGCACTTAGACAGCAACTCTGACACGTGACCGCGCGTGTCGTTGATGGCTTTGCGCTGGAGCACCGGTCTGCCGCCGTTAGCCTTGTCATTCTGCAAAAGCGTTGACCGCGAGGTGTTGATCTCCACTTCAAGCGGGACGCCCAATTCGCGAACGTAGTTCAGCATTGTCCAGTGCGTGCTCGGCAGGCGTGCAGGGCCCAGGTTCTGGTAGTTGCCTTCCTCCCATTGAATGGTCTGCGAAGTGCCATCGACAAATTCAACCTTGGTGCCGTTGCGTCCGGTGAAGTTGCGACCGCCCGGTCGTTCGCGCGCCTCCAGGGCAATGACGTCATAGCCGAGCTTTCTGAGCTCGTATGCCGAAACGAGACCGCCGATTCCAGCGCCCAGCACAACGACCTTCACACCGTTCCCTGTTCCTGCTTCAGCGCGGATGGGTTGTGCCATCTGGCCCCTCATGGGCATGAGCCCGAGAGCCTGCATGGTTGCAAAAGCGGCGCCGTATCCGCCTGCCTGACCGACACGCATCAAAAAGCTACGTCGTGAAATTGGCACGAACCAACACCTCGATGGGAATGACTGTGGAACCTGTTCAATGGCTGAAGTAAGAGCTAGGGAACGGCAAATCAACCTTTTGCCGGCAACGAAACAGATAGAACGAGCCCTTAGCCAGAAGTTCTAATCCCCTTTTAGCTTTGCATCAATATATCCCAGCACCCCCCACTCGCGATCCTGATGCTGCTACACTCCGGGCATGATGGTATTTCGGCGAATTCCGGCGCTTGTGTTGGCTCTGATTCTGGGTCCCTCAACTGGGCTGCTTCAGCAGGCATGGGCGCAAAGCAGCAGCAGGCCGATCACGCACCCAGAGCGTTCAACAGCGCGGCCTGCTCAGGCGAAGGGTCCGATTGCTGACAAGATCAACGCGATACTCGCGGATCCGGCACTGAGTCATGCAGAGGTCGGCATCAGTGTGACAACGTTGGAAGGCCAGCCGCTATATGGGCTGAACGAGGGTCGGCTATTGACATCGGCTTCGAATGCAAAGCTGCTGACAACGGCCGCCGCGTTTGCGCTGTTACAGGTGGACTCAATGGTCTGGCAGACCTACGCAGTTGCTGGCGGCGATGTTGACAGCGCCGGCGTGTTGCATGGCGACCTGATTCTGCTTGGTTCCGGCGACCCGACCATCGACGCACGCCATTATCCATATCGCGGGCCGGAGGCTGCGGCCGCCGCGGCAAAAGAGACGGGATCCAGTGCTTCAACACCATCCCAAACGGGCGAGGTGGAGAAGACGCCGAAGGCAATGGACGTGCTGGACCTGATGGCCGAAGAGGTGGAACAGAACGGGGTGCGGACGGTTGACGGCAATGTCGTCGGTGACGACAGCTTCTATCTCGATGAGCCATTCGGCCATGGCTGGGCTTGGAACGACCTGCAATGGAGCTACGGCGCACCCGTCTCCGCGCTTACTTTTAACGACAACACGGCGGAACTGACCATTGCCGCGGCGCGAGAATCGGCCGGGCAGGTCGCACCCGCTGTGAACTCATCGGGAATCGGCGAAACCGGCGGAACAAGTGGGGCAGGCACGCTTGCGGCCGGAGCCACGGAAGCAGAATGGACGCCCAAGATTGAGTACTACACGCTGGACAACTCGGCGACTGTTGCTGCACAGGGCCAGGATGCACACCCTGGCGTGGAGCGCAGACCCGGCTCGATGCTGGTGCGGTCCTGGGGCACTGTGCCCGCAAACGGATTGCACTTATCAGTGGCCGTGGAAGATCCCGCCGAGTTCACCGCTGCCGCATTCAAAGACGCACTGATGCGGCGCGGGATTACCATCACCGGCACGCCCACCGCAGCGCACAAGTACCCCGTCGGCACCGGCGATTTTGCCTCTGAACGCGGTCAGATGGTCTTGTTGACGCGGGACCGTCCCAACGTGGTTGCGGCACCGCTGCAGAATCGGCGGGTGCTGGCCATGCACGTCTCGGCGCCGGTTGTGCAGGACGTGACCGTTATCAACAAAGTGAGCGAGAACCTGCACGCAGAGTTGTTGTTGCGGCTGCTGGGCAAGGTTTATGGGAATGACGGCAGCTTTGCGCAGGGTGCGCGCGTGGTGCGGCAATTCATGGTTGGCGCAGGTGTGCCCGACGCGGATTTCTTTATCTATGACGGCTCGGGCATGAGCCCGGAGGACAGGATTGCGCCGCGCGCCTATACGCAATTGTTGACCTATGCCGCGAAGCAGCCGTGGGGTTTGAGTTTTCGCGAGACGTTGCCCGTGGCCGGCGTGGACGGAACACTAGCCAGTCATTTTAGAAACTCGACATTGCAGAGGAAGGTGTGGGCCAAGACGGGAACTCTCAATGAGGTCACCGCGCTGTCAGGCTACCTGGTTGCGAAGAGCGGCCAGACGCTCACGTTCTCCATTCTCATCAACGGGCGAAGACCCGGCAGCGATGCCGAGCCGCAGGCTCTTGACCGCATTGTTGAAGCGATAGCGGCATCGGAGTGAGCCTGTATCATCAGAGCTAGATGCACACCGCCTCACATCCTGCATCAGTAAAGGCTTTCGCTGCTGCTGTTGGCCTTGCGTGCACGCTGGCAACGGCTGGTTGCAGGCAATTGCCGCCTTCAAAGCCTGAGGCTCTGTGGACCATGGAAGAAGCGCGTGGGGCGCAGGTATTCAACCAGAAGTGCGCCAAGTGCCACCATCCCACCAACACGCATTCATTGAACGGGCCGGGGTTGCAGGCCATCACCAAAGTCAAGGCAATGCCTTCCGGCACACCTCCCACCGACGAGCGCATGACTTACGTGATTCTGCATGGGCGGAATATGATGCCTGCGACACAACTGAGTGACGACCAGTTGAGCGATCTGCTGGCCTATCTGCACACGCTATGACAGAAAAGACTGAAAACGGCCGAACGGAAGCAGACGTTCCTGATCCAGCACCGCAGCAGCCGCAGGGGCTCCAGGAATTGCTGCCGCTGCCCGGCCTGGCGGCCATCAGCCTTTACCTGCTGGTTCTGGCAGGTGTCATTATTCTCGGCGTCGTCGCGGGACGTCACTATCCCCCGATTTTCCTGATTTTTGCAGCGCTCTTCATGGCCGCAAGCGGCGGGTTGCTGATGCTGTTTCGCTGGGCATGGGCGCTGGCGCTGGCCGCGGTAATGCTACTGGTGATTTACAACCTGTGGATTTTCACCAGCCAACACCAGGGAGCGGCGCTGGTGCAGGGGTTGCTGAACCTGGTCTTCTTCCTCTACCTGGTGCGGCCTGAAGTTCGAGAGCGGCTGCGCTAGCAGGGCGTGAGTATCCCCTGCCGGTACAATGAGAGGGTCATGGAACTCGTCCAGATTTCGCCGGCGCGCACGACTCCCGCCCCAAAGCCCGAGTGGCTCAAGACCCGCGCTCCCGTTGGTGAAAACTACCATGACCTGAAGCGTCTGGCGCGATCGCTTGGTTTGCACACCGTATGCGAGAGTGCACACTGCCCCAATATTGGCGAGTGCTGGCACCACAAGACTGCGACCTTCATGATGCTGGGCAACCTGTGCACGCGCAGATGCGGATTCTGCGCTGTGCCCAAAGGCCGGCCCGAGCCCATCGACTTTGACGAGCCGCGCCGCGTGGCTGAAGCCGTGGCCACACTTGGCCTGCAACATGCCGTCATCACCAGCGTGAATCGCGACGACGATCTTGTCGGCGGAGCGCGCGCCTTCGCCATGGTGATCGATGAAATTCGCCGCCAGGCGCCCGGCTGTCGCGCCGAGGTGCTCATCCCCGACTTTCAGGGCAACAAGGAGGCCATTCGCATTGTTGTCGAAGCCCGGCCCGAAGTCCTTAACCACAACACAGAATCCGTGCCGCGGTTGTACCGGGTTGTGCGGTCGGGTGCGCGGTATGAGCGCACGCTGCGGCTGCTGGAATTTGCTAAGGAGCTGAACCCCGCGGGGATTACCAAATCCGGCGTGATGGTCGGGCTTGGCGAAGAAACACGCGAGCTCCTCGCGGCCTTCCGCGATCTCGCCTCCGTGCATTGCGACATCCTGACCATCGGCCAATACCTGCGCCCTTCGCGCGATCATTTGCCCATGGCCCGCCTGTACACACCACGCGAGTTCGCCGAGTTGAAGGTGGAGGCGCTGAAGATGGGCTTCCGCCATGTGGAATCCGGGCCGCTGGTCCGTTCCAGTTACCACGCCCATGAACAGGCCGCGTCAACGGGTTTGTGACGACGGCGGAGGAGGTCGTGGCGTAGAGCTCTTCAATTCAAGGCCGCCGGCAGACCCCCCTCCGAAAAATGGATATGTTCTTTGCGCTCAGGGGGATTCGTTAATATAGTGATTTGGATGGAACGAGGAATAAACCAATGGCAGTCTCAGTGATGGCCGGGATTCCGGCGCTCAAAGAACTCAATGCAGACCTTCGCCGCCGCATGGACGGCGCTGTAGCCACATTCCAGGCCAACCTGGCCTCGACCCGCACTGGCCGCGCAAGCGTACACATGCTCGACCAGGTGAAGGTGGACTACTACGGGACGCACACACCGATCAGCCAACTGGCACAGGTCTCCACACCCGAGGCGCAACTCATCTTGATTTCCCCGTGGGACCCGACGGTTTTGAAAGAGATGGAGAAGGCTCTGCAGGCCGCCGACCTCGGCCTCAATCCCCAGTCGGATGGGAAGGTGATCCGCGTGCCTGTTCCGCCCATGACCGAGGAGCGGCGTCGTGACGTGTGCAAGCACCTGAACAAGGTGCTGGAAGAACACCGAACAGCAGTCAGGAATGTTCGCCGCGACGGTAACGACGCGCTGAAGAAGATGGCAAAGGAGAAGAAGATCAGCGAGGACGAAGAAAAGCGCGCGCTGGAAGAAGTGCAGAAGATGACCGACGAAGAGATTCGCAAGATGGAAGAGCTCTCGCGGAAGAAGGAAGCGGAAGTGATGCAGGTGTGACGGCACCAGTCGCCGTCATTTGAGCCCATCGGAATTCGAATAGCCGGCACCCCTGTCATTTGCGGCCTCATCGCGGATGACCGGGACATAGCCGGCTACTTTTTCGGCCGCTTGTAAAACGGAATGGCCATCTGCTTCGCGCGAACCTGGTTTGCACGGCACTGGACGACCACATCCTCGCCGCTGGCGGCGACGGCCGTGGGCACCAGCGCCAACGCAATGTTGGTCTTGAGGAACGGCGCGGGCGAGCCGGACGTAACGACGCCAATCTCCTTGCCTTCGAGGTCAAACACTGAGTACCCATCGCGGCCGATGCCGCGGTCAATCATCTCGAGGCCGACAAGCTTGCGCTTCGGTCCGCCTGCAGCCTGAAACGCCAGCAAGGCATCGCGTCCAATAAAAGAACCTTTGTCGAGCTTGAGCCAGCGGTCGAGGCCGGCTTCAAATACGTTGATCTCTTCAGAAATTTCGTGACCGTAGAGGCTCATGCCCGCTTCGAGGCGCAGCGTGTTTCGCGCGCCCAGACCGCAGGGGCGGATAGCGAACTCCGCGCCCGCATCCATCAGTGCGTTCCACATCTTCACGGTTGTGGGCTCGTCGGCGGGAATGTACAACTCAAAGCCGTCTTCGCCGGAGTAGCCAGTGCGGGCAATCATGACGTTGGGAATGCCGGCCACAGTGCCCCACGTAAACCAGTAGATCTTAATGGCCGCCAAGTCGACTTTGGTCAGCTTCTGTAGAGTGTCAAGAGCACGCGGGCCCTGCAACGCGAGCTGCGAATAGTAGTCAGAGTAATCGCTGATGTGAATGGATGGGAACGTGCCCACCTGGCGGCGAATCCAGGCGTAGTCCTTGTCTTTTGTACCGGCGTTGACCACCAGCAGGTAGTCATTGGGACTGAGGCGGTGGACGAGGATGTCGTCAACGAAAGTGCCCTCGGGCGTGAGCAGAGCGGAGTAGTGTGCCTGGCCATCCTGAAGCCGAGATGCGTCGTTCATGGTGATGTGCTGCACGGCCGCAAGAGCGCCAGGGCCGCGAAACTGAATCTCGCCCATGTGGCTCACGTCAAAGAGGCCTACGCCGGTTCGCACGGCAAGATGCTCGGCAATCAGGCCGCCGCCGGAACCGGGGCCCCTGGCGACAGGTCCTTGTCGTTGGGGTGTGAAACAGGGGTACTCGACCGGCATGTCCCAGCCGCCGAAGTCCACCATCTTGGCCTTGAGCGCGCGATGGGTCGGATTGAGAGCGGTCTTTTTGAGTTGCGGAGCGATGGCGGACGTGGTCATGATTGTTCCTCTCGAAGAATGCGGCTGTACTCTACTTACGATAGGCACTGCGCATAGTCGGGTCAACCGCCTGCGGTGGGGCAGACGCCGCTTACGCGGTATTAAAGCAATGGCACGCGCGGAAGGCCGCACCTGCGGGGGACAGCCCCGCTTGTGCGGACAAACAAAACGCTGAAAGATCACCGTAAGAAAGAAGGCTGGGAATGCAACATTTTCGCGGAGCCCTGATGCTGGTGGCGTCGGGGATCGCGCTCTATCGCGGCTGGAAGATTCATGCGGGCACGCAGGCCTGGCTGGCGTATGGGCTTGGCGTGGCGGCGCTGGGACTGGCTGTCTGGCACCTGACGCGACAAGCCGACGGGCGGCGGGCTTGAGGATGCGGCATCCTTTGAAGCAAAACCTCTACAACCGCATACAAGGCCGCAACCTTGAACGATTGGCCGCGCTCAGTGACGGCATATTCGCCGTGGCCATGACGCTGCTGGTGCTGGACCTGCATCTTCCTACGGCTGTGCAAGTGCACGGCGACGGCGAACTGATGAAGTCGCTGGGCGCTCTGGGTCCGCAGTGGCTGGCCTATGGCATGAATTTTCTGACGCTGGGCATTTTCTGGGCCGGACAGCAGACGCAGCTCAACCACATCGGCGAAGGCACGCGCGACTTGACCTAGATTCACCTTGGATTTCTTTTTGGCGTTACGCTTTTGCCATTGTCGACGCGGCTGCTGGCGGAGTTCATAACCTATCGCTCGGCGCTTCTGATTTATTGGCTGAATATTCTGGTGCTGGGCGCGATGCTCTATTGGAGCTGGATGCATGCAATTCACGGAGACCTGGTCAAGGCAGATACACCGGACGAGGTCCGTGGCAGCATTTGCAGGCGGATCTTGATTGCGCAGTCTCTCTACGCGGGAGGCGCGGCACTGTGCGTGATCAATACATGGGTGAGCATCGGGGTGATTGTGGCAGCTCAGCTGAACTACGCGCTTGCGCCGAGGTTCTGGAGGCGAAAGCAAACTTGACTCTATTATCATCCATGCGTAAATCTCGAAGCTGTGGTAGGGTAGCAGCGTGGAATTCTCCTTCAAGGTCAGTGAGACAGAGTATCGCAGGGCCTGGACGCTCAGAACCAAGGGAGAGTCTCGCGCGGGAATGCTTCGCAAGATCCTGTTTTGGGTCTTCATTCTCTTTTGTCTCATGCTCGTCTTCGCGGTTGTTCAGATGAGATCGCATCGGCAGCGCCCCGTCACAGAGCAACCTGCTGCAACGCAACAATCGACTGGCAAGCTCGTTCAAGACGATAATTTGGGGCTCGCTCTTGCCATCAATGCCGGACCCTTCGTTCTTTTGGGCGTTGGCTGGTTTTTTCTTTTTGGAAGACTCCAGCGAAGCCAGTACCGAAGGGACCCGATGATGCAGGGGCAGTTCACCGTCAATCTCACAGCGACGGCGGTTTCGGTCCAAAACACAGCTGGGACCTCTTCCCAAGCTGGATGGAATGCCTATGATTATTGGAGCGAGGGAAGTGGCCTGATCGTTCTCGCATCTCGCTCAAATTCCTGTTTGATTCTTAGTCTGGCGGGTTTATCAGAGCCACAGCGGCAGGAATTGCGCGGCATCCTCTCGGTAGCATTGCCAAAAAAGTGATCTAATCCTCTCGCTCAGCTTCAATGCAACTTACGTGATCGTTCCGTGTCACTACCAATGCGCAGGATTTGCGGTTAAGCCGGCGCGGAGGGACATGGTGATGGCTGCGAATTCACCGGCTTTGATGCGACTAGGTGTTGGGCACGGCGGCGGATTTCTTGTGACGCTTCTCGGGTTGGCAATCGTTGGTGTGCTGGTGTGGGCGCTCATCCGACCTAACAACAAGGATTCGGTTAAGAACTAGGACCGACGAGCGGATGCCTCATTTATGCCGAGCCCGCCAAAAAGAGCTGACGCTCAGGTAGAGAAACAAGAGAAGCAGCGGAGCGGCCACCAGGAATTTCTGGTGGTCTGGGCCTTGAGCATAACTGGCCCTGTACATCCACAACGCGCGGCCAAAAACCAACACGAACAGGAAAAAGAAGAGGCCTGTAACTTCGAGCCACACAATGCCGCCAACGCGGCGGAAGGGGCGCAGAAAGCCGCCGACGCCTCGCGCGACCCCTCCCGCGGCTCGTCCAGCAGTCTGACTGGCAGCCTGGGTTTGGGCGGAGGATCCCGCAGAAGCCTGCTGGGGGGCGGGACCGTTGACGGCCGCGTTGGCGCTGGCGGCGACGCGTTCCCCGGCCATTCGCCCGGCCACCCGTAATCCGGTTCCGAGAACCCGCCCTATGGTTTGAGGTTTCATACCGTTTATGATGGTAGCAGCGACGCTTGCTGAACCGGTTTTCAAGAGTTTGAAACCGATGCACAGTTGCTCCCAGACGGGAACGGACGTAAGGTAGAGAAAACCTGCGCCGCGACCGTGATTCGTCCGGGCTGGCCGCCGCTCCTGGAGGTAACCTTGACGTCTCGTGTGCGCGAACTGATCCAGCAACTCGGCGAGGCCATCCATGAGTCGGTGATCGAGAGTGAACAGATCGCCGGCGTGGTGCAGGATATCCGCAAGCACGGCTTCGATGTGCTGCTCATGCTTGAAGCCACCATCGGCTTGAACGAAGTGTCAGCCAAGGACGCCGAGGGCGGCGGAGAGCATGAAGGCGAAGAAGGCACCTTCACGCAGAACGATCTCCACTTTCTGCGGTCATTGCGCATCTCTGTCGAGGGCGAAGAAGAGGGCGCCCAGCCGGATACGGAGTAGAGTGGCCACGCTATTCTGCGACCGTAATCCACTGCGACAATAGAAAACTTCAGCTCTTGAGCGCCACGCGAATGTGCAGTTCTCGCAACTGCTGCTCGGTGACGGTCGTGGGTGCGTCGGCCATCAGGTCAATGGCTTTGGCTGTCTTGGGGAACGCGATGACTTCCCGCAGGCTGGGCGCGCCGGTGAGCAGCATGACGATGCGGTCCAGGCCGAGGGCGATGCCGCCGTGGGGCGGCGTGCCGTATTCGAGAGCATCGAGGAAGAAGCCGAAACGGGCGCGGGCTTCCTCGTCGCTGATGCCCAGAGATTGGAAGATCTGCTGCTGTATGTCCTTCCGGTGAATACGAATTGAGCCGGAGCCAAGCTCAAGGCCGTTCATGGCCAGGTCGTAGCAGTTGGCACGGACTGAGGCCGGGTCAGTGAGCAAGTTGGCCATGTCGTGCTCGTGCGGGGAGGTGAAGGGATGATGGGCTGGCATCCACTTTGCTGCGGTCAGGTCGTACTCGAACATCGGAAAGTCAACGATCCAGATCGGGTTGAAGGCCGCTGAGCCGTCCAGCGACTTCCCTTTGATTGGATCGGCGTCGGCGACGGTTTTCTCTGTCACTGCAAACGCACCGTGCCGATCGGCGTACTTCTTGGCCAGCTCTGTGCGGAAGTTGCCGGCGGCTGAATAGACATTGATTTCGCGCTCTGAGAGGCGGCCCTCGAACTTGGTGTCGCTGGCTTTGACCGGGTGGGCCGGGTCGCCGGCAACGATGATGACGAAGTCGGCCTCAGCGGCACCGGCCAGCTCGCGCACTTTGACCGCTGCCGCCGGAAACCCTTTGGCGAGCCGCTTGAAATCGTCAATAAACTTGGCGCCCTTTTTCAGGTCGAACATCGGGTGATTGTCTTCGCGCTCTTTGCGGCTCAGTTCGCCGACGTTTGGAATGCACAAAGCAACCACAGGCAACGCTGGATCGATCTGAAGTGTGGCGAGGTCCGCATCTGCAAATGCGAAACGGACATCGGTGAGGCCGGGGAGGCGCAGGTCGGGCTTGTCGCTCCCGAACTGGCGCATCGATTCGTCATAGGTGATACGCGCGAAAGGCTTAGGCAGATTCACGCCCGCCGCACCGAAGGCCGCCGCAAGAAACTGCTCGACCACCGCAAACACAGTCTCCTGGTGAGGAAAGCTCATCTCCAGGTCGACCTGCGTAAATTCAAGCTGGCGGTCGGCCCGGAGATCTTCATCGCGGAAGCAGCGCGCGATCTGAAAATAGCGGTCGAAGCCGGAGATCATGAGGATCTGCTTGAAGATCTGCGGCGACTGCGGCAATGCGTAGAACTCTCCGGGATGCACACGGCTAGGAACTAGAAAATCGCGTGCTCCCTCAGGAGTGGACTTGGTAAGAATCGGGGTCTCGATCTCAAGGAAGCCCTGCTTGCTGAGGCTCTCGCGAATCGCAAGTGTGATGTCGTGGCGCAGCTTGAAGTTGCGTTGCATCTCTGGGCGGCGAAGATCGACGTAGCGGTACTTGAGGCGGACCTCTTCATTTTGAATAGCTTCTTCAGATGGCGAGAACGGAGCGAGGCGCGTGTCATTTAGAACGAGCAGTTGCGTGGCCTCAATCTCGATTTCGCCGGTGGGCATCTTTGGGTTGATGGCGTCCTGGTCGCGCAGGCGCACCTTGCCTACCGCCGCGACAACGTACTCAGGGCGAACCTGCTCGCCTTTGAGATGGCCGTCGGGGGTCAGCTCCTTGTCCAGAACAATCTGGCAAAAGCCGGAGCGGTCTCTCAAGTCAAGAAAGATGAGGTTGCCGTGATCGCGCCGTCGGTTGACCCAACCCATGACCACCACATGCTGGCCGGCGTGTGCGGCGCGGAGATCGCCGCAGAGATGCGTCCGTTCGAGGCTTCCTAGAAAATCGAGCACTACCTGTGTCCTTTACTCGCTTGCTGGTATTTCAAGATCATTGGGTGCCCCATCCTTCGCGCATTTTGCGAAGGGTGGGAAACCACAAACCTTAGTCCCAGGCAGGTTCACGGTTTGAGGAAGACGGCCAGCTCCGTGCGAGGAACTTTAGTCTGTATGCCGGTGGCGAAAGTCTTCACTGTAAGGATACCGGATTGGAGTTCGTCTTCGCCGAGGATGATGATGCGGCGTGCAGTCTTGTCGGCTGCTTCAAAGGATTTCTTGAGCCGGAAGCTCCCGTCGCCGAGCTCGATGCAGAGGCCTTCACCGCGGAGCTCGCGCGCCAGGGTAAGAGCGGCTGGGTTAACCGATTCGCCCAATGGAGCGATGAAGGCGTCTGCCAGTACCTGTGGAGCGGCAGCCTCTTGCCCAAGGAGTGTGAGCACCAGGCGGTCTTCGCCCATCGCAAAACCGATTCCCGGCGCCCTCGGGCCGCCAAGCATCTCGCTCAAACCGTCGTACCTTCCGCCGCCGAGCAGCGCGTTTTGTGCACCCAGACCGCCATGCGTGAACTCGAAAGCTGTGCGGGTGTAGTAGTCCAGTCCGCGAACAAGACGGTGGTTACGGGTGTAAGGGACGCCAGCCGCATCGAGAGCGGCAAGAACCTGGGCGAAATGAGCGCGCGATGCCTCGTCTAGTGAGTCGGCGATGACGGGCAGCGTGTCGATGATCGGCTGATCGGCGGGTACTTTACAATCGAGAACGCGCAGAGGGTTGGTGACGGCGCGGCGCTGGCAGTCTTCGCACATCTGGCCAACCACGGGAATCAGGGCGGCACGAAGTGTGTCGTTGTAGCGGGCTCGGTCTGCGGCGGAGCCTACGGAATTGAGCGCCAGCTTCCAACCCGAGATGCCCAGTTCGTTCAGCAGTGTGGCCAGCATCTCAAGCACTTCCGCATCGCGGAGTGGGCTTTCACTGCCTGCGGCGGGCGGCCCAATCACTTCCGCTCCGATCTGCGAGAACTGGCGGTAGCGCCCTTTCTGCGGGCGCTCGCGGCGGAACTGCGGGCCGATGTAATAAAGCTTTTGCAGTTGGCCGGTTTCGCCGAGCTGATGCTCGATGTAGGCGCGGACCACTCCCGCTGTATTTTCGGGGCGGAGGGTGAGGGATTGAGTTTTTTCCGACTGCGCGCGTGCCCGGTCTTCCCACGTGTACATCTCCTTGGAAACGATGTCAGTTTCTTCGCCGACGCCCCGGGCAAAGAGGCCTGTGTCTTCAAAGATGGGGGTGCGAATCTCGCCGAAGTTGTAGCGGGCAAAGACGGCGCGCGCAGTGGCTTCAATGCGGTTCCAGAGTGCCGTTTCCGGGGGCAGCAGGTCTCGAGTGCCGCGGACGGCTTTCAGTGTGGTCATGACTCCTCTAGTCTAAACGGACTGCAAGACTTTGCCGCTGCAAGTGGGGGGAGCTCCTGCGGTCCAAGCCCTATCCAAGCAGCGTGTGGGCGATATGGAGCCACCAGGCTGAGCCGCTGCGCCAGGTGTGAACGACCAAGACCTGGGCAATGACCAGCACGGGCAGCGCGACTACATAGACCTTGTGCGCGCGCCCGTTCACAAACAGATCGCGGAAAACACCAAGGAGGATGACCAGGTCCAGGCAAATAAAGAACAGGCTGTGATCGAAGATGTAACCAATGCGGCCGAAGGCAGCGTCGAGCAGCCCGCAGGTGCCAATGAAGATGAGCCGCCGATGCAACTCCGGCTGCTTGCGCCATGTGACGGCGAGGCCAATGAACACTGCGAAGGCAACCATGTCAAAAAGAGGGACGATAAGAAAGGCATCAGAGCCGGGCTGATGGAGCTGATAGGTGTCAAAGCGGCCCATGATGATGGATGTGGCAATGCCCAGCAAAACCATCACCGTCGCGAGCGCAGCGCCAAACCAGCCGAAGAACCGATGCCACTTGACGTTGCGGGTGCGAACCAGGGTGGACTGAAAGATCAGGAAGACCACCCATAGCGAGAACGCTGAACCGTGGAGCCAGAGAATGAACGGCCGCGGCACCGCTGGATGGAAGAGATTGTCGTTGACGGTATGGCTGAAGCCGTACACAACAATCGCGGCAATCAGCAGCGACATGCAGAGATAGAAGTACTTATTCACTACTCCTTTGAGCATGGTCATCGTTCCTTTTCTTCTTTCTTGGGGCCATGGCTGGCACGTCTCGTCCTGCGTTAACCAAGGGGATTGAAGGGCGACCGCATTGCGTGGTCAAAGAACAAAGAAAGGGACATGAAGAACTGGGCGACATACGACGTTCACCCGCCGGCTGAGGGGAACCGATGAGAATCGGCCGTGATTGTGCGGGAAGTGTAGCACGGTGAAGATTTGAGCCTCAACGAAAATGCGAGGTCGATCGCGAGTTGCGCAGATCTGGATCAACTCTTCGCTTCGTTGAGGTAGATGGCGGTGTAGTCGAGATAGTTTTGCGCGTACTCGAGGATCAGGGCGCGGTCGCCCTCAGAAAGCTCGCGGCGCATTTTGGCGGGGACGCCGGCCCAGAGGGTTCTTGGAGGAACCACCGTGTGCTCAGGCAGGACGGCTCCCGCGGCAATGATGGAACCTTCGCCGACGTGGCAATCGTTGAGGATGGTCACCCCCATTCCGATGAGAACGGCGTCTCCGACAATGCAGCCATGAACCGTGGCATTGTGCCCGATGGTGACCCAGTCGCCGACGACGACCGGGTAAAGGTTCCGTTGTCCGTGGAGAACGGCGCAGTCCTGGACGTTTGAGTTAGTGCCCACTCGAATTGAGTTGACGTCGCCACGCAGGACGGCGTTCATCCAGACTGACGAGTTTTCGCCGAGCATCACATCGCCAATCACCTGGGCGGAGAGGTCGACATAGCAACTGGCCGGGATCTGCGGCAAAATCCCCTGGTAGCTGCGAATCATGGGATCGAGGCCTCCATGGGAAAGTCTAGAGCATTGCGTCGCAGGCGGCCTATGCGGGAAGATCGAAGTTCTGCCAAGGTGAGCCAGGGCGGGCAGCTCAAGCGTGTGATTTTAATCACAAATGTTCGAAAATCTGGCCCAAGCTGCGTTGAATCAAAAGGATTCTTCCCAAAAGTGGCCTGATTCTTGACCTGAAGTCCAGGATTGCCAGTATCATAGTGGGAGCCCCATGGCAGGTTTGGAGGTGGGATTTTTTGGCAGAGGTTCGCGTACAAGAAGGCGAGCCGCTCGAAAATGCGCTGCGCCGGTTCAAGCGGAAGGTACAGCAGGAGGACATCATCAAGGAAGTCAAGCGTCACTCCTACTACCTGAAGCCCGGTGAGAAGAAACGCGTAAAGGCGGCTTTAGCGCGCAAGCGGAATCGTAAAAAGGCTCGCAAAGAGCAGGACTAGTTTCAAAACAATCGCGACATGTGCCGCCCACGGCGGCTTCCCAGGAATGTGAGTGGAAGCCGCCGGGCACCCTGAACAGGATCGGGGGCGGCCTGTCGCGATTCTTTCTTTCGGCTCGATCGCTCCCCACGCGCGTCGAGTCATTGAGCCGTCCAGTATTCCCGGCCCGCCGCTTTCATAGGCAGCATCCGAAGCCGCCACCGGCTCCAGACCTATGCCAGGCCCGAGCAGAAGATCAGGTCCCCTTTGAATCCGGATGGGAATCCGGCTGCGCGGACCAGCGTAGCCAGTTGCGCCCAGTGGCGCTGGCTGTGGAAGAGCGCGTGAGCGGTCACCTTCCGCCGGGAAGAGTGTCTCGACTCCGGTGGCAGCCAGGGAAAATCCAGTGCCATCGCCTCATTCCAGTTTTGCGCCGGGTCGTCCAGCAGCGAGCGGAAAATCTTGACGGCCGTCAGGTGCAGGTCAAACAGCGCGTCCAGAGGGCCGGCGGGCATGTCTTTCCTGTCCGTCACAGGCAGGCCCGCGATGCGCTGGCCCCACACCAGTTCCACTCCCCAGATATGGCGGACGAACTCCTGTACGTTTGCGGTTCCGCTAATGCCGCAGGGTAACTCCAGCAGGGCAGGGTTGGCGTCAAGATGGTCTTTCCAGAAGTTGGAGGACTGCTGGTTCCACGCCAGAAGTTCCTCAAGGGTGATGGCAGGTGTCATGGTTTCCTCCTCAGGGCGCGGTGGCCGATGTCATGGCGATAGTAGATTCCTTTGAAGTGAATCTCCGCCATAGCTTCATAAGCGCGGGCAAGAGCCTC
>Ga0181535_10001335_pt1 | contig 32360 bp, 22 predicted proteins | sample PEATcosm2014_Bin_44_FD_119774 | JGI IMG/M metagenome (GOLD analysis project Ga0181535, IMG submission 119774) | Peatland microbial communities from MTU Mesocosm Facility, Houghton, MI, USA - PEATcosm2014_Bin17_30_metaG | ecosystem: Environmental > Terrestrial > Soil > Wetlands > Peat | place... | reverse complement strand
GCAGTCTCCGCCACCCGGCCCAGGTCCGACGTCGTCAGCACCCGAATCTGGTGCTCTTCCATCGTCTCCACGCCAAACCGGTACATCTCCAGCCGTTCCGGCTCTTCGTCTGTCGCTCCCAGCTTTGCCGCGGGCTCAATCACCGCGGTCAGCTCCAGTTGTGCCTTCTCCACCCGCTCCACGCCGGCCCTCAGTCCCGCCGAAGAAAAGGCCAGCACCTTGGCCATCTCCACGCCCGGTTCCAGACTCACCGCATGAAACATCCGGATTACCCCATTCGGCCTGTACCCCACGTCGATCCGCAGCGGGTCTCCCGGCCGCGTGTACTCCGAGGCCGCGATCTTCTTCCTCAGCAAATCCCATACCCCAGCCCGCTCGAACTCTGTCCGCATCTTCGCCTGGATTGCCGCCCGTCCGCTCAACCGCGAGACGCGCGCTCTGGGTGGCGGCTCCACATAAAGCCGCATCAACTCTTCCATTCCCGCCGGAAGGCTCTCCGCCAGATAAGCCTTGGGTTCCGTCATCTGCACATTCAATGAGAGTGCTTCGGAAAGCAGCCGCATCAACTTCCCATCGGGCTCTTCCTGGAAGCGCTTCCGCAGTTCGCTCTCCATCCCTTCCAGCAGCGCGGTGTCGGCATCCGGATCCAGGCAGCGCACACGGCGCCAGTCGCGGGTAAACTGCACCTGCGCCGGCTCCCGGCTACCCTGCTCACGCAGGATCACCCCGATATGCACATACTCGTTCCTTACCGCGTCCGGCACATACCGGAGCAGTTGAAACTCGCATGCCCGCCGCTCATTCCCACCATTCATGCTGGCTTTCGCCCCTTCTACATCACTCTTCCTTCGATGCTACCCCACCTTGCATCCTGCCAACCCTCATCCCCGATTTTCTTTCCCATCCCCACCCATTTTGGAAATGGCTTCCGATCCGACCTTCCGAAGCCTTCAATCAGCTCCCGAATCCGGCTCCGTCGCGCCAGCAGTTTTTCCACCAGCGCCTCCATCTCGCTCAGGTCGCCGCCATACCACTCCGGAGGAACTTCATTCGCCGCCGCCCACACCGTCTCCGCCGCCATCGTCTCCAGCCGTGTCAGCCACGGCTCAAACGACTCCCATCCAGTAATCCCCCGGTAAACATCGTTGCGATAGTAGACCCCGCGCAGCGGAAGATCCTCGAGCGTCCAGTCTCCGGCGTGAAAGCAATACCCGTAGTCGATGAAGACCGCCCGGTAGCGCCGCTCCCGCTGTTTGCGCGCAAAGACCGCCTGCCGTCCGTTGGCATTTCCCGTCCACTTGTCTAGCGCCAGGATGCCGGCAAACTCACCCAGGTTCCTTACCTCGGCCATCTGTTCCTCGGGCAAATAATCCACCACCTGCCCCGGCATCAGACCACCCACAAACCGCGATCCAAACTGCAAGCCCGCATGGCAGCGCACCCGGCTTCTGCCCAGATCTATCTCCAGCTCCGGCGTATTCTCCACCAGCCAGCTCGAAACCTCCACCAATTCCACTTCCGGCGCCGTCAGTCCGGCAGCCGCCGCAAGCCGCGAGGCCAAAAACTCGTTGGCCAGCACCCGGATATGCTGCGGGTTGTTCTGAAACTTCACCACGTAGACGTGGCCATCCGCGCCCAGCATCAACTGGCCCTGCGCGCCGCCCCGCATCCGCCGGATATGCTGCACCGCCAGAACCGCCAAGCCCGTTCCCCCGCCTCGTTCACAACCTCAATCGAATTCTAAGCTCTCCAGCCAAAATCCTCCGCACCCCATCCCACTTTCAAGGAATTTTCCGCCAGCCTCTCGATCATTTCCCAGCCGCTACACCTTGTCCCCTTGCTATCCGCTAACCTGCTAACTCGCTATCCCCGCTTCAGCGGGGGCTAACTTGCTGCTCTTATCCAAAACCCCGTACCACCCAAAATCTCCGTGCCCCATCCTTTTCGCGTTCTTGGCGAAAAGGGTAGGAAACCGCGAACCTGAATCAGCCTTCTCATAATTAGTTTCGTCCAATGTGAAAGTTGGCCCCACCGCAAGTGGCCAGCATTTCCGCCCTTGCCCCCAGCCCGATCGCCATCGCCATCACCCGATCGTCATGCGTTCCCGGACGCGCTCCTGTTCCACCGTTCGGCAACCTCACAAAACTCCGGCACTCGGCCAGCAGCAGCCGGCTCTGGAAGCATTCCGGTTTCTCCACCAACCCCGCATCCAGCCGCCCCAACGCCGCCGGCCGGCTCATTTGCGTGGTCAGCCAACCCGCTTGTCCTCCCTGCCGATAAACCCGTCCGTAGCCGCACACTGTCTCGATCAGCGCCAGAACTCCGCTGCCGTGGTTGTTCCTCTCCACCACCAGCCACGCCTGGTTGTACTCCGTAGCCAGGCCCGTCACCAGCCGCGCCAGTTCCAACCCTCCCACGTGTCCGGCAAACTCCGCGCACTGTAACCCCGTCTCTAGCTCTATCACCTGCGCCGCCGAATAGTCGCCCTCACTTCCGCCGCCCGCAGGGTCCACCGCTACCAGGTACTCCTTGCCCTTCAACGGCGGCAGCCAAATCTCCAGATCCCCGTTGTGCCGTACTTCCGACGGGGCCGTCATCGTTGCCCATCGCGCCTCGATTGCTGAAAGCTCAAAGACCGAATCCCCGCTGGCCAGAAAGCAGCTTTCTTCGTCTTCTGCGTACTCCTGCCGCGCCAACCCACGGAAATCCGCCCGCACCTGCCGCCGAAAGCCAATCTGCTCCAGATCGAGTCGTTTCCGCGTCCGCAGTTCCTGCTCCTCTTCGGTCAGGCTCGCTGCGTCCACCGCCTTGCCCCGGTACCGCCGTTCCATCCACCAGGGGAAAAAGTGCCGTACGATCCCCGTCTCGCCGGCCTTCTGCCACTCTTCGTGGAAGCATCCGCCCACCCCGTCTGGCGTTGATTCCAAAATCAGCTCCGCACCCGGCGCCATCGCCGCCCGCAGCCCCGCCAGTGTCTCCGCCGGGTCGCCCGGCCACCGTGCCAGTTCCGAACAGTGCAGGTTCTGCACCGTCAATCCCCGCCCCGCATTCCGATCTCCCGCCGATACAACTCTGTACTGTGCATCCATCTCCGGGAAAACGATCTGCCGCACATTGGCCCGCGAAGTCCGTAAAGGCCCTTCACGCAACTCCTCCGGCAGCCAATCCAGAAACCGGTGCACAATCCGAAAAATCTCTTCGGCAGCCTCCTGCGTATGGGCCACTTCCAGCGTCAGTGTTCCCGGCTGAGTGATCGTCTTCAGAAAGAACCGCGCCGCCGCCCAGGTCGTCAGTCCCAGTTGCCGCGCCTTCAGCACGATATTCCGCTCGCCCCGCCGCCGCTCGAAGGCCCACTGCGCCGCATTCGCCTTCAGCGGTGCCGTCCATCCCTCCCGCGTCCTCACCAGCAGAAGCTGCTCAGCCAGCGCCATCCCCACGCTCCGCCCCCCCAAGCTCGCCGGACGCTGGTCCAGAATCCCCCCATACCGCACCAGTTCTTCCCGGTCCAGTTCCTCCGGGCGCAGAAGCCTTTCCTCCGCAACTGCCGCGCATCCTTCCGTTGTTCCCTCCACGGCCCCCTCATTTCAACCGGGTAAGCGAAACGCCTGATCCGCCCCCATGGAAACTCATCGCTAAACATCTCTCTGCCTGAGCGCTCAGGCTCGCGCGGCGAATTGCAACAGCAATCAACGGGAAGCAGGAGCCAAACTCGCCTCTGAAGCGGTCTTGCTTCCCCCGAGATTCCGCGTACCGGCCCGCGCCGGCTCTCTACCACGGCACATTCGTACCGGCCAGAATCCCCATGCTTTGCACGGAAGCCTCGGCCTGGTTACGGACAGCCGCGTTGACTCCGGCAAGCATCGCCTGAACCGTTGCGATCTGGTCAGCCGTCAGCGTCCCGCTCTGCCCGTTGCTTGCACTCCATGTGCTGCTCCCTAGTGAGAACTCCACTGTCAGCGTCGGCGCTTGCGGCCCTGGCGCGAAGCTGGTTGTCTTGCCGCCGCTCGTGACCGCCGAGCCGCACGGAAGCCAGATCGTGATGGTCTGGCCCACAGTGTCAATGTCATATCGAGTTGCCGCAGCAAATGCGTCTGTTTCTGACGTAGTGCTTGGCCCGCTGATCGAAAAGGGCGTTGCTAAAGCGATACTCATGTTGCCTCCTTAATCTGCCTGAAAACTTCCAAGTTCCATCTGATTGACATTTGTCGCATTAGTTCCACCGATGCGCATACCTGGGTAACCCGAGGTGTAAGTGGAATCAACAACAGAACAAACAGGTGTCCCATTTACATAGGCCGTCAATGTTTGACCACTACCACTCCCAGTTACCGCCAACTGTATCGTCTTTCCTACTGCTACTGTGCTTCCGCAACTCGAAGCTATACTGGTGCCTGATCCAGCCGTGTCACGGATTATCTGTGGAGCCGCCCCGCCTCCGAAAGCTACAAAGCGATACCCGTTCCCTGCCGAAGACATCAACACAGCAACAGATACTCCGTCTGCGCTGGAGCTATCGAGGGCCTTCACAACCGCTTGTGCATACTGATCCTCCAGGAACGAGCAACTTCCGCTTGTTACAGTTTCAGTCGCATGGATACCTGTGGCTGATGCCTGAGCGACACCGGACGCTTGCACTAATGAGTAGCCGCCGCTGGTTTCTACGGAATTAACACTCCAAGTAGAACTGAGTGCTCCTGAGCCGGGAAAGCTGTCCGTGAAAGGACAACCACCGCTCGCCGTGGCCGCATTAGCTCCGGTGTGCCATGGAATCGTGTATTGCCCGCCGCCAGCCGCGAGCAAGGGAAGAAGCGCCAAAAGTGCGAAGAGTCTTTTCATGCTATCTCGCTCCCGCGTTGAACGTCACCGCGCTGGGTAAAGAAATGGCCGTCGCAGTCTGGTTGCAAATCTTGTAGTTAAGATAGCCCGCAGTGGGCCACACATCCAGAATTAAACCTCCGGTGCTACCCCACCCCGTTGCGCCGCTTGTGTCTGCGCTAGGAGTGATGAGGAAGGTCATGCTGGTTGTTACTCCACTCATGGCAACCTGCACGGTAGAGTTACAGGTGTTCGCCGCTACGCTCGCCGTGCTGGTCGTGAAGGTCGTATTGGCAACCGGATAGGCTACGTTATGAGTGAAAGCATCTGTAGCTAGATCCGTGCTGGTATCTGCTGTGGCCTGCGTAGTGCTTGTCGTGCCGTTGGGTAGCGCGGAAGCTGCGCTCAGAGCTGTTGCTGTGGCCGCCGAATTAACATTCAAGGTACTGACATCAACGGCTCCTGGCGCGATAGCCGAGCCGCTCGGCTGCCAAGCTGGCACAAACGTGTGGCCGCTGGTCGTGGGGCTGGCGACAAAGGCTGTCGCACCCGCCGCGCTCTGATACGGCAGTGAGCCAACTGCGCCGTTGGATAGATTGGCTGCGTTGGTTGCATTGGTAACTGCTGTCGAGCCGATGGCGCCCACGATCTGCGCCGCCGTCGCCTGAGCCGGAGCCGCGCTCGTTGACCACCATGCAAGGCCGCTGAACGGAGTCACACCAGCCACTACCGTTCCACCGCCCGAAGGATAGTACGCCGGAGAGTAGGCCGTACCACTCTGCACCGTGCCGCTGCCTGTACCGCCGGTGAAAGAACAGGTAGTCCCGGTGCAGCTCACCCCGGCGCCATTGAAGGTGAACGCGCCGGTGTTGCTGTTAATGCTTGTTACACCGCTACTCCCACCACTCACGCATCCAACTGTGGTGAGTGTTCCGCCCGTTCCATTCGGGCACACCGGGCTAGTGCTGGACGTGCCGAATATCTGAGATAGATTCAGCAGCCCACTGGCGTTACCCAGCGGAATCCCGGCCCACGTTCCCGGCGTGCCCGCAACCACATTGACCCATCCCGCAATTCCATTTGCTACCGCGCCGGAGTTTTGCAGATAGTCACCCTGGCTCCAGGTCAGCGCCGTAGGAATCGCGAAAGACTTCGTAGGCATCTGCATCTCTGGACCAAGCACCGGCGCGGAGAACGAGAGAGCAGTAGCCGTCGTATAATTCTGCGCAAGCCATCCAACGTAAACCAGCACCGCGCTCGGATTCGTCGCATCCACGTAGTTGATGTTCTTGTTTGTATCGGTCCCGATCGCGACCCTCTGACCTACCGATAAGTCGGTAGCGCTGCTACAAGTCAGAGTGCCCGCAGTGGTGCCCGTGCAGGTGGTGGCCCCGCTGTTCGGAGTTCCTGTCGTTCCTGTCTGATACACCACGTCAAGGGCATATCGTTTCCCAGCCGCGCCCTTCCAGTAACTGGGAGGCGCAAGGATCTGGCCAGCGAACAGTGTCGTTCCGTTGGGCATCGCTGCAAAAGCTGTGTCCGAGTAGAGAAAGGCCGAAGCCGCCACACCATGCTGCCACAGTTGGCTAATCTGCACATCGTCAATCAGGCTAATTGGCGTTTTATTACTCGATGACAAACCCGCGCTTGCAAGCGCCGGAGCAAAACTCAGAAACGGAATCCGGCCTGTATACCCGTAAGCATCGTCCCGTTGTAACTGTGGCAACCCAACCCAGCGCGGAGAATTGTTCGGCCCGGAACCGCTCTCGAACTCCCCGTTGATGACCGTCAACCCCAGCGCCGCGTCATTCGCGGGAGACATGACGATGGTCGGGAAGTTGAATCCCGCAGTATAAAATCCAGCCCCACCAACCCTGTTCGCATCCAGCGAAACGTAGAATGATTCCACTCCGTTATTCGAAGGGCAGTCATAGAACGTATAAACTCCCAGGCCGGAAGTAATGGTCGAGTTAACCTCGAAATCCATGTGGCTTGAAGACAGCAACATCGAATCGTTGGCGTTGCAAGCTCCATCGTCCAGCATTAAAGCGCCGCCGCTCGCCGTCATCTGCGCGCCGGAGTTGTTGTCCACCGTACCGTTGGCGATCTTCAGGTTATCGATCCCGCCCACGCGCCAATAAATGCAGGAGAGTCCCGCTCCATCGCAGCGCCATCCTTTGTCGAAATCGACATTGATTCCGCCGTCTGCGAAGTAGAACCCATACTCGCTCGCGTTGTCCGCTTCAACGTTGAGGATGTGCGTCCCGGTGTCCACGCGAGAACCGAAGTAAGCGGCCACTTGCAGCGTCTTGCTCGCCAAGGGCGCCACAGGCAACAGCATCATATTACTGATCGACTGCTGATACCGGGCATTGGAGTCGAAGGCCAGCATGACGTTGGCTGTGGTAGCCGTACCGGAGTCGGAGGTCGAACCGACATTAGCCCAGCCAAAGGGCAGTGTCGCCGTGAACTGAGTGCTTGAAGCCGTGGTCACCTGCAAGATAGCGCGATTCAGATAGAAGCCGGTAGTCAGCCCCTCAATATCGACGAACTGTCCCACGGTCAGACTGTTCGCGGCGGTAAAGGTCGCCACGTTCGACGTGATGCTGTAAGCGGTGATGGTCGAAACCGTTCCCGCAGCCGCGCCGTTCCATGCGAGTTTAGGCGGTGCGTTCGCCACCGTGTAGTTACCAACGACGCCCTCCACCTGGCAGGAGTTATGGCCGTTGATCGTGGAGGAGACAATGTAGGTTTTGTTCCCCGGAAACTCCACCACGCCGCCATAAGGAACCGTCCCACCGTTGTAGCAAGCATTGAAAGCCGCCTGAACCGCAGCCGTATCATCGGTCGAGCCGTTGCCCACTGCGCCATACTGCGTCACGTCGTAGCGTGGCCCGATGCTGGCGCTATTCTTCGCAGACATAGCCGGCGCACTCACCGCTCCCGTAAACGCCGCGCCCGCCAGCGCAGCCCCACCCAGGTTTGTCAGCGCGCTTGAAGCCGTCGAAGACCCGGTCCCTCCCGCCGCAATTGAAACCGTGCTTGTTCCGGACAGTACTGTCCCTGCACCGTTGTAATAGGCTATCTGCCCGCTGGTCCCGGCGTTGACCGTGCCGTTGGTGCTTCCTGTTCCGCAGGTTGTCCCGGTATTGGTGATATATCCAGAGTTATCGATTTGCAGGCAGTTATGACCGCTGCTCGCCGCAATCCCCGGAAATTGAATCGATGTTGGTCCGGTGAAGGAGGCATAGAGAGTGCTGCTGTTCCCTCCATATACTTTGAACTGAGCCCCCGATCCAGGTTCGTAGTTGATGCGCACTGCCCCGGAAGCGTTCGATGCATCGACGTAGGTATCGCCGCTGTTTGTGCTTTGGTATGCCTTGAAGCTGTCCAGACCGCCTATAGCTGAACTCAGCGCCCAGTTATTGCTCCCGTCCTTCATCATGTACCACTGGCTGTTGCCGTTCCAGTCTTTGTAGATGAACGACTCTTTCTGGCTTGTCGTCAATCCCGCCCACAGAGTCGCATCAATCTCCGCATCGGCCTGGTTCTTGACCGTAGCTGTCCCTGTAAAAGTTGAAGTGCCCCCCACCTGCAGCATCCCGTTGAACTGCGCGTCCCCGGCATTGCTGATCGTTGCCACAGTGGTTTCGTTCGCGCCGCCTGACCCGATCACCACCCCGCCGGTCCCCGCGTTGTTTGAGCCGTTCAGCACTACCGCGCCTGCTCCTGCCGCATTGATCACCGTCTGGTTGTTAGTGCTCGATTGGCCGTTGTTATACTGTCCGATCGAGACGCGGTACACATTATTCAACTCATCCAGAATCTGGTAGAACTGCTCGCCGGCCGTCGCGTCGCTCAAGCCCATCGTCCACCGGTATCCATAGTCGGTTTGATAGCGGTCCAGCAATCCGCGCTCGTTGCCTGCTCCGATTCCAAGCCGATAGTGGTTGGTAACTGTGGCGTCCTTCTGGCTCCCGTACCAATCGCCATTCAGTCCGTTGAAACTCCGGTGATAAGTATCGAAGAAGCTGTTGCGTGTGCCGTTGTCAGTCAACTGCCCGGCTAACATCGTTCCGCCCGTCATCCAGTTGTTGTATTGGCTGCCCGCATCCGCCACAACCTGATTGGTCGAGTTTTCGTTCCTCAGCCCTACAATCGTGTTATTCTGCGCGTTCGGCCCCAGGTGCAATGCCGTCGAGCATCCTTCTATATCTCCTCCGGTAAACGTGTTTCCATCACCCTGCTGCAGGTTGATTCCATAACTCCCGCTGATGGGGCTTCCCCCGCTCGTCGGGCAATCAATGTGCAACCGCACAAACGTGCTCGCGTTCATCCAATCGGTCGTCGCAGGGTTCGATATCTGGTGCCCGATGGCATTCACCGCTGTCTGGAATCCGGTGAACTCGTTGTCGAGGAATGTTCCCCCCGTATAATTCCCGGTCCCATCCAGTGTCATGCCGGTCTGGTTCGAGTTACCCAGGAAATACAAGCTTTCCAGCTCCATTTCCTGTGTGCGGTAGGCTGCCAGTCCCTGCACGGTTGCATTGCTTGCGGCCGTTGTATTTATCACCACATTGTCCAGGTGGAAACCCAGCGTATCCGCAGCATAGGTTGTATCTCCCACCTGCACCATCGCTTTTGCTCCTGAGTACAGAAACACCGTGCCGCCCTGGCTTCCACTCGCCGTGCTCGCGCCGCGCATGGCGCACCCGCGCAGCGACACATTCCTCGTTCCCGCCGTCACAATCACCTGATTAGCCGTCGAAATCGTCGCGCACGGCAGCAGTACGGTCGCATTCGCTGTCGCTATCGTCAGGTTCGATCCCATCGATAGATTCCCTGTGAAATTCCGTGCATCGCACGTTCCGCCATAACTCGCGTTCAACGCGCTGATACATGCCTGTAACTTGGCCCCAAAGTCCGCGCCTGGAAACTGATCTACCGGATATGCGCTTCCTAGCGGGTTGTTTGCCACCAGCGCCGCATAAGTTCCTCCGCTCGGCAATCTCCCGCCGCCGCCGTCCAACTGCGTTCCATAGCTCTGGGAGCCTGCCGCGTTCCAAACCGTGTATCCTCCGTTGCCCTTCAGAAGATTTCCGCCATAGAACGTCATATTCTGCCCGGCAATCAGGTTTACGGGCGCGGCTGTGTCCCACGTCCCAGCCACATTCACGCTCGCCGTCGTCGTTCCCGAACACCCCACCCCGCCCGACGTTACCGTGACCGTCCCAATTGCTCCGTTGCTCGTTACATTGCCTACGGCCTGCGCTGTGCAACTCCCGCTGAACGCCAACGGAACCTGCGCTCCATACGGATCAAACCCCAGTCCGGCCTGCGAACCCACCGCCACCCCGGTCACCGCCCCGCCAACTGCGGTCACAGTCAGTACCGGTTGCACTGCGTTCCACGCTGGCAGCACTACGGAATTCCGTACCGTCCAGCCCTGTTGCGTTCCCGCAAAATCCAGCACCACGCCCGTAGGCGGCTCGCCGGTCGCCGCTGAATTTCCCGCTATCACCACCAAGTTATCCAGCACGTTGTTCGAGCCCGCCGCTGTCGTAAACCCGTGCGTCGCCTGAATCGTGATGTTCTGCCAACGATTTGAATCCGCGGTTAATCCTGCTGGAGTCGTTCCGAAAAGAGCTGGAATTGCTATCCCCGTATTCAGCCCGCGAATATCGATGTTCCGAAACTCGCTCCACTGCGGCCACTGCGCCAGATACAACCCGCAAGTGTGCGTCGAGTGCGCGCCTGAATACTGCGCAGCCATAGGGTCCGCGCCCGTCGCCGCAATCTCCAGGTTCTCGAGCTCCGCCACCTTCAGCCCATTTCCGCCTGCTCCGGTGGTCGCCGGCATCGCAATCGCGCAATTGCCCACCGCCCACGCCGTTCCGCTTCCTGCTGTTCCGGTCAGCCCGTTCCCGCTTGGCGAAAAAATCGAGTTGCTCTCCAGCGGTCGATTCTGCGCGCAGCTTCCCGCCGGTGCTAGCCCCTTGGCCGCCGAGCAAGATACATCCTGGCTTTGATCTACATAGATCGTCAGATCGTGAATCCGCGTGTAGGACAGCAGGTTTGCGCTGTCGGTCATCGTCAACAGCACATCCTGTCCGGGAAAGCCCATCAGTGCGGACACCTGCTTGCCCATCCCGCCGATCGACTCTCCATGCCAGATCAGGGTCCGCGTCTTGCAGGTTCCCTGCGGAATCGTCAATGCCACCCCGTGCGTCTCGGCATAGTTCAACGCCGACTGCAGCGCGTTGGTGTCGTCCGTGTTCCCATCGCACACCGCGCCGAATTCCTTCACGCTGCGCTCAAACTGCTGCGAGCTTCCCTGCCGCAAATCGGCCACGTACACGCCGTTCGGATTATTGAATCCATCCGTCCCCGCATAAGCCGGCGGAATCTCCACCGCTCCATTGCTCCCCGCCGCGCTCATCGCCGCTTGCAGTGTCGTCTGCGGGCTTCCCGTCGCCGGAGACTCCACTCCATTCACTGCCGGCGTTGCCAAAGCTCCCGTCATGCTTCCGCCCGCCTGCGGTACAGCTAGTGCAAACGTCTCATCCACATAGTGCTTGTCCGCCGCCTGCAATGGCTGTGTCGGATCTCCGCTCAAGGTCAGCGGCCCGCTCAACGTCCCGCCGGACGCCGTCAGCAGGCTTTCAGAAACCCCTGCAATCGCTTGGTCCACATATGCCTTGCTCACCGCCTGAACGGCCTGCGCCGCCGGCATCAACTGCGCTTGCACCTGCCCCAAGGTCGCCTGCGCCCCCACTGGCACCATCCAATACTCGGTGTTTGTCGTCCCGTCGCTCAGGTAGTAAACCGCTGTGTAATACTGCCCCGCCGGCGTCGCTCCCAAGTTAGGAGCCAGATTCACGCTTACAAATCCGTCCGGCGCAATCGCCACCGTCGTACTGTCGGCGGCAACCAACTGACCATTCGCCGTTGTAAACGATGGCCAGCTCACCACCAGTGTCCCTGTGCCGGGCTGGCCGTTCGCCAGATACACCGTCCCCTGAACCGTCGTCGTGCTGATCGCCTGTGCGTAGGCCCCGCTGCCCATCCCCATCAGGCACACCACTACTAACAACAGCCCCATCCATCTGCCGGCGCGCAAACCCTTGTGATTCGTGAGCTTCATCCGTCTCTCTTCTTTCTTCCTGGAAGTACCGCAAAGAGTCCGTCCTCTCTGCCGTCATCCCCGCCAAGTCTTGTCTTCAGGAGTAATGAACTGTAGGCCGAACCACGGTCTCCACCCCAGCACACAAACTTCGTGTCCCGGGGATTCCGGTCTATCGTGGAAATTCGCTAACTCCGCTAACTCGCTATCCCCGCGAAGCGGGAGCTAACTCGCTGCACTTGTTACGCACATTTCCGAACCCCGCCCGTCCCGCCATTCCACGGCCTTGCTCTCCGTAAAAAGGAAAGGGGCGATTCCGCCATGGAATCGCCCCTGCATCTGCCGAATTGGTCTCATCAGGCGCCGCGAAGGCGCTGCGGCTTCGTTTTTTCAAAGGAAGCCGACTTGCACCGTCTTTCGCTGCTCCGCCTTAACTCGAAAAATCCCCTGATCGCTTCAAGAGTTTGTCCTGCCCCGGCCATTTTGCCTTCACACGCTGCGGAAAAGTTCGTAAAACGTGTTTCATAAAGCCGCTTTGTATCAGGGCACGACTGGTAGGTCGGGGCTTTACAGGCTGCGGAAAAACTCGTCGTTTTGAAAGGGCACGACTTCAGTCGTGCCGTAAATGCCGCAAAATCAATGAGGCCTTCAGGCCCTGAGGGATGTATTTCGGATGTTCGGATAAAATCCAGGCCTTTTTCCGCAGCCTGTTCAGCCGCTTCCGTCACATCCATCTGCGGCCCTTCGCTAAGGTCAAAACGTCCACCCGCTCTCCCCGTGCTGCTCTGACTCTCATTGAATGTACTTAGCTTAGCGAATCTCCCCTAAATTCCCTGCAACCCTCAATACCCCATCCTTCTCCCTTTGTTTCAACCACTTACACGTATATCTCCAACTCCCATTCTTTGACACGAGATCGAAAGAGGAACAAACCCCTGCCAGATTGAGGGCTCCCGCGCTCCCCCCGCCAGATGTTCTACGATATTCTAGTGACGAAATCAGCCTTGCATGCTCCCACTCTTTTAGTCCACGGTGGCGCTTGGGCCATCCCCGCTGACGCGGCGGCTGCTCATGAAGCCGGCGTCCGCAACGCGCTTGAAGCCGGCTACGCCCTTCTTACTCGCGGCGGTTCTTCTCTCGATGCGGTCGAGGCCGCCGTCACCGTCCTCGAAGATGACCCCACCTTCGACACCGGCCGTGGCAGTTTTCTTACCTCCGACGGACGCGTTCAGCTCGACGCGCTCCTCATGGACGGTGGCCGCATGAAGGCTGGCGGCGTGGCTTGCGTAGAACATCTCCGCAATCCCATTCAGGCTGCCCGCCTGGTTCTCGAAAAGAGTCCTCACGTCTACTTCGTCGGCGTCGGCGCTGAGCAGTTTGCCCAATCCCTCGGGATGCCCCTCATCGACAATGCCGAGTTGGTCCTGGACCGTGAGCGCGAGCGCCTCGCCCATGCCAAGATCCGTGAGGCCGCCGGTCTCGGCGACAACACCTTCTCCGGCCTGGATACCCCCCTGGATCCAGACTTCTTCGACGACAAGAGTCCGGAAACCGGGGTCCCCAGCGACGGGTCTTTGTCGGTGGGGTGGAAGACCGGAGTCCCCACGAAGCCTTTCGAGAACCCCACGAAGTGGTCCCACGATACCGTTGGCGCTGTTGCTCTCGACTCCCAAGGCAACCTCGCCGCCGGCACCTCCACCGGTGGCACCCTCAACAAGACTCCTGGCCGCGTCGGCGACTCTTCCCTCATCGGCTGCGGTTGCTACGCCGACAATCTCTCCGCCGCCGTCTCTCTCACCGGCTGGGGAGAGCCCATCATGAAGCTGGTCCTCGGCAAGTGGGCCACCGACCGCGTTGCCAGCGGCGCCGCCCCCGAGTTAGCCGCCCGCGAAGCCATCGCCTACCTCTTCAACCGTCTTGGCGGCCACGGCGGCATCATCCTCCTCGGGCCCGACGGCCGCTTCGGCCTTGCTCACAACACCCCTGCCATGGCCTGGGGTTTCGCCACCCCCTCCGGTTTCCAAACCGGCCTTACCGCTTAACCACCCCAGCGGGCCAGCTGACTCGCTGGCTCGCTATTCTCTGCCCCCACGCCCTGCAATAATCTCAATATGCTGATCCTGGCTTCCTCATCCCCCCGCCGCAGCGAACTCCTCGCCCAAGCCGGCTTCTCGTTCGAGGTCCACCCCGCCCACATCCCAGAAGACCTCATCCCCAACGAAGACCCCATCGCCTACGTCACCCGCCTCGCCCGCGAAAAAGCCGAGGCCGTCTACAACGAACTCCAGGGTGCCCCATCCTGTTCGCGTTCTTTGCGAAAAGGGTGGAAAGCCACGCCCCTCAATCGCCGCCTCATCCCCTCCCTCTGCGTCCTCGGCGCTGACACCACCGTCACCCTCGACGACCACATCCTCGGCAAGCCCGAAGACCCCGCTGACGCCGCCCGTATGCTCCGTCTCCTCTCCGGACGCACTCACCGCGTCATCACTGGCGTCGCCCTGGTCACTGAAACCTCCACTGAAGTAGCCGCCGAAGTCACCGCCGTCCACTTCCTCGCATTATCGGACGAAGACATCGCCGACTACATCGCCACCGGCGAACCCATGGACAAAGCCGGAGCCTACGCCATCCAGGGCCGCGCCGCCCGTTGGATTCCCCGCATCGAAGGCGACTACTTCAACGTAGTTGGCCTCCCCATAGCCCTTGTCGCCTCCCTCCTTGAGTCCCGCCATCCCACCGACTAGGTCTCTGACTCCTTGAAGTTGAACCATCCGGTCAGAGAACTAGGACAGGATGACGCCGCCAGTCGCACAAATCCGCCAACTTGCTAACCCGCTATCACCGCAAAGCGGTGGCTAACTTGCTGATTTGTTCAAAACCCCGGATTTGATCCCTCCCCGTTCACCACGAGCAAAGCGCCGCAGAACCGCAGTCCCCGAATCCCGCCATCCCACCGACTAGGTCTCTGACTCCTTGAAGTTGAACTATCCGGTCAGAGAACTAGGGCAGGAAGACACCGCCAGTTGCATAAATCCGCTAACTTGCTAACCCGCTATCACCGCGAAGCGGTGGCTAACTTGCTGATTTGTTCAAAACCCCGGATTTGATCCCTCCCCGTTCACCAGGAGCAAAGCGCCGCGGAACCGCAGTCCCCGGCGCGCACTCTTTGTGCGCTGGGGTGGGCAGTGGAAGGACGGACCCGCAGTTTTCCGCAAGGATAGTACTCACTGACAAGAAACCCTCCTCGACGCCCCTTTCCCCCCGATGTAGAATCTCTGCATTCAATCGCACCGTTTGCAACAGGGCTCTAGCCGTCTGCAAGCAAAGGAAAGACTCATGCGGATTCCCGCTTTCGTGCGCCATCTATCCCTTTTTCTCGCCATCGCATCACCCGCCCTCCTTCTCGCCCAGTTCCAGCAGCCCACCGACGAAGAACTCAAGATGACCGCTGATCCCAAGGCTCCCGGCGCCGCTGCTGTCTACCTTGATGTCGAGGAGATCGCCAACGATCCGCTCCACTACCAGAGCGTTTATATCCGTATCAAGGTCCTTCAGGAAAAGGGCAAGGAACTGGCCACCGTCGAGCTTCCTTATATCTCCGGTAGCACCAAGGTCACTGACATCAAGGCCCGCACCATTCACTCCGACGGAACCGTCATTCCGCTCGTCGGAAAGCCTGAAGATCTTTTGACCGCCAAAACAACATCAAAGAATGGCGATCAGTTGCAATTCGGCCGCAAGGTCTTCACCCTGCCCAGCGTCGAAGTCGGTAGCATCCTCGAATATCGCTATCAGCTTCGTTATGACGACGAGCATTTCTCCTCGCCCACCTGGGAGATTCAGCGTCCCTACTTCGTCCACCATGCGCGCTACTCCTTCACTCCCTTCAAGGCTTTCCTGGCTGGCAGCCAGCGTGCGACAACTATGTTTCTCGTCGATGCGCGTGGCCGCGCGGTCAATTCCCTCATCTGGTGGCCCGTCCTTCCCCCAGGCGTCACTGTGCAGAATGATGCGGCGGGGGTTTACCACGTTGAGGTGACTGACATCCCCGCCATTCCGGACGAGGAGTGGATGCCGCCCATCCAGGGCCTGCTCTATCATGTGAAGTTCTATTACATGAGCGCCCTCAACGGAGGCGATTTCTGGATCGAAGAGGCCAAGCACTGGTCAAAGGAAGTGGATCATTTCGCCGAGCCTTCCAAATCCATCAAAGAAGCGGTTGCAACGCTCATTGCCCCCGGCGACACCGAGCTAGACAAGGCTAAAAAGCTCTACAAGGCTGTCCAGGCCCTCGACAACACCGACTTTTCCCGCAAAAAAAGCGAATCCGAACTCAAGCAGCTCAATTTGAAGGCCGCCCGGCGCGCCGAGGATACCTGGGCACAGAAGAGCGGTTCCAGTCAGGACATCGCCCTGCTCTACCTCGCCATGCTGCGCGCCGCGGGCCTCTCCGCCTCCGGCATGAAAGTCGCCGATCGCAGTGTGCGCGTTTTCGCTCTCGGCTACCTCGATTTTGACCAGTTGGATGACGACCTCGTCTTTGTCAACATCGCCGGCAAGGAAATTCTCCTCGATCCCGGTGAGAAAATGTGCCCCTTCCAGACCCTGCACTGGAAGCATTCGGGGGCCACCGGAATCCGTCAAAGCGACCACATCCGTAGCCTTGGAACGACGCCCGAGCCGGCCTTCACCGCCAACAAAATTGTCCGCACCGGCGACATCACCCTCGACGCGCACGGCGCCATCACCGGCCGCTTGAGCTTTGTCATGGTCGGCCAGGAGGCCCTCTACTGGCGCCAGACATCCCTGAGAATCGATCCGGACGAACTCAAAATGCAGTTCGACCGTTGGCTTGGGTCCATTGTCCCCGAGGGCGTCGAGGCCCATATCGATCACTTCCTCGGCCTCGACGATCCCGAAGTCAACCTCATGGCCATGGTGAAGGTCCATGGCTCGCTGGGCTCCGCTACCTCAAAACGTCTCTTCCTCCCCGGCTTCTTCTTTCAGTCCCGCGGCCACCATCCCTTTGTCGATCAGGAAAAGCGCCTCGAACCCGTGGATATGCACTTTGCCGATCAGGTCACTGACCAGATCACTTATCACTTGCCTGCCAACCTGACCGTTGAAGGCGCGCCCCAGGACGCAAAGGTTCTCTGGGAGGGCCACGCGGCCATGATTGCCAAATCCAAATCCGACCCCGGCCAGATCATCATCGCCCGTGCCCTCTCGCGAGCCTTTACTACCGCCAAGCCCGAGGAATACATTGACCTCCGCAGTTTCTACCAGAAGGTAGCCGCCGCTGACCAGGCGCAGTTAGTACTCGCCAAAACGCCTCCCGCGGAAAAAGGAAATTGATTTGATCGCATCTTGATACTCGTGCGTTATGCTTTCTGTTGCTCCTGAAGAAAGGATGAATTCATGCGGATTCCAGCTTTCTTACGCCACCTACCCCTGCTCCTCGCCATCGCATCGCCCGCCCTCCTTCTCGCCCAGTTCCAGCAGCCCACTGACGAAGAACTCAAGATGACCGCTGATCCCTTGGCTCCCGGTGCCGCTGCTGTCTACCTCAACATCGAGGAGACCACCAACGATCCGCAGCACTATTACAGCTATTATGTGCGCGCTAAGGTTCTTCAGGAAAAAGGCAAGGAACTGGCTACCGTCATGCTCCCTTACTTTCAGGGCAACACTGAGATCACTGACATCAAGGCCCGCACCATTCACTCCGACGGAACCGTCATTCCACTCGTCGGCAAGCCTGATGATTTGTTAAGTATTAAGACGACAAACATGGAAGGCGATCAGAGACAGGTCAATCGCAAGGTCTTCAACCTGCCCAGCGTCGAGGTTGGCAGCATCCTCGAGTATCGCTTTGAAATGCGCTACGACGACTATCACTTCTCCTCTCCTTTCTGGGAGATCCAGCGTGGCTACTTTGTCCACAAGGCGCACTATTCCTTCACCCCCGCCAAAGGATTCTTCCCTGGATTGCCTTTCGCGCCCACAACTCATCTGGTCGATTCGCATCGGACGCCAATTACTTCCATCCTCTGGTCGGCCTTGCTCCCGCCGGGAACTCCAATTAAGAGCGACAAAGCCGCGCAAACTTTGAGCGTTGACCTGAACAACATCCAGCCGATCCCGGACGAGGAGTGGATGCCACCAAATGAGAGCCTTTTCGCCCATGTGAGGTTCTATTACACGAGCGCCCGTAAGGGCTCTGATTTCTGGTCCGACCAGACCAAGCTCTGGACAAAGGACGTGGATCATTTTGCCGAGCCTACCAAATCCATCAAAGAAGCGGTTGCAACGCTCATTGCCCCCGGCGACACCGAGTTGGACAAGGCTAGAAAGCTCTACAAGGCCGTCCAGGCCCTCGACAACACCGACTTTTCCCGCAAGAAAAGTGAATCAGAACTAAAACAGCTCAATTTGAAGGAGGCCCGGCGCGCCGAGGATACATGGGCGCAGAAAAGCGGCTCCAGCAACGACATTGCCTTGCTCTATCTCGCCATGCTGCGCGCGGCGGGCCTCACCGCCTATGACATGAAAGTCGTTAATCGCAGCCGGAGCGTTTTTGATCCAAGCTACCTCTATTTTGACCAGTTGGATGACGACATCATCATCCTGAACACCGGCGGCAAAGACATTGTCCTCGACCCTGGCGAGAAAATGTGCCCCTTCCAGATGGTGCATTGGAAACACACCGGCGCAACAGGCGTCCGTCAAGGCGCCGGCATCCGTGGTGCTGCTACCTCCCCGCTCCAGGCCTACACCGACAACAAAACTCTCCGCACCGGCGACATCACCCTCGATGCGCATGGTGCCATAACCGGCAGCTTGAGCATTGTCATGACCGGCCAGCAGGCCCTCGGCTGGCGTCAAACTGCTCTGAGATTCGATCCGGGCGAGATTAAGAAGCAATTTGACCGCGGGCTGGCGCTCGTCGTCCCCTATGGCGTCGAGGCCCATATCGATCGCTTCGCGGGACTCGACGATCCCGAGGCCGACCTCATAGCCACCGTTAGCCTGCGTGGATCTCTCGGCTCCTCGACCTCGAAACGCCTCCTGCTCCCCGGCTTCTTCTTTCAGACCCGCAGCCATCACCCCTTTGTCGATCAGGTTCTACGCCAGGAGCCTGTCGATATGCATTATGCCGACCAGATCACCGACCAGATCGTTTATCACCTGCCTGCCAACCTGACCTTCGAAAGCACGCCCCTGGACACAAAGATCCCCTGGGAGGGCCACGCGGCCTTGATCGCCAAGACCAAATCCGAGCCCGGACAGATCACCATCGCCCGCGTTTTCTCGCGCGCCTTCGCTACCGTCAAGCCCGAGGAATACTTCGACCTCCGCGACTTCTACCAGAAGATCGCTGCCGCTGACCAGGCACAGCTAGTACTCGCCAAAACGCCTCCCGCGACGAAAGGCAACTGATCATGAAATTTTCGCTTTCTTCCTGTCTAGTTCGCTTTCTTCTGGTCGCTCTTCTTCTTTTTGCGTGTAAGCCCAGCCTCGCCAGTTGGCTTGGCAAGGATAAGCAGGACCTCCCGCAATGGGCTGTGGACGCCGCCAAAATCCCCACCCCCTCCTCCGCCAAGGATTCCCCCGCCGTGGTCCTCTTCGACGAGTACCTCATCACTGTCGATGAGCAGAATCACGCCGTCGAGCGCGAACGCTTGGCGGTCCGCATCCTCAAGCCCCAGGGCCGGAACTACTCACATTGCGAGGTCGAGTACGACATCGACGAAAAGCTCGACTACTTCCGCTCCTGGACCATCGCCCCCGACGGACGCCAGTTTCAGGCCATGGAGTCAGACTTCAAGGACATGGGGGCATACGCCGCTCCCGTCCTCCAGTTCACTGAGCGCATCCGTACCGTCAATCCGCCCGCCAGCGACCCCGGCGCCGTCGTCGTCTGCGAATTGGAGGAGCACCTCCACCCCTACATGAGTGAAGAGGGTTGGGAGATTCAGGCCCCAATCCCGATCGTTTCCGAAGCGATGGAATTGGTTCTTCCACCCGGAGGCCGCTTCGCTGAGGCATGGCACAAGTTTCCCGCCGTGAAACCCATCGATCTGGGCTCCAACCATCTCCGCTGGGAGATAAAGGATATGCCCGCCCTGGATCTCGAAAACATCCACTCCACTCCCCCCTGGAGAGCGCTGGCCGCGCGTATGTCCATTAAGTGGGGAGACGCAGCCGTCCAGGGCGCCGATGCTCAGTGGCGCGCTATCGGCCTCTGGGAGGAGCACCTGGAAGAACACCGTCCCGATCCAACCCCCGAGATTACCGCCAAGACTCTTGAGCTCACCGCCGGCGCTCCTGACCTCTACACCAAGCTCAGCCGCATCACCGATTACATCCAGAAAAACATCCGCTATTTCATCGTCGCCAAAGGCATCGGCGGCTGGCAGGCCCATTACGCCGGCGACATCTATCGCAACCGCTACGGCGACTGCAAGGACAAGACCACCCTGCTGATTTCCATGCTCCAGGCCATCGGCGTCCGCGCCCATTACTTGCACGTCGACAGTGAGCGCGGCACCATCGATCCGGCCGCTCCATCCCTGGCTGGCAATCATATGATCACCGCCATCGAATTGCCGGAGGGTGAAAACGATCCTCGCCTCATGGCCCGCGTCAAGGCTGTCAATGGCAAGACCCTCCTCATCTTCGACCCCACTGACGAGGAAACCCCCGTTGGTCTGATCAGCGCTCAGTTGCAGGGAGCTTACGGCAACATCGCAAACGGAACCGACAGCCAGGTTCTGCAAATGCCCGTCCTTCCTCCGGTTTCTTCCGGACTCAACCGCAAAGGCTCCTTTACCCTCTCCGCCGATGGTGCCCTTGCCGGCGATATCACTGAGGTCTTCACCGGAGACGACGCCACCTACGAGCGCGGATTCCTGAAGGAAAACGACTCCAAAAATATCCGCGAAAAGCTGGAGAGAGGCCTCGGCTACGAACTGCCCGGCTTGGCCTTCAAGGGATTCGAATTCCACCAGGCCGCCCAACTCGATCAACCGCTGGACCTAGATCTGCACTTCAGCGCAACCGGCTATGCCCATCCCACCGGTCCGCTCCTCCTGCTCCGCCCCCGCGTCCTCGGCAGCCGCGTCCACAATGTTTCTGATGTGATGGAAGGCAAGCCTCGCAAGTACCCCATCGAGCTCGGGCACCCCGGCCTTTGGCGCGACAGCTTCGACATCGCCATCCCCCCCGGCTACGTCGTCGATGAGACTCCAGACCCGGTCAACATCGACCTTGACTTTGCCAGCTACCACTCCACGGTCTCGGCCAAAGGCAATCTCCTCCACTACGAGCGTGAATATGTCGTCCGCCAGGTCGAGATACCTCCCGCCAAAGCCGCCTCCTTCCGCCTCTTCGAGTCGGCCATCCTCTCCGACGAAAAGAACACGGCTGTCCTCAAGAAGCAGTAACCGGGCTGCGCTTTTGCCCTCTCAACCCCGCAAAACCCGGGGTTCACCCCAATTCTTCCGTGCCCCATCCTTGCGCTTTTTTGTAGCGCGGGCGTCCTCGCCCGCGCTCGAAATCTGTACCTTGCAAATCGAACCGATGGGTACACTATGGCCTGGGTGCCCCATCCTTGCCGCGTTTTTGTTCTTGCGGCAAGGGTGGGAAACCTCAACCTTCAATCGGTTTTGTTCATCAGGAACGGAGTCGAAGGGAACCTGCTTCTTATTTTCTGTTGCAAGGTGGAAAACCACCAGTCCCGCTAACCTGCTAACTCGCTATCACCGCGAAGCGGTGGCTAACTTGCTGCAATCTACCCCACACACACCGCCAAGTTGATTCCTGCCCACATTTGATCGCTTTCCTTTGAATCCCTCCCTTTTCGCCCGCATCCATAAGGGAATGAGCCATCCTCTTTTTTCGCCTTTGCAACTCCGTTCAGTCGGCTTTCCCAACCGCATCGGTGTCTCGCCCATGTGCCAGTACTCTGCGCGGGACGGCTTCGCCGCTGATTGGCACCTCGTCCACCTGGGTAGCCGCGTTCAGGGTGGCTCCGGCCTGGTCATCCTGGAAGCCGCCGCTGTCCTTCCCGAGGGCCGCATCTCCTCCGGTGATCTCGGGCTTTGGAGCGATGCTCACATTCCCGCTCTCGGGCGAATTGTTCAGTTCATTCACTCTCAGGGCGCCCGCGCAGCCATTCAACTGGCCCATGCCGGCCGCAAGGCCAGCACCAAGACTCCCTTCGCCGGACATGGCCCGCTCTTGCCCGCCGAGGGCGGCTGGCAAACTGTCGCGCCCAGCGCCTTGGCCTTCGCGCCCAACTACGCCCCACCCCAGGCTCTCGACCAGGCCGGCATCACCGCCATCATCGACGCTTTTGTTCTGGCTGCTCGCCGCTCCCTCAAGGCTGGCTTCGACGTGGTCGAGATTCATGCCGCCCACGGTTACCTGCTCCACCAGTTCCTCTCTCCGCTCGCCAACCAGCGCACGGATGCTTACGGAGGCAGCTTTCAAAATCGAGTCCGTCTGCTTCTCGCCGTTGTTGACGCCGTCCGCGCCGAGTGGCCTCACCACCTGCCGCTCTTTGTCCGCCTCTCCGCAACTGACTGGGTTCCCGGCGGCTGGTCCGTCGATGAATCCATCCAACTCGCCAAGCTCCTGCGCGAGCACGGCGTCGATCTCGTTGACGTTTCCTCTGGTGGACAGGTTCCTGACGCCCAGATCCCCGTCGGCCCCGGATTCCAGGTCGACTTTGCCGCCAGAATCCGCCGCGAGGCTGGCGTTCCCACCGCAGCCGTGGGCATGATTACCGAACCCGTTCAGGCCGACACAATCGTGGCTAAAGGAGAAGCCGACCTCGTGCTGCTCGGCCGCGAGCTGCTGCGCGACCCCTACTGGCCCCTCCATGCCGCCGCCGCTCTCGGTGAGCTCGCCAGTTGGCCGCCACAGTATCTGCGCGCCGCTCCGCCCCACTCCCTCGCTCGTACTCCTGTCCTTCGCCCTGAAAAAGGGTAAGCCTCTCCTGGCCCGGATCGATTTCTCATCAATTCGGGTCAGCATTCCTCTGTTCTTTTCAATTTGAATGTCCGCTAGGTCTCTGACCGCTTGAATTTGTACCATGGCTGGGTGCCCCGGCTCTCGATTTTCCGACCCGGGAAACCACGGATTGAATGGTACGAAACCACGAGGTCAGAGACTTAACTGCAAATTTTGCTTCACATTTAGTGCAAATCCTACCTATACTGCCTCTAGAGAAGGGTTTCCACCCCAGTTGCGGTGTCCTCCTCGCCTTTACCATGGCCATGCAACTACTTCAGAACAGCGCCCTCGACTCGCCCGCCATCCCCGACCGCCTCTACTTCAAGATTGGTGACGTGGCCCGCATCTGCAGCGTCGAAACCTATGTCCTGCGCTTTTGGGAGACGCAGTTTCCCCAGCTCAAACCCAACAAGAGCGGAACCGGCCAGCGGCTTTACCGCCGCCGTGATGTCGAGCTGGCCCTGAAGATCAAGCACTTGGTCCACATTGAGGGCTACACGCTGGCTGGCGCCCGGCAAGCGCTGGAACAGGCCCACCGCCACCATGATCCCCAACCACAACCAGTGCAACAGAGCGATCCGCAGCCCCGGTTGCCGCTCCTGGTCGTCGGCGCCGCCCAGCCCCTCTCCGGCCAAAATCTGGACGAGGTCGCCTCCGCCATCGCCCATGCTCGAGCAGAACTCCGCGAGATTGCCAACCTCCTCGCCTCCCCCGATCCACAGCCGTCCCGTCGCCGCGCTCGCCTGACCACCCTGCCAGCCACCTCAGACCTTCTCTTCCCCTCCTAGGTCTCTGACCGCTTGAAGTTGTACTAATGTTGGGTGCCCCTGGTCTCGATTTTGAGACCAGGGAAACCACGGATTCAATGGTACGAAACCATCCAGTCAGGAACTAGGAGCCTGTCAGGGCACGACTGGTAGGTCAGGGCTTTAGCCCTGACTGCCGTAAATGCTGACCGCTTGAAGTTGTACCAATGTTGGGTGCCCCTGGTCTCGATTTTGAGACCAGGGAAACCACGGATTCAATGGTACGAAACCATCCAGTCAGGGACTAGGAGCCTTTCAGGGCACGACTGGTAGGTCGGGGCTTTAGCCCCCGAGGGATGCCTTCCGTGCGTTTTGCTCGAAATTCATCCTTTTGCCGCACGGCGCAACCGCCTCACTTCTCCCGCTCAAAGCTGAGCGAGGCGGAGTTGATACAGTACCGCAGCCCGGTTGGGTGGGGTCCATCGGGGAAGACATGGCCCAAGTGGCCGCCGCACCGTGCGCACGTGACCTCAACGCGCCGCATTCCGTGGCTCAGGTCTTCGTGCTCGACAACGGCCTTCGCGTCGGCGGGCAGCAGAAAACTTGGCCAGCCGCAGCCGGAGTCGAATTTGGCCCCGCTCAGAAACAGCAGCGCCCCACAACCGGCGCACTGGTAGTTCCCCGTCTCGTCGTTCTCGGTCAGCGCGCCGCTGAAGGCGCGCTCGGTGGCCTTTTCGCGCAGAATCCTGTACTGCTCCGGCGTAAGCAGCGCTCGCCACTCAGCCTCTGTGCGCTCTACCCGTTCGGGCCTCTTGGTCTCTCCGCCCACATCGCTCATCGAGTGCCTCCTGGCTTCATCTTGAGCGTTTTGCCTGTTGGTATAGAGTGGATCTCCTGCTTGCCTCAAGCTTGCCGGTCGCTGCAAGAACAAGTAGCGCCGGCCTCCTGGCCGGCTGTTGCGTAGACCTCCCGGTCCACGCCGCACTCTACACCGATAGGGAAAACACTCTACGCCAATTGGATGCACACTGATCGTTGAATGGATCGGGAGCTTTGCTTTCAGACCTCGGCAACCGCTTCGATCTCTACCAACACATCCTTAGGCAGGCGAGAGACCTCCACCGCGGTGCGCGCCGGAGGCGGCACGCCTTCGGCGCCAAGATAGGCGCCATAGACCGCGTTCATGGCGGCAAAATCTTTCATGTCATTGAGGAACACGGTGGTCTTGACCACCTGGGCAAGGCTGCTGCCCGCCGCTTCCAGAATGGCCTTCAGGTTTTCCAGCACGCGTGTGGTCTGCTCCGTGATGCCGCCGGTCACCACTTGTTGGGTGACCGGGTCCAGCGGAATCTGGCCAGCGGTAAAAACAAGGTGTCCCGCACGAACACCCTGCGAGTAGGGGCCGATGGCGGCAGGAGCTTTATCGGTTGCGATGACGTGTTTGTTCATGCCTCGATTGTAGCGGCACGAACGCCCGAAAATCTCACTGCCAGACTGCAAACAGGCAGCCACTTCCCAGGATGGCTACCAGCCAGTAGCCACTATTGATGGCGAAGAGCTTGAAGGGGCGCTTTTCATACATCGTCTCGGCAAGCAGCGGGGCGGCAATGAAACCCACCCAGCAGGAGAGGCTGACGAGAATGCCCCGTTGGATGGTCTCCGTGCTGGACCAGCGCACCACGTGGAGCAGCACATAAGACAGAATCAGGCCGCCGATGAACGATGAGATCATGCCGGCGACTGCGGCCTTATCGGGCTTTGAACACATCTTCTTACCCGTCAGGGCTGCCCACGGCTTGGCGAAGAACAGCGAATACCATAGCGCGCCCAGTACCCACTGATAGACCGCCGAAACCAGCACTGCGAAATGATTGAATTGCAGACAGTGCATTGATGATCCTCCGTTGTGAACTAGAAGTTGCGCAGTTGACTGTGCCGCAGGCAGCAAGGCCGTGTCAAGCGGAATCGTGGAACGGCTGTCGAAATGAATGGTACGTCATCTGAGATCCGTAGTACCCCGCCGTTGCTAACTCGCTAACTTGCCACCCCCGCAAAGCGGGAGCTAACCTGCCACCTCTCCGTGCGCACGAGCCGAAACAGATGGTATGGCTTGCCCTTCATGCCGTCATCGCTGCACACTAAAGACAGAATGATTTCACCTCTGGCGATAGGAATCTCAACTGGGCTCGGCACAACGGCCGCACTGGGCCTGGCGGCGGGCGGCTTTGCCTATGCCTCCTTATGGCCCGGCTCGCAGCTCTTCGGTTCCACGCTGATTGCCCCGCCGCGCCCCGGCGAACTCGCGCTCTCCTTCGATGACGGCCCCAATCCCGCCTTCACGCCGCGCTTGCTCGAAATTCTGGCCCGCCGTGACGTGCATGCGACCTTCTTTCTGGTCGGCAGCTACGCCCAGGCCCAACCGGCGCTCGTGCGCCAGATTGTCGCAGCCGGACACCAGATCGGCAACCATTCCTGGAGTCATCTCAACCTGGCCCTGGCCTCGGCCAGCCGCATCGACGAGCAGCTCTCCCGCTCCAGCCAGGCGCTGGAGCAGATCACGGGCGAGCCAGTCCGCTACTTTCGCCCGCCCTTTGGCGCGCGCCGGCCTGAAGTTCTGCGTGCAGCCAGGAGGCTGGGCATGATTCCCGTGCTCTGGAACGCCATGACCTCCGACTGGAAAAACCCCTCGGCCGACTCAATTGCCCAGCGGTTGATGCGCAAGATCGATCGTCTGGAGCGTCATGGCCGCGCAGCCACCATCGTCCTCCACGACGGAAACCACCTTGACCCCGTCGCCAATCGCGCGCCATCCCTTGCCGCCGCCGCGCAACTGATCGCGCGTTACACCCAGACGCATCAGTTCGTCTCGTTGGACTCCTGGACCAGGCACTCCGCCCAGGCGAATGAAGTCTGAAGTGAACTCGGGCAAGAAGGCCCAGCCAGTCGCACAAATCCGCTAACTTGCTAACTCGCTCTCACCGCGAAGCGGTGGCTAACTTGCTGATTTTTTAATACCCAGGGTTTGATCCGCCCCGTTCATCCAGAGCGAAGTGCAGCGGAACCTGGGTCCCCGGCGCACGAGCTTTGTGTATTCGTCCTCCGGGGTGGGAGCCGACCTTGAGCTTGCCCAAAAGCGCCCGCGGTTGTTTTTGATCGTATTCCCGCGTCTCACTCTCCCGCCAGCGTCTCCAGAAGCCCATCAAAGTCTTCCAGCCGCGCGTATTCGATGATGACTTTGCCGCGCCCATCGTGGTCTTCGATGTGAACCTTCAGCCCGAGTGCTCGCTGCAATCGCTCCTGCACAGCCCGAATGTTGGGATCGACGGGAACTTCGGGTTTGGGCTCCTTCTTCACGTTGCGCTCGGGATGAATCAGCCCCTGAACATAGCTCTCTGTCTGGCGAACAGAAAGCGAAAGTGCAATGATCCGCTTTGCCGCCTTTTCCATCTCTTCGGCATGCTCAAAGGCCAGCAGTGTCCGCGCATGGCCAAAACTCAGCTCTCCCAGCTCAACGCGCGCCTGCACGGATGCTGGTAACTTTAACAAACGTAAGAAGTTAGCAACCGTAGCGCGGTCCTTTCCCGTGCGCACCGCCATCTGCTCCTGGGTCATATGAAACTCGCGAGAGAGCCGCTCGTAGGCGCGCGACTGCTCCATCGGGTTCAAGTCCGCCCGCTGTAAGTTCTCGACGATGGTAATTTCCAGCGCCTGCTCGTCAGAGACTTGGCGCAGAATTGCCGGAATGGTCTTCTTGCCTGCCAGTTCCGAGGCCCGCCAGCGCCGTTCTCCGGCAATCAGTTGAAAGCGGCCGTTGGCCAGCGGACGTACCAACACAGGCTGCACCACGCCATTGGCGGTGATGGATGCGGCCAGCTCGGCCAACTGCTCCTCGTTCATCTGCGAGCGCGTCTGGAACGGGTTGCGATCGAGATGGTCGAGGGAGATCTCCAGCGGCTTTCCCCCTTCGTGCTCTGGTGCGGAAGGAGCAGCAGCGGTTGGAACGCGCGGCAACAGGGAATCCAGCCCTTTGCCCAGGGCGCGGCGTTTCATTTCTGGTGCGGCGATGCTCATGGTTCACAATCCTTTATTCCGGTGATCCCGGCCGGTGCAAATCGAATTTGTATGAATTGGAGTGAAGACAGTGTGCGGCGGTCTGCGAAAAGCAGCCGTCAGGAGCTTGGCAAGAAACGAACCGCGGCCACAGGCTCAAAGGCAACGCCTTCCTCCCGGCGCGGAATCTCGATGTGATTGCGCGCCAAAAACTCCCCAGCCAGCTCAAAGTAGGCCTCGGTCCCACGGGAACGCGCATCGTAAAGAGCCACAGGCTTCCCGTGGCTGGGCGCCTCGGCCAGTCGCACGTTGCGCGGAATCACGGTGTGGAACAGGCGTTCCTTGAAATACTCGCGCAGGGTCTGAGTCACCTGCTGAGCCAGATTGGTGCGGTCGTCGTACATCGTCAGCAACACGCCCTCGATGGTTAGCCCCGGATTGAAGGCGGCGCGCACCCGTTCAAGAGTCGAAATCAGCTCGGAAATGCCCTCCAGGGCAAAGTATTCGGCCTGCATGGGCACAATCAGCGTGTCCGCGGCTGCCAGGACGTTGAGGGTGAGTATGTCAAGCGCCGGCGGGCAGTCCAGAATCACCAGGTCGTAGTCGGCCTGAACCGGCTCCAGGGCGCGGCGCAGCCGGATTGCGCGGTCCTCGGCCCCCGCCAGCTCGATATTGGCGCCAGTCAGGTTCTTCGAGCCCGGCAGAAGCGACAGAAGATCGATCTCCGTAGGCAGAATCACCTGCTCCGCCGGGGCGTCGCCCATCAGCACGTCGTAAATGGAACGCCGGTTGTCGTCGCGCTGAAATCCGAGACCTGACGAGCAGTTTGCTTGGGGGTCACAGTCCACCAGGAGAACCTTAAGGCCCTCGATAGCGAGGCAAGCGGCCAGGTTGATAGCCGTGGTCGTCTTGCCAACTCCGCCCTTTTGGTTCACAAGGCCAAGAATCTTACCCATGGCAATCCAGACTAAAGGGAAGGGCGGTTTGAGGATAGCTGTTGACGCTGTGGAGAACCACGCCAACCTGTGGAAAGCTTCTCCGGCGGGTTGGGGCGAATATCCAGCAAACCCTTGCAGGGGAAGGGTTTCGTCGCAGTCTGCGCAGCTCCTCCCAGACGGGCCGCAAAACGGCCGATCAGTGGAAAACTTTCGTGTTTTTTAAGGGAGACCGTTGGTTATTTGGAAGCTTTCCTGAATTGGGCAAGAAATGAAAATGTTCCACGTGGAACGATTCCCACCTTGGGCTTCCCTCCCAAGATGTTTCACGTGGAACATTCAGCGCTGCCCAGTACTGCGGTTGTGCATCAAAGATCCTGTAAGAAGCTGGGGGCAACATCAGAGAATTCATGGCCTCCATCAGAGGAACCATGATGCTTCACCCCAGAAGAAAGCGAATTCTCAAGCCTTTCCACCTGAACCTCTGCAAACGTAGTCAATCAAAACCAAAATCCTCCGCCATCCAGGCGGAATAAGCCTCAGAACGCACGGGCTCCCATTTCGACGCCCCAGCCACATCGCGCAGGCTTACTTCCCACTCCGGCCACCAAAAAGAATCCCCTGCGCGTAGACGCTCCGAAATTAGCGCGCAAATACGCTGACCTTCTGCTCCTGCCTCATCACCAAAGTCTTTTCGGATAATTACCGGCCTCGATCAGACGGCGTATGCATTCGACGGCTCGCGGGTGATCCTCTTGGTAGGTAACGCCAAACCAGGAATCCGCGCAACGCAAGACCTTCACCCGCGCCTGCCCGGCCACAAGCAGCTCATTCACCGTGCTGGGAATGAAGCATTCGGCCTCCAGGTCCCTGCCATTCACTTCAAGAAACTTCTGAAAGTGCTCGTGTAGTTGGCCAAACACCTGGGGAGTAAATCCCCACATATTCATTGAAACAACTTCATCTCCCGTCAGCCTCGTCTCCTGGCCCGCTGCGTCAGTGTTGCTGGCGTGTCCGCCTTCGCGTTCAATGCTCTTCAGTTCAACAATGTTCTCCAGAAAGCCGTTCCCATCCACCTGGCACACCCCGCGCGCTACTGCGCCGAACTCGGAAAGCGTGTTGCGCAGAACGAATCCCACCATCGCATAGTCCTTGCTCCCGGACTGCAAATGATGCGCCATCGCATGGTAGCTCTCCGCTCCATAGAAATCGTCAACATTGATCACCGCAAAGGGCTCGTGAAGGACGCTGGAGGCCATCAGAATGGCATGTGTCGTACCCCAGGGCTTGCTGCGGCCGGCAGGCGCCAGGAATCCAGGTGGGAGCTGGGCGAGATCCTGATAGACATATTCCACCGTAAGGTGCTCTCCAATCCGCGCATTGACGATCTCCTTCACCCGCCGCTCAATCTCTCTGCGGATCACGAGCACGATCCTGCCGAACCCTGCGCGCCGCGCATCATAAATCGAAAAGTCCATGACGGTTTCGCCATCTGGACCAACCGGCTCGATCAGCTTCAGGCCGCCGTATCGGCTGCCCATGCCGGCAGCCAGGACGAGAAGTGTTGGGGAGACCATTGCTTTCCTCCTTTCCTGGGTTCAGACCTGAGTGGGTTTTGGGGGTATCTTGTCGAGCGTGAGTGCTTCAAACAGGGCGAGATGTGCGCCATCTGCCTCTTGCACCCGGCGAGCCATGCCCAGGTGGCCTTGAAGCTTCCGCCCCAAGCCATCTCTATGCAGTTCTTGGGTGCGGAGTTCCAGTTCGAAGCTCTTGGAGCGCGTGGGATCTTCTGACAGCCGGCGGTTTCCATGGCAAGAAACCTCTGGTGCAACGAAGCGGGAGCAGTGCAAAGCCATGATTGCGCTTCCCGTGCACTCGTTTTGTACGGCTGAAGTTTACCACTCCGCGAAATGAATAGCAGACATTTAACTTTGGCCCGGCCGGTGATTCGCCCGGCGGAATCTTCGTGTCGCGCAGCGCTGAATGAACTTGCATTTCCGCGCCAACAAAGACTCGACGAAAAGGTGGCCAGCTACTCGGAAATGAGCCCTCTGTCTCGCACTCCGAGTGCTATCAGCCGGTCTTCGCCACTGTGCTGCGGAAGAGGCTCTGGCCAGGAAAACTCCACCCCGGCCGCTTCCTTGAGCGCGTCAAGCTCCTTGCCCGTGGTCATCAGCGCCAGCCAACCTCCGGGGCGAACCAACTGACCGGCCGCCTCAACGGCCCGTTCCATCCTGTCCACGGCACGCAGAGTTACGCAATCAAACTCGGCGTGCAGAACCTCGGCCCTCCCAGAATGAACTTTGGCTGCAACTCCCAACACCCGAACGGCCTCGCATAGAAACGCCGCCTTCTTGCCCTGAGATTCAGCCAGGGTGACTGCAATCTCTGGCCGGCAGAGCGCTATCGGGATTCCAGGAAACCCCGCACCCGAACCAAAGTCCAGAAGAGTGCCAATTCCAGCAGGCAGAGCGCGCGCACAAGCAATCGACTCAACAAAATGCCGCTTCAGAATCCCCTCTTCCTCGCGAATGGCCGTCAGGTTGACGCGGGCATTCCAGCGAAGAATAAGCGAAAGGTACTCCTCGAAAACTCTGCACCGTGCCGCGTCCAGCGGCTCCTGACCTGCCTCCTCCAGAAACACGTTGAGCTGGATGGCTGCTGAATCCTCCCCCTGGCTCATGCTGGCGCCACCGTCTCTTCAGTCCGCCGCGGCTCCCACTCCGCAGTCGCCTGCACAAACGCCGCAAAGATGGCCCGGGAAAAGGCGCTCTCGGTGTAGTTCCGCTCGGGATGCCACTGCACCCCCAGAACAAAGTGCTCGCGCGAGTCCAGTTCGACCGCTTCCACCACCCCATCGGCCGGGGAAACTGCGCTCACCAGCAGACCGTCGCCCGAAACACGAATCGCCTGGTGGTGGCTGGAGTTCACCTGAGGTTCAACCGCGGATCCCCGAGGAACCAAGCCGGCCAGCCGCGATCCTGGCGCAATCCGCACCGTGTGGGCTTCTGCCACATTCCCGCCGCCCCGGTGATCGACGCCCGTCTTCAAATCCTGCACCAGCGACCCGTTGAGCCAGACGTTCAGAGCCTGGACCCCGTAGCAGATCGCCAGGATGGGCTTATGGAGGCTGAAGGCGTCCTGAAGCAGCAGCTCGTCGACTGCGGCGCGGGCAACGTCCGCTTCTCCGCACCCTGGAACCGAATCTTCGCCATATCTTTGCGGGTCTACGTCGAACTTACTGCCGGGCAACAAAATTCCCTGTACGCCCGCAAGCATTCGAGCTACCCGGTCCTGGCGTTCGTGCACTGGAATAATGATCGGCGTCGCCCCCGCTGAACGGAGTGCGGCAAGATACGCTGGCAACGACCGCCCGTTGTAAGCCGGATCGACGCCGGTGAGCTCGGCAATTGCGACGTGGACGCCCATGGCAGCAACAGTGTACGTTCTCCAGCACCACCAGCGATAGGGAGCTTCAACCGCCGAGTCAAACCCCCGTGCCTACGGCTTTAGCCGCCTATGGTGAAAGTCGGGTATTGAAAGGGCACGGCTTCAGCCGTGCCGTAAGGGTTGATAAAAAACGATGGGCTTTAACAGGCTGCGGAAAAACTCATTCCGGAGGGAGGCGGGGGTTTCAACCCCCGCATAAAGCCAATAGAATCAACGCTGGCT
>Ga0181535_10001333_pt1 | contig 32403 bp, 37 predicted proteins | sample PEATcosm2014_Bin_44_FD_119774 | JGI IMG/M metagenome (GOLD analysis project Ga0181535, IMG submission 119774) | Peatland microbial communities from MTU Mesocosm Facility, Houghton, MI, USA - PEATcosm2014_Bin17_30_metaG | ecosystem: Environmental > Terrestrial > Soil > Wetlands > Peat | place... | reverse complement strand
TCAAGGATTGTAATCGCTTGCTTATATTGCGGATCATTTCCCGCCCGCGCTACGACCGTCTCCAAATGTTTTTTTGCTTCCTCAAAACGAGAGAGATTCGCGAGCGCGACCCCTGCCGTCAAGAATGGGGTAAGCCAGTTAGGTGTGGCTTGAATCTGCCTTTCGCTAAGCGCGAGAAGCTCAGGCCAATCCTTTTGTTTCTCTAGCTCCACAAGCTGCTGGAAGACCGCAAATTCGGTGCCGACTGAAAGGCTGACTATACCGCCAGACGTTTGTCGATGACCGCCGTTAAAATCATAAGTATCGGTCACATTTCGTTCGGCATCGACCGCTTTAGCGGCAAGGTCCGCTGCTTTTGCATTTACAGTGACCAGCTCATCCTTGAGTCGCTTTAAATCAGCCTCTTGAAGACGAATTCTTTCTCTCTGTTCGTCAAGAGATTGAACCTGCTGTTCCACTACGCGCGTCTGCGCCGCGTTCTTCTCGCCCTGAAGCGTCCCGATCCGTTCCTTAAGAATATATAGCGCACTACCAAAAGTAGCGGTCATCAATATAGAAAACACTGTCAGTAGTCTAAATGCTGAAGAAGGCTGATCGGGGGAGTTCCAGAAATTCTGCAAGATTTGCATCTTTAGGTCTCCAATTTACTCTAGCTCGCAACATAAGCGCCGCGTTTAAAAACTTCTAGAGCCTGCGCCCTATGGGGCTTTGCACAATAACCCCTAGTTTAACACGGGTTGTTGTGCAGGTGAAGTTTTTGCCCAAAAAGACGTATCGATCCCAAGCTCATGCGACTCTTGGATTAGGCAGCAAATGTTGTGGCAGATGATCTTGCAGAGAACTTCGTTTTTCATTGCCACGTCTGTCTTGCTGCGAACGTGATCCCTGAACTTCGCCTTGATCATTGAGAACGTGGACTCGACGTTGCTGCGCTTATGGTAGTGCTGCAAATATTCGGCGCGGTTGTACTGGTACAGGTGGTACATGCGCTGCCAGAGGCCTTCTGAGCGGCCCGTATGGATGCTCTTGAAGGCGATGTAGGGCGTAGCGCCTTGGCGCTGGATGGCCTTGTAGTTCTTGACGCTGCCGTAGCCCTTATCGGCCGAAACCTCGTTGAGCGTGAAGTTTTTCGCGGTCGCGTCCACAAGGTCCGGCAGCAACTTTGTGTCGCTGGCGTCTTTGTCGCGAATTTCAACGGCGGTGACGATATTGGTCCGAACGCCGCACATGAGGTGGACCTTGACCCATTCGTGCTGCTGGCGAACCGCGCCGTATTTATGATCAAACCAGCGATGGAAACGAGAGGTGGTAAGGCCGGACGAGTCCGCAGCAAAATCAACCTCAACGGCCTTAAGCGGCAAGCTGGTTTCCGTGATCATGTCCCGCAGGATTGGGGTCAATTCCGGGCTTTCCAGATAATTGAAGATCGAATTGAAGTGCGGAAGCTTGGAAATGTAGCCGTTGGCTTGCGCGGCCCTTAGGTCGCTCATGAACCGGCGGCCCGAGACGGTACTGTAAATCTTGAAGCAGGCGGCAAAAACAGCGTCACTGATGGGTAGGCGCGGACGGCCATTATTGGGCCTGTCAGCCTCACTGATGCCCGCGCAAAGGTCGCGGAGCAGGTCAAGGCACTGTTCCTTTTCGTGCGTCTGGGCGGTGTTGTAGGCCGTCCAGTTTTGCGGGTAGGTCCGCTGGACTGTTTTCTGGACCGTCACCCGTTCCGTGACCGTCACGCTGCCATCGTGGTTCCTTTCGCGGGAAACCGCGTATTCGACCGCAAAGATATGTTTGCATTTTACGCCCCGGGTTTCGTGGTCTGGGCAAGTGCAGTGCGGGGTTTCCTCATCCGGGCAAACCGTATAGCGCCCTTTTCCGGACTGGGAGGGAACGATCCAAGCGCCGCCCTTCCGGACGATATTGGAGGTCGCCGCAATCTCAAGGCCGCGCTGTTGCCGTGGGTCCGAAATCGAAAGCATGTCGTCACCCTCTATGTACTCATTGGGTATATACCTAGAGGGTAAGCCGGTCAACCCCTCATCATCAAATAGTTGAGGTATCTTCTCTTTAGTGATATATCCATAAGCTATGTCGAAGGTCCAAATTTGGGGATACCGTTGCGAGCGGTGCGAGCACGAATGGGTGCCGCGCGATAAGCAGCAGGAACCGGCCGTTTGTCCGAGTTGCAAAAGTCCATACTGGAACCGGCCGCGAATCGCGGACACCAAGTCTGCCAAGAAATCCGTCAAGAAAAAACAATCCTGAAACGGGAGGACGGACGATTATGAGCGAAGAGCTTCTACAAACGATTCCGCAGCAGATCGGCAAATATACCTACTATCGGCTAGGTGCGACAACGCTTGCCCAGTTGCGAGACAAGGGGATTATTCCGAAGAAAAAGTACGATGGACTTGAGACCAAGAAGCCGGACGGCCTTATCGTCCAGCACGGGCAAATCAAGGCTGTAGTTGAGTACAAACTGCCAGCCCAACTTGCGTCCCCCGCCGCCATTGCGAAGGCCATCGCTCAGGAAATTGATGTAGCGAAGGCGCTGTGCAAAATTATGATCGTTACGGACAGCACCAAAACTATCTGGGTAAACGCGATTACCGGCGACAGAATAACGGATGAAAAAAACCAAGAGCTAAAAGCCGTCTTTCATCCCTTCTATGTGAAGAACCTGGTTGCGCTCGAATATTTAATTGACGAGGTGGCGGGTTCCGTCACGGCGACAAATTCGAAAATCAGGACGCCAAAGCTAATAGACCCCACGCCACTAGCTTCGCGGCTATGGCAAACGATTTGGGTTGCCACCGGAAAGTCGCCGGTCAAGTGTCTGTATAACGTAGTCGAGTTATTCATTTTCAAATTTTTGAGCGATCTTAAGGTGCTGGCAGATGATGTTTCGTTCGCCAATATCTATAAGAAGTCGCTAGCCGATCCCGAAGAGGCCCTAGATTTCTATGCGCACAACACGCGGCGTAAGATCGAAAAGCTGTTCCCAAAGGGTACCGACGGCACTACGATCATAAACGGCACAATTTTTGTAAACGAAAACGGCGAACCGAATCTATCGCAGTCCATTTTGTTTCAAAGGGCATTGGCGCATCTAAACAGGCATGGGGAAGAGTATGGAAGCCTTACGAAAATCGACAAGCAGTTCAAAACTAAACTGTACGAAAGCTTCCTCCAGCAGGAGGTGGAAGCCCTAGGGCAATACTTTACTCCGCGTAAGGTGGTTCAATCCGTTCTTCGGATGGCGGGCATGGATTCCCCGTCCTTTGCGTTTGCGGGAAAGCGCATATGCGACCCGTTTTGTGGGGTTGGTGGTTTCCCGCTCGAATTACTCAATCTCAATTCAAGCATGATGGCTGCATACACGCCCAATCATGCCGCGAAAATCAGGCCGCCATTCGTCATTCACGGATTTGATAAAGGGTTTGAGAGAGACGAAGAGCGAACAATCATATTGGCGAAGGCCAATATGCTTATCTATTTGGCCGAATTGCTGTTCAAAAACCCGAAGTGCTCGAAGGAATTTGCAAAAGCTTTCAACGACACATTCAGGCTCTTCAAGGACAACCTCGGGACCTTCGGTCACATCATAAAAGATGAGGCTGAAAAGTACGACTACATTCTGAGTAACCCGCCATACGTAACGAGCGGCTCCAGCATCATCAAAGAGGAAATTAAAAAAACTCCGCGAACTGCAAACGAATATCCAATCAATGCGCTGGGCCTCGAAGGTCTATCGCTGGAATGGATCGTAAGGAGTTTGAGGGGGGGGGACGCGCGCTGCTGATCATTCCTGACGGAATTTTAGCCAGAGTTGGCGGAAAAAAGCTGCGCGACTACATCCTTCATGAATGCTACTTGGACGCGATTGTATCGCTGCCGGACCGAACATTTTTTTCTAACTTTGAGCGAACGTACATAATCGCGTTTACGAAGAAAAACGATCCAGCAGACCAGCAGACGGACCCGGTTTTTACGTATCTAGTTTCCGAGATTGGGGAAAAGCTGACGAGCGTCAGGCGCGAAGAAATTGAGAGCGACAATCTTCCAGAAATGGAGGCATTGTATAAAATGTTTTCGGCAGCAAAGAGCCAAGCATCGACTATTGTTGAGAAAGTTTCTGGGCGGTGTAAAATACAAGGCATCGAGAGATTCCAAGACGAGTCGCATTGGGTAATTGACCGTTGGTGGGACAGGGCTGAGCGCATCAAAATAGGTGCGGATGACGAAATTATGGCTGCCAGCAAAAAGGACGTTGATAAAGAGACTGAGAATCTGTCGGCGCTGTTGAGCGATTACGCCAAGTTCGTGTCAGCCGATCCCCTTGAGGGCGTGACGGCGAAAGACGTGGCTTTAGGCGATACCGATCTTTTCACAATGTTTATCGGCAAGCGTGTTCTTCGAAAGGAAGTAACCAAAGATACGTCAAAGGTGCCGGTCTTTAGCGCGAACGTATTCACCCCAATGGGGTACATCGAGAAAAGCAATATCTCGGACTTCACGCACCCCACGCTTCTATGGGGTATTGATGGGAATTTCGATTTTAGCATCATGCCCGCAAAGCAGGTCTTTGCCAGCACCGACCACTGTGGGGTAATTCAGGTATTGGACACGCTGATCTTGCCCGAATACGTGCTGTATGCGCTGCACGCCCGAAGGGTCCATGAGAACTTTGACCGCTCGTTCAGAGCCTCTCTTACGAACATGCGCAAGTTTGTAATACGCGTCCCGACAAAGCCGGACGGTAGTTTTGACGTTGCGCTGCAAAAACAGATCGCCAAGCGCTTTTCCGAGGGGCAGGCCAAAAGGGCTGAGGTCGCCCGCGTGAAGGCGCATTATGACGACGTATTCAACCGGTATATCGGGACCACGGTCTAACCTTTTTGTGCAGGAGGCTGTTATTGTGCAAAGCCGCCCTATGGGGTAGGAGATCTTGAACGCAGCAATATATCGCCCGGTAAACGTTCATGCCGTCGATTACCATTTTGTGCGAAAGCACCGGCGATAGTGTTTCGTGCACGCGTATACAAAAGTCACATAAGCCCATTCGGGAACCTGATCTTTTCGATGTGGCAGCCCCAGGCAAGTGCCGTGAAAATTGCCACTTTAAAGTTCGGGTTTGATCCATCGGTCAGATTCAGATTCCACCGTTTATCTCACGGCGACATTATCGGCGAGACGCGCTGCAGATCCTTCGAGACGCAGGCTTCGTAGGCTCTCTACAGGCGCCTGCTTCGATTGTGTTGGCTTCGCGAAACGCTCCCCCTCCTGCCTTCGCGGCTACGTCGAACCGGCTGACGCCGGACGCTCTGCTTTCGACGTTGACGCCGCTCTCGGCTCGCTAGCAATGGAACCTCGGGCTTCCTTGCGCTCATCCTTCGAGACGCCCACTTCGTGGGCTCCTCAGGATGAGGGCGAAGCTCTGGGGCTCGCGGCGCGCCGAAACGTTGATTATCGCACCCATCCGGGCGATTCGCCAAAATTCCGGCGTTCCTTACGGACTTGGGCGGGCAGCACTACCCTCGCCGCCCGCCCCCCTGGCGCACCCCCAACTGATTTGGCCTGACGGTCAGGCCATCGCGACGCGCGGCAGAGTCCATTCCCTCTCTTTGGGTGCAGGCTCTGGCGGACGCTTATATACGAAGCGCTTGCGGGCCTCGTGATAGGCGGGCTCGGGCCCGAAGAAATTGACCCGCATCCGCGCAAGCTCCTCGGCGCGATAAGCGGCGAGCGGCTTGACGGATTCGTCGTCGAGACGCTTTTCGTGCTTGCGGCGGAGCATCACGCGGAATTCCGGATTTCTGGCAAGGCGCCTCGCGCGCTCCTTTAGTTTGGCCATGAAAGCCCCGGCATCTTCGCCGAACGCATCGTCAAGAAATCCAATCTCTTGCGCCGCGCGCGTACCGATTGGCTGGCACGACTCAGTCAGTTCCAGCGCTCGCGTCTGTCCGACCAGCCGCGGCAGTGTATAGGTCCAATATTCCGATCCATAGAGATCGCCCATGCTCCGGTAGTGGGGGTTGAGGACGCTGCCAGACCTCGCATAGATATGGTCCGCCGCCAGTGCCAGCATCGCGCCGCCAGCCCCGGCATTGCCGCGCAAGCCTGCGATGACGAGATGCGACATGGTGTTGAGGATCTCGAAGATCAAATCGTCAATCGCATTGATGTTCCGCCAGGATTCCATGGCCGGATCGGCACTGGCCTCGATCACGTTGAGATGGATGCCGTTCGACCAGAAATCATGGCCACCCAGCAGCACGATGACCCGGGTCGGACGCGCGCGGGCGTCGAGGAACGCGTCGCGGAGGCGATAGCATTGCTGCGTGCTCATCGCGCCATTGTAGAAATCGAATGAGAGGTAGCCGATTTCGTCCTCCTCAGTATAGACGATCTCGCGGAATGTTCGATGATCAATTGGCGCGTCGATCGGTATCGGCACCTCGGGCACGCCGCGAAGCAGCGGTCCCAAGATTTGTGCCGCCGGCAGTTTGATCCCGGCGGCCGGGCAGAATTCTGCATCGCAGAGTTCGCAGCCTATCCCCTCCTGGGCGAGGCGGCAGAGCACTTCCTCGGTCTTGGACTCATCCGTGGCCTTGAGATGGGAGATCCAGACAGCGCTATCGATGGTGCCGACACAGATCGCGCCGTCGCGCCTTGCCAAAATTTGGCCTGGCGCACCTTGGAGGCGGTCTTCCTCGTGCGCGCCGTAGAGAAAGCAAGTTCTGCCGAACTGAGTGTCGCGGACGCCGGGAGCACTGTCCGCCGCGCGGATCTTGCGCACGATCACGGCCGTCTTGTCCCGCCCCCAATCGATGGCGCGGTCGTGCTGACGCATGGGCGGGCGCAGACAGCCGCGCATACCGGCCCTGTAATCGTCAAGCGGTTTGGGTTGAAACGTTCGCGATTTGAATTTGGCGACAGCCTCCAAGATGCCTTCCACAGCCGCTTGCGTCACCTCATGACGGTAGAGACTGCTCTTGGCAAACTCAGGCCCGTGCAGCGGGAAAGTGCGTGCCGCCCAGACCGCACCCGCGTCGAATTCGGCCGCGGCCTGCAGGATCGTCACGCCCCACTCCGTCTCGCCCGTCGTGATGGCCCAATCGAGCGAGGATGGTCCGCGATCGCCGATAATTCCGGGATGGACGATGAGACAAATATATTTGGACCAGATCGCCTCCGGGATCGCGATTTTGAGCATCGGTGCAATGATCAAATCGGGTCTTTGTCCGGCGACTGATTTCAACATCGCGTCCTTGCTCGAAGCGAGCGTCACGTCCACCTTATGTCCGCGTCCGGTCAGTTCAATCAGAAGACGCTGGCTAAGGCTGTTATGAGCCGATGTCAGAAAGTGAATGCGCATGGATTTAGTCCCTTATTTTTCGCCTGTCGAAATGAACCATTACGTGCTCTCACGCGGATTGCGGAAGACCATGCAGCGTCGGGCGAGTTGCGACATGGTTTTCTCCGCGCCCATTTCAGGGGCGCTCCACTGAGCGCGCCTTGTCAGTTGACGAGGGTTGATCGAAACCGCGCCCGGTAGTCGTTCGGACTGACATCGAAAAGGCGCTGAAAGGTGCGCCGCATGCGTTCGGCATTGCCGAAGCCGCATTGCCCGGCGATGGTCTCGACCGGCAGGACAGTTTGTTCGAGTTTGAGGCGGGCCGCATCGGCCCGCGCCCGTTCGGTAAACTGCGCGGGTGTGTCTCCAGTCTCGCTGCGGAAGAGACGGGCGAAATTGCGCGGGCTCATGGCCATGCGATCCGCCAAGGCTTGTACGCTGAGATCCTCCCCGGGGTTAGCGAGCATCCAGGCTTGCAGTTCCGCTATCTCTGGCCGCTTCCCCACATTTCCCAATTGCACCGGCCCTCCTAATTTCACATAGGCGCTGAATTGGGATTGCCCGCCGGGGCGGCGGGGAAAAACAACAACCGTCCGGGCAACGGCCAGGGCAATTTCCCGGCCGAGATCCTCTTCGACCAGCGCCAAGGCGAGATCGATCCCCGCGGTGATCCCGCCCGAGGAATAGATATTTCCATCGCGGGCGAAAATGAGGCTCGAATCGACGTCAATCGAAGGATAGGAAATCGCGAGGGCCTCCGAATATGCCCAGTGCGTCGTCACACGCCGCTGGTGCAAGAGTCCCGCCGCCGCCAAAATGAATGCGCCGGTGCAAATCGACGCCACACGCCGCGCCCTGGGTGCTATCGAACGTGCGCATTCGACAAGGCACTCATCATTGCTGGCCCGCTCGGCCTCTGCGCCGCCCACCACGACCAAAGTATCGAGACCATCCTCTATGTCTGAGTAACTGTGGGTTGCGATGAGCTCAATTCCGCACGTCGTCTTGACCGGTCCGGGGGCCGCGGCAACAATGTCGCATTGGTAGCCTGGTTCGCAGGTTCTCCCAAACCGATGCAGCAAGACTTTCGCATAGAAAAACACATCTATGGGTCCGCACACATCGAGAACATCGCAACCCGGCCAGACCAAAACTCCGATCCGGCGGGACTTGGTGATCTCTTGCGAAGGCTGAATTTGAGTGAGGGTGTTCATGGCGCTCCCGACTTTCACGTTCGCGTCTTGATCCAATACATTTCATTCCACAACCGCGCGGTAGAGATGCCAACTCGCATGGGCGAGGATCGGCAGCATGAATGCCAAGCCAACGAACGCAAACAAGAAGCCGATCATCAGCGACACCGCGACGATCAATCCCCAAAGCACCATTGTAAGCGGGTTCGCCAGCACCGCCCTGACCGAGGTGTGTACAGCCACCGCGACGCCGGTGTTGCGGTCTAGGATCAAGGGAAATGAGACGACGCTGATAGTCAGCACGGCCACGGCGAAGGCGAAGCCGGTTGCATACCCAAGTATGATCAGGGTCCAGCCACGGGTTGTGGTGAGGACCTCGATGAGGAACGCTCTAACGGACTGAGGCTCCACGGGGCCGAAGAGCCGCAGGTAAAGCTGCCCAGCTGCGGCCTGCCAACATATGAAGATCGTCAGGAGCACGGCACCAAGCGTGAGCATCGAGCCGAGCGAGGGCGAGTGCCGTAAATCAAAAACATGCGACCATGAGGTGTCAAGGCCGAGCTCACGGCGACGGCTTGACTCGTAAAAGCCGATCGCCGCGAAAGGGCCAACCAGAGTGAAACCCGACATCAAGGGAAAAAGCAGCGGAAGATCGGTGCTAATGAGCCATATGCAGATAATCGCATAGAACATACTGAGCGAAACGAGATAGAGGGGGTCAGCCAGGAAATCGAGAAAGGGCAAGAAATCTTTGGTGCCTTTGGTCAGTGCGGCCTGGAGATCGGCTGGGCCGACCTTACGCACAACGGGATGGAAGGGAGTGGCATTGCGGCCAGCGATCATATGCAGGTTGGTCATGATGCGCTCCTTGGTCACCTCTTGCGATGATCGATCGCATATTGAGTGTGTTCATAGCGCTATCGTCTTCCGTGATCTCTCCTGCAGCAAGGACAAAGATCCCGCATTTTCTGCCAAGAAGCCGCCATGCGATGAATGGTGCATCGCGGCGGCAAGCTTAGTCATACGGAGAACACCGAAGGGCCCATCAACTCTCTTGAGCCAGGGGCGAGAGCGTCCTAAGAGATGCCCGCGCTTACCCGCCAGGAAATCAAAGCTACACTGTACGAACTTCCATGGCGGAAACTCTTTGCGGGAAATCAATCGCGCCGCACCAAAGCGTGCTATGGCTGTCGCCTAGAGCCTGTTCCGAAATCAGAACCTGCTTCGGCTCTTTGAACCTGAGCGCTTCCCTTTCGATCAGATGATTCCTTCTGTAGGGCAAGCGCTCTGGGCACGATTGTTCTGCAAGGTACGAGGTATCAACCCCATGACCAAAGGCACGAACATCAGGACCCTGAGAGACCAGCTTGAATCCGAAACCGCCGCCACGGAGTTGAGCGCCGCCGAAGATTCGGAGCGGTACCATGGCGGCAATTGGTGGCAGTTGAGCGACGCGGAGGAATCCGTTTTCGGCATCGACCGGGGCCGGTACCCGCGCATGATGACCGTCTGGTCATGCTACGAGGCTTTCAAGAATATTGCCTACAGCCTGTCATGGGAGGACGGCCTTATCGAACAGGCCTGCCGGCAGCATCCCGACTGGTGCGTCGCGGGCATATCCGAGAGTGAATTTTCCGCCTTCGCCGATGCCTTCGGCGGACTAACCCAGCGGGAGGCCCATGCGTTCTATGCCAAGCATGATTTCTGGTGCGTCCGGGCCGGTGTCAGCCAGTCGTTATGACTTGTGCGGAATTCTTGGATATCGTTGAAAAACACCGCGCGCGATCGCCTCGCCTTCGCGGCTGCCGCGAACCGGCTGATGCCGGAAGCTCCGCTTTCGACGTTGACGCCGTTCTCGGCTCGATCGCAATGGAACCTCGGGCTAGCTTCCGCCCGTCCTTCGAGACGCAGGCTTCGCCTGCTTCTCAAGATGAGCGCGAGGCTTTTAGGCCCGGCTCACATGAGGAGCCGGGTGTCATGGACTGCGTGCCTCACGCTCACCTCTGCGGGGCGGGAAGCAGCAAGGGTTCCTTGAGCTTGATGATTTGGTGAGCCTCCTGCGCATCGATGATTTCAATGCTCACCAACTCCCCGACACCTTCCTCGATCTGGATCTCGCGCGGGTTGCGGATCAAATGGTCGTACCCCTCAAGCGCCACTTCGACCAAATCGTCCTTTGGGTCATAGACGAGACCAATGAACGGGACCCAGTCGGCCAGCACATGGCCGCCGAGCGAAAGCGCCCCCACATCGATTTCCACCTGGGAGCCGGAGAGCGTCTTCGAGAGATAATTGAAAAAAGGACTCCACTCTGTCTTTTCTAGATAGCGGACGGTCATGAAAGCCTCCGTGTTTCAAAGTCTCGGTAAGTGTGGCGATGGCATGCGAAGAACGGTGTCCCGGTCACGTATCGGCACGGCTGAGCCTCATAGCTAATCCCCACCGTTGCGAAGGCAAGACGATCGCTTGAGTCCCGCGATTTCATCGGCCGGGCGGCTCAGTTGAGGCGAATGAAAAATACCTCTTGACACATATGTAAGTTGTGACTTACGGATAGTCATGGCTTACGCGAATACACTCACCGTTCTCGCCGACCCGACCCGCAGGACCGTGTTTGAGCGCCTGCGCGAGGGACCGCGCCCGGTGAATGCGCTCGCCGCCGGCCTGCCGGTCTCCCGCCCGGCGGTCTCGCAACATCTGAAGGTTCTGCGGGAGGCCGGCCTTGTCGAAGAGCGCAGCGAAGGTGTCCGCCGGATTTATTCGCTGCGCCGCGAGGGTCTCATGGAATTGCGCGACTGGCTCGACAGTTTTTGGGACGATGCGCTGGAGGCTTTCAAAGCGGAAGCGGAAAAACTCTGAGGAGAAGTGGAATGAACACCACAACAGTGATCGCGCCGGTGCGCAAATCCGTTCGCGTGAAGGCGCCCGTGGCGCATGCGTTCGATGTTTTCACGCGCGGCCTCACGCGCTGGTGGCCGCATGACCACAGTATCGCTAAGAAACCAATCGAGAAGGTTCTGCTGGAGCCGCGCCTTGGCGGGCGCTGGCTCGAAATCTCTAAAGATGGGACGGAGATCAGCGTCGCCACGATCATTCTTTGGGAACCGCCGAACCACTTTGTGATGGTCTGGCAGGTCAACGCCCAATGGAAGCCGGACTTGGCGATGAAATCGGAAGTTGACGTGCGCTTCACCGCCGAGGGACCGGACGTAACGTTCGTGGAACTTGTCCATCACAAGTTTGAGACGATGGGCGCGGAAGCCGGCGCTTCGATGCGCAGTGATGTCGATCGCGGCTGGCCTTCCCTCATCGAGCGCTTTGCGCAAGAAGTCGTACGCAGCAACAATTGAAAAGAGCCGCACATGCCTGACATCATGCATCTCATCAAGATCAAAGTTCTGCCCAAGCAGGTCTACCAGGCGCTTACGACAGCCGAGGGTATTCGCAATTGGTGGACGCGCGACGCGGACCTCGATTCAAAGATTGGCGGGACTGGCGAGTTCCGTTTCTATGAAGGTCAGCGCGTCACCAAAGTGAGAGTTGATGAGCTCAAGCCGCCGGTCCACGTAGGTTGGGCGACGATCTCTTCGTTCCACCTGGAATGGAACGGCACGAGGATCACCTTTGATCTGCGCGCGGAGGGCAGCAACACGGTGCTCGCCTTCGCGCACCGTGGCTTCAAAGAAGCGGGCGACATCTACGCGCTTTGCACGACGGGGTGGGGCTACTATCTCGTCAGCTTGCAGCAATATTTGGAGATGGGAGTAGGGGCACCGAGCCCGGATATCGATTTTGCGCGTGTGATCAGGTCAAGCCCTGAGAGAGCAGCCGCGTCGAGAAACTAAAGTCCCAAGTGAGGAGGGTGTTATGTCAGACTTCATCGTCCATTCAATTCCTGGCAGCCCATTTGGGCGCGCCGTCTTGGCCACGCTTGAGGAGAAGGGCGCGTCTTATCGCCTTTCGCCCCTTTCGCCGGGCACTCTCCGTTCGCCGGAGCATTTGGCCCGCCATCCTTTTGGCCGGGTGCCAGTGCTGGAGCATGATAAGTTCAGCCTTTACGAGACCCAAGCCATTCTACGCTATCTCGACCGGGTTCTGCCGAACCCTGCCCTCACTCCTGTTGATCCTAAGGCCGCCGCGCGGATGGATCAGGCGATGAATGTCAATGACTGGTATCTCTTCCAGGGCGTATGCAATGTCATAAGCTTTCAGCGCGTGATAGGGCCGCGTCTAATGGGTCTGACGCCGGACGAAGCGGTTATCGAAGCCGCCATGCCCAAGGCGCTCGCTGTGTTCAACGAACTGGCAAGGCTGCTCGGCGATCAGCTCACCTTCGCCGGTGAGACACTCTCCCTCGCTGATCTGTTGATCGCGCCGCAGATCGATTTCTTAAGCGAGACGCCGGAGTGGACGGTGCTGGGTGTGCCGCACACCAACCTCCTCACCTGGCTGGCACGCATGAAGGAGCGGCCAAGCCTGAAGGCCACCACTTGGGAGCGCGTGGCTCAAATGGCCAAGGCGGCCTGATCTTAGCTCGGGCCTAATATGAGATCAAACGCCGAGAACTCTCCAGAAGCGCTCTTCCAATCGCTTGCAGAGCATCACGGCGGCCTCGCAGACGGGCCGCCGAAACGAGCGTTTGGATCGGACGCCCTCAAGGTCAGCGGCAAAATATTTGCCGTCCTTACCAAGGGGCGATTGCTTCTCAAGCTGCCAAGCGAACGGGTTGACACACTTGTGACCGAAAACCTCGCCGATCGGTTCTCGACAGGGGCTGGACGGCCAATGAAAGAATGGGTCACGATCGCGCCATCAAATGCAGCGCTTTGGATGCAGCTCTCGGACGAAGCGCGCCGCTATGTAAGCTCTCTGTCGAGATAGTGCCCACCCTCAACGCTCTTTGCGGCAGCAAGCTTTGTCCAATTGGCACGAGCTGAAAAATCGTCCAACCGATGGGCCATGCGTGGCACTCTTTGCCCGCCGCCACTTTTGTTCCGGGAATTTCATGGTACACGGGGCGCCCAAACCGGCGAATGGCCGTTTATAGATTGTTTAGATGGCTTAGCCCCGCAGGACCATGCCCATGCCAGATCCGGTGATCACCCGTTTCGCCCCTTCGCCAACGGGTTTTCTGCATATTGGCGGCGCCCGCACAGCGCTGTTCAGCTGGCTCTATGCCCGCCAAGCCGGCGGCAAAATGCTGCTGCGGATCGAGGACACAGACCGCGAGCGCTCGACCGATACTGCGATCGCCGCCATTCTTGACGGGCTGTCCTGGCTCGGCCTCGATTGGGATGGCGATGTCATCTACCAGTTTCAGCGCGCCGCACGCCATCGCGAGATTGCGGAAAGCCTGCTCGCCTCGGGCCACGCCTATCATTGCTACGCCACGCCGGACGAGCTCAACGACATGCGCGCGAAAGCGAGAGCCGAAGGACGCACGCCCCGCTATGACGGGCGCTGGCGCGACCGCGCCGCCTCGAAAGCGCCAGAAGGTGTGAAGCCGGTGATCAGGCTTAAGGCGCCGCAAGATGGCGACACCGTCCTCGACGACAAAGTGCAAGGGCGGGTCACTTGGGCCAATAAGGATCTCGACGATCTCATTCTGCTGCGCTCCGACGCCACGCCGACCTATATGCTGGCCGTCGTCGCCGATGATCACGACATGGGCGTGACGCATATCATTCGCGGCGACGATCATCTCACCAATGCGGCGCGGCAGATGCAAATCTATCAGGCGCTCGGCTGGCCTATCCCGGTGATGGCCCATATCCCGCTCATCCATGGCGCTGACGGGGCCAAATTGTCGAAACGCCACGGCGCGCTGGGCGTCGATGCCTACCGGGCGATGGGCTATCTGCCGGAAGCGCTGCGCAATTATCTGGTGCGGCTCGGCTGGAGCCAAGGCGACAAGGAGTTTTTTTCGACGCAGGAGATGATCGAGGCGTTTGATCTCGCCCATGTCGGACGTTCGCCCGCCCGCTTCGACTTTGTTAAGCTTGAGAGCATGAATGGGCATTATATCCGCGCCAGCCGGGACGCGGACCTCGTGGCCGCGCTCGAAGCCGCTCTGCCCTATCTCCCGAACGGCGCGAAGGTAAGGCAAAAACTCGATGATTCGATGCGGGCGAAATTGCTCGCCGCCATGCCGGGCCTCAAGGAGCGTGCGAAAAGCTTGATCGAACTTCTGGAGGGCGCGAATTTTCTGTTCGCGGACCGGCCGCTCATCCTCGATGCCAAGGCTATGGCCATTCTTGACGCGGGCGGGCGGGCGCATATCGCCGCGCTGATCCCGCGTTTGACGGTGCTGGCGGAGTGGAATGCGGCTGGCGCGGAGGCCGCCGTGCGCGACTATGCCGCCGGGACCAAGATCAAGCTCGGCGACGCGGCGCAACCGCTCCGCGCGGCCTTGACCGGGCGGGCGACATCGCCTGGCATATTCGATGTTCTGGAAGTCCTCGGCCGGGAGGAAAGCCTCGCGCGTCTGCAAGATCAGGTTGAAGTGAGAGACGAGTCCGGCCCGTTTAGCACGTGCCTTCCACCCCATTGAAGCGGCCCTCACTGGCAGACGCGCACCTGACCAATATGGATGTGGTAGGGCTGCTGCACCATTTGCTGTTCCCACACGCAATCTTGCTGTGGCGGCGGTGGATAGAACGGGGGTGGTTGCATGCCCGTGACGGCCTGGCCTGCCATGGCGCCGGCAACGCCGCCTGCGACACCCGCAGCGATCGCACCGCCGTCATGGGCAAAGGCGGAAACGGTGAAGCCCGTCACCGCCGAGGCGGTGACGCTCAAAGCCAGAACTTTTCGGATCGATCGAGCCAAAATCGTAGACATATGTCCTCCAAAGCTGAGGACATAAATATACAAAGTGTCCGTTCGCGGCCGCTTAAAGAATTCATTCCAATTGGTGCTAGAGCACGTTCAGTGTCCGCGGACTCTGAAGGAATTAATCCGGCCAGGACAAGCCCATCAGTTGCAGTAGCGTACCTGCTGGACGACATAGGCGTAGCCGTTCCACACTTGTTGCGGCTGGTACCAACAGCGCGGCGGCGGCGGTGGCGGAGGTGCGGCATAGACCGGCGCGTAATAGACAGGCGGCGGAGGCGGAGGCGGACTCGCAGCGGCGGTTCCTGCAATAAAGCCGAGCGCGGTGCCTCCGAGTATGCCCGCGGCGACCGCTCCGCCATCGCCGGCATGCGCCGGAAGCGAGACGGCCGTCAGCGACGCCATGGTGACGCTCACAGATAAAAGAGTTTTGATTGGTCGAACCAAAAGTGCGGGCATGTAACCTCCACAGCCTAGGCCTAAACCTGCGCAACATTTCTTCGCCGGGCGGTGATTAACGCGCACGTGAATGAAGCGCATTTGAACATTTCGGGCTGAAGATTTTCTTACCATTGCGGCAGGGATGAGGCCATGCCGGAGCCGGAAACGCAGGCGTCGCACCGCGTGGTTAACGGGCATCAATTCCATAATGTTATGCAGAACACACAACGCTGCGCGCGTCTTGCTCCCGGTGGCGGCGGTGCAGCGCTGACAGATGATGTTTTTGAGTGATCATCATCGATGCCTGTTTCACGCGGCGAGGGGTGGCCGCGGAATTTTTATGGCGCTGAACCGCCGTATAGTAGGGCATTTTCCTACGCTTGACGAAAACCGCGCATAGGATAGTGTTGTGCGCCGCATCATTCGGGACCATTCGAACGGATGCCGGTGCAAAAGCCCGTCTGAACCCTTGCCGCTTGGCAAGACTCAGCAAACCAAAGAGAAGGCAGCCTCCATGAGCGCCACGACAGGCACCTTTAGTATCGGCGATACCACTGTCTCAATGCCCGTCAAGACCGGATCGATCGGTCCTTCGGTCGTCGATATCGGCAAGCTTTACGCCTCAACCGGGATGTTCACTTATGACCCCGGATTTACTTCGACGGCAAGCTGCGAATCGTCGATTACCTATATCGACGGCGACGAAGGTGTCTTGCTCTATCGCGGTTATCCGATCGATCAGATCGCCGAACAAGGCGACTTTCTCGAAACCGCCTATCTGTTGCTCTACGGGGAATTGCCGACACCAACGCAGAAAAAGGATTTCGACTACCGGATCAGCCGCCACACGATGGTGCACGAGCAGATGGCCAGGTTTTTCCAAGGCCTTCGCCGGGACTCCCATCCGATGGCCGTGCTGTGTGCGAGCGTTGGTGCGCTATCGGCCTTTTATCATGATTCGACCGATATTTCGGATCCGAAGCAGCGCATGGTCGCGTCGTTCCGTCTGATCGGTAAAATGCCGACGCTTGCCGCGATGGCCTATAAATATTCGCTCGGCCAGCCCTTCATCTATCCAAAAAACGACCTCGACTATTCCTCGAATTTCCTGCGCATGTGCTATGCGGTGCCGTGCGAGGAATATAAGATCAGTTCGATTTTTGCCCGCGCGCTCGACCGTATTTTCATTCTCCATGCCGACCATGAGCAGAATGCCTCGACATCGACGGTGCGGCTGGCTGGCTCCTCCGGCGCAAATCCCTTCGCCTGCATCGCGGCGGGGGTTGCCTGCTTATGGGGTCCAGCCCATGGCGGCGCCAATGAAGCCGCGCTCAAAATGTTGATGGAAATCGGCACGGTCGAAAATATCCCGAAGTTCATCGCCCGCGCCAAGGACAAGAACGATCCGTTCCGGCTAATGGGCTTTGGCCACCGCGTCTACAAAAACTATGACCCGCGCGCCAAGATCATGCAGAGGACCTGCTACGAGGTCTTGAATGAACTCGGCATCAAGGACAGCCCGTTGCTGGAGGTCGCGATGGCGTTAGAGAAAATCGCCCTCAGCGACGAATATTTCATCGAGAAGAAGCTCTATCCGAATATCGATTTCTATTCCGGGATCACGCTGAAAGCGATGGGTTTCCCGGTGTCCATGTTCACCGTGCTTTTCGCGGTGGCGCGCACCTCGGGCTGGATCGCGCAATGGAAGGAAATGATCGAGGATCCAAGTCAGAAGATCGGGCGGCCGCGCCAGCTCTACGTCGGCGCGGCGAAGCGCGACTACATCCCGATCACCGCGCGGACGTAACGAAGGCCGCGAAGCGACAAGGGGCGCTTGATGAGTTTAATCTTAACCCTGCAATCCGGCAGCTGATGAGATTTGAAGAACATCGTCTGCCCTCGATGTTGCAGGGCGCGGATCGAATGGTTTTGGATGGCACCATGGGCCGCACAGCGCGGCCCATGAGTTTTTCTTAGAGATTTTAAATTCTAAACGGCGGGCAACAGATCATTTACTTGCGTTGCATGCCTTTTGGCAACCTTTGGAATCATATTCGCACAATTCCTCTGAACTGCCGTCGTGAAGACATTGCTTTTCGTCCGCCTTGCACTTTTCAACGCAGCTTGCGGCGTCCTGTGCGTAGGCACGGCCGGTTATATTGAAGCCGCCGGCTAACAGTAAAAGTGCCGCGGCCACCCTTATCCGATTATTGGATAGCAGGCGAACAAACCGCCCGCCCGCACTGAAATGTCCCTCAGCATCGCTCGCTCTCCCAGAGCTGACTTCTATCATGGCGTATCCTCCTCTTCGTATGGTAACTCTTGTTCCAAGCAAAGCCTGACCCATGAGAGCTATCTCCGGATCTTGGCGAGATGCGCTGGGCTCAGGCAGCCGTTCGGCTCGGGGCGAGCTTGCCTCGTTCCAGGCCGGTATTTGGCATTGGCGTGACGTTTCAGCAACTGTTTTTTATACATCGCCCCAATGTGGTGCTTCCGCGCACCAAGGCCCGGTCTTTGAAAACAGCGGCGAGCGCGACGCTTGCCATCAAAATCAAATGAGTAAGTCTCCTAGACTCGAATTCATTGGGCGAGTTCTTGGGGGCATGTTAAAAAAGCGGGTTGTTCCTGGTTTGAACCGGCCCGGATCAAGACGGTCCATCGGGCATCCGGCGCGAGACCATATTCGCTTCGGATTTGCTTGCTTGTGATCTCCACGACTTTAGTTTTGTCGCGGATCTTATCCAATAACTCTGCAACAATTTCACGGTCGTGCTCTAAGCCGCCGTGTGACGAAGTCCAATTTTTTCAGGGTATGCGATGCGATCTTTAAGAGTGGCGGGTTGAAAACGCTTCGGTCAAGCGAGCATGGCGGCTGATTGTTAAGCTTGATCACAACCGGAATCGCATCGCCAAAATGGCTGGAAAGGGCCACGGCAACGTCGTATCGTCGCCCTGCCGGCGGGCTAGGCCAGAATCGCTTTCAATCGCATCGCTCGTGGACTTTCTAAGCCTGGACGCAAGCGTGACTGATCGTAAATGGTTTCATGAGTCTTGAGATGCGCGAATGAATCAAATTGCCGTTGAAGACTTCGCAAAATATTTGGCAAACAAAAATCTGCTTCCGGCCAGTGAAATTGAGTCTGCGTCCTCTCACCACACCGGCGCCGATCGATCCCTTCGCAAGCTTTGGGACACCACGGAACTCACCGCAAATGGGTTCGCCGATGAGGTGGCTCATTTTTATGGCTTGAAGCGGCTTGCTTTGCCGCAACTCGTCGCCGCGCCGTCATTGGCCGCCCGCTTTTCGCCGCGCTTCTTGCGCGACACCGCGGTCTTCCCCTTCGAAATTCCGAAAGGTCATTACCGGCTTGCCGTCGCTGATCCGAGTGACACCGCCGCCATTCACGCCGCCGAAATCGTCCTTGGCGGAGCTGTAACGGTCGAGGTCGCCTCCTTCGAGGATATTGCGACCGTTCTCGGCGAGCAGCTTGGCGGTGAGGAAACGGCGGCCGCGGAGAGCGGAGCCACGGGTGCCCGCGCCGATGACGACATTGAAAGTCTGCGTGATCTTGCGAGCGGTGCTCCGGTCGTGCGCGCGGTCAACGACATGCTCGAAAAGGCCATGGAACTGCGGGCCAGCGATATCCATATCGAACCGTTCCGGAATGGCCTCGTGGTGCGCATGCGCGTCGATGGCTTGCTCCGCGCCGTGGCGGCGCCGGTCAATGCCTTGCCGCAAGCGTTGATCTCCCGGATCAAGATTCTGGCGGGCCTGAACATCGCCGAACGGCGCCTACCGCAAGATGGCGCGGCACGGCTGAAGGTAGCGCGCTCTGAAATCGATATTCGAGTCGCCACCATGCCGAGCCAACATGGTGAATCGGCCGTGATCCGCCTCTTGCCGCGTGATCGCGGTTTGCTTGAACTCGCAAAACTTGGCTTGCTGGCCAAGGATGAGAAAACCATGCGCCAGCTGCTTGCGCTGCCGCATGGCTTGATCGTCGTGACCGGGCCAACCGGCAGCGGCAAGACCACGACCCTTGCGACCATGCTCTCGCTCCTCAACGAGCCTTCGCGGAAAATTCTGACCGTCGAGGATCCGGTCGAATATGAAATTCAGGGGGTGAATCAGTCGCAGGTGAAACCCTCGATCGGCCTTACTTTCGCCGCCGCGATGCGGGCTTTCGTCCGCCAGGATCCAGATGTCATCATGGTGGGCGAAGTGCGCGACCCAGAGACCGCCAGTATCGCCATTCACGCCGCCCTCACCGGCCATCTTGTGCTGACTACTTTGCACACCGAAACCGCGGCGGCGGCGGTGCCGCGTTTGCTTGATCTTGGTGTCGAGGGTTTCTTGCTCAAGTCAACCTTGCGGGCGGTAATCGCGCAGCGTTTGGTCCGCATCCTGTGTGACAGATGCAAGAAAAAACGCATCCTCGAAAGAGCCGATCTCGCCGCCGATCCCCGTTACGAGGCGCTTGGGTTTCAGGCAGGCGATTGCGTTCATGAACCCGTCGGCTGCGAGCGCTGCGGCGGCGTTGGCTATCGCGGCCGCTGTGGCGTCTTTGAAATGCTTGAATTGAAAGACACGGTCTATGAGCTTGTCCGTCCGGACGCGGATGCCCGCGTGATCGATCTCGCCGCGAGGCGCGCCGGGATGACGACGATGGTCGAGGACGCCGTCGCGAAATGCCGCGCGGGCATTACTTCCGCCGCCGAAGTTCTTCGCGTCACAACCGTGCGCTGAGCTATGATGACTTTCCGCTACCGGGCTCTGGCCCCCAATGGCGAAGTGGTGAGCGGGTCGATCTCGGCGTCCTCGGCCGCCGAAGTCGCCGAGCGGGTGGAATATCTCGGCCTCATTCCGATCGAAACCGTCCGCGAGGAGGGCGGAACCGGCGTGGGGTTCAATTGGAACTTCACGCTCTCTGGTCCTCGCACCGAGGACGTGACAATTTTCACCGGCGATCTTGCCTTGCTTTTGCAAACAGGCGCCCGCATCAATGATGCTCTCGAATTATTGTCCGCCGACGCCGATATCGGCCGGTTGCGTCCGACGGTTGCCAAGCTCACCGCGGCCATCCTCTCCGGCGAAAGTTTCGCCGATGCGCTGGCCCACCATCCGGCTTTGTTTCCCCCAATGTATATCGAGCTGGCGCGGGTAGGCGAGAGTTCCGGCACGCTGGTCAATATATTGGAGGTGCTTGGCGCCGAACGGGTCCGCGCCGATGCGCTTCGCCGGCGCTTCACCGACGCCTTGCGTTATCCCGCTTTTGTCTTGGCCGCGGCAAGCGCGGTGCTTTTGTTTTTCCTCACTTTCGTGCTGCCGCAGTTTGGCGCGGTGTTGCGCGATTTCAATACCAAACTTGACCCGATCCTGGCTGGGTTCCTTTCTCTTTCGGAGTTTATGCGGGACCACACCACGCCGCTAGAGGTGGCCCTCACCCTTCTCATCGGCGGCGGCTGGTTTTTCTTGCGCCGTCCCAAGGTGCGTGGCGCGATCATGGGTGCGCTCGCGCATTTGCCTTTCGTCGGCCGGGTTTTGGAGTTTCATCGAACGACTGTCTTCTGCCGCAATCTCGGCGTTCTCCTTGCGAGCGGCGTTCCGCTGGCGACTACGCTGCGGATCCTCGCCGATTTGATGGCGACGACCGGACGCTCCGCCGCCTGGAGCGGAACCGTCGATCTCGTCCGTCACGGCGGCAAGCTTTCCGACGCGCTCGCGAAAACGCAGGCGCTGCCGCCGATGGCCATTCGCACTTTGCGTCTTGGCGAAGACTCAGGCCAATTGCCCATGCTTACACAACGAATTGCGGAGTTTTACGAAGCTAAACTTCAACGCAGTCTCGATAAGCTCGTGGGCATAGCTGGTCCGGCGGCGATCATCGGCATCAGCATCATCGTCGGCGGTCTGATCGTTTCGGTCATGACCGCTCTTATGTCAGTCAGTCAAGTTGTCGGATAAAAGGTGCCGGATGAACAGGAACCCATCATCATGAAGTTTTGCAACCTATGCCTCGGCGGGCTCCGTCGGCGGCAGGAGACCATGGACCGCGGTTTGCGGGAAGCGTCCGGCCGCAAGGCGGGCACCGCCCGTGATGGCCGGGAAGACGGCTTTACCCTGGTCGAGATCCTGGTGGTGATCACGATCATCGGCCTCATCATGGGTCTCGTCGGCCCTCGCGTTTTGAACTACCTCAGCGAATCCAAGGTGAAGGCGGCGACGATCCAGATCCTGAGCTTCGCCAGTTCGCTCGATCTTTTTTATCTCGATCTTGGACGCTATCCGACGAGCACCGAAGGTCTTGGCGCCTTGGTGCAAAGGCCGGGCGGAGCGAGCGGCTGGAACGGCCCTTATTTGAAGAACAATACGGTGCCGAATGATCCTTGGGGACATCCCTACAAGTATCGTTCGCCAGGTGATCGTAACCCCTATGAAATTATATCGCTTGGTTCCGATGGCCAGGAAGGGGGAACCGGCAACGCCGCCGACATCAAGAGCTCGGAGCTCAAATGACGGAGCGTTCGTACGAGAGCGGTTTTACCCTGCTCGAGACGATCTGCGTCCTCGCCATCATCGCCATGCTCGCGGCCGTCGTCCTGCCGGCGATCCCTCACGCAACTTCGCGCGCGGCGCTCGAATCCTATGCAATGAAGACGGCGGCCTTGCTCAAGAGCGATCGCAACGCGGCCGTCCGGAACGGCTCCACGGTGCAGACCGTCCTTAGCCCGCAAGCGGGGACGATCCGTTCGGGCGCGAGCGAGCGAATGGTGCAACTGCCGAGGGATGTCACCTTTAACGCGATCCTTGCCGAGCAATGCGGCGGCCATGCGAGCGGGACAACAATCGAATTTCTTCCGTCGGGAATGTCCTGCGGCGGCACGATTTTCCTGTCGCGGCCCGGTGCCGGTTTCGAAGTCCGCATCTCTTGGCTGACGGGGGGAATAGAAATTGTTCCAGCCAACATCCTTTGAGCGCCCGCCTGCCATGGAGGACATCGACGGTTGCGCGGGATTTACCCTTATCGAGATCCTCGTCACGCTTGCCGTCGCGGCGATCTGCTTGGCTGCTATCGGCTCGCTCATGGCGGGCAATATTCGGGGGTCCGGAAGGATCGCGCAGCATATCGCACTCGTCGAGACAATGCGCGCGGTGGAGGCCGGCCTTCCCGCTCGCGCGAGCCTCGTGGCCGGAACGCTCACCGGTGAGATGCATGGCCAAGCTTGGTCTGTCGATGTCGCGCCTTTTCAAGGGGACGCCGGCGCTAATCCGCGCGCGGCCAAGGTCTGGGCGCCTCAAACGATTTTCGTGACTGTGCAGTCGCCGTCGGGAGCGCTGCTGCGGCTCGAAACCATCCGTCTCGTCAAGGGAACCGTCGCGCAATGAAACATCGGCAGTATTTTGTTCCAGGCATCGCGTCCGGGGAGAGCGGGTTCTCGCTTCTCGAAGCCCTTGTCGCAGTCGCCCTGATGGGCGTGCTTCTCGCGATGCTTGCGACGATCACGGGCCATTGGATGGCGAATTGGAGGACGGGCTTTGATCGCGTGCAGAACGCTGATTTACTCGGTCTCGGCATCGACCGGATCGCGGCTGACATTGCGGCGGCGCAATATGTGTCGCTGGGCGGCGATGCGCGGACTTTCTTTGAAGGAACGGGCACATCCGTCACCTTCGTGCGATCCGCGATAGGCCCAAACGCCGCGCCCGGACTCGAAATCGTGCGGCTAGGCGAAGATGAGGACGCGCGGGGCCGCGTTCTGGTTCGCGCGCGGGCTCCATTTGCGCTGGTCACGGCCAGGGCCGTCGACGACGGCGAGGTTGAATTCACCAATCCGATCGTGCTGGTGCGGCCGCCGTTTCATGTTTCCTTCGCCTTCGCGGGCCATGACCGCATCTGGCAAGATATATGGCTGGACGCTAAGAAATTGCCTGACGCGGTTCGTGTGACCGTCCGCGATGGCTTGACCGACGAGATCTTACCGGTTTCGACGGCCACCTTGATCAGTGTGAACGCGCCCGCCGAATGTGTGCAGGGCACGCCGGCGGCTTGCGGTGGCCTATGAAAGTTTTCTCATTCATGCGCCGGCCGGTTCTAAAAGCAGCGTTAGGCGCGGACGGCTTCATTCTCGTTGCGGTCCTCTGGATCCTCGCCGCCCTGGCGGCGCTCGCCTCCATCTATGCGGCTTATATTGCCAACACGGCGATATCGGCGCGGGCTTATGACCATAGGCTCCAGAGCAAAGCTCTGATCTCAGCGGGTCTCGAACTCGCCGCCTACCGGGTGATCGGTTTCGACGACAACACGCGCCCCAGTTCAGGCGCTTTCGATTTCCGCATTGGAGGATCGGACATTGGCGTGGAATTCAAATCCGAGGGGGCGCGCATCGATCTCAACCTCGCACCCAAGGCATTACTCTCCGGCTTGCTGACGGCAATCGGAGTGAAGCCGCAAGACGCGGATGTTTTTGCGAACCATATCATCGCCTGGCGGACAAAGCCTACTTTGGGAGCCCAAAACCCGGAAGCCGACGCCTATAAGAACGCGGGCTTGACTTACGGCCCGCGGCAGTCGCCTTTTCAGAGCACTGCCGAATTGCGGCTCGTGCTAGGATTGCCGGCGGCGGTTGTGGACGCCGCGCTTCCCTTCGTGACGGTTTTCAATGGCAGAGCGGAGATCGATGCCAACGAGGCTGCCCCCGAGGTCATCACAGCCTTGCCGCATATGAATCCGGATACGGTCGCCAAAATCATCAATCAGCGCGACCCGCAAAATCCGCAGGCTGTCTTGAGTCTGCTTGGGGAAGCGCGCGCGAGCGTCGCGCTCGGAGGACGCAAGGCGATACGCGCCGCCGTTCACATTACGCTCGGCACCGTCAGGAAGGTGAACGCCGATGTCGTCCTCCTCATCATGGAGGGTGGTGAGGACCCTTACCGCGTTCTCGCTTGGAGCGACGATTTTGACGGTCCCATATGAGCGTTGAGCCCGAACGGAGATGAAATGACCTCTTACCGCGCCCTTGCCGATGCGTGTTCCCGCTGGATAAACCGTGTCGCGGCGACGATTCTCGCGGGGCGTGAATCCTTGCGCGCACGGCCTCATATCCGGCTCACCGAACAGCAAGATGGCACTTTCACGTTGCAAGGATCCTCTCAAAGAGAAGGGCTGGACGTGCCCGGCTTTCAGATCCGTATCGCCGGCGAGCGCGTCGATCCCGCTGTTGCGGAAAAACTCGCGGATATCGTGCGCGGCACGCACGTCGAACTCGTGTTGCAACCCAATCGTTTCATATTCCGGCCGCTCGAATTGCCGCGCCGCGCTCTTGATTTCATCGACGGAATTGTCCGCTCTCAGATCGATCGCCTGACGCCGTGGAGTGCGGCGGAGGCCGCCTTCGGCTGGCATCCTTCGATTGACACCGCGAACGACCGGATGGAAGTCACAATTGCCGCGACGGCGCGGACGCTGATCGCGCCTTTCATCAGCGCGATCGCGGCTCTCGGCGCCGATACGGTCACCATATCGGCCGCTCTGCAGCAGCCAGAGCCGGATATTGCCGCCATCAAGATATGTGAGCAACAGGCTGGGCAGGCAGCCGACTTGCAGCACATCCGGCGCATTCTGATCGGGCTTGTTGCCGGCGGCGGCGCGCTTGCTTCGGTGTCGCTCGCGGTGAGTGCGATCGCCGGCAGCGCACTCGAGACTCAACGGGATGATCTTACCCGCCGCATCGAGGAGCGCCGTGCCGTGCTCCAGCATGGGTACGGCGGGACGAGCGAGGCGGCGCGTGCTTTGGAACGGCGCAAGCATGAAGCGCCATCGAGTGTGATTGTCATCGAAGCTTTATCGCAGGTATTGCCGGATGATACTTATTTGACCGAGCTTAGAATCCTTGGCGATAAGATGCAGATCGTTGGCATGACCAAGGATGCTCCGTCCTTGATCCGGTTCATCGAACAAACATCGCATTTTAGCCGGGCAACTTTTTTTGCCCCGACGACGCGCTCAGCAACCGAGCATAGCGAGCATTTTCACATCGAGGCTCATATCGAGCCAGTTTACACGCCAGGCCTGTGATGATCGAGACGCTTCGCGCGCACCCCATCCAAAAGCTGTTTACGCGGGCCCACGCTTTGCCGCTTTTCGGCTATGTGGCGCTGCTTTTGGGGTTTGCCGCCGCGATCTGGCTCGCGCTTGCAAGCCTTGCCGGCGATTATGCGGATTACACGGCCGCCACCGATTTGCTCGACCGTATCGAAGGCCGCAAACCGTCGGCCGCGACGTCCGGCCTGGATAAATCCGGCTCGCCGTTTCTTGAAGGGCGGACTGTGACAATTGCCGGTGCGGCGCTGCAACAGCGGGTCGTCGCGGCAGTCAATGATGCCGGCGGGAATGTGCTGTCCTCGCAGGTCGATTTGCAAGGCTCCGAGACCAAGCCAGGCACTGTGAGCCTCTCGGCGAATCTTGAGATTGAACAAAGCAATTTGCAGCAATTGCTTTATGAGATAGAAACGGGAATGCCGTTCTTATTTATTGATCAGCTTGTAGTACAAATGCCACAATCGGCGAGCAGGATCGGTAGCGGAGAAGAGTTCCCCCGGATGCGCGTCCAAATCGATGTGTCGGGGCAATGGCAGGTGAGCAAATGATCAGACGTTGCGCTTATCTGATCGCGGCAATGGCCTCCTTTTCCGTGAATGGAGCCATTGGCCAGGAGCCCGCCGGCGCGAGTCTGCGAGGGAATGTCACGGATCAAGCCAGCCTAGCCACGGCACAACAAACAGAACAACATTTGGCCGCCACCAAAAATCCGGATCAGCGGCAGCCGCCGCCGGGTGGCAATCCGCTGTGGGGAATTCCTATTAGTGCACTCTCAGGCACCCGTGAAAGGCCGCTCTTTTCCGCGTCGCGCCGGCCGCCGGCACCCCCCGCGCCGCCGGCGCCCCCCATGCCAGTTGCTGAAGCGCCGCCGCCGCCCGCCGAACCAGAAAAGCCTGCTTTAACGCTTGTAGGAACCGCGATCGGCAATCCGCAAAGCGTCGCGCTTATTCTCAATCAAATGACGAAAAGCTTCATTCGTCTTCATGTCGGCGAAGCGGCCTCGGGCTGGTATTTGCGTTCGGTCGAGCTGCGGACAATGACACTTGAGAAAAATAACCAGGTGGTGACCCTGTCACTGCCGGCGCCGGGCTCGATGCCTGCGAGTGCGCCGCCGCTTGCCTTTGCCGCCCGGGTTGGCCGCGAATTTTAGGCATGCACTTGAAAGAGCCGTAGCCTATATCCCCGGACGGCAAGCGGCGGTTATGCTTTATCCTTAATAAAACTGCTGGGCACGTCTTGCCCAGCAGCAAAGTGGAGGCGGCACAGGTTCCCTATTCCGCCTCATATCAATTTTTTGGATAATAGAGTCACATAAACAGCGGCTCTTTTTCCAAGCTGGTGTACAGCCCGGCAACGAACTCGCCATAGCCATTGAAAATCTGGGTCGGCCGCCGCGCCGCCGTGCCAAGCACCTCTTCGGTCGCCTGGCTCCAGCGGGGATGCGGCACGGCCGGATTGACATTGGCCCAAAAGCCATATTCCGAGGCTTGCAAATGCTCCCAGTAGGAGACGGGACGTTCCGCCACCAGCGACACGCGGGTGATCGACTTGATGGATTTGAATCCATATTTCCAAGGTGCCGCGAGACGCAGCGGCGCGCCATAGCTTTTGCCGAGCGGCTTCCCATAGGCGCCGGTCACCATGAAGGTGAGATCATTGCCGGCTTCCTCTATGGTCAAGCCCTCGACATAAGGCCAGGGATACCAGAATTGCCGCTGCCCCGGCGCCATGGCCCGGTCCAAAAATGTTTCCATCCGGACATATTTGGCCGATCCAAGCGGTTTTGCCCGGGCGAGCAAGGCCGCCAACGGAAACCCCGTCCATGGCACCGCCATCGCCCAAGTCTCGACACAGCGGTGCCGGTAAAGCCTTTCCTCCAAGGGCATGGCTTTGAGGAGGTCATCGATGGCGATCTCTTGCGGGGTTTCGACCATGCCGTCGATTTTCAAGGTCCATGGCCGGGTTTTGAGCGATTCCGCAGCGTCGGCGATGTTTTTGCTCATGCCGAATTCATAGAAATTATTGTAGTGAGACGAGATCTTTTCGGGTGTGACTTCCCGGTCGAGAACGAATTTTTCATTGCGTTTAGCGGGGTAAAGCGCGCGGGATGGATCATCGAACGCGTCCGCGATGGATGGGGCCGTGGTGCCCAAAGCGGCCAAGGCGGGCAAGATGGCCGCCGCCTTGAGAACATCGCGGCGCTTGAAAAACACAAGCTCGGGCGTGGCTTGGCTCTCGGGAATTTCCCAGCCCTTCCGGCGGCGTATCAACATGCGGCTCTCCTTGCTGACCTTGCTGAGCATCCCATCAAGTCATACGAGCAGACAGCCCATTTTGTTACGCGGCCCCCGCGTTTAAGACAAATCACGAGGCCGCGACGGTTCGCGGGTTAGCAGGCAGCGCTTACGAGCGATTTTTCTTGCGTTTTTCTTGCGCGCCTCGCCAGGCCAGTTAAAACTGCGGCGCTCAAGGAGCAGGAGCCGGCATGACAAAAGCAATCGTGGGTATCATCGGCGGATCGGGTGTTTATGAACTGCCGGGGCTCGAAGACATTCGCGAGGAATGGGTCGTGACCCCTTGGGGCGATACCTCGGACGCGCTTCACTTCGGCCGCATCGGGGCGACCGACGCCGTGTTCTTGCCCCGCCACGGGCGCGGTCATAAATTATCGCCGTCGGGCATCAATTACCGCGCCAATATCGATGCGCTGAAACGCGCCGGTGTCACGGATATCGTTTCGGTTTCCGCATGCGGCTCGTTCAAGCCGGATTTGCATCCGGGGCTTTTCGTGCTCGTCGATCAGTTCATCGACCGGACTTTTGCGCGGGCCAGCTCGTTTTTCGGCAATGGCTGCGTCGCCCATGTCTCATTGGCGCATCCGGTCGCGCCCTTGCTGCAACAAATGATCGCCGATGCCGCGGCGGCCGAAAAAATCAATGTTGTGAAAGGCGGGACCTATATTTGCATCGAAGGCCCGCAATTTTCATCTCTCTCCGAATCGCTCGCCTATAAGGCCAATGGCTGCGATGTCATCGGCATGACCGCGATGCCCGAAGCCAAGCTCGCCCGCGAAGCAGAGATTTCCTACGCGACGATCGCCATGGTCACCGATTTCGATTGCTGGCATCCGGCGCATGACAATGTCGACGTCGCCTCCGTGATAAGAGTTGTGGAAGCCAATGCCGGCAATGCGGCAAAACTCTTGGCGCGCCTCTTGCGAGATTTTCCCGCCGAGCACGAAGCCTGTCCGGTCGGGTCCGACACGGCGCTCGACAATGCCATATTGACCGCGCCCTCGGCGCGCGATCCTGTGCTATTGAAAAAATTGGAGGCGATTTTGCAACGGGTCAAACCAGCATGACGGATGATCTCAAAAACATCATCCGCACGATTCCCGATTATCCGAAACCAGGCATTCTGTTCCGGGACATCACGACGCTGCTTGGCGATGCGCGGGCGTTTCGCCGCGCGATCGACGAATTGGTGCAGCCCTGGGCCGGAACCAAGATCGACAAGGTCGCCGGCATGGAAGCACGGGGTTTTATCTTAGGCGGCGCGGTGGCGCATCAGCTCTCGGCGGGTTTTGTGCCGATCCGCAAAAAGGGAAAACTGCCGCACACAAAGGTGTCGATTGCTTATTCGCTCGAATATGGGCTGGACGAGATGGAAGTTCACGAGGATGCGGTGGCGCCGGGCGAACGGGTGATCCTCGTCGATGATCTCATCGCCACCGGCGGCACCGCCGTGGGTGCCGTCGGGCTTTTGAAAAAAATCGGCGCCGATGTGGTGGCGGCTTGTTTCGTCATCGATCTGCCGGATCTCGGCGGCGCCAAGAAGATCAAGGCCCTCGGCGTGCCGGTGCGGACACTGATATCCTTTGAGGGGCATTGAAAAGGGTTGCCGTGGCGCCTCCGGTTGCGCAAATCGGGCTGAACCCCTAGAAGTAATCCTTAAAACAAACGGGGGGATTCATGCGTCCGTCTAAGCGCGCCGCAGGCGAATTGCGGCCAGTTTCGCTCGAACGCAATGTCGCGCGCTATGCCGAAGGCTCTTGTCTCGTCAAATTCGGGCAAACCCATGTGCTGTGCACGGCGTCGCTCGAAGACAAGCCGCCGGCCTGGCTGCGCGGTCAGGCCCGGGGCTGGATCACCGCCGAATACGCCATGCTGCCGCGCGCGACCCATACAAGGACGCGGCGGGAAGCAGCCTCCGGTAAGCAATCCGGGCGCACCCACGAAATTCAGCGCTTGATCGGCCGCAGTCTGCGCGCGGTCACCAATCTTCCGGCCCTGGGCGAACGGCAGATCACCCTTGACTGCGATGTTCTCCAAGCCGATGGCGGCACGAGAACCGCCTCGATCACCGGGGCCTGGGTCGCCTTGCATGATTGCTTGAAATGGATGCACGGCCGCTCGATCATCAAGGATCATCCCTTGCGCGACCATGTCGCGGCGATTTCCTGCGGCATTTCGAATGGCGAAGCGGTCCTCGACCTCGATTACGAAGAGGATTCGGCCGCCGAAACCGACGCGAATTTCGTCATGACGGGCGAGGGTTCTCTCGTCGAGGTGCAGGCGACGGCGGAAGCGGCGGTCTTCACCGACGCACAGCTGCATGATTTGATCGCGCTTGCCAAAACAGGAATAGCCAAGCTCGTGGAGTTGCAAAAGGGCGCGATTGCCTGACGATTGTCACTGGCTTTTAGCCAGCGTCAAGAAGTGCAGCACATCGCCGTTGAACTGCCGCGGATTCTGCAAAAATGAGAAATGGCTGACGCCCGGCTGAAAGACGAGCCTCGCGCCGGGGATCTCTTTTGCCATGAATTCGGTATTCTCGCGTTTGATCGCCTCGTCGTGATCGCCGTCGACGATCCAGACCGGCACGCTAATGGCTTGCAGCTTCTCCGCGGAAAAATCCGGCTGCGTCGCCCACATCTTGGTGATCTCATCAAGGAATTTTTCGTACTGATCCGGCGTCGGCGAAAGCTGCTCATACTCCTTCTTCGCCCGCGCGATAAAACGGGTAAAGACGGGGCTTTGATTGACGTCATTGACGCCGCTCGGATCGGAGTTCGCGGCAAAAGCAAAGAGCTTTGTGACACGCTCGGGATGATGAATGGCGATGTCGAGGCCGATGATCGCCCCATCGCTCCAGCCGATAATGGCCGCTTTCTGTATCTTCAGAAAATCCATCAGCGCGACGACGTCGGAGGCCATCAGATCATAGCCGAAAGGCGTCGCGTCGCGGGTGCTGCGCCCGTGGCCGCGGCTATCCACGACGATCACAAGGTAGCGTTTCGCCAGCAAGCGCACTTGGTTGCCCCAGTAATTCGCGTTGGCGAGGCCGCCATGCAGCAGGATCACGGGCTCGCCATGGCCGAATTCCGCGTACCAGATTTTAATACCATTGACCGGCGCGGTGCCGCTGTCTTCCGGTTTAGGCAGCGTTGGAGTCGGCGGCAGGCTTTGCCATGGCGGCGCCGCGCGGGCCGTTTCCGCAATGCCGAGGAAAGCCAAGAGAACGACCGGAAAGAAGCAGGCGCGCATGAGAGTGAGGATGAGCCGGGAACAAAAAAAGCGATCCCGCCTTATACAGCAGGCATACGGGCTTTTCATCGTGGGTCAGCGCGGGAGCCCCGGTCTCAAATGATTGGCGCCGCCGTCTATTGAGACGTCCGGCGCAGGCCGCCGTCAGCCCGCGAGCGCCTCTTCTTGTGGCGCCAGCGCGCGCACCTTCGAGGACTGGATCGCGTTGGCCAATTCGAGCGTGACCGGCACCGGGCTTCGTAGAATGTCGAGAACGGGGCAATGCTGGTCAACGGTCTCCTTAAGCCTTATCAAATCGGCGACCGGCGCCGCACTGTCGAGCGTGACCACCGCCTCGATATTTTGAAATCCAGGCCGGACTGATGAATCGACCGCGAAGAACCCCCGCAGGTCGATATCGCCTCGGACTTTGACCGAAACCTTCCGCAGCGGGATCTCCAAGGCGTCGGCATAAAGCCGATAGGTGATCTCCTGGCAGGATCCAAGGGCTGCGAGCACCAGTTCCACTGGGTTAGGCGCCGTGTCCGTGCCTCCGAGGGTTTCCGGCTCGTCGATGGCCACAGTGAACTGGCGGATGGACGCGGTGCTGCGCAGTCCCTTGCCGAGTTTTGTGATGGCCTCGAACGAGGCTTTCGCTTGATCCGGACCTTGCCGGAAAGCTTCTTGGGTTGCCCCGAAGATGTTTTTAAAGGTAACGGTCATCCTGCTCTCTCCATAAGTATAGTTAATCTATCGACAATAAATTGAATGTCAAATTGTTGGGAAGCTAGCTTCGCGCTCAGGGCTCGGCAGAAATTTTTGCTGGAGGCCCAATGCGTTGCGTGCTGAAAACGCAAAAAGCGCTCATGTTCGCGCGAGATGCGGGCGATCGCTCATGGTGGAAGGATTTCATGCCTCGGAAGCTCATCGAAACACTTGTTATCGCGACCCATAATGCG
>Ga0181535_10001331_pt1 | contig 32440 bp, 28 predicted proteins | sample PEATcosm2014_Bin_44_FD_119774 | JGI IMG/M metagenome (GOLD analysis project Ga0181535, IMG submission 119774) | Peatland microbial communities from MTU Mesocosm Facility, Houghton, MI, USA - PEATcosm2014_Bin17_30_metaG | ecosystem: Environmental > Terrestrial > Soil > Wetlands > Peat | place... | reverse complement strand
TCGCCGACCGCTCCATCCACTCTCTGGCCGAACTCACCCCGACTGCCTACGCCGCCAGGATGGCAAAGTAACCTATCCCCGGCTACCCAAACCCGTCAACCATGGTGTTGCCCGGGCGGACACTTTTGATCGTCGTCAAGGTCGGCGATATCGAGCCACCAGCTCATAAGGCTCCCCCAATGTTCAGCCAACTAGCGGATTCGCTTGATGAGGGCGAATCCAAACTCTCGGCGTAGGCCAGAAGTAAACGTTGTTGAATGCCGCTCCGTATATCCTGATCAATCAATGCACCCTTGATGGTGAACGTGGGCGCATTTTCATCGGGTCGCGAGGGTATTGCGTGCCGTGAGCTCGCGACACATGCCCAGAACTGCAGTTCCTTCGATTCGGGCGACACGTCTATAACTTTTCCGCTGCAGTAGAAGCACAAGAGGTGATTCGATCCATCAGATGGAGACGGTTCAAAGATGACCCGAAAAAGATAAGGATCCTCAGTGGAAACTTCTTCTTGGGAATACCGAGGCAATCCTTCCGCCTTTATTGCTGCGATCACGCAGGAGTGAATAGCGGTGCGCATTTCGTAGTTCTGAATAGCAAAGTTGTCCTGCGGGGGCTGTGAATTGACCGATTCGGATTGAGCGGAGGCGACCCTATGTTGCGCAATGCGCCGGCGGGCGGACTCCAATGGGTCTGTAACCTTTGGACGATTAAAATCTGACCACTCGACGGTGCTGAGCCGATGTGTGGGATCTTTGGCCAAGCAGTTCTGGGCCAACAGCCGCAAGTCAGCGTCCGCATCGGGCGAATTGACGATTGGGATCTCTCTTTCAACCGCACGCACAAGGCGTCCATACGGCTCAGTGACCTCGCTGAACAGCGGCTTTCGCATCAACAGGTCGTGCACAACCGCCCCGAGTTGATAGAAAGTGACTGCTCGCCACGCCTCCAACGTTTGCTTTTCCTCCCTAAAGAGCAGTTCTGGTGGGCTATATCGAAGCGTAGCAACAAAGAAGTGCTGTTCACCTTCGTCCGTGACATTGCTAAGGTCAAATGGACGGATTACCCCAAAATCAAGGAGCTTGGCGAACTTCAAATCGTCTGATATGCCGATGTTCGCCGGCTTTATATCCCGATGTGCAAAGGAACACTCTTCCAAGAACTTTGCTGCTGAGGCGATCTGGGCTGTCAGTGATCGTATCTCCGATTTAGGAATTTCCAGGAGCTTTTCTTCAAGGTTCGCTCCTCGAAAATACTCCATCGCGATGTAAAGCAGGCCGTTATCTTCCCCGCCGCCGTAAATAGAGATCAAGTTTGGGTGGCTTTTTCCAATCAGACTGCGCTCACGTTCGATGCGCTTGAGCTGATTATCTCGGCCATATCGCTCCACGATGTCTGGGTCAAAGACCTTGAGCGCGGCCTGCTGGCCAGCCTTTTCCGCCCAAAAAACCACGGCGGACTTGCCGTGATTGATGTAACTCTGGATTCCCCAACCCCCGATGCTTTTCCCAATGAGGTCGCGAGACATCTTCTCGGCCGCTTGCTTGTTCATCCCATCACTCTCAACTGTTTCAAAACAAATTTACCCCCCGTCGGTGGACGGACGACCGCCGGGTGAATGGTCCGAGCTGACCCGCCACGTGTCAGCCCGCCCATCAAGCCCAATGTAGTTGAGAGTTTGGTGTCAATTTGGTGCCAATTAGCGCCGACTGTGCCGGTTTTGACGGCTATACCGGCTGATAACCCCTTTGCCGTCTGTGCCGTAAGTTGTTGATTCTCCATGGCATGGAAGAGGTCATCGTCAGTGCAGGTCGCTTCCAGGTGGGCGAGTCTGCTCTCTGATATGGAATTTGTGCCCAGTTTGTGCCTGAGATTGTCGGTTCTGGCGATTTGAGCGATTCTGCCGATTCTGGAATCAGTAACTTACGTGTTTCGAACACCGGCTAAGGTTCGACCCCCCCTCCCGGCACCATAGCTATCTAATTCAACTCATTATATTTAGTGCCGCGCTCACACTTCGCCTGTACTTGTGGCGTACTTGGTCCTCAGTCAACGCATAGTAAACAAATCAGTTATCTGTTCTTTTTTAAAATTCACCTAAGTTCCCCTACAGCAGGTCTTTCGACTGCGCAGGTCGCAGAAAACGCGACCTACTTTCTTCAGGATCACAGACAGTATTGTGAACAAATTTTAGAGACAGCACACTGGGCCAAACGGGCAATGCAGCCTTATTCCGTCAGCTTGCTTAGCCGGACGGTTTTGCCGGTGCGGGCGGATTCGCGCGCAGCGTCCAGGATTTGCATCACCACGATATTGGTGTCGAGCGCCGAGAGGTCGCCCCTGGAAAGGACGCGGCCGCTGAGCACGGCATCGAGATACGTGAGTGAGTCGTTATTCGGCGCAGTGAGCGGAGTGGCCGCAATCAGGCGCTCGTCGTTATCGTGTTCGTGGCGGATGCGCAGCTCGTCGGGGCCGACGGCGATGGCGTAGCCCGTGGAGCCGTAGACTTCCATATCTTTGCGGCTGAAGGGCCAGTTCCACGAGCCCTCGATGACCGCCTGTGCGTGCGGGTAGCCGAGGACGATGGTCGAGTCGTCGTCTACATTGCGATAGATTTCGGGCTTGTCATGATTCACGACGGCGGTGACGGTGAGCGGGGTTTCGCCGTGCATGAGCCAAGTCATCAGATCCACGCCGTAGCAGCCGAAGTCGTAGAGAGCGCCGGCGCCATTCTGCGCGGGGTCGGTGAGCCAGCCCAGAAATTCAGGAGGGACGCCGATCTCTTTGGGGCCCTGATGGCCGTCCTCGACAACCACGCGGCGCAGAGCGCCCAGGCTGCCGCTCTGAAGTTCGTCATAGACGGCGCGGTTGCTGGCATACCATGTGGTTTCGTAATTGACCAGGACATGTATATGGTAGCGGCGTGCCGTGCGCCGGATGGCGAGCGCGTCGTCGAGCGAGATCGTGAGCGGCTTTTCGACCATGACGGAGACGCCGTATTGCGCGGCGATCTCGATGGCGTGGCGATGTTCGCCCACGGAAGTGTAGACCAGTACGGCCTGAGGGCGGCGCACCTCGATCATGTTGGCCATGCTTTTGAAGAATAGGGTGTCGGACAGGTGGTACTTGCCGCGGTATTTGGCGAACAGCGCCGGGTCGGCGTCCGCGATGCCAACCAATTCGACATTGCTGTGGTGCGGGAGTGCGCGGAGAAAGCCCTCGACATGGCCATGCTCCAGGCCGACGATGGCAACGCGGAGGGGGGCCTCGGCCGTCAACATCCCAGGCACGGCAAGAAACAGCACAATCGATAGAAGGCGTAGCCAGACTCGGCTTGAGGAGTCACTGAAACGGGAGAGGTAAACGCGCATGGGGCTGAAAAGCCTCCTGGAGCCCGATTTTACTCTGGGGCTGACGAGTTTGATCCTGAAGATTCGTATGCAAGACGAAGCAGGCAACTGCAATGCTCATACCACCATCAGTTATCCATACGGGTGTTGCTCCTCAATGTTAGCGGCCGGTCAGATTTCGGCCAGAAGGAAGTTCTTTTTTGCGCATCTCCAGGTGGAATCTTTCTGCATGTCTCTTCATTCTGACTTCGTCCATTCCGCTTCTGAATTTGCAGGCGGCGCAAGCGCAGGCGCATGTCCCCAAAGGCGACGTTTATCTCGGATTCAGCCGCACCGGCAACGACACCTTCTACTCCAACGTGGGCGGCCTCAACGGCTGGGAAGGCGCGCTGCACGTGAAACTGCACAAGCCTTTTCTCGGCGCAGAGGGGGACCTGTCCCATTATGGGATTGGTGCGAATTCTTCCGTCCCGCGAACTACGATCTTCATGGTCGGGCCAAGGCTCACCCTGGGCGCACTGGGGCCGAAGGTCTATGCGCACGCTCTTCTTGGCGGGGAACACTCGGCGAATAGTGGCGGGCCGGTGTCGATCTCTGGCGGCGCCATGGCCTACGCGCTGGGCGGCGGGTTAGACGTGCCGATTGCTCCGTTTTTTGCCTGGCGGGTGGCGGCAGACTACCTCAGGGCCCCAACGCAAGCGCCCAGTGGCAGCACCCCGGCGCGTTTTAGCACCGGGCTGGTGTTTCGCTTTTGATAGGCGGCCCTCAGCTTTCAGCCCTCAGTTTTCAGGGGCTGGATCATCGATTTAGTCATTGATTCTAAATATTTTACAGAGGAGATCGCTTCCAGTCAGCCGTGGCCGGAAACCGGTCTTCATTCCAGGCGGACGTGTGTTGTTGAAGCTGAAAGCTGAAGGCTGAAGGCTAAAAGCTGTTTTTCCGTGTAATCAAATCTGCGCTTTTGCCGTCCATTCGAACGTGGATACTGTGGCTACGCTCTTTCGCTGTCCTTGCTGCGGATACAAGACGCTGGAAGCTCCGAATGCAATGGGGCTCTGCCCGGTCTGCTGGTGGGAAGACGATGGGCAGGAGGATGTTGACGCCTCCGATGTGCGCCTGACCGTGAATGGCCAGTTGAGCCTCGATGAGGCCCGCGAGTACTACACGTGCTGCGGCGCGGCCCACCCCCGGTTCATTCCTTACGTTCGCAAGCCCCAGGTGTTTGAACAGTAACGTGCCTTTCGCGGTCCTTTTGCCCGCCAGGAGCGCCGGGCCGGTTTGACCCTGCCAGCAAACCCTCTTACCATGAGATAAGAGATTCCCCGGCCACACGGAGCTGTGTCCGCCCAGAGCGGCACAGCCGAGAGCGACGGTCTGAATGGATGAATTGACGGCACGCGGGCAAGACAGACGGCTTGCGGCCTGGTAACCGCCAGAGTGGCAGTTTGATCGGCGCGAAATGCGCCTGGAAGGCAAAACGTTGAGTTCTACCGACACCCTCGAAGACAACCTTCAACCTGATGCGTCTGAGGCCGTTGCGGCCGGCAGCCATGAAGGCCACGACCATAACCACGAAGACCACGACCATGAAGGTCACGACCACGAAGGCCACCAGCACGGGCCGGTCCTGAACCCGGACTGCACCCGCGAACTGGTGCTGGACATTCCCGCAGAAGAGGTCACAAAGGCCTACAAAAACGTCTCCGGTCAGTACCGCAAGTATGCAAAGATTCCTGGCTTCCGCGCCGGCAAGGTGCCGGAGTCGGTGATTCGCCGCCGTTTTGCCGCCGAGATTCGCAAGGAAGTGATCGACAGCCTGCTGCCGGAGCGGTTCAACAAGGCCGTCCTGGACCTGGGCATCAAGCCCGTCGGGCAGCCGCAGGTAACTGAGCTTACGGTGGAAGACGGCGCGCCGCTGCATGTGAAGGCGGTGTTCGAGTTCATTCCCGATTTCTCCATCGAAGGCTACCAGACGGTGACCGTCGACAAGCCCTCGGTCGAGACCACCGAAGAGGAGTACCAGCAGGAGATCGGGCAATTGCGCGAGTCGCGCGCCACCGTTGAGCCGGTGGAAGAAGATCGGCCCCTGGTGGATGGCGATTGGGCGCAGATTACCTACAAGGGCCAGATTGAGGGCGACACCGAAGCTGCTCCGGTTGCCGGAGAAGACTCGCTGGTGGAGATTGGCGGCAAGGACACGGTGGAGGCTTTCTCCAGCGCTCTGCGCGGCGCCAAGGCTGGCCAGGAGTTGAAGGCCGAGGTCATCTATCCGGCCGACTATGCCGAGCCCAAGCTGGCCGGCAAGACGGTTGCCTACGAAGTGGAAGTGAAGGCGATCAAGAAGCGTACCGTGCCCGAGCTGAACGACGACTTTGCCAAAGAGATCGGGGCCTATGAGAGCTTTGCCGATCTTGAAGCGCGGATTCGCGAGTATCTGGCCGACCGCAAGCGCCGCAGCGTCGAAGGCGAAACCAAGGACCGGTTGTTCGCGGCGCTCACTGAGCGTTACTCGTTTCCGGTTCCCGAGTCGCTGGTGCAGGAGCAGATTGATGCGCGGCTGGAGCGTGGATTGCGCGCGCTGGCTGCCCAGGGCATGGACCCGGAGCAGATGCGGAAGATGGATTTTGCCCGCCTGCGCACGGCCCAGCGCGATAGCGCCATTGCCGAAGTGAAGGCGTCCGTGCTGCTTGACCGCATTGCGCAAGAGGAAAACATTACCGTCAGCGACGAGGAACTGGACAACGAGCTGCAAATGGCGGCCCTACAGTCGCGCGAGCCGCTGGATACCCTGAAAGTGCGATTGACGCAGGACGGCGGGATGGCTAGACTTCGTGAGCAACTGCGGCGCGAAAAGACTGCGTCCGCGCTGTACGAAAAGCTGCCTGCATAGGGCGGCAGGACAACTGAAAGCGGAGTGCGATCCGGCACAGACAACGCCGGAATGCGCGGTTACAAAGGAAATGGGCTTCTAGCGGCCCTCAACCGGGAAAGCGGGAAAAGGACTCAATGGCATTGGTTCCCATGGTGGTAGAGCAGACGAGCCGGGGCGAGCGCGCCTACGACATCTATTCGCGTCTGCTGCGCGACAACATCATCTTTCTTGGCACGCCGATTGACGACCAGGTGGCCAATCTCATTGTGGCGCAGTTGCTCTTTCTCCAGGGCGAGGACCCGGAAAAGGACGTCTCGCTCTACATCAATTCTCCCGGCGGCTCCATCACCGCCGGCCTGGCCATCTACGACACCATGCAATTCATCAAGAACAACGTGGTGACGTACTGCATCGGGCAGGCGGCGAGCATGGGCGCGTTTCTGCTGCTGGCCGGCACCAAGGGCAAGCGCTTTGCGTTGCCCAACTCCAGAATTTTGATTCATCAGCCATCGATGGGCGGATTGAGCGGCCAGGCCACGGACATCGACATTCATGCGCGCGAAATTCTGCGCATCCGCGAGATTACCAACACGCTGATAGCCAAGCACACCGGCCAGCCGCTAGACCGCATCGAGCGCGACGTCGAGCGCGACTTCATCATGAACGCTCAGCAGTCCAAGGAATACGGCATCGTTGATGAAATCATCGACCGGCCGCGTACGTAAGGAACGACCAAAGACGTACAGGTTTTAGATCGACGGGCAAGACCAAGAGGGAGCAACATCATGAAACCGCGCACGGGTCCTGAAGAAGCATTACGCTGCTCGTTCTGCCATAAATCGCAGGATGCTGTTGCCAAGTTGATCTCGTCGCCCAGCGACTACCCCCGTGCTTATATCTGCGACGAGTGCGTAGCCGTGTGCAATTCCATTCTCGAGGACGATCGCGGCGAAGCCGCTCCGGCGGCAGCGGCGGGTCACCTGCCCAAGCCGCAGGAAGTGAAGAGCTTCCTCGACGACTTCGTGATCGGGCAGGATCAGACCAAGAAAAAGCTCGCGGTTGCCGTCTATAACCACTACAAGCGCATCCAGATGAACAAGCTGCGCAACAACGAAGTGGAACTGAGCAAGAGCAACATTCTGCTGATCGGTCCCACCGGCTCGGGCAAGACGCTGCTGGCGCACACGCTGGCCAAAATGCTCGACGTGCCCTTCGCGATTGTGGATGCAACCACGCTCACCGAAGCCGGCTACGTCGGCGAAGATGTCGAGAACATCATTCTCAAGCTGCTGCAGGCCGCTGACGGCGACGTGACGCGCGCCCAGCAGGGCATCATCTACATCGACGAAATCGACAAGATCGGCCGCAAGGACGAGAACCCCTCGATCACCCGCGATGTCTCCGGCGAAGGCGTGCAGCAGGCGCTGCTCAAGATTCTGGAAGGCACTGTGGCCAACGTTCCGCCGCAGGGTGGACGCAAGCACCCGCACCAGGAGTTCACCGCCGTCGACACCACCAACATCCTCTTCATCTGCGGTGGCGCGTTTGTAGGTCTGGAGCGTGTTGTGGGCCGCAGAGTGGGCAAAAAGGCGCTCGGCTTCAAGGCTGCGGACGCCGAGGCCGATGCAGCTACCTCCCGCTCGCATCGCGACACAGAATTGCTCCGCCGCACCGAGCCTCAGGATCTGATCAAGTACGGATTGATTCCGGAGTTTGTCGGCCGTCTGCCGGTGATGGGCATCCTCGACGAACTCGACGAACCCGCGCTGGTTGAGATTCTCACCAAGCCCAAGAACGCCATCATGAAGCAGTATCAGCGCCTCTTCGAGTTTGAAAATGTGCGCCTGCACTTCACCCCGGAAGCCTGCGCCGCCATCGCCCGCGAGGCCCTGGCCCGCAAGGTCGGCGCGCGCGGATTGCGCATGATTCTCGAAGAGCTGATGCTCGACCTGATGTACCACCTGCCCAACAACAAGCGCGTCCGCGACATCGAGATTACCAGCGATATGGTCGAGCGGCGTGATCTGTCGCTGTGCCTGCTTGAAAAAGCTGGCTGAGGCAACCTCAGTTTGTTTCCACAAAAAGCCCCTCCGCTAACAGCGGAAGGGGCTTTTATTTCGAAGGACGCGTGGTGCCCCACCTTCACCTCGGTTTTATAGCGGTTAAGGTGGGATAGCTATAACTACATTTTTTTATTGTTCTCGCTTTTCGTTTCCACCAGACCCTCAAATCGCAATCTTCGTTTCGATAGCGTCATAGTCCGCATGCACTCCTTTGCGCGTGGTATCCAGGAGACCCACGCCCGCAAGTGCCTGCACATCCGCATGGACGTTGCTGTAGTCGCGCTTGAGCGCCTTGGCCAAAGACCGGATACTGGTCACGTTGTTCCGGCGCACATAACGCAATAGCTCCATCCGCTTGCCCGTCAGCACACGGGCCAGCGCGTCCCAGCTCTCGAAAGCCAGATTGCGTTCATGGAATGTCTCTCCATGCTCTGCGCGATGCCATGCGTCGGCAAACCGGCTCGCCGCCTCATTCTCCATTGCGCCGCCAACAGTAAATTTCACGCTGCTCATCGGGCTCCTCGCAATCTCCGCACATCCCGCCAGAAATCGGCCATGAGCTTTTCTACGGTGCTGAAGCGATAGGCGGTCTCGACGCCTTGAAAATGCCGGTGATCGCCTTTGCCTCGCTCATTGTCGTAACCAATTTCACGAATGCCTGGACGGCCATAAAAGAGCGAATACTTCAAGCGGTGGGCTGACGGCGGAACCGGCAGCGGGACTCGCCAGAGCACCATCTCCACAATCGCGCCATCGTCGTAATCGATGCGCTGGCTAAACAGCAGCTCAGCCTTCATAGGCGCTCATGATGGCATTATAGGCCATATGGCGAGCCCCGCGAAGATTTGCGTGCCTCTCAGAGCTTATTATGGCTCCCGTCGCAGAACGGCGGATTCGCGGTGTGCTTGCACCCGCAAAGATACGCAGTCTTCGTCTCGGTGGCTTCAAACTTCACCGGTGTCATGCCGCTGCCTTTGTGGCTGCCGTCGCAGAAGGGCTGCTTGGCGCTCAGGCCACAGGCGCACCAGAAGTAACTTTTGCCTGCTTCCACTTCTACCGGATAAGGGCTTTTTTGTACGATTGTCGGTTCTGCCATTGTAAAATCTCCTTTGTTCAGCATCATAAGGCCGCCTGCAGGCAGAGCGATATGCACATTGGTACATTCGCTGCATCTTCGTTTCCGCGATACAATCCCAACATGAGCACCGGCAACAGTATTGAAGCCGGAGCCAAATCGGCGCGTCTAATAATAAGGTGCAACCATGACTCAACAACGCGAAAAAGGCGAGACGCGCAAGCTGCCCATGATGCCCATACGGGACATGGTGATCTTCCCCTACATGATGACGCCCTTCGTCGTCGGCCGCGAGTCTAGTGTGCGCGCCCTCGAAGAGGCTCTCGGCGGCGACCGCAAGATTTTTCTGGCTACGCAATACGACGCTTCCATCGACGAGCCCAAGGCCAAGGACATTTTTCAGGTTGGGTCCATCTGCAACATCGTGCAGAGCGTCAAGATGCCCGACGGCAACATCAAGGTGCTGGTCGAGGGCGTCGAGCGCGCCAAGTCGACCGAGGTCAGCGACCGCGACGGATTTTTTGTGGCCACGGTGCGCACCGGTAAAAATCAGTTTGAAATGACGCCGGCCGCCGAGCAGTTGATGCAGCGCGTTACCGGCCTCTTCGAGCAGTACGTCAAGCTCCAGCAGTCGCTCAACTACGAGACCATCATCGCCACTGTCAAGATGGACGAGCCGGCCAAGCTCAGCGACACCATCGCCGCCAATCTGCAGCTGGGCATCGAGGAGAAGCAGGAACTGCTGGCCATCTTCGATCCCGCGGCGCGTCTGGCGCGCATTGCCGACGTGCTCGACATCGAGATCGAGAAGCTCGATCTCGACCGCAACATCCAGTCCCGCGTCAAGCGGCAGATGGAGCGGGCGCAGAAAGAGTACTACCTCAACGAAAAGATCAAGGCCATCCAGAAGGAACTGGGCCGCGGCGAGAAGAGCGAATTCGACGAGCTGCGCAAGAAAATTGAAGCCGCCGGAATGCCGAAGGAAGTGCTCGACAAGGCGATCCAGGAGCTCAAGAAGCTGGAAGCCATGCCGCCCATGTCGGCCGAGTCCACCGTGAGCCGCAACTATATTGACTGGCTGCTGGCCGTGCCGTGGAAGAAAAAATCGAAGGAGACGCGCTCCATCGACTACGCCGAAAAGGTGCTGAACACGGACCACTACGGCCTGGAAAAAATCAAGGAGCGCATTCTAGAGTTTCTCGCCGTGCGCCAGTTGGTCAAAAATCCCAAGGGTTCCATTCTCTGTTTTGCCGGACCTCCGGGTGTGGGCAAAACCTCGCTCGGCATGTCCATCGCCAAGGCCACAGGCCGCAAGTTTGTGCGGCTCTCGCTCGGCGGCGTGCGTGACGAGGCGGAGATTCGCGGCCACCGCCGCACCTACATCGGCGCGCTGCCGGGGCAGATCATTCAGCACATGAAGCGCGCGGGAACCAAGAACCCCGTCTTCCTGCTCGATGAGGTGGACAAAATTTCGTCCGACTTCCGTGGCGATCCGGCCTCGGCCTTGCTTGAGGTGCTGGACCCGGAGCAGAACACGACCTTCCAGGACCACTACCTCGACGTGGACTACGACTTGTCGCAGGTGCTGTTTGTGGCTACGGCCAACGTCATGCACACCATTCCTGCGGCGTTGCAAGACCGCATGGAAGTGCTTCGCCTGCAGGGGTACACAGAGCAGGAAAAGCTGGAGATTGCGCGGCAGTATCTCGTCAAGAAGCAGCGGCAGCAGACCGGCCTCAGCGAGAAGAACATCGTCTTCAAAGACGACGCCATCACCGAGGTCATCCGCAATTACACGCGCGAGGCGGGGGTACGCAACCTCGAGCGCGAGATCGGCAACATCTGCCGCAAGGTCGCGCGCAAGGTAGTCAAGGCCGGCGCCAAGCACAAGGAAGAAATCACGGCTGAGAACGTGCACGAGTACCTGGGCGTGGCCAAGTTCCGCGACTCCGAGATGCATGAGAAGAGCGAAATTGGCCTAGTGACGGGCCTCGCTTGGACAGAGGTGGGCGGCTGCATTATGACCACCGAAGTGCAGGTGCTCGACGGCAAGGGCAAACTCACCATCACCGGCCAGTTGGGCGACGTCATGCAGGAGTCGGCGCAGGCGGCGCTCAGCTACATTCGCGGCAAGGCGCAGTTGCTAGGCTTGAGCCGAGAGTTCTATCGCAACGTCGACATTCATCTCCATGTGCCCGAGGGCGCAATTCCCAAGGACGGCCCCTCGGCGGGCATCACCATGGCGACGGCTCTCGCCAGTGCTCTTGCCAAGATTCCTGTGCGGCGCGACATCGCCATGACCGGCGAAATCACGCTGCGGGGCAAGGTACTGCCCATCGGCGGATTGAAAGAGAAGCTGCTGGCCGCGCTGCGTGCGGGCATCTTCGAGGCCGTCCTGCCGCGGGCCAACGAGAAGGATATTGCGGAATTGCCCGACAACATCAAGAACTCCATGAAGCTGCACTTTGTGGACTCGATGGACGAGGTGCTGGCGCTGGCTCTGGAGAGCCCGTTGCCTGGCATCGCGCACCCGGAGACCGAAGGGCTGGCCTCCGTGCCGCCGACAGAGATCGCGGCGAACGTCCCGGCGCGGCAATAATGCGCTATACGGCACAGTTTTTACTCTCGGCAATGGCGGCCACGCAGTTTCCCGCGACGGACCTGCCGGAGATTGCCTTTCTCGGCCGTTCGAATGTCGGCAAATCCAGTCTGCTCAACACGCTCGTGGGCGATAAGGCGGCCAAGGTGTCGTCGACGCCCGGGCGCACGCGGGCCATCAATTTCTTTGCGCTGCTTGACCAGAATCAGAGGCGGAAGCTGATCTTCGCCGATTTGCCGGGGTACGGCTACGCGAAGATTTCAAAGTCGATCTCCGCCGGGTGGGCGGAGTTCATCGATCCGTACCTCGCCATCCGCTCGCCGCTCAAACTCTGCGTGTGCCTGGTGGACTCGAATGTCCCGCCGCAGCAGAGCGACGCCCAGTTATTCGACTGGCTCCGTGGCGCGGAGCGGCAGTTTGTCGTGGTAGCGACCAAGATCGACCGGCTCAGCGGCAATGAGCGGACGCGCAATCTGCTGGCCCTCAAGAAGGGTCTGGAACTGGATGAGGTTCTGCCGGTTTCGGCGAAGACAGGCTACGGAGTCAAGGAGCTTTGGGCGCGCATCGAGTCGGCCGAAGGCTGAGTCCCTATAAAAACTTATCCGTAATTAAGTAGCGCCGGTCTCCAGACCGGCTGTCCTGCGGGCGTCCTCGCCCGCATGCGGTATTTTGGCTGCGGTTGCCCAGGTGCCAAGTGCCCCATCCAAACCGCGTCCTTTGCGGTTTGGGTGGGATAGAAAAACACTCAACCGGACAGTTTTTCCATTCCCCGCCGTCTGCCGAGAATTACCCCCAAAAAGCGCATACTCAACACATGGGAAGTTCCATCCAAATCGTCGCCGCCCACCCGCGCAGCCTTTCTGATCCCTGTTCCCTGATCCCTGATCCCTGCCTTACCCCTCCCCCTATATCCTGTGAAACTGTGACATCTCAAGCAATAAACAGAAAATAAACCACTTACGCCCATAAGACCCATTACCATCTAGTTACGGGCGCCTGCCCCGATTCAAGCACTTAATCTACACAAATAAAAAGACTTAAATATAAATAAAGCCCCCGGAGCCGAATGCGGATTTTCGAAGAAATATGCCCAATAAATTAGCCTCGTCGCCCCCAAACCGTCAGCAAACCACGATTCCGTAAAAACCAGACTTAGAGCATTTTTTGCATTTGGTGTAGACCGGTTTTGAAAGGGCACGGCTTTAGCCGTGCCGCAAAACACCAATAAAATCAACGGGCTTTAGCCCCTGAGGGAAAGCTCATCGGTCTACACCATTTCCGAATCTGCTCTAGCTCTGGAGCGGGCTTCCCAAGACTTCGATCAACTTAGAAGCAACCTCGTCATCGCATCTGAGCGAGCGCAGCCGGCGGAACTGCGGGCCGAGGTAGCGAGGAGAGAGGCGCAGCCAGCGGCGGGCCAACTGGTCTTCTTCCGGGAGATGTTCCAGCAGAAGCTCGTCGAAGGCGGCAGGCCGCTGCGCGTACTCGGCAGGAATCGGCCAGATGAGGAATCGTGAGCCCGGCCGCGCTGGCGGTGCCGCAATGCGCTGCGCTCCCTGCGCGAGGAAGCCTTCGGAGTCCGGTCGAGTGTGCGCCGGCAGCAGATCCGGCAGAACGCCGCGCTCGACCATCTCGGCCACGATTGCCGCCGGCGCGACGGAGACAGCCACGGCTACGGGTTCGCGTTTGCGGATTTCGTTCTTGAGGATGCGCAGGGCTTCGTCCAGCGAGTTGACGAGGAAGTCAATGACTCCGTTTCGCTGGGCCAGGCGCAGCGCGGCGGCGTCCGCGGATGCGGCCAGGGTGGCGGCTCCCGCGATGTTGCCTGCAATGGCAAGCATGCGGCCTGGCTCGTCAAGTTCGCCGGCATAGAGCAACTTGCCGCCCAGATGCGACTCGCCGTAAGCAGAGGCGGAGTGCATCAGGCTCGCATAGGTCTGTTCCACCTGCGCGATGAAGGCGAGAGTGGACGGGGATAGAGCTTCGATCGCCAATTCTTTAATCCGCCGGCATTTCGTGCCAGTTGGTTTTCCTGACATAGAAGACAAACACGCCGGGCTTGGCGGCGAGGCGCGTGGCGTCGTCGTACTTGCCCTTATAGCATTCGTTGGGCGCGTTCACGCCTGTCGCGAGAATGTCAGCGATTGAGTACCAATGGATCGTGCGCACATCCTTCTGCATGGCGGCATCGCAGTTGACGTAATAATCCATCGATTCGCCGTAAGTGGCCTGAACGGAAAAGAAAGAAGCGTTGGCAGGGACAACTGCGGTGCCCAATCCTTCGTCGTTGATCCGGACCGCGTCATTGTGAATCGCGTCAAGGTGATCGATGCGGACCAGGAAATTGGAGGGGATGACGGGCTTTCCCGTTTTGCCGTCGAGCATCAGGATGGTGATGGCATTGGTCGTTTGTGCGCGGAGGGGCAAGCAAAGCGCAGCCGCCACCATGACGGCCAGCAAGGCGCTCATGGTCAGGGAACGTGTAAGCAAGGAGCGCGTGTGCAGCGGGCAGAGCAAAGCAACACCACTTTCCGACGAAACCTATTCTTACTTTGCCATGGTATGCCATGGACCTACCAGGAAGAATAGGGCTGACCGTCGGAGGAGGTGTCTTCAGAGCCGGAGTGGACATCGTTGACGCCGGGTTCGCTCTGGTCCAGCGAGTACATGGCGTCGCTGGTTACGGTGACCCAGGTGTCTTTGGTGTGGGTCATGGGGTCTTCAGGAACGACTTTCAGGTAGCCGTCCTGCACCAGGTCGTCGAGCGACTGAGGGGCCTTCTGCTTGTCCATGGTGTAGGAGTCGATCGCGGCGCGCATGATGTGGAGGTCTTCCTTGAGGACAGCCTCGCGGGCGTGCTTGACGGCGGTGACATAGCTGGGGATGGCGAGCGTGGCCAGGATGCCGATGATGGCCATGACGATCATCAGCTCGATCATCGTGAAGCCTTCGTCTTGTTTGCGAATGCCGCGCACAGAGTTCCTTTTGAGCACAATCGCCTGGGTTACCAGGTGGAGTATTTAGTGCCGTCCAGGGCCGTTCCCTGAGACTTTGAATATACGTCGAAGACGCTTTGGCCGCCATAGGAGTCCGAGGTGGGATCGTCCTGCATCGAGTGCAGGCCCCACTCAGCCTTGCCGGTCATCGGATCCACCGGGATGCGGCGGAGAAACTTCAACTTCTTGCCTTGCACGTCAACGCCGTTGACGAGTGTATCGAGATCGGGCGGATAGTTCTGGCTGTCTACCTTGGTCTGGAAGGCGCCTTTGTCGGCCGCGTCTTTGTAATGGTCGATAGCGTCGCGCATCATCCACAGGTCGCGGCGCAGTTCGCGCTCGTTTTGGCGCTTCACCTGAAAGCGCGCAATGGGGACAGCCGCGGAAGCGAGGATAGACAGAATTGCAACAGTTACGATCAATTCAACAAGCGTGAGGCCTTGCTCGCACCGGCGCATCTTGCTTGGCGCTGCGAAGATCGTCGGCGTTGGCCTCATGCGGACTGCTCCTACTTGACCACAAGATTAATATGCGCGGCGGTCGCCGGTATTTGCTGTTGCGCAGTGTTGACCGCGTTCGCCCTGGTCATGGTCAGCGTGGTTTCGCCGGCGGCCTTGGCCTGAAATGTAAGGACGCATACAACGCCCGATCCGCTTATGCCCGTCGTGCCGGGAGGCCGCGAAGTCACAACAGTGAGGTTGCCCGGCGGGTCGTCGCGAAAGATGAGCGCAGCTGCCTGGCCGTCCCGGTTCAACAAATTGCCGGCTGCCACGTTGACGAGGTCAAGCTTGGCTGGATCGTACTTGAGCTGGATGGGAACCGAAGCGAGGTCCGTCGCGCCGTTGAGCACGACCGGTATCTGGAAGCTGGTTCCCGGAGCAAGCGAGGAGGCGGGCGGCGTGAGAGAGAAACTGGCTCCGGAAGCCGGCCCGGGCGCGGAAGGCGGAGCGGCCGGCGCTACGGGGGGCGGGTTCTGAGCGGCGGCGCTCAATTGCGCCATCAATGCCGGCGCGGCGGCCTCGGCGCTTGGGCTGGCCACTGTACCCATCGTGGGCCGTTGAAGCGCGGCTGGCTGGGCCACGGGCGCGGCGGCGGGCGCGGAACTCGAGCGCTGCTCATCATTGTGGCGCAGATCGATCGACGTGCCGGAACCGGTATCGATGGCACGCAAATTGGCCTGATTCAGTTCCTGCGAACGAACGATGTGGGGCAGCACCACAAATACGATCTCGTCGTTCTTGATCGTATTGTCCTTGGAACCGAAGAGGTATTTGAGGATGGGAATTGAGCTCAAACCGGGGATGCCTGTCCAGGTTTGCAGGGTCTGGTTATCCTGGATGCCGCCGAGGATGCTGGCCTCGCCTTCGCGGAGGCGGATGACCTGATCGACGACGCGCTGGCTGATGATGGGCTCGGTGACACCGCTGATGGTGACAGAGCCGCTCTGCGAAGTGACCTCGATTTTGATCTTGAGCGTTACGTCGTGGTCGAAGTGGATGGTAGGCGTCATCTCTATATTGACGCCTACGTCCTGGTACTGGAACTGGGTGTTGACCAGTGAGCTGACGACGGCGGTGGCCGCGCCGGTTTGATAGGAGCCGGTGGCGATGGGGATGCGCGAACCGATCTTCATGGTCGCTTTCTGGTCACCGGTAGCGCGGATGCGCGGGCTCTGCAGAACCTTGGTGTTCGAGTCGGAGAGCAGCAGATTCAAGGTGGCCGAGCCGACGGTCACGGCGAAGTCGCTTGCGTTGAGGTGAGCAAGGTCGTAGATGGTTGGAGTGACCGTGGTGGTGGTGCTTGAAGTGGTGGTCGTCGATGGCGACTGCAGGGCAACCGCCACGCTGCTCGGCCAGGCGATGCCGAGGGTCCGTTCCCAGTTCTTGTTGACCTCCATGACCGCGATGTCAACCACTACCTCGGCGCGGGCCTTGTCGAGATCGTTGATCAGCTTCTGAGCCAGCAAAAGCTCGTCGGGGGTTCCGCGCATCACGATGGCATTCTGGCTGGCGACGCCGTAAATTTTGGCGGTGGTGAGCACGTTGCGTAGAGCGGTTTGCACGTCGTTGAGGTCGTTCTGCTGCCAGGCGTTAGTCAGGTAGAAGGTCTGGACCGCCTGCTGATCGAGCTCTGTCCGCTTGATGCGGGAGTTCTGGGCGACAAAGAGCGTATTGGCGGTGACCGGCTTCCAGAAGGTGCCGGACATGGTGCCGACAATGCGCAGGGCGTCCATGAGAGAAACGTTGTTCAGGTCAACCTGGATGCGCTTCGAGTTGTAGTCGGGATCGAACAGCACGTTGACGCCAGCGGCCTTGCCGATTGCCTGGTAAACGACCTTGGCGTCCTCGGTCATGTGCAGGGTGAGCGGCTCATTGGAGACCGGCTTGAGTGTGGTCGGTGCGCCGATGGAATCAATCTGACTCCGTTCTCCGGTCGGCTCGGCCATGTCGGCCACCGGCGCGGTCGGGGCTTGGCCGCTTTTGAGGCGAAGGTGGGCGATCTCCTGCAGCGCGGCTTCATTGGCGGGATCGATTTCGGCGGCGTGGAGAAACTCGGTCAGTGCGCCTTGCTCGTCGCCGGACTGAAGCAGCTTTCGGCCTTTGCTGACGTGCATGGCGGAGGTCGAGAGCCGGACGCGGTAGAGCGCGGTGCGGTAAGTGAGTTCTTTGGGATTCTTGGCGTTGGCCTTCTGGTAGAAGTCCAAGGCGGCGTCAAAGTCCTGGCGGGCCTCGGCGTTCTGGCCGCTCTTGAAGAGAGAGCCAGCCGATTGGGCATGAAGCCGGACGCCGGCGAGGCCAAAAATAGCCAGCACGGCAATGAGCACAAACCGGAAAAGTGCCTTAAAAAGAACGGATCCGGTTGAAACCGGAGCTTGAGTGCGGCGGTTCATCGAACTCCCAGGCGTCTTGGCCGGCTTTGATTCACCGGCGGGTTCTTGCGGGCGGCCTTGGCTGCCCCGGACGCACAACCTTACACAATCTTTGACGGCGATTCTCTTCGACCAACGCTGCCTCATTTTAGCAAAGCCCCACAGTAGCGCGGACAAAAGCATCGCCAATGCTAGGATGAAGATTCGAGGATGTTTCGCTATGCCGCGCCAAACCAGCCACCAGATTGTCGCCAAAGACGCCGACGGGCCGAAAAAGCCCGCGAAGCCGCGCGACCCCGTGGCCAGCGGAGAGCGCGATGCTGCGCACAATCGCATGGCCAGCCACAACTACTTTCTGTTGGAGAAGTTTGAAGCAGGCGTGGCGCTGCGCGGCACCGAGGTAAAGTCCATCCGCGAGGGCCAGGCCAACCTGAAGGACTCCTACGGACTCATTCAGAATGGCGAAGCGTTTTTGCTCAACGTGCATATCGGTCCTTATTCTCACGGGAACATCGCCAACCATGACGCCACCCGCACCCGCAAACTGCTGCTGCATCGGGATGAGGTTCGCAAGCTACTCCAGAAGACGCAGATCAAGGGGCACACGCTCATTCCCACGCGGCTTTATTTCCGTAACGGACGGGTGAAATGCGAGTTGGCGGTCGCCAAGGGCAAGCAGGACTGGGATAAACGCGAGACGGAAAAGCGCCGTGAGGCCGACCGTGAGACCCGGGCGGCCATAAATGCCAACAAACACAAGATGGGCCGCTAGAAAAAGAGGCTCCTCGTGTCTTGTCCCAGAAATTCATATCAAAACGACTGTCATCTTGAGCGAAGATTGGCGCGCTTTTTGCGCCAATCGAAGTCGAAAGATCTGCGGTTCGGTTGTCCGATTTATGCCACGAACTTCTGACTCACCACACTTGCTTCCACTTCGGTAGGCTGCGGAGTGGCCGCCGTCTAGCCGATCAGGCAATTACGACTACATCCAGGTTTGCCGCCATGCCGGGCAGGTTTTTCCAGGCACGGCTGGTGGTGTAGACGGTACCATTGCGCTCGATGGCGAGGGCAAGACAGGCGCGTTCGCCGAGGGAGAGGCCCGAGCCGGTCTTTCCGATGAGTTCGCCGGCAAGGCGGGCGTGTTCGTTGCTGAAGAATACGGCTTCAAAGCCCATACTTAGAACACGGTCCCAGGCCAGGGCGGCGGGTCGGCCGTCCATGAGCAGGCGGCTGTGGATCTCGGCCAGGCTTACGGTGCTGACCAAGCTGCCAGGCAGCAGGTCGATGACCTTGCCAGCGCCCGGTTCGTTGAAGAGAACGGCGAGTACGGCGGATGCGTCGAGGACGATGGGCTTACCCAAGCCACTCCTCCATTTCCCGGGTTGCCTCTTCCTGGCGGTCTTCGATGAGCTGTTCGGAGGCTAGCATTTGGCCTGGCTCTGTGGGCTTGCTGAACTCCTGCTGAATTCTGCAGATGTGGGCGTGGTGGGACTCAAGCTGCAGGACGCCGTCGTCGATCTTCATGATTACGGCCTCTCCTGGCTTGAGGCCCAACTGCTGGCGGACAGCCATGGGGATGACGATGCGGCCGTTTTCATTGATTTTGGCGTTGAAGGAGCGAGGGCTGGAGGTAGGAGTTTTCATAATGTCACCTACACGTATAGTGACATTATTGCATCGATTGTCAATTAACTATAATGATGACAAATCGGTGACCGGCTCAGGGCTCTCCTTCTCTTCGTTCCCGCGATTCCTGCTCTTGAACAGCTACGGAAAGTGCAGGACAGAAAATTACTCCATCGCTTTTCGAGTCCCTACGTTCCAGCCTTTTCCCTTTGCCGATAATTACCCCCCCAAAGTGCACAATAAACACATGGGAGTTCTATCAAATGTATCCAGGCTTGTGCAGTGTCAGGTAGGTCTCCGGTTCAATCTGTCAGGGATGTGCCCGGTCCGTACCCCCCTGTTACCCCCACCCCCCCTCCCCGTCAATTGCACCGATTATGGTGCACTGTAAAAATAACTCATTCATAATCAATGCAATACAAGAGAAGTCCAGTATATAAGTAGTAAACATGACATCATTTTTCGCGCATTTTTGGCGATTTTCTTGCCAATAACTGACATCCAAAGCCCCTTTAAGGTCCAGATTTTGACAATTTTTGACACCGCGAACAGATTCGCTGGTGGAGCGCCTGACGAACGGCCCAGGTTGAGACGATGGCCAGAGTCTGCATTGGCTGGACAGGGGGCATTTGGCAAAGGCGGCGGGTTCGATGAAAGAATAGGCTCTATGCGGACTGAACTGAGTTTTGCGAATCTATCTGGAATCGAAACTGAACTGCTGGCCGTCTTGGCCGCCGACGCACAAGCCGGCAAAGGGCCCGAAGCCAAACCGCAACCTATGCTGCTGAGCGCCGATGCAGCGGTGATGGCGGCTGTGGCTGGAGTCCTCGCGAGCGGAGAGTACAAGGCGGGAGCCAACGAGACGCTGCTGCTTCATGCGCCGGCTGGGCTCGCGGCCAAGCGGTTGTTGCTTGTGGGCGTGGGCAAGCTGGCCAAGGTGACGGTGCACAGCGTGCGGAGTGCGGCTGGAACGGCTGTCCGGTTTACAAAGCCGCGCGGGATTCGGCAGCTGACCTTTGCTTTGCCTGAAAACGACTCCGAAACATTGCCTAGCGCGGCTAGCGCCGCTCGGGTGGCAGTAGAAGGCGCGATTGTAGGTGACTTCGATGCGGATACCTATCGCAGCGACCGCAAGGATCAGAGCGTGCAGGAGTTCATGCTGGCCGTTCCAGCCAAGGCGGACAAGAAGGCGGTAGAGGCTGCGTTTGCCGAGGGTGTGATCGTCGGCGAGAGCCAGAACTTCACGCGCTCGCTGGTGAACGAGCCGGGCAACAAATTGACTCCGACGATTCTGGGCCAGAGGGCTGCGGCGATGGCTGCCGAGGTTGGGCTGAAGGCGGAGGTCTACTCGACCGAGAAGCTGCATGAGCTGAAGATGGGTGCTTTCTGGAGCGTTGCGCAGGGTTCTGCGGAGCCGCCGGCGCTGATTGTGGTGCGCTACGAACCGGAGGGCCTTCAAGACGGACCAGTGCTTGGTCTCGTCGGCAAAGGGATCACGTTCGATTCAGGCGGCATCTCGATCAAGCCCTCGGCCGACATGGACAAGATGAAGTACGACATGGCCGGCGGCGCGGTGATGTTGGGCGCGATGCGCGCCATTGCGCTGCTGAAGCCGAAGCTGAGGGTGATCGCCGTGGTGTGCGCGGCGGAGAACATGCCGGACGGTAAGGCGCAGAAGCCTGGGGACGTGCAGACGGCGATGTCGGGCAAGACGATCGAGATTATCAACACGGATGCGGAGGGCCGACTGGTGCTGGCCGACGGGCTGGCATATGCGCGGCAGTTGGGCGCGACGCATCTGATCGATGCCGCAACTCTGACCGGCGCATGCGTGGTGGCGCTGGGGAAGGTGAATGCCGGGGTGTTCTCGAACGACGACGAGACGTACGGGAAGTTCGAGTCGGCGCTGGAGGTCTCGGGAGAAAAGTTCTGGCGCTTGCCTCTGGGCGAGGAGTACGCCGAGATGATCAAGAGCGACATTGGCGACATCAAGAACACGGGCGGCCGGTGGGGCGGGGCGAGCACGGCAGCCGAGTTTCTGAAGGTGTTCGCTGAAGAAACGCCGTGGATTCATCTGGATATTGCCGGGATGGCTTGGGTGGAGGATGCGCGTCCGTACATTGCCAAGGGTCCAAGCGGGATTGCGGTGCGGTCGATACTGGAGTGGGTTAGGAGCTTCTAACTTTTTTCCCGGTGATCGATTTCAGCCTTGGGAGGACGGCTCTTCGCCGTTCTCTCGATTTCGCATCTGCACTTTTAATTCTCTCCACATATCCTGTCCAGGCCCGGTTTACTTCCGGGCCTTTTCCGCTTCTGTGCTGCATCGATTTCCTCCAAGATTTCAACACCCGCATTACGGCACAGGGCCGTGAAGTTGGGGAGCCCTATGCCGATGAACGGTGTAGGGGAAAGCTGGAGTTTTTAGTCTGAAGCGGCGTTGCGGCCGGAACGGGCGGGCACGGGCGAGCGGCAGGGTAGCTGCCCGGAGGGAGCGTGGATGGGAGATCGGACGGAACTGCTTGAATCCGCGCTGAACGCGCTTCCGGAGGGAATCGCACTCTTTGGTATGAAGGGCGAAGTGGTTTTCTGGAATCGTGCTGCGGAGGCCATCTCGGGTTATCCGAGGATGGAACTGCTGGGCCGGTCTGCTCCTGAAACGCTGAAGTTGTTGCAGCCGGAGGGGCTGCGCCAGGACGATTTGTTGCCCGGTGCGGAGCCGCAAGCGGGCCGCGGAGTGATGGTGAAGGCGCGTCACAAGCTGGGCCACGAGGTACAGACGATTACGCGCATTCTGGCATTGCGCGATGGGCTGGGAGAACGAATAGGCACCGCCGCGGTGTTTCATCCGGCGGCAAGTCTGGATGCGCTGCCCCATGGCGCCAGCGGCGAAGACAAATCCGTAGAGGCGAGCCAGGCAGATATCGAGGACCGGCTGCAGACGGAGTTTGAGGATCTCGTACGCGAGGGGATGCCGTTTGGCGTGTTGTGGATCAGCGTGGACCAGGCGCAGGGGTTGCGCAAGACGCACGGTTCCGGTGCATGTGCGGCAATGTTGGATAAGGTGCAAAGGGCGCTGGCACAGGGGTTACGGCCGGCAGAGGAAGTGGGACGCTGGGGCGACGATGAGTTTTTGATCATATCGCACGAGCGCACTCCGGAGATGCTTGCCGCGCACGCTCAGGCACTTGCGGGGCTGGCAAGGACGGCGGACTTCCGCTGGTGGGGCGACCGGGTTTCGCTGACGGTGAGCATTGGCGCGGCGCAGGCCAGTCACGATCAGGACGAGGGGCTGCCACATCTGCTGGAACGCGCGCAGAAAGCTATGGAATCCAGCGTCCGTGCGGGCGGCAACTGCATAACGTCCGCGCCGGGGAGGCCACAATGTTTGCCATCATAGGGATTGTCCTGGTGTTTGGGGCGGTCATCGGCGGGTTTTTGATGGAGAAGGGGCACATAGCAGTGCTTGTGCAGCCGGCCGAACTGCTGATCATCGCTGGTGCGGCAACGGGCACGCTGTTGGTGGCCAATCCTCTCCACATCATCAAGGGAGTCGCTGCCGGACTGGCCGGTGTCTTCAAGGGGTCGGCATTCAACAAGCAGCGCTATCTGAGCACGCTCAAGATGATGTATCAGTTCTTGAACAAGGTGCGCAAAGAGGGGCTTCTGGCCGTGGAGATGGACGTTGAGAAGCCCAAGGAGAGCGCGATCTTCAAAAACTATCCAGAGTTTTTGAAGGACCATCATGCGATGGATTTCTTATGCGACACGCTGCGCACGGCCATTACCGGCGGCGTGGAGCCGTTCGACATGGACCAGATGATGGAACTCGACATGGAGGTCCATCATCACGCCGCGATGGCACCGATCAATGCGCTTTCGACGGTGGCCGATGCCTTGCCGGGCCTGGGCATTGTGGCGGCGGTGCTGGGCGTGGTGATTACGATGGGCGCGCTGGGCGGGCCGCCGGAGGAGATCGGCGAAAAGGTGGCGGCGGCGCTGGTAGGGACCTTCCTTGGCATTCTGCTTTGCTACGGGTTTGTGGGACCTCTCAGCTCGAACATGAGCAAGGCCGCCGACGAACATAACGAATACCTGCATGTGCTGCGGGTTCTGGTGTTGTCTTTTCTGAAAGGCTCGGCGCCAATGATTGCCATTGAGATGGGGCGTCGCGCCATACCGGCGCATGTGCGGCCGAGCTTCGACGAGATGGAGAAGAACTGCAAGAACAAAGTCGAGGGTACAGAGGCGCCGGCGGCTGCGGCCTAGGGCGGGCGAACAGAAGCGAAGAAGCGGGGCGCAATGGCATCGAAAACAGCACCGATCATCGTCATCAAGAAGGTAGTCGGACACGGCGGCCATCATGGCGGCGCATGGAAGGTGGCATATGCTGATTTTGTTACGGCGATGATGTCGCTCTTTATTGTGCTGTGGCTGATGGGATCGAGTACGAAAGTGAAGAAAGCTGTGGCCGGCTATTTCAACGATCCCAAGGGAACCGGCAGCATGTTGGGCACGACGATGACCGGCACCGGCGAAACGATATCGGTGGCGACGAACGACAAACTGCAAGGGTTGAAAGATAAACTCGAAGCGGAGATTAAGGCAAAAAAGGAACTGGAAAAGCTTTCAAAGCAGATTGAGATCACGATCACGGCAGAAGGGCTGCGCGTTGAGCTTCTGGAAGATAAGAACGGCACGTTTTATGAGAGCGGCAGCGCGCATCTGAGTCCGAACGGGCAGACCTTGCTGAATCTTCTGGCGGCAGAATTGAAGACCTTGCCTAATTCTCTACTGATCGAGGGGCACACCGACGCGACACAATATTCCACCGACGCCAACTACAGCAACTGGGAGCTCTCGGCGGACCGCGCCAACTCCGCACGGAGACTGCTGCAACAGGGCGGCGTGCGTTCCGATCAGGTGACGCAGGTGCGCGGGTATGCCGACCAGTTTCTGCGCGTGAAAAACAATCCATACGATCCGTCAAACCGGAGGATTTCGATTCTGGTGAAGAATGGAAGCGATGGAGCGCTGCCGCCGAACATCGCGAATGCCAAGGTCGTGGATGGAACTCCGGCTACGGAGACTCCCAAGGCCGCAAAGAGCGATGGCAAGCAAAGCGCGCCGCCAGCGGCCGCGGGGCAGGCAGCGAAGCCAGTGGCGAGTGCGCCAGTTCCGTCCAAGCCTCCAGCGGGGACTCCGGCGGCCAAGCCGGGGCTGATGGGCAAGCTCATGAGCATGATTCCGGGCAAGAAGAAATAGGGTCGCAGCGGTGGGTGGAGGAACAAGGGAAGACAGGATTCGAGACGCGCGGCAGAGGAATGTTGTAGTCTGGTCAGCGAGTAAGAAAGCGTTTACCAGAGGAGAGGTTTCCATGACGATTGTTGCCGGTGTCGACTTTGGAACACTGAGTGTTCGTGTAACTCTTGTGGATAGCGGGAAGGGGCCGATTGGGACGGCATCGGCCTCCTATCCACTGCATCGCAAGCATGAGGATCCGAATTATGCGACCCAGGCCCACGCGGACCAGATGGCGGCGCTGGCTGCTGCGACGCGCGATGTGCTGAAGACGACGGGTGTTGATGGAGGAATGGTTGCTGCAATTGCACTCGATACTACAGGATCGAGCGTGATTCCGGTCGGCGAGAACTTCGAGCCGCTGGACGAGTACTACCTGTGGTGCGATCATCGGGCGTTTGCCGAAGCGCAGGAGATTACGCAGAAGGCGCATGAGCTGGGGTTCGAGGGGATTGAGTGGTGCGGCGGCGTGTACTCGCACGAGTGGGGCTTCTCGAAGCTGTTGCACTGGCTGCGGCACAATCCCGACAAGCGCGCGAAGTTTGTCACGGCGCTGGAACATTGCGATATGGTGGCGGCGACTTTGTGCGGCGTCACGGACGTGAGCCAACTGAAGCGCAGTGTGTGCGCGATGGGCCACAAGTGGATGTGGAATCCGAAGTGGGGCGGGCTGCCGCCGGAGGAATTTCTGGTGGCGGTGGACCCGCTGCTGAAGGGTGTGCGGGCGAAGCTCGGCGGAGAGTATCTGACCAGCGATCACCTGGCCGGGCATCTTTCGCCGAAGTGGGCCGAGGCGCTGGGGCTGAAGGCGGGGATTCCGATTCCGGTGGGCGCGTTCGATGCGCACTGGGATGCGATTGGATCGAACATCCGCGAGGGCGATGCGGTGAACGTTGTGGGCACGTCAACGTGCATCATTGCGATGGCGCGCGAGGCGCAACTGGTTCCGGGCGTCTGCGGCGTGGTTCCGGGAAGCGTGCATCCGCAGTACACGGGCATCGAGGCAGGCTTGTCGGCGGTGGGCGATATTTTTGAAGCAATTGCCAAGCGCGCGGGCACTTCGGTGGGTGCGCTGTCGGAAGGACTGGAAGCTTACAAGGCCGGACAAACAGGGCTATTGCGGCTGAGTTGGGATAACGGCGACCGGACAGTGCTGGTGAATCCGGAACTGGGCGGCGTGACGCTGGGTTGGAACCTGGTGCACACGGCACAGGACGAGCTGTTTGCGGCGATTGAAGGAACGGCGTTTCATACGCGGATCATTCTGGAGCGGATGGCGGAACACGGCGTGCGCATCGATCGGGTGATCAATGCGGGCGGGATTCCGCAGAAGAATGAAGTGCTGAACCGCATTTATGCCAACGTACTGAACAAGCCGGTGCTGGTGCCGGCGGGGATTCCGACGAGTTTGGGGTCGGGAATTTTTGCGCTGCTGGCGGCTGGTGCTTACAAGACGATTGAAGAGGCGCAGGCGGCGGTGTGTTTGCCGCTGCGGACGGTCGAGCCGGATGCGAGGGCCGCTGCGGTGTACGAGCGGTTGTACCAGCTTTATCGGGATGTGTACTTTGCTTTGGGGCACAAGGATGCAACGCCAGTCGCGTTGGGCAAGGTGCTGCCGGAGCTGAAGAAGATTGCGGCCGAGGTGCAGAGGGCGGGATGAGGGGTTGTTCATTCCCAGGTCCCAAAATCGGGACCTGGGAGTGCATTCTCCCCTCTTCAAGCCCTTTGGAATCTGCATGGGATTTGTGCCACATTTTTCAAGGTGCGAGTAAAATTTTGCCCGCTGAAATCACGCGCGAATCCCTGCGCTGCGTGGTTTTCCTTCATAGCTTGGACGTTTAGTTCAACTGGCAGAGCATTCGGCTCTTAACCGACAGGTTGTAGGTTCGATTCCTACCGCGTCCACCAATCAATTCAATCAGATAGCGATGTAGGCAGCTTCCTGACCCTTTGCTGGTCAGACCGGGTTTACACTGCCGACTTCTTCCGTCCTCCAAAAAAACAAGTGCGGCAGCCCTTTGAAGAGCTGCCGCACAAGTTGTTCTTGCAGATGTTAGAAGTTTACCCTGCCCGAGAAACGCATCTCGCGGTTGGAGTTTTGCGTAACGCCCGAGATAACTCCGAATCCGCTGGAAGCAGTGACGCTCGAAGCGGGGTTGCTGAATTGAGGCGTGTTGGTGAGGTTGAATGCCTCGGCGCGGAAGACCATGCCAAACCGTTCCGAGAACGTGAAGGCCCGGCCCAGGCTGAGACTGGGATTGATGAGTCCCGGACCGCGAAGCGAGTGCAGCCCGGCGGTTCCAAAGCGGCACACCGCGAGATTAGAGACGCCGCAACTCGACCCTGACGTAGCCTTTTGGGTTACGGACGGGTCTTGGAAATTGGCAGTATTGAAGTAGGGATGGTTCTTGTCGTGTCCGCCTAGAATCATGTTCGACTTGGAGAGTACGTCGGCAAAATTATTGCTCGTGCCCTGAGTACTGGGGCCAATAGAACCTGCGCTGCCGGTAACCGTAAAGGGCGCGCCGCTTTCGAGGCTCAAGGCGCCGCTCATAGACCAGCCTCCCAGGATAAATCCCGCCGGGCCGTTCTGGAGATAGGCCTGACCCTTTCCGAAGGGAAGGGTATAGTTCCCAAAGATCTGAACGTTATGTGTGCGGTCAAAACCTGCCACGCCGCGGTTGAGATGCCAATAAGGACCGGCCATCGCAGTAAACAAAGACGACTCGCCGTCGGACTGATCGCCGTAATCGTTGATCGCACGGGAGTACGTGTAGTTGACTGCCACGCTGCTGTCGCCCGCGAATCTTTTCTTTGCCTGGGCCTGCAGGGCATTGTAGTGTGCAGTTCCATCCGGTATTTCGGAAGTGATTCCGGCCGTGATTCCATACAGCGCTTTCATGGGCTCCTGAGCCTGAGTTTGTCCCGGCGCCAGGTTTGCATTGATGTTGATGCCGGGAACCTCTCGAATGGCGAGTTCACCGACGTAGGTAGCATTCACGGTCATTGCGCCCGGAAGCTCGCGCTCCAAAGCTACGTTGTAAGACTCGTAATATCCGCGCCGGTAATTCAGCGGCAGCGTGGTTGCTCCCAGCGAGCCCACGGGTGTACCAAGGGAACCAAGAGCAATCGAGGGTGAGCTGGGGCTCAGTGTGGGGGCTGTCAGGGTTGGAATTCCGGTGACCGTGGTGACGGGCACTCCGTTGATAATGGGCGACACATTTCCAGTGTTTCCCTGAATGGTCTGCGAAACCACAGAGGGATAGGTTGTCAGCACATTGCGGAAGCTGTCGGGGTTAGCCGACAATCCGAAACCGACGCGGGCTACCGTCTTAGGGTTGATGCGGTAGGCCAAGCCAAGGCGCGGCGAAATCATGCCTTTGCCTGCGCTGACCTTGACGCTTGCGGGAACGCCCCCGGAGCCCTCGATATAGATATTTCCATCGGCGGGGTTGAAGATGTCAAGGCCGGAGTGGTCGCGAGTGGCAATCGGATAATACTCGTACCGGACGCCGTAGTTGACGGTAAGCTTGCTCGTTGCCTGCCACTGGTCCTGAGCATAAAATGCCCAGACGTTTTCACGAGATGTGGCTGGATTCAGATACTGCGTGTCCTTTTGAACCAACTGTGGAAGACCGAGCAGAAAGTCCGCCCAGGAGTTGTAGCCATTTGCAGCCGTTCCACCGGTGAGCGTGGTCAAGCCGCCTGTGAAGTTTAATCCGCCGCGCGGGCCGGAGGTGTTCTGCGGCTGGAAATGGTTAATCGCGAAGTGGTCGAACTCCAGGCCGTAACGAGTGGAGTGCTTCCCCTTGACCCAGCTCAGGTTGCCGGCCGAGACATAGGTGCTATCCCGGAACTGGAAGGGATTGGAAATATTTTGATTTCCCAGATTCGAGAGCCCGCCGCTAAATACGAATCTGGGCAAGCCCCCGCACAGACCGCAAGACCCGTTGGTACCGGGAATGTTGAAGTAACTGGTTCCCCAATCTACCCCGATGTCGGTGTTTTTGGCGGCCATGCCCTGCCTGAGGTAGCCGACGTTGGCGTCCAGAAGCAGGTTAGACCGGAAGGTATAGGTGCCGCCAATACCGATCGATTGAACAATGCTCGGCGCGGTTCCCGGCTGGCCGCCGTCGAAGGTGGTGCCGCCTGCCGCTCCCAGCGTCTGGGGATCGAAGAGATGCGACTTCTGAAATCCATAGCGTCCGAAGATCGTGCTCTTGCTGCTGAGGTTAAAATCGACGCGGCTATCGATATTGTCACGAGTATATTCGGCGTCAGCCGCGCCAAAGAAATTGTTGCTGAGCCCGGCGCCGGAAACGTTCGGCGCATCGGCATTATTGTTGGCGGTCAAAAGTTTGACCATCTGGCTGGCAGCGTAGGAGATGCGGCTCGAGGGAATCACATTGTTTGTGAATGGCGTGCGGCCAGTACCATCGGCATTGCCCGTAGAGGGATCGTAGATGACAGTGCTCACATCGGAGAAGATGCCGGAGAGCATGTTTGTGGTTGGAACGGTCTGGAAGCCGCTCAACGCCGCCGCGCGCCGGGTGCGTTCCCAGTTCCCGAAGAAGAAGGCCTTATTCTTCAGGATGGGGCCGCCGTAATTGGCTCCGAACTGGTTCATGATGTACTTGGGAATCAAGCCTCTGTTCGTCGTGGTCGGCACGAAGAATGGGCTTTTCGCCATGAGGGCGCTGATCATGTTGTATTCCCAGGCCGAGCCGTGGAATATGTTGGTTCCGGACTTGGTTGTGACGCTGACCGCAGCGCCGGAGGCAAATCCCTGCTCGGCGTTCATACTGTTGGTCACCACGTTGACGGAGGAGATGGCCTCGGTCGACGGGGTATATGCAGTGATCTCCGGAAGCCAGGCATAGATGTCGCTAACTCCGTCGATGCGGGTGCTGTTGTTGCTGCCCGACATGCCATTTGCATTGAACATCATCGTATCGGCGGGATTCCCAGATTCCGAGTGTTGTTCGGTTGGCGGCGAAAAGCCGGGAAGAATGAGGAACAAGCTTTGGAAGTTGCGCATATTTAATCCCGCGGTCGTCACGATCGTCTGCACTTGCGAAGTTTCCAGCTCAGATGAGACGTTTGCGGTATCGGTCTGCAGGTCGGGCGGCGCGGCGGTCACCGTGATCGTCTGTCCCACACTCGCCGGATTAAGCTGAGCGTCGAATCGCTGCACGTCATTCGCTTGTACGACGATCCCCAGCCCTTCAGTGCTGCCAAACGATTTTGCCGAAATCGCGACCTTGTACGTACCCGCCGACAAATCGTTAAGGCGATATATGCCGGCGTTGTCCGTCGTAGCTGTCTTTGCGATGTTCGTCCCAAGGTTGGTAGCCGTCACCGTGGCGCCAATAATTGCGGCGCCGCTGGAGTCGGTTACATTACCCACCAGGGTGCCATAAAGCACTTGCGCCTCGCTCGGACGCGGCATTAATAATGCCAGCAAGCTCACCAGGAACAAGGCAAAGATCATCTGCGGCGATCGTACCCGCAGAGAAGACCCGCGCCTTTCAAAACCTGAACGTTGCGTCATAGCCAATTCTCCTTTGCCGGCCTGGCCGACAATGTTTAACGGTCGGATTGATAAATGCAGTAATCGCCAGAATCACGTTCTGACTGATCTGCACAGTCCAAATCACGATGCCCGTCCCTCAGACCGAAATCTGCTGGGCGTGGCTCTTGATTGGGTGCATTGCTTCGCCCAGCGCTCTCGCCAGGCACATCAAGAGGTGCAAGTTGGTCACGATGGTCCGCCGCATCAAATGTTGATCTGCATTGTGATTGCCATCGGCCATCTGATAATGTTTACTGATTCACACCGATTGTTTCCTTCATGGATTTTCTTCTGTGGATGCCCCACAGTTGGCCCTTAGCTCAACTGACGCCTGCCCTGCATCCGCACCCTCGATTCGAACCTGGTTTATGCGGACCATCTCTTTACACTCGGATTCAAGTATTCAAGATGAAGCTATTGGTTGTCGGCACGAACTATATGAGAACAATATCTGGATTGTCAATGACAAATTCGATTCACTGAGTATCGTGCATCGTCGACACCCCGCACGTCGAGCAAAAGTTCCACACATCGCTTTTGTTTTGTTTATGTTGCAGACTTAAAAGCCCGGAAAATCCTAACGGCTGTCAACCATCAAATCTCAATGGCTAAGTCTTCTTGGCTTTCGAACTCCAGCCACGCCCTGGAGCGGGCGCGAGTCCTGCGTGACAGCCTGGTGCGGTTCACGAACAAAGCGCCGTTGAAATACAAGCGCCGCCGCTCCCCGCAACCTGGCGATATCCCCATCGTGGGTGGGAAGTATCTGGGGTGGCGGCCCAGCCAGCGTCAATGCAGCCGCTTCTTTCTCAATCACAGGCCCGAACCGGTGCCAGGCGGATGTAATGTCACCTGCAACGAAAATTACGCGCGGAGAAAGGCCTGCAACAATTGGGCCCAATCCGCGCCCGATGTGTAGAGCCTGCTTAGCCAGTGCCTCCACGGCAAACTGGTCGCCTTCCTCTGCCTTGTTGAGCAATTCGTGAAATGTAATCGATCCTACGCCGCCGGGCTGAAGTTCCTGATAATACCGCAGTGCTGCATGACACGATGCAACCGTTTCCCAGCATCCTTTGCGACCGCATGCGCAGAGGATTCCAGACCGGTCCAGGGAAATGTGACCAAACTCCCCTGCCATTCCGTGATTGCCCGTAATCACCTGGCCATTGGCGAATACTCCGGTACCAACGCCTTCCGAGACAGTTACAAGCACGGCATCGCGAATTCCATTGAGGCGTCCGAAAAGGAGTTCTGCCAACAGGCATGCGGTGGCAGCGTTCTCCATCCTTACCACCAAGCCAGTCTCCTTCTCGATTGCTTTCTTCAGATCGAAGTCGGACCAGTGCAGATTCGGCGCAAAGACCAGGCGCTGCGAACCGGGGTCGAATCTGCCGGGGAGACTGATGCCGATTCCTTCGATCGACTTGCCCGCAAAGGCCTCCCGCATCCGCTTTATGCAGTCCGTAATCAACCGCGTCGACCCAGCGGGTTTCGAGGTCAGAGGCACCTGTGACCGCGATAAAAGGCGACCGTTCAGATCGACCATGGCAATCGTTGCCTGTTTGGGATGTAGGTCAATCGCAATCACGATCAGGTCTTCATTCAGCCCCAACAACGTTGGATGGCGGCCGCGCGCAAGAGAAGCAATGCCGCCCTCGCGCACCCAATTCTCCTGGATGAGCTGCTCCACAATTTGCGAGACAGTACTTCGTTGGAGTCCCGATCTCCGCGACAAATCGGCACGGGAAAGAGGCTGGTTGGCACGGATCAGCTCAAGCACGATATTCCGGTTGATTCCACGCGCAGTTTCACTGGAGGCGAGTTGAACGTCAGTAAGGTCTACATGCCGGATAGCCTTTGGAGATTGCCGCAGTTGCACCTGATCCCCTCTCGCAAAGAAAGCACATGCGCGAGCCGTGCCGCGCAGGCGACATCGTCATTCACCTGAGCGCACGTAGCATAGCACAGTGCGCTTAGACCATAGTAGTGGAGCCGAAAGACTTACAGGGCAAACGCATCTTAATTGCTATATGCGCGAAGGGTTTGGCTTGATGGGATGGGGAGATGAACAGTCCCCTGAAGCATTTTGCCGATTTGCGTGATCCGCGGGTGGAGCGAACGCGGGA
>Ga0181535_10001327_pt1 | contig 32579 bp, 30 predicted proteins | sample PEATcosm2014_Bin_44_FD_119774 | JGI IMG/M metagenome (GOLD analysis project Ga0181535, IMG submission 119774) | Peatland microbial communities from MTU Mesocosm Facility, Houghton, MI, USA - PEATcosm2014_Bin17_30_metaG | ecosystem: Environmental > Terrestrial > Soil > Wetlands > Peat | place... | reverse complement strand
TCGACTTCTCGGTGTCCGTGAAGATGATGCGCGCGTCCTCATAGCGCCCGTCCGTGTCGGACCACACGTACATACTGCGTTGCGGCGAGTCAGGGGGCGCGAGACGCGCCGCCTTGAACCAGGGATGCTGATCGCTGGTGTGATTGATGACCAGTTCGATCATCACCTGCATGTTGCGCTGATGTGCTGCGTCCAGAAATGCTCTAAAGTCGTTCAGCGTTCCGTACGACGGATTCACATCGGCGTAGTTCGCGATGTCGTACCCATCGTCGCGCAGCGGAGAAGGGAAGAACGGAAGAAGCCAGAGGCAGGTGACGCCCAGATCCTGCAGGTAATCGAGCTTGGAAAGTAGACCTGGAAAGTCGCCGATGCCGTCGCCATTCGAATCGGCAAACGCACGCACATGCAGCTCATAGATGATCGCGTCTTTGTACCAAAGCGGATCGGTTGCGCTTGCCAGTTTCTTCACGCGGTGACTCTCCAGAGAAGTTCGATGCGTCGTCTTGGCGGCTTCATCTGTCCTTACTCTAGCGGCAGGCACCTCAGTCAACTTGACATAGCCGGATGCGATTTCCAAGTACCCGGAAGAATCCCGTGACCTGAATTGTGCGGAACTAGAGGAAGTATTCGAAATCAGTCTCCGCGCGCAGCTTACGGTGGATTTTGAGAATGTGCCCGGACCGCAGCGCGGGGTTCAGTTCGACATAGTTACGCGGCCCTTGCCAGAGGTACCGCTCGCCGCTCAGCAAATCTTCGGCCTCGAAGCCGCGGTCTTCCGGAATTCCCAGTTCGTGCAGCGGCAACGTCACCAATCCGCTCTGAGTGTGGCGCGGATCGAGGTTGATCACCGTGAGCAACAGGTTCGATCGATCGTCCGATTCTTTCGTGTAACAAATCAGCTGATCGTTTTCGCACACGTGGAATCGCAACGACCAATCATTCTGTAAGGCGGAATTTGTGTTGCGGATCTCATTGACGCGCGTAATCAGCGGGCGCAGACTGTCCGACCGGTCCAAATCCCAGTTTCGGATCTCGTACTTCTCCGAGTCGAGATACTCCTCGCTTCCGTGACGCACCGGGCGATTCTCCAGGAGCTCGAACGCAGGGCCATAGATCCCATAGTTCGCGCCCAGCGTGGCTGCCAGCAGATAGCGAACCGCAAAGGCGGGCTTCCCATCCATCTGCAAAAACTCGGTCAGAATGTCCGGTGTATTCGGCCACTGATTGGGCCGGAAGAACTCACGCACCGGCGTTTGCGTCAATTCGGTCAGATAAGACATGAGCTCGTGTTTGCCGTTGCGCCATGGGAAATAGGTGTACGACTGCCCGAACCCGATCTTCGCCAGCCGATACATAATCTTCGGCCGCGTGAAGGCCTCCGATAGAAAGAACACCTCAGGGTGATCTCGTTTGATCTCCGCAATCGCCCACTCCCAGAACGGAAACGCCTTGGTATGCGGATTGTCGACGCGAAAGATCGTCACGCCAAGCCCGATCCAGTAAAGGAAGACACTCTTCAGCTCTTCCCACATGCCAGCCCAGTCTTCGCTCTCAAAGTCGAACGGGTAAATGTCCTGGTATTTTTTTGGCGGATTCTCGGCGTACTGGATCGTCCCGTCGGGCCGCTTGCGGAACCATGCCTCGTGCTCACGCACATAGGGATGATCCGGCGCAGCCTGGAACGCGATGTCGAGCGAGACTGAGAGGTTCAGATCCTTTGCCTTCGCGACAAAACGTTTGAAGTCGTCCACAGTGCCGAGGTCATTGAGAATCGTTTTGTGCCCGCCTTCGGCTGCGCCGATCGCCCACGGGCTGCCATGGTCGACGTCTTTGGCTTCCGGCGTGTTGTTGCGGCCCTTGCGGAACGTTCGTCCGATGGGATGAATCGGCGGCAGATAGACTACGTTGAATCCCATCCCCGCCACATACTCCAGCCTCTTCTCGCAATCGGCAAAGGTCCCATGCTGGCCGGGGTCGGCCGCTGTCGAGCGCGGAAAGAACTCATACCAGGAGCTGAATCGTGCGCGCTCCGGATCAACCACGATGCTCAGCGTTTCCGATTCTGTCCCAAGATGTTTATCGGGATAACGAAGCGCCAGTTCGTGCAACATTGGGTCGGTTGCATGGGTGCGCAGGTCCGCGGGAGGCAATCCCGATTGCAGGACCTCGACCCGTTGTTTCAGCCACACATGGTCGCCGGCCATTGCTCGCGCAGCAGCTCCAGCCACCAGTTCTGCGCCGATCAGGTAGTCAACGCCCGCGTCCGTCTCAGCCGCTATGCGCTTGAGCAAATCGCGCCGCCACGTCTCAAAATGATCGACCCATCCCTGCACCTTGAACTCGTAGCGCCCCAGCTCACCTACTCGAAACGACGCAAACCAGCGGTCGTTACCCAAAGCCTGCATGGGGATCTCGGTCCACGCACCTGCACTTTCGCGACGCGCGAGCAGTGCCACGGCGATTGCGTCATGCCCATCGGTAAAGACATCCGCCTCGACGCGCACCTGGTCACCCACTGTGCGCTTGGCAGGGAAGCGTCCGCCATCCACCTGCGGAGTGATGCTCTCGGTGACAACCCGCCTGCGTCCTTCGATCTCGCTTAGCTTCATCGTTCGTTCACCGTACATCGGGTAGTCGATGCGCCGTCTTCCGCCGATCAATCAGGCTCTGGTACAACTCGACGGTCTGATGTGCGATCGCAGTCCAGCTGAACGTCTCCTCCACGCGCTTACGCCCGGCATCGCCGAACTTCCTGCACTTCTCCGGATCGTTGAACAACCGCGTGACGCGCTCGCCAAGGTCGCGCGCGAATTTCCCTGCATCGCTCGGAAAGCTCGTCACCGGGTCCTGATCGAACGGCACCAGATAGCCTGTCTCTCCATCGACCACAACCTCTTTGATGCCGCCCGTCGCGCTCGCAACCACAGGCGCGCGGCAGGCCATCGCTTCAAGATTGATGATCCCGAACGGCTCGTACACCGAAGGACAGCAAAACACCCGCGCATGGCTGTAAAGCTGTATCGTTTCCTTCCGCGTCACCATCTTTTCGATCCACACAATGTGGGGATGGTCCCGGCGCGCCCGCTCCACCTTCTCGCGCAGTTCGGTTGCAATCTCGGGTGTGTCCGGCGCGCCCGCGCAGAGCACGATCTGCGTCTCCGGTGGCATGTATCGAATCGCATCCACCAGGTGCGTCACGCCCTTCTGCCGTGTGATGCGCCCGACAAACAGCACGTATGGCCGCGTCGGTTCCACGCCATAGTCGCGAAGTGCGGTTGTATCGTTTGTTTTTCGATACTCGGCGAGGTCGATGCCGTTATAGATCACGTGCACCCGCGCGGGATCGACGTCCGGATAGGCGCGCAGGATGTCCGCCTTCGTTCCCGCAGACACCGCGACGATTGCATCCGCATCGAGAATCGCGGTCCGCTCCATCCACGAACTCATTGCGTATCCGCTGCCCAGCTGTTCGGACTTCCAGGCGCGCAGCGGCTCCAGCGAGTGCGTGGTCAGCACAAACGGAATGCCATAGAGCTTCTTTGCCAGATACCCGGCCATCGATACGTACCACGTATGTGTGTGGACGACGTCTATGCCTTCGAGCGCTTTGATCTGCGTTAGATTCAGGCTGAATGCTTCCAATGCGCCCTTGAATTTCTCCGTGGTACCGTTCGAGATCTCCGCCCACGGCTCAGACCCGCGCACATGCAGCCGGCCTTCATCGCTGTGTTGCGGTCCCCAGCAATGCACTTCCACGTCGATCTGCTTGGCCAGTTCGCGACTCAGATAATCGACATGGACGCCGGCGCCGCCATATACAAGCGGTGGATATTCGCGGGTAAACAGTCCGACGCGCAAGGCATCTCCTCTCGCTCGTTCAAGAGCGCCCGTCAAGTATAGCTGCGCCGGGTGCCTGCTCCGTGGGCCCGTGCTCAGCCAGCGGGGGCTTCTGCCGTCGTCTCCACTCGGCCTGCGCCCTCGGCTACGCGCCGGTACGAGTCCAGCCTCGACTCGTGGTCCCACGTGTCCGTCACCACGATGACTTCGTCGGCGCGTGTCGCTGCCACCAGCCGTTCCAGGCCCGCTTGAACCGTTTCTTCGGAGCCAACGATCGCCGCGCGCAGCTTGCTCTCGACAAGTGGCCGCTCCCAGTCGCTCCACACCGCGTCCATCGAGTCCACGGGCGGCAGTAGTTCTACCGGCTGATTCCGGATCAGCCGCAGGAATCTCTGTTGCGGAGTCGTGAACAGTCTTCGCGCCTCGGCGTCGGTTTCCGCTGCAATCACGGGAACACCAACCATCAGCCATGGGTGCATCAGGGTGTCGCTGGGCTTGAAGTTCTCTCGGTAAAGCCGCGACGACACTTCGAGCATGTCCGGCGCGAAGTGCGCAGCAAACGCAAACGGCAGCCCAAGCGCCGCTGCGAGTCGCGCACTGAATTCGCTCGATCCCAGCAGCGTGATCGGCACATTGCTTCCTTTGCCCGGGATCGCCTTGACCGCATGGCCCGGCTTCTCCGGCCCCAGGTAGGTACGCAGTTCTTCGAGCAGTTCCGGAAAATCGTCGCCGGTCTGGCGCAGATCGCGCCGCAGCGCCCGCATGGTCAGAAAGTTTCCGCCCGGTGCGCGTCCCAGCCCAAGGTCGATCCGTCCTGGAAAGAGTGCTTCGAGCGTGCCGAATTGTTCGGCTACGACCAAGGGTGCATGATTGGGCAGCATGACTCCGCCGCTGCCGACGCGAATTGTCTCTGTCGCCGCAGCTACGCGCTGAATCAGCAGCGCGGTCGCCGAGCAGGCCAGCCCCTCAATCGAGTGATGCTCCGCCAGCCAGAAGCGCCGAAAGCCCCACTTCTCCACGTGCTGTGCCAGGTCGACGGAGCGCGCTATGGCCGCGCCCGCCGTCTCTTCCGGATGCATACTGACGAGGTCCAGGACTGAAACAGGCAAGCTCATAATTCTTTAGATGAATTCGTTATCGCTGCGGTGCAACAAGGCCGCAACGAGTCGTGCCGGGCTAAGCCGTCGCGGTATTCTCGCGCGTCGCCAGTACTACAACCGCGCCCAGCGATGCCAGCACGCAGATCAGTGCGAACAGAAACACATTCGCATACCCGAAGGCGCCGATGACCGCGCCCGCCACCGGACCCACGAGAAAGAAAGAGACATCGGAAAACACGGTATACACACCCAGTGCCGTACCGCGGCTCCGTTCCGGGACGTGCTTGACGGCCTCGACGCCCAGCGCGGGAAATACGAGCGAGAATCCGAACCCGGCCAGCGCTGCTCCACCCACCGCCATCGCCGGAGATACGGCCCGCCACAACAGAAGCACGCCCAGTGACTCGACAATCAGGCAGGTGATGCCCACAGGGAACCCGCCGTAGCGGCTGATTGTGTGAATAAACAATAACCGGGCTGCAATGAACGCCAGTCCGAATCCCGTCAGGCAGAGTGCAGCGCCATTCCAGCTTCGGCTCGCGTAGAACAACGTCACGAAGGTAGCCAGAACGCTGTAGCCCACGCCGCCCAGGGCAAGCGCCATGCCGTGGGGTGTCACGCGCCCCAGAACGTCGCGGAAGGGCAGATGTTCGCCATGCACTACGGGCACGGGCTTCTTAAATCGCGCAAAAATGAAGCTCGCTCCGCAGGCGACAGCCGTCACGATCCCGATGGAGGCCAGTCCCCAATGCTGTTCCATAACCACGCCCAGCGGGGCACCCAGCGCCATGGCTCCATAGGTGGCAACGCCGTTATAGGCGATCACCTTAGCAGTATGGTCGTGCCCCACGGCCGTAACGCCCCACAGTGTCGCCCCTGTCGAACCCAGGCTTTCGCCGACTCCCAGCACAAGCCGGCTTGCAAACAGGCTGACCAGTGCGAGCCAGGCCGGGTTGCGATGTAAGGCCCCTGCCCCGAGCAGCAGCAATCCGCTGGCAGTACACGCGGCCATGCCCCACAAGACCGAGACCTTCGCTCCGGAGTGATCGCTGATGCGACCCGCCCAGGGCCTGCTTAGAAACGTTGCAATGTATTGAATGCTGATCACCAGCCCGGCTAGCGATGCATGGTAGCCCATGCGCAGGTGCACATACGCCGGCAAAATGGCCAGGGGCAACCCGATGGCGAGATAGCAGATGAAGGTGAAGAAAACGTAGCCGAGGATCCGTCTTACATCCGCGCGCGATGCGTGCGGAACGACCTGCGAAGTGCTGTCGATGGTGGGGCTTTCCATGCGGGGAGAGGTCGAGCAGCCTGAGACTGTTCTCTCCTAAGTATAGCGAACGCCGAATCCCGAGTATTTCCAGTCTCGCCGGCCGCTCAGGATTAGTGCAGCCGGTTCAGCGGGGGTGTCGTCTCCGCTGTCGTTGGCTCGACTCCGAACGCCCGGTTCAGGAATTCAATCAGGCGCTGGCGCGCGTCGTATCCGTGCCATGGCTCCGGCGACGGCCGTCCGAACATCCCCACGGCGAGCGGCCCGTGATCCTCGCGTGGATATGTGACCAGTTCGACAGGCACGCCCTCCTGTCGCAGCGCGCGATACATCTCCTCGGATTGCCCCAGCGGATCGGTCGTGTCGCTTTCTCCCTGGATCAACAGGAAGGGCGCCTTTGCCTTCGCGGCGCCAGCCAGAGGGCTCTGCTTCCAGGCGTCCTCCAGGTGCTCCCACGGCTTGCCGAAATACCAGCGGTCGTACCAGGAGCCGTGCTCGGTCCCGTATTCGCTGAACTGGTCGATCACGGGTGCCGCGCTAATGACGGCCTTGAAGCGATCGGTCTTGCCCTCCACGAAGGCCGCCATCTCGCCGCCATAGCTGTAGCCCATCAGCGCCGTCTTCGCGGGGTCCAGCGAATACTTCGCGAGCGCCGCATCGACGCCTGTCATGATGTCCCGATAGTCGCCGCCACCGAGGTCATTCTTGTTTGCAGCGCCAAACTTTACACCGTAGTTGGATGAGCCGCGCGGATTCGGACGCAGGACGGCCCAGGCGTGTCCGACAAGAAATGCAACAAAGGCGTCGTTGCGATCCTCGAATGCGCCGAATGGTCCTCCGTGCACATCCACGATCAGTGGGATTCTGGTTGAGCCCGAACCCGATCCTTGCCCCGGAGGCATGTAGAGCAGCCCGTCAATCGTGAAGCCTTCATTTTGCCACTGCACCAGCTCCGGCTCTACAGAACGCAAACCCGGTGCCAAGTCGGGAATCGGCAGCGTCGTGCACGCGTCGCCGAGATGCTGCGCGTAGCAGAGTTCTTCCGGCTGCGCGCCGCTCTCCGCGAGCCAGAGCCAACCAGTCTGTTTACGATTCGTGTTCAGACCTGAGACCACAGGTGCTCCCAGAGCGACCTGCTCAGGCGCAGTCTTGCCGTCGAGTTTGATCCGCACGGTAGTCGCATGGGTCGCCACGGCTGCAGGCGCGATCACCGATCCGTCCTGAGCGAAGAAAAGGCCAGATGCATTGAGCTGTCCCGCGAATCCGCCTGACAACCGCACTGGCTTTGTGCCTGCTTCGCCGACGTGCAGCGCGAACAGCTCGTCATAACCCGGAGGCGCATCTTCCGGTGTCTGCGCGCTGAAGACGATCTCGCTTCCGTCCGTGCTGAACGCCCCGCCACCCACGGTGGGAGGAATCGCATCGAGCTTGATTGCCTTGTCCGGCGTTGCCGCATCCACCAGCCACGCCGCACCCGCCGGTCCCAGGTCCCCCAGATCGTTGGGCGGTTCGGTGACAACCAGCAGCCGATCCATTGCCGGCGACCACACAGCACTGCGCACATCCGGTGCGATCGAAACTGCCTTCAGGGCTCCATCGATCTTGCCGCCATCCTTCAGCGCCGCAAGATAGAGCCGCGTTCCGTGCTTCTCATGATTGACCCAGGAAGCATCGGCCTTGGCATCCTTCTGCTTCTTTTCGCCCTGCGTCTCTGGATCGCGCGCCCAAAAGGCCAGCCATTTCCCATCGGCCGAGAGCCCGAATCCCGATGGCTCCAATACGGCCTGCTCTGGAGTGGCATCCTCTTTTTTCTTGTCGTCCGTCGGCTTGTCTGCGGGTTTGTCGTCTGACTTCTTCTCATCTTTCTTTTCGACGTCTGCCGGCGGGATGGCGTTCTTCTCCTTCGATTCATCCACAGTCGGTGCAATCTTCAGCTCATACGGCGCCGCCTCACCTCCACGTAGATCGAGCCGAAACAGTTCGGTGTGTTCACCACGATGCGCCAGAAAGAAGATCGCAGACCCATCCGGTGCCCATTGCGGATTGTGTTCGCCGCGCTTGTCCGCTGGAGGCGAGAACGTCAGTTGCCGAGCTTTTTCGCCCCCAGTCGTCGGCACAATCCAGACATGAGCTTTCCCGCCGTCGGCCGTCGCATCGACAATCGTGAACAACGCCATCTTGCCGTCCGGCGAGAGCAGAGGCCCGCCAATCGATTTCAGATGCCGAAGATCGTCTGTGGTCGGGAAGTGTGCCGCCGGCGCGGCCTCCGCATGCAGTCGGCCCGCCCCAAGAGAACCAAACATCAGGACACAGAACGTCAGCAGAAGGGAAGTACGGCCCAGGGAAGAATCCATGCGCCCAGCATACACGGGAGAAGAGCCGGTTCCGTCAACGCAGTCCTTCAGCGTAGAACAGAAAAGCCGCTCGATTTCGAGCGGCTTTTCTGTTCTGCGGTCTCTTGCCTTACTGGGCTTGCTGCGCCGAGGGCCGTGCGGCCGGGGGCGGGACCTGCTGTGCCGGCTTCGGCTTGGCCCCATCCTTCTTGGATGGCGCAAGAATGGCGTGCAGAATCGTGCCTTCCATGCGCGGCATAAACTCTACCGAGCCGGCTTCGCCAATGTCTTGAATCAGACGGTTGATGATGGCGTAGCCCAACTCGCGATGCGCCATCTGGCGGCCACGGAAGCGCAGGCTCGCCTTCACCTTGTCGCCTTCAGTCAAAAAGCGCACGGCCTGGTTCTTCTTGGTCTGGTAGTCATGCTCGTCTACCGTAACCGAGAACTTCACTTCCTTGATGGTGATAACCTTCTGCTTCTTGCGCGCTGCGCGCTCGCTCTTTTCCTTCTCGTAGAGGTAGCGGCCGTAGTCCTGAATGCGGCAAACCGGCGGCACTGCGGTGGGCGACACTTCCACCAGATCCAGCCCGCGCTCGCGGGCGATCTTCAGGGCCTCAAAAGGGGCCAGGATGCCAAGTTGTTCGCCGTTTTCGTCGATGACACGGATTTCGCGTGCGCGGATGCGATCGTTGATGCGGATAAAGGACTTTGCCGAACGTTTGTCGAGTGCGATGGTGCTCCTCCAGGCGAGGTCCGCTGCTCTTCTCCGGTCTGCAATCCGGAACAACACTGAGCCCGCGAACGCACCCTGAGTATAGCATTGGTTTGGCTGCGGAAAGGCCCGTTTCCTTAGGATTAATCGGCTGCACAGGATGCTGTTGAAGACGATCTGGAGTGCGTCAGAGCGCCTTCAGCGGTTACGCCAGTGACTTCGATACTCACACGCTGATTGGCCCTCAACTCGCCGTCCACCTCAAACGGCAGAAAGTTCTCCGTTAGTCCTACCGTCCGGCCCAGACGCCGGATGTTCTCTGGCGTATTGAGTGTGAGCGCTTCCAACTCCCGACCAACGAACTGCCGCCGATGTTCAACCGTCTTCTCGGCCGCAAGCGTGCGTAGCCGTGCCATGCGCTCTGCGACAGCCCCGGCAGCAACGGGGTCTGCCGAATGCAATGCCCAGGCACGCGTGCCCGGGCGCGGCGAAAACGGAAACAAGTGCAGATAACCGAACGGCAATGCGCGGATGAACGCGACAGTCTCCTCAAACTCAGCATCCGTCTCGCCGGGAAAGCCCACCATCACATCCGCTCCCAGCGTCAGCTCCGGCCCAGTCGCCTGCAGTAGAGCGTCGACTTTCTCCGCGTAGTGCCACGGCCGATAGCGCCGGTGCATGCGATGTAGTACCGCGTCCGATCCCGACTGCAACGGCAAGTGCGCATGGCGCGCCAGACGTGTACCGCCGAACTCCGCCATCAGCTCGATCAACTCTTCATCCCAGTCCATCGGCTCGATGGAACTCAGGCGAAGACGCGGCAGTTCGGTCCGCTCAAAGATATGGCGGACGAGCGTCGCCAGATTTGCCGGAGATCCGTCGGGCAAAGGAGAGAAATCGCGTCCCCACCTCCCCAGGTTGATCCCCGACAGCACCAGCTCTACGCCGCCGGCTGCGACAAATCCCTCAACCTGCTTGAACACGCTCGCCGCGGGCAAGCTGCGTGAAGCCCCGCGCGTCCACGGGATCACGCAGAACGAACATCGGTTGCTGCACCCTTCCTGGATCTTCAGGTTCGGCCGCGTCTGCGCGCCGGGAACGACCTGCGCCTCTTCGAGAAAGGAATGCGCAAAGCGATCGTCCGCCAGCACAAGCGTCTTGCCCGAAAGCAGCGAGTTCACCGGAACCAGATTTGACCCCGCAGGGGGCATGCGCCCTTGCGCGAGGCTCTGCGCAATCCCCGGCGCGAATGTCTTATGGCTATTGCCAACGACAGCGGCTACGCCGGGCAGAGCTATCAATTCCTCCGGTGCCCGTTGCGCATAGCAGCCAGTCGCGACAATGCGCACCTCCGGATTCATTCGCTTGGTCCGCCGAATGAAGGCTCGCGCCGCACGATCGGCCTCCGCCGTCACGCTGCAGGTATTCACAATCACCACATCGGCGTTTTTCGGCTTGCCCTCAGCGAGCCCCGCTGCTTCCAGGCGTTCGGCAATCGCCTCGCCATCGGCCCGTGCCGCGCGGCAGCCAAAGTTCTCGATGTGAAACGAAGCGCTCACATATCCAGCCTACCGCAGGGCCAGATACCAGCGAATCAGAGCGAAGAGGCCTCCGGCAACGAAAAGCGATCCGAAGATCGGTTTGTTGTACTGGGCGAACCATGAAGGCAGGTAAATGTCGAAATTGGGCGTTCTCGATTCGGTAAAGCGGGCTGCAATGTTGGTCAGTGGGCAACGACCGCCATTCGCGGCCAGAAGCGCGCATTCGCAGACGACGATCGCGCTCAGCACGACGGCGCCGCGAAACCATGCCACCGCCGCTGCCACTGGAACCGCCAGCACGCAACTGCCCAAGAGAACCCAAATCGCCGTGTGGGCAAGCTTGATCGCGGTGAGAATGCGGATTCGGCGAGCGTTCGGATTCACGTCTCGATTCTGCCAGCGATGCCTCATCTAATCGGTGTTCTGGCTCATGGTCTATTGTGATCAGCGGCGTTGCCCATCGGATACCGCTTATCTGCAGCCTCTCCTTACGGGCAGTCTGAATAGGGCTGTGCTAGACTCCGTTTCGCCATGCGAATCCGTCGCTCTTTGTTGCCAACTCTTCTGCTCCTCGGCGCGCTCCCTACCTGCTCGCTTTTCGCCCAGCAGAATGCCGCACCGCACCTCGAAAAGCGTGGCGCCGCGACCCAACTCATCGTTGACGGCAAGCCGTTTCTGATTCTTGGCGGCGAGTTGCACAATTCCTCGTCCTCCAGCCTCGATTACATGAAGCCCATATGGCCTGCGCTCGCTGGAATGCACCTCAATACCGTTGTCACGCCGCTGAGCTGGGAACTGATCGAGCCCACCGAGGGCAAATACGACTTCACCCTCGTCGACGACCTGCTCGACCAGGCACGCCAGCAGCATCTGCGCATCGTCTTTCTCTGGCTCGCGTCGTGGAAGAACGGCATGTCGAGCTATGCGCCTGTGTGGGTCAAGCAGGATACGCATCGCTTTCCGCGCGTGGTCGAGAATGTCGCCGAGGCCGAAGTGCTCAGCCCGATGGCCAAGGCCACCCAGGACGCCGATGCCCGCGCCTTCGCCGCAACGATGCAACACATCAAAGAGGCCGACAGCCGCGACCACACGGTCCTGATGATGCAGGTCGAAAACGAAGTGGGCGTCCTCGGCGACACGCGCGACCACTCCGACGCGGCCAACCGTGCCTTTGCGTCCGCCGTCCCAGCCGAGCTCACCCACTATCTCGCCGCGCATCACGACGCACTCTACCCCGGCCTGCGCGCGCTCTGGGAGGCCAACGGCAGCAAGACCTCCGGCACCTGGGCCGAGGTCTTCGGCGACACGGACCGTGCCGACGAGATTTTCATGGCCTGGCACTACGCCCGCTTCATCCAGGCCGTCACCGCGGCCGGACAGGCTGCCGACAACATTCCCATGTACGTCAATACCTGGCTTGCCGGAGACGATGCGACACCGGGCAATTATCCGAGCGGTGGTCCCGAGCCGTGGGTAGTGGACATCTGGAAGGCTGCCGGATCGGCGATCGACGTCTACTCACCCGATCTCTACGATCCCAACTTTGCGCTCTGGTGCAAGCGCTATCACCGGCCCGACAATCCGCTCTTCATGCCTGAAACGCGTGGCGGCTCTGCCGGCGCTGCCAACGTCTTTTATGCCCTGGGAGAGCATGCCGCCTTTGGATTCTCCCCCTTCGCTATCGAGAGTGAGATCGACCCCAAAGGCGATCTCGCGAACAGCTATGGTCTTCTCGCGGGGTTGTCGCCGCTGGTTGCCCAGCACCAAGCCGATGGAACCATCCACGGGTTCTTGCTCAACCGCGAGCATCCCTCCGTCGACCTGAACCTGGGCGGTTACACGCTTCATGTCACCCTCGACGAGATCTTTGGCAGTCACGCCGAAACCGGCTACGGTCTCATCATGGCCACCGGTCCCGATGAGTTTCTGGGCGCGGGCGAAGGCTTCCGGGTCGACTTTACCGCGCGTTCCGGCAAGCGGGCCGGCATCGCTTCCGTCGATGAAGGCATCTTCAACGATGACGGCCAATGGATTCCAGGCCGCCGTCTGAATGGCGACGAAAACGACCAGGGCAAGGGCTGGCGTTTCGACCCGCGCCAATCGAACATTGAGAAGGTGAAGCTCTACCGCTTTGAGTGAGCGGTCGCGGTAAACTGCCTTCCGTGCAACGACCTTTCTCGGATTCACCCAGGAGGCATCGTAGATGAACGTCCTTAAGATTTGCCTGTCGATGATTGTCATGGCCCTCTCGATCATCCCATGCACCGCGCATGCCCAGATGCCTGCGAAGAAAATGGCGGTCAGCGGCGGCAACCTCTGCGTGACAGAGGGAACGGTTAGCAGCGACACAGGGAATCGCCTGACCGTAGACGTACCGAAGATGCGGGCCTATGTGAACGCTTGGACATCCCAGGCAATCGAGGCGCAGTTTACCTACCTCGGACCTACGGCCGAAGAATCGACACTCGATTCGGGCGAAATTCGGCGTCAGTTCGGCCTGAAACTGCGCGCGCAGAACGCCTGCAACCTGGTGTACGCCATGTGGCGCATAGAGCCGGAGTCGAAGATTGTCGTCTCCATCAAGAGGAATCCAGCCCAAACCAATAGCGCAGAGTGTGGGAACCGTGGTTACCGGAACATCAAGCCAGAACATGCTGCTGCTGTGCCCGTTTTGCATCCCGGCGATACCCACTCCCTCAGCGCCGCACTGGATGGGGATGAACTGCAGGTATTCGTCGACAATCGCACCGTATGGGAAGGAGGCCTGGGACCAGACGCACAGGATTTGAACGGGCCCTTGGGAATTCGCTCGGACAATGTTCGCCTGGCGCTTGATCTGAAAGCCGGCGCAGCGGCTGGCATGCACCCGGATTTCAAGGTTGCCTGCAAATCGGGTCCCGGCGTTTCAGACTGAAGCCTGGTGAGGCCCCAATTGCAGCTTGGTAGAATGCCGTTTCGGCCAGGCCGCTCTAGGGTCTCCGATTCAATTCATCCAGCGCACCGTGGGCCAGGGCCGCGTCGACTGCGGTACAACGATGAAGCCTTCGCGCCAGTGTCCGTCCTCGCGGCGTGGTGTAGATCCGACAATGCGCGCTCCGGCCGGATTACGTGCCTCCAGCGCGAGCCCCGCCAGCCCGCCGACGATCGCCTGGAGCTGGTCGTGGTTCGGAGGTCGATTGACGGTCACCGGCGCGGTGGCTTGCAGCGCCGCAAAAGCTTCAGCCAGATCGCAGACCGTTGCGCGCTTTTTTGCCGGTAGCGGCCGAATTCCGAGCGCCTTCCACGCGGCATACGGATAGCTCTCAACCAGCAGGTGGGCGCCGGTGTCTTTGGGCTGATCGCTTGCTGACAGCCGCTTCCAGCCGCGCCGGCACAAGGCGTCGTACACATCGACGCAAAACTCCGCGAAAGGCCGATAGGTAACCGGCTTCACCATGCCCGGCAATCCCGTCTTGGCGGCTGTGTTCAGCTCTCGTTCGCGGAGTCGCGCATGTTCCAACCCATTGCAGGTCGATTTCCATGCCTGCGGACCGTCCAGCATCACGATCCGAATATCCCGGATGCCGCACAGATGGTTCAGACGGCCTGCCAGGACCTCGGCCTGCACAGGGACAGGTTCGTTTCCCGGCACGATTTCAGAGACGATCTCGCAGGCAATGGATGCCCCTGGTTCGCGCCCGCGCTCCAGCACCACGATCCCCAAATCGGTCCAACGCCGGAAAGCAAGGTCCACGCTGAGGATAGCCATGTTCCTACGCTAGGCTCTGTTCCGAAGCCCGACAAGCGAGTGGCGGCAAGATTCTGCTTGGGTTATACTGAAATGGTCCGTATTCCGGCACCGGGAAATCTGTGTGCCCAGGCGGCGTGATGGGAAATACTCCCGTCTCAAACGAGAAAAACAATGCCCAAGTTGAAGACTCATAAGGGCGCGGCCAAGCGCTTCAAGAAAACTGGCACCGGCAAAATTGTCCGGCACCAGACGAAGACGCGGCACATCCTTTCGTCGAAGTCTCCCAAAGTGAAGCGCAAGCTCGGCAAGAGCGTGATCGTTTCCGATGGAGACCACCTGAAAGTCGCGCGCATGATTCCTTACGCCTAGTCGTCGCGCCTCAAGGCGCTTCAGGGCTGCTTGCGAAGCGGCTCCCCGCACGGAACAATTTCAGATCCGGCGGAGTGATCAAGGCTTGAACGAGCGAGTGAAGAGGCCCACAGGTCGGTTTTAAACCGGCCCTCCTGCCTTCAGCCGCGTAGATCGCACCAACAAACGGAGAAAGAACCATGCCTCGCGTCAAACGCAGTACCAAACGGAACGACCGCCGCAAAAAGATTCTCGATCGGGCGAGCGGCTATTTCCTCACAAAATCGAAGCTCTACCAGGCAGCGCAGGAAGCCGTCGAGCGCGGACTTAAGTTCGCTTACTCCGGTCGTCGCCAGAAGAAGCGCCAGTTCCGTTCACTGTGGATCGTGCGCATTGCTGCCGCCGCCAAGCTGAACGGCACCAGCTACTCGCAGCTCATCAATGGCCTCAAGAAGGCCGGCGTTGAGCTCGATCGCAAGATTCTGGCCGACATCGCCGTGCACGATGCCGCCGGCTTTACCAAGCTGGTGGAGCAGGCGAAAGCCGCTCTCGCCAGCGAAAAGAAAAGGGCTGCTGCCTAAAGACTCTTACCCGCGACAACGCCCGGACTGGGGACGTCACGCAAACGGCTCGGAGCTCAAGGCTCCGGGCCGTTTGGCTTTAGGCTCTTTGTTGATCAATCGCCGTCATTTATTCTGAGAGTTCGCAATGACCACAGAAATCCACCCACCCTCGTCGTTCGATGACGACGCGCTCGACAAGGCATTTGCGCAGGTTGCAGAACAAGCGCGTCAAGAAGCCGCCGCACTCAACACTCCTGACTCCTTCGAAGCGTTTCGTCTCCGCTGGCTTGGCCGCAAGCAGGGCCGGCTCAACGACGTTTCAGCCTGGCTGAAGGTTGCGCCTCCTGCTGCGAAAAAGTCTGTTGGCGAGCGCTTCAAGGTGCTCAAAGAGCTTGTCGAGAGCCTTCTCGAACAGGCGGCCGGCTCAGGACCGAGCGACAGAGCCCTCGCCGCCGAGGCAATCGATATCACGCTTCCCGGATCGCGCCGCCTCACCGGCGCTGAACACCCCATTACCCGTACGTGGAACGAGATTGTCTCGGTCTTCGCGGCGCTTGGCTACTCCGTTGGTGTTGGCCCCGAAGTCGAAACCGACTTCTACAACTTCGAGTCGATGAACTTTCCGCCCGGCCACCCGGCGCGCGACACGCAGGACACACTGGTCATCGCGAACCAGGAGCGCCGCCCCCTCCGCGATCGCCTCCTGCTGCGCACGCACACGTCTCCGGTCCAGATGCGCACGATGGAATCGCAACCACCACCTGTGCGCATCGTGATTCCGGGCAAAGTTCATCGCAACGAAGCCGACGACGCGACCCACTCGTCCATGTTCCACCAGGTCGAAGGCCTCTGCGTCGATACCAACATCACCTTCTCGGACCTCAAGGGCACACTCGATCACGCCATGAAGGCGCTCTTCGGTTCTTCCGTCAAAACGCGCTTCTTTCCGTCGTTCTTCCCGTTCACCGAGCCGTCGGCGGATGTGCAGATCAGCTGTATTTTTTGTGGAGGAAAGGGCTGCCGCAAATGCAAACACTCCGGCTGGATCGAACTGCTCGGCTGCGGCATGGTTGACCCAGCAGTCTTCGCCTTCGCTGCGGAGAAGCAACCCGCCTACGACTCGAAGGAGATCTCCGGATTCGCTTTTGGCATGGGCATCGAACGCATCGCCATGATGAAGTACGGCGTCAGCGATATCGGGCAGTTCTTTTCAGGAGATATGCGCTTCCTGGGGCAGTTCGCATGAAGATACTCACCAAATGGCTTCGCAGTTATCTGCCCGAACTCCCCGTCTCTGACACGCAGCTTGCGGAAGCCCTGACCCTGCGTGGGATCGCCGTCGAAGGCATCTTCGACCTCGGCCCCGCCAATGGCTCGCTCTACGAGATGGACCTCACCACCAACCGTGTTGATGCGATGAACCACCATGGCATCGCGCGCGAGGCTGCCGCGATCTATGGCGTCGAACTCAAGTCCCTCGACTTGAAGCTTCCGGAATATTCGCCCTCTCCACAGGAGTTTTCTGTTCAGATCGAAGCCCAGGATGCCTGTGGCCGCTTCACCGCGCGTGTTCTGCGCGGCATCACCATCGGTGAATCGCGCGACTGGTTTGCTGGCGCTGAGGTCGACACCTATTTCAAGCTTCTCGAACAGAAGAAGATCTCCAACGCCGTCGATGCGACCAACTTCGCTTGGCTTTCGATGGGCCAGCCCACGCACGCCTTCGATCTCGACAAACTCGAGGGCGGCATCGTCGTGCGCCGCGCTCGCAAAGGCGAAAAGCTGAAGACCCTCGACGGCATGGATCGCATCCTTGATCCCGAAGATCTCGTTGTCGCCGATCACGCGAAACCCGTGGGCCTCGCCGGAGTCATGGGCGGCTGGGACACGATGATCACGGCTGACACGAAGAACGTGCTGGTCGAAGCTGCCTGGTTCGATCCGATGGCCGTGCGCCGCACCGCGCGCCGCCACGGGCTGCACACCGACGCCAGCCATCGCTTCGAGCGTGGCGCTGACTTCAACGCAGGGCCTGTCGCGTCGGCCATTGTGTCGCGCATTCTCCTCGCCAACGGTGGATCGATCGAAGGCGATCTCGTCGATGTGCGCGTGCCCGCAATCCAAGCCCGTACAGCACACCGCAGGGCCGTGTCTCTCGCCTTGAGCGAAGTGCAGCGAATCCTTGGCACGACCGTCGACCCTGATGGGATCACCGCCTCCACCGTCGACAACGTTCTCACTGGCCTCGGTTGTGGGCTCGCCCCTGCAGGCGCCGCCGCGTGGAGTGTCACGCTGCCCAGCTGGCGTCTCGATCTCGAACGCGAAATTGACCTCATTGAAGAGGTCGCGCGCGTCTACGGCTACAACCGCTTCGCGAACACACTCCCGGCTTTCGGTACAGGTGTGAAGGCTCTGCCGTGGGCCGAAACCGAATCCGCTGTCCGGCACACAATGCTCGCCGCCGGCTTCCACGAGGGGATTGCCAGCACCTTCTGCTCCACCGCTGAGGCCGCTCTTACCGCGCCGCAGCCAGGACTGATTGTGCCGCTCGGCAACCCGCTCAGCGAAGAAGCGGGCGTCATGCGCCCATCGCTTCTTCCCGCCATGCTCGCTGCGGTGGCCGGCAATCTGCACCGCGACGTCAGCGATGTACGCCTGTTCGAAGTCGGCACCGTCTTCAGCGGGACCACGGAAAAAGTGGAGGAGCGTCCGGCTCTCGCGTTCGGTGCGTCCGGCGCACTGCCGGAGCAATCTGCGCTTCACCCCGAGCGCTCAATCGAGTTCCAGGATGTGAAAGGCGTTGTCGAGCAGCTTGTCGCGCGCTTCCAGATCCGTACCGTCTACTTCGATCGCTTCCCACCCGAGTCCGGATTGTTGCCTGCGTGGCTGCATCCCTATCGCTCTGCCCGCGTCAATGCCGATGGCATCACGGTGGGCTGGCTTGGCCAGTTGCATCCCAACCAGGCAGCGATCCGCAAAATCAAGGTTCCGGTGCTCCTTGGAGAGTTGTATCTCGACCGGCTCTACAAGTTGCCGTTGCGTACCCCCGTCGCCCGCGAGATCTCGCGCTTTCAGCCGGTGCAGCGCGACTTTTCCCTCATCCTGAACGAAAGCATCTCGTGGGAGAAGATCGATCGAGCCCTCGCTACCCTGCGTATTGCTGAGCTGGTGGACTGGCGCCCCCGCGAGGTCTTTCGCGACGCAAAACTCGGCGCAAATGACTACTCGCTTCTGCTCGGGGTTACCTTCCAGGCGTCCGATCGCACCTTGCGCGAAGAAGAGCTGCAGAGCTTCCAGGCGCAGATTGTGGCTGCGGTGGCAGCCGCCGGCGCACGTCTACGGACATAAAACGAAACCAAGGTCACCGCATCTCAAAACCTCTCTGAGTCGACGGGCCGGCAACTATGCGAAGGCCAGAAGTCTTCTCTGCCGGGGCTAAAGCTGCAGGTCCTGGCGAGAGGTTCTCGTCGCTGGGTGTCCTGGAAAGGTACCTGCTAATCCACATCACGTTGTCTTAACGTCACGTCAACACGGCGCTATACTTGCACGAAGCGTGAGCGCGCGGAGGTAGTTTTGATGTCGCAGACATTCTTTGAACCTGAAGTCGCGGAGGAGCGAAAAGAGGGGACCAAAGCCATTCATTCTTCGGTCGAGCCTGCTGCTCTGACCCTGAGTGTCGATGATTTTTCGGCTCTCGAAGAGCGTGTTGTGCGTGCCGTTGAGCTCTTGAAACGTGAGCGGCTGGCCCGCGCGGCAGCCGAAGAGCGTGCCGTCAAAGCCGAAGCACAGCTTGCCGAACAGGGGCCAGCCGCCGACCAGTTGAAGCAGGAAGTCCGCTCTCTGCGCGCCGAGCGCGATCAGGTCCGCCAGCGTGTCGAGCGCCTGCTCGCGCAACTCGATGCGTTGGAGCTTTGAGGTGATGCATGGCCAAGAATGAAGTTGGAGTGCCCCCCGGTTACACAACGGTCACGATCTACGACCAGTCCTATCACCTGACCGGCCAGAATACTGCGCACATCCACAAGCTGGCTGACTTGGTCGACAGCAAGATGCGTGCAGTGGCCTCCCACGGCCGCACAGTCGACTCGTTACGCGTAGCTGTGCTGGCCGCCCTCAATCTCGCCGATGAACTCTATCGCGCTGGCGGGGCGGTGACAAACGATGGTCATGCACGCGCCCTCAGTTTGCGCGGCATGCTCGACGAGGTTCTCGAAGACGAGCTCAAAATCGGCTGAATTTGAGGTGTTTCTTGATCCCGCTCGCACTCAGGCGCTCGATCCCAATTCCGGACTCCGCCCCAAAATGAGAAAGGCGGAAAACGTATCACACCTTGGTTACCCCGCACAAGACTTGCAATTCTTCGCAACTGCCCCTACTATCCGCAATAGAAACCGGCCTGCAAAGCAGGTGGGTGGTCAACGCTGGATGAACCAACATTCATTGAACAGGGGCTCGACTCGTCTATAACGGTTCTGTGTGCCGTGTCCGCCAGTCCGGAATGCCTAATGAACCACGGGGAGCTCCACCGTCTTAGGACGGGTTCACCAGCGCATCACGCACGGCCCAGTGGGCCGGATTTCTACCCACCTCAACCCACGCTCTGACCGGAGAAGATATTCTTCTCCTACGTGTATCCCGTACTCTTCCACGCCGGTCCCATCGTCGTTCCCTCGTACGGCGTGTTGGCAGCGCTCGGCATCTTGCTGGCGCTTGCCCTGCTCCTGCGTACATCTCGTCTCGCGGGTTTGAATCCCAACCCACTCTGGAATCTCTCGATCGTCGCCCTCTTTGCCGCGCTCGTGGGATCGCGCCTGGTCCTTCTTGCTCTCAACTGGACCATCGTGCGCACGCATCCTGCCTGGCTGCTTGGTCTTGCCATGGTGCATCATCCGCTTCTCGCGGGCATTAGCGCTGCCTTAGCGATCGCCGCAGCCGTTCCCTATGCGCGTGTGCAACATCTGCCCCTAAGGCCTACACTCGACGCGTTCGCTGCACCGACCGCGCTCGCGCTCAGTTGCGAGCAACTCGGCGCGCTGCTCGCGGGCTCGGGCTACGGCACCGAAACCTCCGTGCGCTGGGCCGTTGTGTATACGCATCCCCTCGCCGCCCAGTGGAGCGGAGCGCCGCTCTTCGTCCCCCTCCACCCCGTGCAGGCTTACGCCGCTCTCGCATCCCTCGTAATCGCTGTTGCACTGTTGCTCTGGACGCCTCATCGTCGCCGGCCCGGGGACGTCGCCGGCGCCGCTCTCCTTGCAATCGCAGCCGTGGTCTACTTCACGGAGTTCTTTCGCGACATAGAGGGCCGAGGCTCCGTGCTGAGCGGCTCAGTCGACGGACCGCAGCTCGCTTCGGTCGTGCTCGTTCTTCTCGGCATGCTTCTTCTGTTCGATCAAAGCCAGACGCGCTCCTCCGATGCGATCCCGGTTGGCAGCGCTGTCGAGGTCCCCAATGAGTGACGTACGCACTGTCGTCGTCCCGCTCGAAGCTGCAGGCCGGCGACTCGATCACTTTCTCGCAAGCGCGCTCACTCCTGTCAGCCGCTCCCGCGTCCAATTGCTCCTCGAACAGGGCGACGTGCTGCTCAATGGCGCGCACCCCAAGCCATCGCACAAACTTCGTGGCGGCGAACAAATCGTCATCACCGGTGACCCGCGCCCTGTGCCGCTCAAAGCCATTGCCGAAGACATCGCTCTCGACGTTGTCTACGAAGACGCTGACCTTGCGGTGATTAACAAACCCGCCGGCATGATGGTCCACGCGGGCTCCGGCGCCACCGACGACGCACGCAATCGCGGCACACTGGTCAACGCCCTTCTCCACCGCTTTCGCGCCCTGTCATCGACTGGCGGCGATTTGCGTCCCGGTATCGTCCATCGCCTCGACAAAGAGACGAGCGGCCTCATCGTCGTGGCCAAGAACGACACTGCCCACGCTGCACTTGCGCGCCTGTTCTCCGGCCGCAAGATGAGCAAGACCTACCTAGCCCTTGTCCACGGTTCGGTCGAACGATCCAAGGGCACCATCAGCGACTCCATCGGCCGCGACCCCGTGCGGCGCACGCGGATGACCACCCGCGCTACCGAAAACGCCCGCTCCGCCGTCTCTCACTACGAAGTGATCCGGCACATTTCCACACGCTTTGGCAAATTCACTCTGGTTCGCGTGCGCATCGAGACGGGGCGCACCCATCAGATTCGCGTTCACATGGCGTCTATCGGACATCCTGTTGTCGGCGACACGCTCTACGGCGCCGCCGGCCAGCTCACCGAGCAAAACGTGGGCCGCAAGCAGGAAGCGGAGAAACTCCGGCTCGGGCGCAATTTCCTTCACGCCGCGCAGCTTGAATTCACGCATCCTATCACCGCCAAGCCGTTGCAGCTGGAGGCACCCCTGCCGCAGGAGCTCGAGGGCTTTCTGACCCGTCTCCAAGGCGATTCGCGAACCTGAAATGGCAATGCCATCGGTAACTTGCGTTCAATCCAAGGTTGGTAGAATTTGAGAGATATGAATCGAAAGTTGTTCGGACTGGTTCTTGCGGCGTGCACTTCCGTCGCGGTTTCGCATGCGCAGCAACCAACATCGCCCTCTCCTGCGCAAACACCAGCCCCGGCAACCCCCGCTCCCGCCGCTTCGCAGTCGGGCGCGCAAGCACCTGCGTCCCAACCTGGTGCCGATGAGAACACCCCCACCATCCGCCTGGGCGTCAATGAAGTCAACCTCATCTTCACCGTCACCGATCGGCACGGGCATTACATCCCCAACCTCAAGCTCAACGATTTCGCGCTCCTCGATGACCAGCGCGCCCCGGAGCGGGTGAACTCTTTCCGTCAGCAGATCAATCTGCCTCTGCGCGTCGGCATCGTGGTTGACGCCAGCACCTCTATTCGTACCCGCTTCCAGTTCGAGCAGCAATCGGCCACGGAGTTCCTTCTCGACATCCTCAAACCCAAAAGCGATCGCGCGTTCGTCATGGGCTTCGATGTAACACCCACTATCGAGCAGGATTGGACAAACAACCCCGACGCACTCGAGACCGGGATCAATCGCATGCGTCCGGGCGGCGGCACCGCCCTCTTCGACGCCGTCTATACAGCCTGCCGCGACAAGCTGCTCGATATTTCGCGCGGACAGGAGCCCGTCCGCAAAGCGATGATCCTCATCTCTGACGGCGACGACAACCAGAGCCGGGTTCATCCTGATGAAGCCATCAAGATGTGCCAGCGCGCCGACACCATCATCTATGCGATCAGCACCAACTGGACTCCCAGTCGCGGCCGGGGCGACAAGGTCCTCTCCGACATGGCTACGGCGACCGGGGGCACCATCCTCTTTCCGCCTTCCGTCGAGGAGATGTCGAACAGCTTCAAACAGATTGAAGAGGAGCTGCGCAGCCAGTACGCGATCAACTACATCCCTGCCGCGTTCAATATGGACGGCTCATTCCGCACCATCTATCTCTATTGCAACGATCGCCGCTATCAGGTGCGCACGCGATCGGGGTACTTCGCTCCGCGCCAGTAGCGCAGAGCAATCTCCGATGCTGCAGGTCTGTCCATTTTCCAAAAAGATCGATTAGCGTTCCTGTTTCAGGAACCAGCTCCGCAGTCTGTTCAGAATTGCGACATCCACCGATTCTCCCGCATTTCAACTCAGCCATCTCTCCAATTCTGCGATGAAAATGGGTGTAAGCATCCCGTCTGGAGGAGCAAGGTCCGGTGATTCGCCAGGCCATCTCGTGCGACATCTGCGGTAGAGACAAGCAACAAACCAACCACTGGTTCGTCGCCTACGAACACGGGCAGGAACTCCGCATCAGTGGCTGGAACTCGCAGGCTCGCATGAGCCTGAAGGCCAATCATCTGTGCGGACAGACCTGCCTCCACAAACTTGTCGACGACTTCATGGCTCGCACCATCGCTGTGCGTTTAGCGGCATTGCAGAAGGAAGAGGGTCTTACCGAGCCGAAGCCGGCCCCCGCTGCGGCGGACACGAGCCTGACTTCCGCCCCAGCTCACTCATCCCGCTGCGCACCTTGGCGCTGCCCGCCACTTACCAGGATGAGCTGGACTCTCCGGCGCGCCTGATCACCGCGCGGGGCGGGGACGGCCCTGTCGAAGCACCGCTCCCGCCAGACCGTCCTGCGTATAACTCGCTCGCCTGGCGAGCCGAGGCCTGGAAGCGCGAGCAGGAGCGTGAAAAACGCAGCGCCCGCATCGTTCCCACCCCTCGGCGTCGATCAATCGCTTAACCCACGCTTAGAACGGCTTAGACTTTAGGATTGGAGAAGATTCAGAAGCCCCGATTCGTCCAGCACCGGCACCTTCAGCTCCTGCGCCTTGTCCAGCTTCGATCCTGCGTCCGCGCCCGCCACCACATAATTCGTTTTCTTGCTCACGGAGCCGGCGACCTTGCCGCCTGCCGCTTCGATCATCGCTTTCGCCTCTTCGCGCGAAAGGTTCGGCAGAGTGCCTGTCAGCACAAACGTCAGCCCCGCCAGCTGCGTCGTGCGTTGCTTCTTCTCCGCCGTCATGACAACTCCAGCGGTCTTCAGATGTTCGATCAGCTCACGATTCACCGGGCGGGCGAAGAACTCCGCGATCGAGAGCGAGATGCGCGGACCCACTTCTTCCACGCGCTCCAACTCTTCCGCGCTCGCCTGCACGATCGCGGCCATCGACCCGAACTGCTGCGCCAGCAGCTCCGCCGTGCGCTCACCGACGAAACGAATGCTCAAGCCCATCAGAACCCGCGCCAGCCCGGCGTCCTTCGATTTTCTTATCTGGTCGAGCAGCTTCTTGATCTCCACCGGCCCGAAGACGCGCTGCTCCTTTTTGACGCCATCCCGCTCCACTTCCTGCTTGAGCGACGCCAGCTTCTCCTCGGTCAATGCATACAGGTCGGCGACACGCTTCACCGCACCGCCTTCCAGGAGCGCAGCCACCGATGCTTCGCCCAAGCCTTCGATGTTCATCACACCGCGGGCACCCCAGTGCTCCAGCGTGCCGCGCAGCAGGGCAGGGCAGTCTACGTTCACGCAGCGATAGTCGGCCTCGCCCTCTTCGCGTACGACGTCACTCCCACATTCGGGACACTTCACGGGAAAAGCGAATCGGAGGTTCCCGCGCGGGTGTTCGGCGTTCTCTACGATTCCCGCCACTTTCGGGATCACGTCGCCGCCGCGTTCCACTTTGACCCAGTCGCCGATCCTCAGTCCCATGCGCTCGATCCAGTCCGCGTTGTGCAGCGTGGCGCGGCTGATCGTGACTCCGCCGACGAAGACCGGGTTCAGCATGGCTGTCGGCGTTAGTTTTCCGCTGCGCCCCACGGTGATCAGGATGTCGATCATCTTGGTCACCGCTTGCTCGGCTGTGAACTTGTAGGCGATTGCCCACCGCGGCGCGCGCCCCGTGTAGCCCAGGCGCTGCTGCGTCCCATGCGCATCCACTTTCAGCACCACGCCGTCGATCTCGTAGCCCAGCGTCTCGCGCTGCTCCCCGGCTCGCTCGATGAACTTCATCATCTCCTTGACCGTGTGCATACGCCCGCGGTGGGAATTCACGCGAAAGCCAAGAGTCGTCAACGCATCGAGCGTTGCATCCTGTCCTGCCGCGTAGTACTCCCCCTCGATCACCAGAAAATAAGCAAAAAAAGCCAGTCCGCGCTTCGCCACAACGCTTGGGTCCAGCGTGCGCACTGTTCCTGCAGCCGAGTTGCGTTGATTCACAAAGGCCGGCAGTCCCTCGCGCACGCGTTCCTCATTGGTTCGTGCGAACGCCTTCTCCGGCATCACCACTTCGCCGCGCACTTCGAATGCCTGCGCGAGGCCAAGCTTTTTGAGCGCAGAGGCAGGAATCGAAATCGGCACGCTTCGAATCGTACGGACGTTCGTCGTCACATCTTCGCCGATCTGTCCGTCGCCTCTCGTCACTCCGGTCAACAATCTCGCCCCGCCGTCTTCGATCAGCCCATACGTCAACGCCACGCTCAGCCCGTCTAGCTTCAGCTCCGCCGTGTACTCCACCGGCAGACTTCCCGCCAGCTCATGGACCCGCCGGTCCCAGTCCGCCAGCTCCTCCTCGCTGTACGCGTTGTCCAGGCTCAGCATCGGCCGCGAGTGTGCGACCTTCCTGAACCCCTCCGCTGGCTTGCCGCCCACACGCTGCGTCGGAGAGTCGGGCGTCACCAGCTCTGGATGCTCGCGCTCGAGCTTCTTCAGCTCGTTCATCAGCGCGTCGTAGGCGGCGTCCGAGATCTCCGGGGAGTCCATCACGTGATACAGGTGTTCATGGCGGCGTAGCTCCGCGCGCAGTTCCTCCACTCGTTTCAGCACTTGGTTTGAGGGGTTCTTCCCGTCCATGCGGGGATTATAGCCACCTGCGGTGGGCCCAAATGCCGCTAACACGGCTCAGATCTTGAGGCGCAGGATCACGCTGCATTGCCTCTGCCTCTGCTCTCACGGCCTCTCTGTCGCTTTGCCCATCCGGTTACCATGGAACCAGCGAGCCATGGAGCCCATCACGCACTTTCTTACTGGCGCATGTATCGGCCGCGCCGGTTTCAATCGGAAAACCGCGTACGCCACTCTGGCGGCTACGCTCGCGGCCGAAGCGCCGGATCTCGATGTCTTCTGGGGATTCGCCGGCCCTGTTGAGGAGCTCAAGCATCATCGCGGCATCACGCACACCTTTGTTGCCGTGCCTTTCGTTGCCCTCGTCGCCACCGCCCTCGCGTGGCTCTTTCACCGATGGCGCGAGAGCCGAGCCCTACGCCGGGCCACGAACCCGGACCAAAGGGGAAAAGCGCCCACGGCGCCGGTCCGCTGGGGCTGGGTTTACCTCGCCGCCTTCGTCGCTGCAGCCTCGCACATCCTGCTCGACTGGACCAACAACTATGGCGTCCGTCCCTTCTTCCCCTTCAACCCGCGCTGGTACGCCGGCAGCTTTGTCTTCATCGCCGAACCCATTCTGTGGGGATTGCTCTTTTCTGCACTCATTTTTCCATGGCTTTTTGGTCTCGCCGATCATGAGATCGGAGCGCGCCGCACACAGTTCCGCGGGCGAGGCTGGGCCATCTTTGCTCTGACCGGCATGGTCTTTCTGTGGTGCTGGCGCTGGACGGAGCATGCGCAGGCCGAAGCGATGCTGAACAACACACAGGTTGCCACGGCTCCCGTCACGCGCATGGCCATCGAGCCCTATCCGGTGAATCCATTCCGATGGCACGCCATCCTCGAGACCCCGAACTACTACCAGACCGCCGAAGTCGACACGCACATCGGTTCCATCGACAGCGAAGCCCCGCGCGATGTGCTCTACAAACCGACGGACACGCCAGCAGTCGAAGCCGCCAAGCGTACCCTGCTCGGTCAGGTCTACCTCGACTGGGGGACATGGGCTGTCGTGCGCGACATCGGCCAGTATCCCGAGCCGGGAGCCGATCCACCGCAACTCCCGCCGGGCCGCACCTGGACCACCGTCGAATTCTCCGATCTGCGCTTCTCATCTCGCGGAACAGGGCGCGCCTCGGTGTTGAGCGGATGGACCTACATCGTCGATAACCACGACGAAGCTGCGGAGGGCATGGGAGGTCGCGTCCAAAAGTAGCCGCGACAACAGTGGGCAGGCAGGGTTTCCCTTTTCAGCACCGGTGAGATCAGGAAAATCTGATTACCATTCGCAAACATCCCTCGCTTAGGTTATTGCGTCCGGACGAAGTTTTCGGCATTGTCATTGATAGACACTTCTCTTCCATGCGTCTCGTCGTCGCGCAACTCGTTGTCGCTCTCGCCGCAGCTCTCTGCGTTGCGCAGGCGGTCGGCCAGGATGCGACCAATCCAGGCTCAAGCGTCTCCGATCAGCAGGCCCGGCCTGCCGCGCAACCTGCCAATGCCGTGCCCGTACCTGCACCATCGACTTCACCAGTGGATACGGAGCCCGCCACCACAGATTCGCCCGCCGTCCAAATCTTGCGCAGCTTTAAAGATTCCGACATCAAGTTCAACCTCAGCGACCTGATGGAAGCCCTGCGTGACAAGCGCCATGAGGGATGGGTTCTCGCCGGCTATCCCGATCCCAAGACCAGCCATCCGCTGATCGGCGCCGGCTTCACGCTCGATTTGCCCGAACGTCCGCACGTGCAGCCCGATCCTCTGAATCCCCACCCGTTTCTGGAGCCCTCGTCTGCCGATCTCTGGGTTGCCGCCGGCCTGGACGCCGATCGCCTCGATGTGATCCTCGCGCAATACCGGACCCGCTTTGCAGCGTGGCACAAGAATGGATTCCGCCGCCGTATTCCGGCACTAGCTCCGCAGATCACCGACGGTGAAGCTACGCAACTCTTGCGGATCGCCGCCATCCAGGCCGTCTACAACGCCCGCGCCTATTGCCGCAACTTCGACCGCCTCACCGGGCCGCAACAGATGGCTCTGAGCCATCTCGTCTACCAGATCGGCGTCAACCTCGTTCGCTTCGACGACTTTTTGTCCCTGCTCAACGACGGCGCACCGGCGCGCACATTGGCCGCCGACGCCCCACAAAATGCGCTTGCTTCCGATCGTGACTACTGGCTGTCCGTGCAGCACACCCTGATGCAGACGCAGTGGGCCCGGCACTATCGCACCCGCGCCATCGCCGTCATCGCCATGCTCGACCCGGCATACGACGACAATCCCAGCTCCGCAGAACACCTCGTCGGTGCATCGCTTCGTCCCGCTGTCCTCTACCGTCATCGCGGGCACGTAACGAGTCTGAGCGCCGTCTCGACCCGGAACAGCAGGCCGCATGCCAGTGGGCACAAGAGGAAAGCCCGATCGCGCGCCAAGCGAAGAGCCTAGGTCCCTCGGTCAAGCTCCAGCGCCTGAACCTGCTTGGCGCTTGTCTCGCAGGTTGACCTTCCCAAGCGGGCCCGTCAGAATGGAAACAGTGCTTCTATTGCCCTGACAGACCTTTCAGGGATTCGTTCGCGCTTGGAGGCGTCGATGCCCGCATACCTGCTGATTCTGGTGGCCGTCTTGAGCCGCCTCCTCTTGGCTGCTTATCCGCATCCTGGCTGGTTCAACTTCACGGCAGTGGGGGCCGCGCTGCTCTACTTCGGCGCCCGCCGCTCCTGGCGCGAGATGCTCGCTCCCCTGGCCGTGCTCATGGCCACCGACTACTTCCTGACCACGCAGATCTACGCCTATCCCTTCCACTGGCAGGGCTATGTCATCACCTGGGCCTGGTACGCGATGGCCATGGCGCTCGGTTGGATCCTGCTCCACACTCGTACGACCTTCGTTCGCGTCGCCGCCGGCGTCCTCCTCGGCCCGACATCGTTCTTCATCGCGTCCAACTATGTCGTCTGGCTCGGCAGCGCAATGTACCCGCAAACGCTCGCCGGTCTGCGCGACTGCTATGTTGCGGCTCTTCCGTTCTACCGCAACGATCTGTTCTCGACAGGGATTGTCGCAGGTCTCGCGTTTGGCGTGCCAGTGCTGCTGCGCCGCCTCAAGGGACCCGACGCTGCAGAAGCTCGCATCTGACGAGTCGGAGAGTCGTTCCTATTTCATTGAGATCGGATACCGGCTCGGCTGGGATCTGCGATCATTACAGGTTTTTCGCAACTTGGCTCTCCGCGCGCCGCCGTCGCATCCACCACCACGCGAACCCCACGACAGCCAGCCCACCCACAACGAGCAGCGCTGTCAGCGCGTGATGCTGGACCAGCCCAACCGCGCCCGGTCCCAGCTTCAGAACCAGAAGCGACAGGATCAGCCAGCGCACCAGGCGTCCCGCAGCGACCGCCACCATATAGGGCAACACCCTCATCTCGAACACGCCCGCGGCAAAGACGAACATCTTCCACGGCGTCGGCGGTGGCAGCATCGAGGGAATCATGACTGCCAGAAACTCCTGACGCTCGAACCGGTCACGCAGCCTCTCATAGCGTTCGCGATTCACGCGTTTCAGCAAGAAAAGCTCGCCGCCCGCCCGTCCAATTCCATAGGGAACTAGCCCACCGATCGCCGACCCGATGGCACCCATCAGGCAATACAGCCAAAAATGCCCCTTATCGTTCCACACCCAGCCGGCAATCAGGAGGTCCATCGGGATCGGAATCGACGACGAATCGAGCAGTGCCGCCGCACCTGCACCCCAGAAACCGAGCTTGAGCAGCGCAGGCAGGATCACCAGCTTCCATTTCGCCGCAACTTTAAGAAAAAACTGCTTCAAACCGGTCCCTTTCCCCCTCGGAATCCGTCCATTCCAAAAGATTCATTGTACGGTTTGGTCGCTCCCCCTCAGTCATTGGCTACTTTCTCAATGAATGAGAAAATAGATGGAAAGGACTCAAAACGGAATCGTTGAACGTCGTTGCGGTTCCCGTTGTGTGAATGCCCATCACCGAGACGCCAACCAGGGTCGACGATCCGAACCAGCCGGCCAGCCCAGAACCCGCCGGAGCCGGTCAGCAAGTCGCGCTCGCCGAAGAGGAACCGCAGCCCCGGGGCCGCGCCACCTCGCGCTGGGTCGACTACGACACCCACGAACTGCTCGAGATGATCAGCGAACTCGAGGACGAGCGCCGCTGGGCTCGTCTGCGCGAAGGCATCTGGCTCGCTATCCTGGTGCACATCGTTCTGCTCTCGGCGATTACCTGGATTCCGAAATACGTCTTCCGTGTTCCTCCGGTCATCGATCCGTTCGATGCCATCAAGCAGCGCAAAGATCTGAGCTATCTCGACCTGCCGCCCGACCTTCTCCGCAAGTACCAGCAGCCCAAGGTTCAGATCAAGCCCGTCCCGGAGAGGCAGCCGCAAATTGACAAAAAGACGCTGGAGGCCATGAACAAGCCCACGCCTCCCCTGCACCGGCCCGAGCAGCCGAAGCTCGAATCGCCTGTCCAGCCTGCGCCCACTCCCACACCCCCCAAGTCGGAGTCACCCGTTGAAGCTCCGCGTCCTCCCGCCGTACCGGCCCGGCCCAACTTCGCGATGGGATCGCAGAACCCCGCCGACCAGCTGCGGGACGCCATGCGCGGTGCCGCGCAGAATCAAGGCGCAAACTCTGCCGCACAGCCCACGGGTGGATTGTCGCGCCATCCCGGCGCAGGAGCCGGAGGAGTGCAGGTTCTCTCCGACACCCAGGGTGTCGATTTCAGCGCCTGGCTGCACCGCTGGTACTACGAGACGGAGCACACATGGGATCCCCTGATCCCCGACGAAGTCAATCCTCCTATCCTCAAATCGGGTGCCGTGCAGATTCGCTTCAAGGTGCTGCCCAACGGCCAGGTCACCGATATGCAGCTTGAAGGCCGCTCCGGCGATACGGGCCTCGACCGCGCCGCGTGGGGCGCTATCACCGGCTCCAACTATCCGCCGCTCCCGCGCGAGTTTCACGGGCCGTATCTCGAGCTGCGCGCCCTGTTCCTCTACAACGAGCAGCCGCAACACTGAGTCCCGCGAATTCCGCCATAGCTGAATCGACGACATCCGTCATTTGCCTTGGCCGAGCAATGGGGGTCTCTGCAGCCGCCTGCGCTCATGTAGGCAATGAGAAGCGACCTCGCCGTCCTCGGTCTTGGGAACAGGCAAGCAACGGCTGGTCACCGTTTCAAGCCTGAGTCGAGGCGAGAGCGACCATCAGGGCAAATCTAAAGCAGCCCGAGGCGCACGTATTCCTCGCGGATGATCCGATAACACTCGCACGCAGCATGTTCGAGGTGCTCGCGATTTTGTATCGTGACATGTCCCCGCGAATATGCAATGAGTCCAGCCTTGTGCAACATGCCGGCTGCCACGGTGACCGTGGTGCGGCGCGTACCGAGCATCATCGCCAGAAATTCCTGCGTGATGGGTATTTGATCGCTTTGCACTCTATCCTGGCACATCAACAGCCACCGCGCGAGACGCTCTTCGAGTTCATGCACCCGATTACACGCAGCCGTCTGAGCGGTCTGCACCAGCATTCTTTGAACGACTCGTTGCAAACGCAGGCGTAGTTCGCTCGAGGCCTCGGACTGTTGTTGCAAGACCTTGGCCTTTACGCTGAAGCCGTGTCCCGGAATTTGAATGAAGCTTCGGTTCGGAGAGTGTCGAGTGCCGAGCAACGCGGGCAGCCCCACAAATCCGTCTCGTCCGGTAATGCCTACTTCAACGGTGTTTCCGGTTTCCATGGTCACAACAACGGAACAAATGCCCTCTTCCAAAAAGTACACGGTATCAACCATCTGACCTTGGATCGTGCAGGGTTCGATTCATTTTCAGCGTGACTGCCGAGAGGTGGGGTGCAAGACGCTTCATTTCGTCTGCCGGCAGCGACGCCAGCACGCGGTTCTTGTATTGTCGCGGAACTGAAACGGATTTCATGGGACTCCTTTGCGCCGTGAAGCCAAAAGGCTTGCACCTGAACGCGCAAGAGAGCCGACTCGGGGAACTTGATTTCGATCAAGAGCGGGTTACGTGCGTAGAGATGTGCAGCGATCGTATAGAGATGTGCAGGGATCATACGCCGCTAAATACACAATCCAATGTTCGATAAGCGACAGACACACCCGAAAAAGGGCGGCTATTCTGCGCCTAAGGGCGTAGGCATAGGCATGAGAGAAGAGCGAATTTCACCCTAAACTGCCATGGATCTCATCTCAACTCGAGAGTTCTCCCATGTATTCCCCAGTGACAGTGAGTGAGACTAGAAATCTACTTCGTGGGTTCCTGATCGAGAATCTGAAAGCTCGATTGGTGCTTTGCGACATCGCGGAAACGGGTTTCGCCAATGAGATCGGGTCTTTCCACCTGAAAGTGGAGCAACGGATCGATGCGATCCGTCGTCGACACCAGATTCTTCTCGAACGGGAATCCGTCTCGCAACAGCTTGCGGCGCTCGATTCGCCGCTCAGGATGCCTCCCTTAAGCCCGCCTCTTTCGAACCGTACAGCCCCAAGAAGTGCATTTCCCTTGACGGTGCGGGTTCGTATTAAGTCGTGAAGTCGAATGCCATCGTGTGCGTTCCATGCCCCCGCGTCTGATCCGAGACCGGAACCGCTCCTGCGCGCATTCCACGGACCCTATCTCGAACTGCGCGCACTCTCCCTCTATAGCGAGCAGCCGCCCAAGTAGCCAACCGCGAATGCTGAGCTAATCCACAAACGTTCCATGATCCT